>Ga0265330_10000871_pt1 | contig 18849 bp, 11 predicted proteins | sample 41919metaG_FD_202083 | JGI IMG/M metagenome (GOLD analysis project Ga0265330, IMG submission 202083) | Rhizosphere microbial communities from Carex aquatilis grown in University of Washington, Seatle, WA, United States - 4-19-19 metaG | ecosystem: Host-associated > Plants > Roots > Rhizosphere... | reverse complement strand
GGAACCGGCGGTAGGGTCGGCAGCGGTGGCGCGGTCGGTACCGGTGGGGCGGCGAGCGGGACCGGAGGCGCAGCGACCATCGCCGGCTGCAGCATCTTTCCCGCGGACAACCCCTGGAACACGGACATCTCGGGCTATCCGCTCGACGCCAACAGCGCGACCTACCTCGCCAACATGTCCCCGACCACGGCCTTCCATCCCGACTGGGGTACGGTGACGGACGAGTATGGCATCCCATTTTCGACCGGTACCGGCGCGACGCCGCAACCCGTGACCTGGAACGCCAGCTGGGGTGCGAGCGAGAGCGATCCGCTCCCCTGTGCCACCGGAGGCAACAAGTTCTGCTACCCGATCCCGCTCACCGCTCCCATCGAGGGTGGCCCCGGCGCCTCCACCGACAGCGACCGGCACGTGCTCTACCTGGACACCGCGGGCGCGCCCAGCAATTGCACCCTCTACGAGCTGTACAATGCGCAAAACCCCACTGGCGGCTCGGGCTGGACCGCGTCCAACGGCGCGATTTTCCACCTCGGGTCGAATGCGCTCCGGACCGACGGGTGGACGTCCGCTGACGCGGCTGGGCTGCCGATTCTTCCAGGCCTGGTGCGCTACGACGAGGTCGTGGCCGGCGAGATCCGCCATGCGATCCGATTCACGGTCAGCCGCTCGTCCCAGGGCTACATCCACCCGGCGACGCACGCGGCAGGCAACTCCAGCACCACGTTGCCACCGATGGGGTTGCGTCTTCGCCTCAAGGCGTCGTTTGCCACCAGTTCGTTCTCGGGACCGACGCTGGTGATTCTGACCGCCATGAAGAAGTATGGAATCATCCTCGCCGACAATGGCAGCAACTGGTACATCAGCGGCGAAACCAACCAGGGATGGGCTTCCTACATGGACGGCCTCGTGTCGGGCTTGGGCAAGCTGCACGGCAGCGACTTCGAGGTGGTGGACACCGGCCCGGTTTCGACCAACGGGCTCTGATAGGCCGCCCCGCTGCGAAACCGGAATTTGCGGTTCTCCTATTCCGATAGGGGTAACCTGTGGCCACAAAGCGATGAAGCTCGCGAAGAATGTTCGCCATGTCGGGCACTTACATCTCGACCGCTAAACTCGCCGTCGCGTCTCTGCTAGCACCATGAAGTCCACCACGCCCAGGGCAAGGGCTCTGCTTGTTACTCTTTTCGCGCCCTTGATGGCTGTGGGGGGAGCCTGCATTTCTTCAAACGTCACGGCACTCGGCGGCGGGTGCGGGGGGAACGATGGCGGTGGGCCGGCTGGCGGTACGGACGGAGGGGTCGATGCCGGCGTCGGGGGTGCCCCGGTCGTCATACCCGATGCCGGGCCGGTTGACGCCTGCATCCCGGCGGTGGCGCCCGCCGCGTGCGTGGCTCCGGGCGGCTCGTATTGCGGGACGATCGGCGATGGCTGCAAAGGCCAGATCGTTTGCGGCAATGACTGCCCTGCCGGATGGACGTGCGACTACGTGAACCACGTGTGCGTGGGCGGGCTGGATTGCACGCCCACTTTTCAGTGCACCTACACCGTTGGGCCCGCCAGCGGTTCCTATTGCGGCAACATCTCCGATGGCTGCGGTCGTGCGTTGGCGTGTGGCAATACCTGCGCCAGCCTCAAGACAGGCTGGGTATGCGAGAGCAATCTTTGCGTGGGCGGCGCGGATGTCTGCTCGCCCGCCACCTGCGATCCGGTGGGGGCGCACTATTGCGGAAAGGTGGGCGATGGTTGCGGACGGGGCATCGACTGCGGCGACAAGTGCGCCAGCCTCAGTCCGGGATGGCTGTGCAACCCCGCCACCAGCTCCTGCGTGGGCGGGCCCGACTGCAAGAAGCTGGTCTGCGACGGCAACCCCAATGCGCGGTACTGTGGCAAGGTCGGTGATGCCTGCGGCGGAACAGTCGACTGCGGAGACACGTGTTCGGCTTTCAAAGCCGGCTGGGTGTGCGACACCAGCCAGGGCCTGTGTACGGGCGGCCCCAGTTGTGTCCGAACTGCGTGCACGGCGGCCGGAGGCGGCCAGTATTGTGGCGACATCGGCGACGGATGTGGCGGGACGCTCCACTGCGGCGATTGTCCGGGCAGCGGCACCTGCACCAGCAACATCTGTCCTGTCCTCGGTTGCAGCGCGATGTGTGCCGCACAGATGAAGTGTCCCAGCGGCACCACCAGCATCACCGGGACCGTCTACGATCCGGCGGGCAAGGTTCCGCTCTACAACGTCATCGTGTACGTTCCCGATGGGCCGCTGGCCAACATCGCGACCGGCGCTTCTTGCGCCACGTGTTCGGCGTCGGTGTCGGGCAAGCCCATCGCCACTGCGATCACGGACTCGAGTGGCAGCTTCAAGCTGGACAATGTTCCGGTGGGGGTCGACTTCCCCCTGGTCATGCAGGTGGGCAAGTGGCGCCGCCAGGTCACCGTCAAGGCATCGGAGGTCACCCAGTGCACCAGCACGGCCATCGTCGACGCGTCGAGTGGCCCGGATCGGCGTTTGCGCCTGCCGCGCAACCAGAGCGAAGGCAGCATCCCGAAGATTGCCATCACCGCCGGGGATGCTGACCGGCTGCAATGCCTGTTCACGCGGATTGGCATCGACACCGCGGAGTTCACCAACCCCGACAGCAAGGGCGCGATCAATATTTACAATGACAACTACAACCTGGCTGGCAAGGCGAGCTACGACAATGGCACCGCCTGGCCGTCGGCGTTTCCGTTTTGGTCTGACATCAACTCGATGATGAAGTACGACGTCATCCTGATGGCCTGCGGTTCGAGCCAGAATCGCTACAACGGCAACAAGAAACCGGCCGACGGCACCGACCCTGCTGCCAGCACCAACGTTCTGACCGACGCCATGAAGCTGAACATGGTGCAATACCTGGCGCGGGGCGGCCGCACCTTTGCCGAGCACTACCATCTCGGCTGGCTCAAGGCGTACCCGCCGCTCAAGGACATCGTGAAATACCCTTGCGTGGCCGGGGGTTCGGACAACCCTTGCTCGATCGCGCCCGACGGGCACGCACCCTTCGGCGACGTGGCCACCTGGGTGGACGACAGCAGCGCCGATCTGGGAAGCAACATCACGGCGACCATCGATCAGAGCTTTCCCAAGGGTCAGGCCTTTGCGAGCTGGCTGCAAGCCGTTGGCGGCAGCACGGCCTTGGGCACCATCATGCTCGGCAGCGATGTCAAGCAGACGGCCATCAACACCATCCAGCCGCCGTCACAGAAGTGGATCACACAGCCCGGCTACGTTCACTACTTTACTTTCAACGCACCGACCACCGCGCCGCCCGCGGCTCAGTGCGGTCGGTTCGTATTCACCGGTTTGCACGTGGCGAGCGCCGTGGTCTCAGGAGCTGACGCCGACACCAAGGACAAGCCTTTCCCCAGCGGCTGTGTCATCACCCGCGACCTGTCTGCGCCGGAGAAGGCGTTGGAATTCATGATCTTCGACCTGACCTCGTGTCTGATTCCCGACAGCGCCATCCCCGCGCCGCCGCCGGTCGGGGGAAGCTCGGCCCCACCCACGCCGACAGAGGCAGGCGGGGCGCCCCCGACGCCGCCCCCGCCGCCCCCGACGCCGCCCCCGCCAGCACCCCTCCGGATCGAGTAGGGCTGTTTCGCCTCGGCCGACGACCCCGAGGGCCGCCGGACTTGGCGCCCGGGCAGCAACTGCGCCCAAGACTCGCGGGCGCGGAAACTGCGACGACCTTGGCGGGCGAAAGAAAAGCGAGCAGCGGGCACCAACAGGGAGGACGGACAGGCTGATTTTGACTCGACGAGCCCGGAAGGGCCGTGTGCACGTGCGATCGAGGAACAAACCCAAGGAACAAAGTGAGGGCTCCGATGACAATACGAACGGTCGCGTACGCTGGAACAGTGGCGCTCCTAGCACAGATAGTCTTGGTTCAGGGCTGCGGGAGCAACAACCCCAGCACGAGCAACACCGGGGGTACGCCGAGCACGGGGGGTGTTGCCACGCCGACCGGGGGTACGCCGAGCGCGGGAGGCGTCGCCACGCCGACCGGAGGTACGCCGAGCACGGGGGGCGTCGTCACGCCGACCGGTGGCACCCCGAGTACGGGAGGCGTCGTCACGCCGACCGGTGGCACCCCGAGTACGGGAGGCGTCGTCACGCCGACTGGAGGAACGATGGGCACGGCAGGGGCCACTGGCACGAGCACGGGAGGCACGACCGCCGCCGGCGGCACGACCGCGACGGGAGCCTTCGAGCCTCTGTGCGCCAACCTGATCACGGCGGCGGGCAGCTCCCCCACCAAGAATGGAGTCTGCACGGCGACGGACCCACCGCTCTGTTACAAGACCTGCGGGCCCAAGAGCTCCGGTTTCAAGTCGGAGACCTGCACGGGTGGCAGCTACGTCGAGCAGGCGGGGTGCAACTTCCCGGCGGGCGACTACTCCTGCTTCAAGATTCCGGCGACGCTCGACCCGACTTGCCCGACTACCGCGCCGCAAGCGAACACGCCCTGCACCGTGGCTGACTGTGTGCTCTGCAGCGATCCCGCTGGCGGGTACCTCGACTCGACCGGTGCCGCCAAGACCGGCTACTGTGTCTGCCCGAACACGTCGGCTGGGCCGGGCAAGTGGAGTTGCGCCAGTTCCACCGCCTGGCCTTGCCCCGCGGGACAGGGCTGCTGAGCGAGCTCGAGCGCGGCTTGCGATCTGCAACGAGCTGAATCTGGCTGGACTTGATGGCGAAACAGGGGAATGGCCTGAAGGTTCCGAAGCGACAGGCGCACCTGTCACAGGCGAGACTGCCCGGTTTCTTGTGGGCGGTCTCGCTGCTGGGCATGGGCGCCTGCGGCGCCAACGACGACATCCCCGCGATCGACTATGTCTGTGGCACCGAGTCGCCCGATCCGACTGGACCCGCGTGCGGCGCCGACGATCCCAACCTCCCTCCGGAACCGCAGCTTCCGACGGACGTCTGCCAGACCCTGACGGCGACCAAATCGGCGCCCACCGAACGGGACGACGGAACCGACCTGGACACGGATCGAATCCAGGCCGCACTCTTGGCGTGCAAGGGACGGGCGGTCAAGCTGGTGAGCGACGGCGACAACAATGCGTTTGTCTCGGCGCATCTGCAGCTCGACAGCGTTACGTTGTGGGTCGACAAAGGGACGACCCTGTACGGTTCGCGCAATCCCGCTCTTTACCAAAAGACGGGGAATTGTGGCTCTATCGGCATCAGCGATTCAGGCGCGTGCACCGACTTCCTCACCGTGAGCGGCACCAGTCCGGCCATTGTTGGCGATGGTGTCATTGACGGCCAGGGGGGCGAGCCGCTGATCGGGAGGGACTATTCCTGGTGGCAGTCGTCCTACGCGCTTCGCGCGATTGACGGCAGCATCGGGAATCCCACCATGATCAACTCGGCTACCAACACGACCGGGTTGCTGTTGTACCGGATCACGCTGCACAATTCGGCGAAATTTCACGTCAAGCTGACCTCGTACCCGGCCGGCGGGGTTTGCTCGAGCCCGGGCAAGGGATTCATCGTGTGGGGCATCACGATTCTCACGCCTTCGCGATGGACCAACAGCAAGGGAGAACTGCTGACGCCCAGTTTCGCGCGCAACACTGACGGTGTCGATCCTGGCGAGGGCAGTGTGGCGCAATGCGGAGTAATCGCGTGCAGCACCATCAGCACCGGCGACGATCAAATCGCGATCAAAGGCGGCCACTTGGTGTCCGACCTGATCGTCGCGCACAACCATTTCGGCACCGGTCACGGCATGTCCATCGGCAGCGAGACGTTTGGAAAGGACGCCACCCGCGACGGCGTGGCGGCCCTCGGGGTCGAGAACGTGAACATCTACGATCTGACCATCGACGCCGATTCTCGGCCGGTTGGGTACGAGGCCGCTGCCTCGGATTTCAACGGCATCCGGGTGAAGTCAGACGAGAGCCGGGGCGGGCACGTCAACAACATCTCGTATCGCGATATCTGCATGCGAGACATGACCAACGCGATCCTGGTCAGCACCGCCTACAACCCCCTGTTTGCGGGAGTCCTGTATCCCGATTTCAAGAAGCTGGAGTTCCACAATATCCGCCACGTGACCTGCAAGGGCGCGCAGCGGCCCGTGGTGACCATTGAGGGCTTCAATGCCGCCCGACCAGTGGGCCCGGTCACGCTGGACAACGTGATAATCGACAACGTGGGTCCGCTGGATGTGGCGGCGGAGTTTGCCAACATCACGCTCGGTCCGGGAGACGTCAACTTCACGCCGGCTGGTCTGGGGGTCACAGTCACCGACACCCGAGCCGAAGGGAGCACGCCCCATGCGTGCGTCTTCCCCAAGCTGCCCACGCCTGACGTGCCGGCCGGATGGCTTCGGTGAGCTGATGGCTTTCATGCGCGATCGTCCGCTACATTTCGCACTCGCCCCGCTTCTTTGCGGGCTGGGCGCCAGCGCGTGCACCAACACAAGCAACCCCACGGTCGCAAACGGCGCGTGCGTTGTCGATCCGGTGGCGGTCGACTGCACGACCGATGGCTTTTCGGCCGAGGCACTCGGTCTCGTTCCCTATTCGTGCACAGGCGAATCCCGCCCGGACCAAGACCCCACCTACATTGACGGCGTTCCCCAGGGCCTGGTGTGTGCCAACCAAGGAGCGGCTGGCAGCGACGGGACCCAAGGCTATTGCTGCTCGAACCGAGCGACGCCGTGCGCGTACAACCCAGTCGCCATTTGCGATTCAGGCACCTATGGCTATCAATGCCGGGGCGCGGACCGCCCCGAGGCGCTCAATGACGCCATTCACTGCAATCAGGGCGTGAGACAGGATGATCTGGTCAACTATTGCTGCTCGGGCGCGCAGCGGGCGCCGGGCTGTGCCGCGTCCCAGAGTCTGGGGTGCTTGGCAGGCATGATGGGATGGACCTGCCCCATTGGCACGTTGCCGACCGCACAGGACCTTGCTGCCAATCAAAGCCGCGCCGACGTCTACTATCAGATGTGCCCCGTCCCGACGCCTGCGGCCAACCCTAAGTACGAAAACTTCTGTTGCTACACTGCCGGGTTGGTTCCACCCGGCGGCACCTGCGTCCAGGACATCGCGGTTCCCAATTGTCAGCCAGGTCGCTTTGGCATTGCCTGCTACGGGCCCGACAAGCCCGACGAGGACTACCCACGCTTGCACTGCCCAGACCGGGGGTTCGCAGGCGTCAGCGCCGAGAGCTACCCGGCGACCCTGTACTGTTGCGACTTCCAGTAGGTTAGAACTGGTAAACCGTCTGAACCATGCTGCGGATATTGTGCGGCTTGGCCCGGTCGAGGTAGGTGACCTGTGTGTACTGGCCGGACAATCCGATCCGCACAGCAGGCGTCGCGTCCCAGAACAGATTCACGTCGGCGTAGCGTGAGGTGTCCGCGATGTTGACGAGCAGCTCGATCTCCGAGCCGCCCCGGGGAAACAACTTGCCCAGATTTCCCGAGTGCGCCTGGGTATAGTTCGCCGAGAAGAGCAACCGCCCGGTGGGCGGCAAGTAGTACTGGAAACCGACCCGGAAGGCCTGCCAATCGATGGTGTGCAGAACGCCACTCGAGTCAAACGAGACGAGTCCATTGTCGATGTCGGCGTCGTACAGAGGCGGGGGATTGGCCTGGGCTGGATTGGGCAGGGTGGGGAACTTCGCTCCGCCGCCCGCAGTGATGAGGTCGGCGATCCCGGTTCCTTTGACGAAAGAACCAACGAGGGTGAGGCGGTTGCCGCGGTCTTCGGCGCTGGCAGCTGGAATCAACGGGATGAGGGCGTCCACCGACAAGCCCCAGCCCGTCGCGCTGTTGGAGCTCTGCACCGGGGGTGGCGCAAACGCGTTCGCCTTGAACTGCCGCACGGTACCCGATACGCCGAGGGAGAGAGGCAACGCGATGGTGCCCACATTGCCAGGCGTGGAAATCCCCTTCCAGTCGTTGAGCCTGAAGCGCACACCGGCATTGGCGTCGGGAACCTCCGCGTCCCGCTGCGCGGGGCGCACCGCGGAAGCGGCCACATCGACGCTGACGGCGCCGTCGGCGTTGAATGCGTGAGAGACGCGGATCTGCATGTTGCGCGAGAAGAGCTGGTTGGGCAGCCCCAAGAATTCGGCCGAACAAGGCGAAAAGTAGTTCTGCCAGCCGAACACGTCGTAGGTTTGTCCCATCAGGACGTTCACGTACGGATTATCCAGCTTCACGAAGGCATGCCTTATGCGCAACGTTGGACTGGTGAAATACGTGTTTTCGGACGTGGCTGGCGGGCTGTCCTGGTGACCGAAGAAGTCAGCCTCCAGGACCGCCGAGGGCTTCACTTGCCCGACGAGCGGGGACTCGAACGTGAAGCCGAGCCGCGTGTTCCGTATCGAGCCCTGCGTGCGACCGGTGCGTCCGTCGTAGGTGTCGCTGCGGGCCACCAGCGCACTGCCGATTGAATCGTTGTAGCTCCGCGTGGTGTCGAGGATGAAGTCAGCCTCCACGAAGCCGTAGAGGGTCACCGCCCATTTTCGCGCGCCCTCGCCCCCTGCCACTGTCAGCGGCGATCGGGTGAACCATGACGTGCTCGGCGCAGGCTGTGACGGCTCGACGGAGGGCGGCGCCGGCGGTGGCGTGACAGCCGGTGGGATCGAAGCGGCGTCTGGCAGCGGCGCACCCGCCCCGTTCGCCGGGGAGGGGACAGGAGATGCTCCGACCGGGGCCGTCGCAGGCGCGGCCGCTTCTACGTCGGGCGGAATGCCAACCGGGCTGCCGCCGGACGGCTGGTCTGCACGCGCAAGACCGGCGCCCGCTACGAGGGCGAACGCAACGACGATGAGAGTTCGGAACTTCCTTGCCGCTGGCTTCGATCGATCTTTCATGTTTCGGGATCTCCAGATGATTCTTAGTGCCCGCCGCGCCGGATTTCTTCGGCCGGGCCGCTCCGCCGAAAAAGCACCTCCCCTTCCGCATGGCCGAGACGCGTCCGTCTTAGCGTGCGGCCGCGTCAGATTTCGCGGCCTGCCGAGTGGGCTGGCCGAAGAACAGCGACCACTTCGGGCACTCACAGTCGGACCGCAGACCACGCGGTTCGCGGCTCGGAGGGGAAACATGAAAATGGTACCGTCAACAGCTAGGGCGATCGTCCTGGTTTGCGGCCTGGCCTTTGCGCCTCTGGCCGGTGGAGCCTGCAGTCAGGCGAACGTCGCGACAGGCAGTGGTGGGAACCGTGCGGGGGGCGGGAACACCGGCGGCAGTGGCGGCGGAGCCAATGCCGGCAGCGGGGGAGGCCTGCTCGTCCTACCCGACGCAGGAGCGGTTGACGCCTGCATTCCGGCTGCGGCGTCCGCGGCATGCACGACCCCGGGTGGCTCGTATTGCGGCCCGATCGGTGATGGCTGCAACGGCCAGATCGACTGCGGCAACAATTGCCCTGCCGGATGGACCTGCGACACCACCAATCACGTGTGCGTCGGCGGGGCAGACTGCAAGCCCACTTATCAGTGCACATACACTGCCGGGGCCACCAGCGGTTCCTACTGCGGCAACATCTCCGATGGCTGCGGTCATGCACTCGGCTGCGGCGATACCTGCGCCAGTCTCAAGACGGGGTGGGTGTGCGAGAACAATGTCTGCGTGGGCAGCGCCGGGGTTTGCACGCCTGTCAGCTGCGATCCGGCGGCGGGTGCGCGCTATTGTGGGAGGGTGGGCGACGGCTGCGGACGCGCGGTCGACTGCGGCGACACCTGCGCCAGTCTCAGGCCGGGGTGGTCGTGCAACAGCGCCACGAATTCCTGCGTGGCCGGGGCTGACTGCAAGAGGCTCGTCTGTGACGGCGACCCGAATGCGAGGTACTGTGGCAAGGTCGGCGACGGTTGCGGCGGAACGGCCGACTGCGGGGATACCTGTTCGGCCTTCAAGGCCGGCTGGGTGTGCGACACCAGCAAGGGCTTGTGCACCGGCGGACCCAGTTGCGTTCGCACGGCGTGCACCGTGGCGGGAGGCGGCCAGTACTGCGGCGACATCGGCGACGGGTGTGGGGGGACGCTCCACTGCGGCGACTGCCCGGGCAGCGGAACCTGCGCCAGCAACGTCTGTCCTGTCCAGAGTTGCGGCTCCATGTGTGCGGCGCAGGTCAAGTGTCCGAGCGGCACGACCAGCATCACCGGAACCGTCTACGATCCGGCGGGCAAGGTTCCGCTCTACAACGTCATCGTCTACGTCCCGGATGCGCCGTTGGCCAGCATCGCGACCGGCGCCTCCTGCGACACCTGTTCGGCGTCGGTGTCGGGCAAGCCCATCACCACCGCGCTCACGGATGCGAGTGGTGCTTTCAAGTTGGACAATGTCCCGGTCGGCGTCGACTTCCCCTTGGTCATGCAGGTGGGCAAGTGGCGCCGCCAGGTCACCATCAAGGCGTCGGAAGTCACCCAGTGCGCCAGCAAGGCCATTGCAGACGCCACCAGCGGTCAGGCCCGGCGCCTGCGCCTGCCGCGCAACCAGAGTGAAGGCAGCATTCCGAAGTTGGCCATCACCGCCGGTGATGCCGACCGGCTGCAATGCCTCTTTACCCGTATGGGCGTTGACAACGCAGAGTTCACCAACCCCAGTGGAGCTGGCTCCATCAATCTCTATGAAGACAACTACTCAGTGAGTGCGACGGCTGGCTACGACAGCGGATTCAACGGCGGGGCACTTTGGCCGTCCGCCAACGTCCTTTGGAGCGATCTCAGTACGATGATGAAGTACGACGTCATCCTCATGGCTTGCGGCGGAAGCAACGAGCGCTACGAGGGAGACAAGACCCCGCTGCTTCCCGATGCCAACGGCTATTTCCCGCCGGACGGAAGCGGCAACATCCTAACCGACGCCATGAAGCTGAACATGGTCAAGTACGTGAACAGCGGCGGCCGCAGCTTTGCCGAGCACTACCATTGGGGCTGGTTGCGGTCGTACCCCCCGCGCAAGGACACCACAAAATACCCATGCGTCGCCGGGGGCACGTCCAATCCCTGCTCCATTGCGCCCGACGGCCATGCGCCCTTCGGTGAAGTGGCAACCTGGGACACGAGCGGCAGCAGCTCGCTGGGCAGCGATATCACCGCCCTGGTTGACACGTCTTTTCCCAAGGGCCAGGCCTTTGGCCAGTGGCTCGTCTCGGTCGGTGCGTCCACGACCCAGGGGTCGATCCTGCTGGGCAGCGACGTGAAATCGACCGCGCTTACGACCCTGGCAGGAATCTCGCAGCAGTGGATCTACCAGAGCGCGCCGTCATCCTACGTCCACTACCTCACCTTCAACGCTCCAGTGGGCGCGCCAGCCACGGCTCAGTGTGGTCGGTTCGTGTTCACCGGCTTGCATGTGGCGAGCGCGGTGGTGTCGAAAACCGACTCCGACACCAAGGACACTTTCCCCACCGGCTGCAAGACCACCCGCGACCTGTCCGCACCGGAGAAGGCGCTGGAGTTCATGATCTTCGACCTGTCGTCGTGTCTGATTCCCGACAGTGGCGTGCCCGCGCCGCCGCCGGTCGGAGGGAGTTCGGCTCCGCCCACGCCGCCCAAAGCTGGCGGGGCGCCGCCGCCGCCACCTCCTCCGCCGCCGCCCCCGCCGCCGCCACCGCCGGTCAAGATCCAGTAGCGAACTCTCGTCCGGCTCTGTGTCCTGTGCGCTCTCTAGCCGGAAACCGCCAACTACGGCGCGGGTTTCGGCCGGGCGTGCATCCGCACCGCGATCTCCAGGCCCTTCCGGGCACTCTCGCGAACAGCCGGATCTCGGTCGCCTTCAGCGGCGCGGAAGCGCTGCTCGGCGGCCGACCATTCGTGCGATTCGAGCAACAACCAGCCGAGCATGGCGGATACCTCGCCGGCGCGCGGGGAACTTGGGAGGAGACGCACGAACTCCTCCATGGCCCGGCGGGCTCGGGCACCCTTGCCCTCGCGTGCCAGGGCAACCGCCTCCCAGTATCGCGCGTCCTCTGCGACGGCCGAGGTCGGTCCAGCTTCCAAGGCACGTCTCATGGCGGCGGCGGCACGAGGATAGTCGGCAGAACGAAGCGCCTGGCAGCCGTCGGAAAAAGCCAGTTCCGCCGGGCTTGGCTGGTGGGTGGTCTTCGGCGAGGGCACTGCGTGTGACACCGAGGCCAGCGCTCCTCGGAGCCTCCGGGTCGGCGCGAAGCGGCCGGGAACCCTTTCGCTGCTGGCCGTCCGGGGCGCCTGCGGTTCGGCCGCGACCGCGCCGACGGGCTCGATCGGCAGGGCGGAAGCTGCGGGGGGCGCCACCCTCTCAGGGGCGGGAACGGCTTCGGTCTTTGCCTGTGGCTCGAATGGGGCCTTCGCGTGCGACCTGCCACGATCTCGATCGGTGGCGGCCGGGACGCCTTCTCTCTGTCTGTGGAGCCATGGAACCGCGAAGGAGCCGACAGCGGCAAGCACGCCCGCCGCGCAGAGGATGACCGCGGCGTACACCGCAGCCTGCACCCACCGGGGCAAGAGACGCCGACGGCCAATCTCGGTTGCCTCGATCAGAAGTGCGTTGCGCGTCCGCAGTCGCCGCCCGGCCTCCGGCGCCTTGGTCGGAAGCTGGCGGACCGCCTCGATAAGCTTCTTGGTCGCGGCCCACTGCGACTGACAGTACACGCACTCGTCCAGATGCAGGCGCAGGGCCGGGACGTCTTCGGGAGACGCCGAGCGGCCGATCTCGATGAAGCGAGGGCAGGCAGCGCGTTCGTTCATGGTCGCACCTCTTCAACGGCTGCGCGGAGCGCCCGCCGCGCCTCGAACAGGCGTCGGCCCAAGGTTCCCCGTCGGACATCGAGGGCTGCGGCCGCATCCGCGCCCGACATCTCCTCGAGATCGCACAGAACAAAGGCGGCCCGCAGATTGAATGGCAGCTGTGCGAGCGCCGCTGCCACGCGATCGACGGTTTGCTGGCGCTCGGCAGCCAGGTCGGGCGCCTGGCCCGCCACCGGCGTGAGCTCGCCCCAGGCCTTGAGGAAGGATCGCTTCCGCATCTGATCGCGGATGTGGTGGCGCCCGACATTCGCGGCGATACCGAACAGCCAGGTCCTCACCGAGGAGCCGCCGCGAAAGCGAGCGGCCGAGCGGAGAGCTTCGAGAAACGTGGTGTGGACCATGTCTTCCACATCCCCAGAGCCCGCGCCCAGGAGGCGCGAGAGAAAGCGATAGACGGCATCGCAATGACGGTCGAACAGCTCGGCCATCGCTCCGGGGTCGCGCATCGCACAGGCTGTCACCAGCACTTCGTCGGAGGTATCGGCCAACCACACAGCCTTGCGCTGGAATGGGAGGACCTTGCCTTCGTTCTTGCGGATCATGTTGTCGCTCGGCGACCACGAGTTCGAGACCGATGCAGAGCGGCGTCGGCCCCTTGCGTGCGAATACGTCTCATTACCTTACCGATCCTTGGTGCCCGCGGCCCCAGGTTTTTTCGGTTCGAACAGCCCCCTTCGTTGGCTGTCAACGCATACGGTCGAGGGGGCCATAGCGAAGGCCGAGTTGTGCGCGGAGAAAACCCAGGGGTTCGCCCGGCAACTCAAATTCGCCCGAAGTGAAGATGCTCCTGTGGGCGAACGGCAAGACGTCGGCCCACAGGCCCGCGTCCACCGCCAGACCCCAGGCCAAGGGCCAGGAGAGAAGAACCCGGGTTTCCACGCGCAGTCCAACCGTCGTCGCGCTGGCGCTGCGGTCGTCGAGCGCGGCATTTGTCGATAGCCAGCCTGCTCCGAGGCCGATCCCCGGGCCAAAGGTTGCACTCCTGATGCGCAAGGGCAGATCGGCGGTCAGGAGCGCTTCAGCGCCAAGCCGGGTGAGCTGGCGCTGTTGCGGTTGGCTGCTTGCGCTCGAACCGTCGCAAGCCGCGGCATAGCGGGCGCCGATGTTTCCCATGGTGGCCGAGTCGCCGGCAGCCTGGATTTCGAGTCCGACACAAAGGGCCCCGACCCGGACGCAAGCTCCCAGCGCGGCGCCGATCCACAGCGAGCCATCGGTAGCCAGGGAAGTCGTGCCCGCGACGGTGACGCTGGGACCAGACGACGGGCGTGGACGGGCTGGAACGGGCGATCGGGACACAGGGGGAGTGCGTTCGAGAATCGCGATTTCGTGTGGCTCCAGCAGGGGTCTGGCAAGGTCGTCGCGCACCCAGGATTCCACCACCGCGGCAGCGATCTCGGCATTCGCCACGATGCGCTCGACGGTGTGGCCGTTCCGGTCCTGGATGGACAGCCGGATCCCCGCGGCGTCGGGCTGCACGCGAACTTGCACTGTCTCCGTCCCTGCGGGAGACACCACCGCTATTCTTCGATCGGCAAGACGCTGCGTCAGGGCGGACACCGTCTCGCCGTCGCCGACCAGCGCCACGACCGCGGCCTCGTCCGCACGAACTGCACCGGCCGGAGCGGCGAGGAGCAGCAAGGCAACCGCGGGAATCACGGGATCAAGTCAACACGACAGGGCCGATTTTGACCATCGATATCGGCACGGAACTTCCTGGACAGGGAAGTCATCGGCCCACGATCCGTCGGTGCAGACCCATCGGATCCCGCGGCACGCATGGGCGAATCCCATTCGATGGTAACCTGCGGACGCTTGCATCTTGAAGTGGAGGCCCCGTGACTCTGCCGCTGCGCGATCGATTTCCTGGGACCAAGAATCTCGCCCATGTGCCGCTTGGCTGTTTCCCCACGCCGGTCGAGCCAGCGCCGGAGCTGGCTCGGCTGCTTGGCGTCCCGTCTCTCTTCGTCAAGCGGGACGATCTCTCAGGCTTGGTCTACGGTGGAAACAAGGTCCGCAAGCTGGAGTTCTTGCTGGGCCAGGCGCTGGCCGAGGGCCGACGCGCCGCGATCGCGTTCGGAGCCGTGGGCTCCAATCACGTGCGAGCGACCGCCGTCTACGGCGCGCAACTGGGACTGCAGGTCCACGCCGTGCTCGCGCCGCAGCCCTCAACGCCCTATCTGGAGGCGAACCTTCGCGCCGATCGGGCCGCCGGGGCCACATTGTACTTCGTCGAGTCTTATGCCCAAGCCCTTGCTCGCGGTGCCGAGTTGCGCGACGAGATCGCCGCCCGCGACGGCATCGAGCCGTTCGTCATTCCGTTCGGCGGAACCAATGCCCGAGGAATCATCGGGTTTGTCAACGCAGCCATGGAACTGGCCGGACAGATCGAAACCGGCGCCCTACCTGAGCCCGACCTGATCTACGTCCCCTACGGCTCGACCGGAACTGCCAGCGGGCTGGCCATCGGACTGGCGGCCGTCGGATTGCGGACTTCCACCATCGGCGTGCGCGTGGTGCCCGCGGAGTCCACCAACCCTGTGCGCACCAGACGTGTCATGGAGGAAGCGGTCGCCCTGCTGCGCGAGTTCGACGCGGGCTTCCCGGCGGTGAAGCCGGAAGACGTTGCACTCGAGGTGCGCGATGGTTTTCTTGGCGCCGAGTACGCGGTTGCCACCGCGGAGAGTCTGGAGGCCGTCGCCCTTGCGGAGGCGAACAACATTCATCTCGAGACGACCTACACTGGCAAGGCCCTGGCCGCACTGGTCGCCGATGCAAGAGCCGGAAAGCTCGCCGGGAAGACGGCGTTGTTCTGGAACACGCACAACTCGCGGTAGATCCACCGAGGAGCTACAGAGAGGCCATTCGTGAGTGCGGCTTCTTTGGCAGGTACCGGGAGGACAGCGGGGCTGGACTATGAGGGGGCCGATCCCCACGATTGCCATTCAAGGTATCCGCGCGCATGAGACGCCAACCCCCATGCCCAAGGACCAACGAGTTGCTCGAACCAGAGCCAGCCCGCGCGGCGGAGAACAGAGATGAGAGAAGACTTCTGGTGGGTATCGAGCGAGTCATGGCTGCCTCCGGGTCACGTCCGGTGCTTGTTAGCAATTTCGCGGCCAAGTTCACGCTGGTCTCCCGACCGACGGGCGAGCCAGAATGCGGCCGCGATCCATCAGCGGTCTGAGGGCAGGCTCAGAAATCTGAGGGTACTTTGGCGGTAGTGTCGCAACCGGTGCGTGTGGCGTGCTGAAGCGTGGATGGCGGTCCCACGAAGGCGAATCGAGGGACTGTCCGCAGTTTTGTCGTCGTCGAACGTCACGCCGGGAGTCGCGCTTTCTGGAGGCCGACTCCACCATCGAAGGTGCCTGGACTGGCGGGCACGCCGGATGCAAAGGCTCGCCGGCCGGAGGGCGCGACTGTGACAAAAACGACAAAGCAGCAAAATCTATCGATCGTTCTGGTGGGATTCTTCAGCGCACTTGGTCCGGCGTGCAGGGACCGTGCGGGCGTGGAAAATCCACCAGATGCTGGCAGTCCTGACGTCTCTCCTGTTGTCACGATTACCTTGACGGTCACTGCCGTGGATACCGCCACGGCTCCGGCGACCGGAAGCGCCACAGCAACGGCGGCGCAAACTTCCACGGCCACGGGCACCACGGCCACCACTTCGACTGCGACGTCCACCCCTACGGTTGCCAAGACGATCACCGTCACGTCCACGTCCACCTCCACGACTGACGCCGTGGTGAGCGTGTCCGCACAGAACGGCTACAGCCTGGTCACCCTCACCTACCCGGCCCCGTGGTCGTGTCCCGCCGATACCTCTCTCCCATCCAGCAACCCTCCCACGAATGCGTTGCCCACCGACCCCTCGCTCAACGCCACCGACTGCGCTTCGCTGGCGAACCTGCGCAGGCCGGTACTCAAGTCGCAGAGTCTTGCGGCGTTGACCAAGACCCGCGCGAATCTCATCAGGGCGAACTGCACGAACCCCACCGAGATGCACTGTTTCGACAAGAATGGCGCGGTGGTGAGCCTCTACAATTGCGAGGCATACCCGTACCCGTTGCTCGTGCCGGGTGGAGCCTCGGCCGTAGAGGATGCGGCAGGAGCAGCAGGTTCGTCCGGGGCCACCGAGTATTCGACCACCAACACCCAGGTGGCGAGCGTGGATGAAGCCGACTACGTCAAGAACGACAGCAACACGATCTTCGTGCTGAGCGCGGACGGGCTGCACGTCATCGATGCCTGGCCCGCAGCCCAGACCCACGAGATCGCGCACCTCACCCTCACGGGTGAGCCGCGCCGGCTGTACCTGCTCGACAACCGACTGGTGGTCTACACGCGGGTGCAATCCACCGACAGCAGCGGCGGCGCCGGCACTTCCAATCCCTCGGATCAGGGCTGCACCTATGGCTACAACTGCCGCTTCTCCAGCGAAGGCGGACACACCCTGATCGTTGTCTTCGACGTGACCGATCCGGCCGCCCCGGTCGAACTGGCCCGTTACGAGATGTCGGGCGGCTACGTCGACTCGCGCCGCATCGGGTCCGTCGTGTACAGCGTGGTCCACGACACCGGGGCCACGCAGATCCCGGGCCTCGACTACACCTTGCAGGCCACCAGCTACGACGATCTGCAGATGGAATTCAACCAGCGGGTGGTCGACAACAACGCCAAGATCGACAACACCGACGACGCATATTTCCTGCCGTGGTCGAGCATCACCAAACCCGGCGGAACCGCCATCCCCAGCTCGGACTGCCAGCACGCCCTGATGGCACAGAATGCACAGGGCGGGAGTTTCGTTTCGCTCAACGCTTTCGATCTCACCACGTTGCAAAGCCCAACCCGCACCGTCCTGGGTTCCAGCCCGGGCTACGTGTATTCCTCGCCGAGTGCACTCTACATGGCCGTGGACCGAACCTACGAGCAGGACTATTCGAGCGGCTCTTACTACTCCTACTACCAGCCCACGGATTCCTTCGTCCACAAGTTCGCCCTTAACGGCACCGACACGAGCTATGTCGGCAGCGTCGCCTTGCCGGGCCATATTCTCAACCAGTTCGCCATGGATGAGAACAACGGCGTTTTGCGCGTGGCCTCGACCAAGGGCTGGGTCCCCGACCCCTCGGTCGCGAGCTACCTCACCACCTTCGGGGAACAGAGTGGCAAGTTTGGGCAGCTGGGACAGATCGGGGGCATTGCCCCGCAAGAAGACATCCGCTCGGTACGTTTCGACGGCGACCGGGGCTTCGTGGTCACCTTCAAGAAGACAGATCCGCTCTTCGTCTTCGACCTGACTGACCCCGCGCAGCCCAACCTGCTGGGCGAGCTTCAGATTCCCGGTTTCTCGACCTACATGCAACGCCTGGACGCCAGCCATCTTTTGGCCATCGGGTTCACCGCCGACGACCAGGGTTCCTTCGCCTTCTTCAATGGCATCCAGATCCAGATCTTCGACGTGACTGATCTGGCCAATCCCACGCTGCAATGGAAGACGGTCATCGGCACGCGTGGGTCGAACTCCGAGGCCCTCACCAATCACCTGGCGTTCAACTACTTCGCGCCCAAGAAGATGTTGGCCCTGCCCATCACGGTGTGCGAAGGCGGCGGCAACGGCGTCTACGCCCAGAACCTGACTTTTGCCGGTCTCATGGTCTTCGACATTTCGCTCGACACGGGCATCAGCGAGCACGGCCGGCTGCCTTTCCTGGATCCCTCCACGGTCAGCGCGACCGCCAACTGCGATACGTGGTGGACCGATTCCAAGTCGCTGGTCAAACGCAGCATCTTCATGGATGACTGGGTATACGGGTTGAGCGATGCTCAGCTGCGCGTCGCTGCGCTTTCCAACATGAGCAGCGTTCTCCAAAGCGTTGCCCTGGTGAGCCAGTAGGCCCGGACTCGAAGCGCTGACGCGGGGGGGCGTGGTGCCCCGGACACATTTCTTGAAAGGTTCTCGCCGACGTGGCCCTTTCATAGAGAAATGAAATCACCCCGTGGATATCGCGTTGAGCTAACAATGGGTCTTGCCTGCCTGCTGGCCGCCG
>Ga0265330_10000870_pt1 | contig 18861 bp, 16 predicted proteins | sample 41919metaG_FD_202083 | JGI IMG/M metagenome (GOLD analysis project Ga0265330, IMG submission 202083) | Rhizosphere microbial communities from Carex aquatilis grown in University of Washington, Seatle, WA, United States - 4-19-19 metaG | ecosystem: Host-associated > Plants > Roots > Rhizosphere... | reverse complement strand
CCGTACCGCCCAGATCAGGAGCGTGGCGGCGAGCCCGAGCACGACCGCGAGCTGCCGCCCGCCGCGCAGGAGCACGGCGGCGGCCGAGGTGCCCGCCGCGAGGGCGCAGGCGAGGGCGAGCCACGCCCAACCGGGGCCCGGCGGGCGGAACTCGAGCACGCCGTTCAGGGTGTGCCGGCGGCCGTCGACGAGCAGCGGCACCGACCACGGCCCGAGTGTCGCCGCGTCGGTGCGTCCGTGCGCGAGCGGCTCGAGCACGTGCAGCCGGTGCTCGTGCCAGGCGTACGCGTGCCCGCCCGTGAGGCGGTGCCACAGCGGGCGGGCACGAGCGTTCGCGGACGGCCGCAGGTCGAAGCGGTCGATCCGGTCGGACTGCGCGGTGAGCGAGCGGAGGTTCACCCAGACGCCCTTCGCGTCGAAGCGCAGCACCGGTTCACCGAGCACGCCGGGCACGACGACGGTCGTCGCCGCGGGGACGCGGAGCCAGAGCTCCCGGTCGCCGTCGACGACCTTCGCTTCGAGCGCACCGGCGGGCGGCTGGAACCCGACGATGCGTGCGTCGAAGTTCGTCGCCACCGGCGCGCTCGTGCCGGCGTGTGCGGAGGCGGCGGCCGGGAGGGCCAGCGTGGCGGCGACGGCCGCCGAGGCGACGAGCGTCCGCCTCACGCGAGCGACCGGCCTCCGCGGGTGGCGAGCGCGACGATCCCGACGAGCAGCGCGAGGATCCCGACGGCGAGCGCCACGATCGCGAGCGTCGAGCTGCCGCCGCCGCCGAGCGAGGAAACGGCCTCGATCGTCGGCGCCGGCGTGTCGGACGACTCGGGGCCCGTCCACTCGACGACGGAGCCGTCCGAGTACGTCTGGCGGACGTCGAACGTGTAGCTCTTCGCGCCGCTCGTCGAGGCGTTGAAGCGGAAGACGGCGTCCTCGTCGGTCGGCACGCGGCCGCCCGTCCACGTCACCTTCTGCACGATCGCGCTGTCGCCGGAGCCGGTCGACTGCACCTGCTGCTTCCAGCCGGCGGGCGCGGGCTCGAACGAGTCGATCGCGAACCCCGACGGCACCGTCAGCTCGATCTCGGTGGTCGTGAGGCCTTCCTTCTCGGTCGGCACCGAGAGCGTGAACTGCTGGAGCTTCTTGTCGAGCGCGACCGCCGGGCTGACGATCGCGTGCGCGGACGCGGCGGCTGCGACGGCGAGCGCTGCGATGCCTGCCAGCGCGAGCACGCGTATACGGCACGTGTAGTTCATTTCGCTCTCCTCTCTCAGCGGGATGGGCGGACGCTGGGTTCCGCCCTGGGCATTACGCGGGAGAGGAGAGTGGCGGGCCTCGTTTCGCCAAACGGCGGGAGAGCGGTTTGCCCGGTAGCGGCAGAGCCTCGACCGGCGCTGCGGCGACTGCCGGCAGCGGTCTGGAAACCTGTGGCCGCGCAGGAGCGAGTGCCCGGCCCGCGCGCTCCGCGGCGCGCAGGAGCAGGCGGGCTGCGACGTAGGCGAGGGCGGCGAACGGCAGCTGCAGCACGAGACCGGGGACGAACGTGGGGGCGAGCGCCGCCTGCCAGGCGAACGTGCCCAGGTGCAGGGAGCGCTCGAGGAACTCCTGGAGGACGAACGCGAGCGGCGGCAGCAGCGCGAACGCCCACGCGGGTAGCGCGCGCGCCGGACGCCCGCGTGCGGCGTCGACGGCAGAGAGGAGCAGCGAGACCGACGCGACCGCGCCCGCGGCGCCGAGCACGAGTGGCAAGTGGCTCAGGTAGCCGTGGCCGGTGGCGACGAGCGCCTGCAGGCGGACGTGCGCCTCGGGATAGACCCAGCGGTAGGCGAGGACGTGTGCGGCCTGCGACCCGGCGAGCAGGACCGGGAGCGCAACGAGCCAGGCGAGCGTGCGCCTCATCCGGGAGACTCTGTCAGAGATCAGCGCCTGAGCAAACGGCCGAGGACGCCTCGGCGCGGCTCCGGCTCGGCCTGCTGCTCCGGGGCCGACTCCGGCTCGAGAGCCTGCGGCTGGAGCGGCGCGGCGCTCGCGCGGGCAGCCTGGCGCTCGCGCTGGGCGCGAATGGCCGCACTCATCTCTTCACGATGCGACTGCTCCGCCATCGTCCGACCCTTGTACGCTGCGCAGCCCCCGGATCCTCCCGTATCGTCCCTGCCATGTGCTTCGAGCTCGACTCGCTGCCCCCGATTCCGGTCATCTCCGGCGCAGCCGTCTCTCACGACGACCTCGAGCTCGAGGCCGCCGACGGGAACCGTTTCGCGGCCTTCCAGGCCGTGCCTGAGGAGCCCGCTTCCACGGGGATCGTGATCCTGCCCGACGTCCGCGGCCTCTACCGCTTCTACGAGGAGCTGGCCCTCCGCTTCGCTGAACGCGGCTACGCGGCGGTGGCGTTCGACTACTTCGGCCGCACCGCCGGGATGGCGAAGCGCGACGACGAGTTCGACTACATGGAGCACGTCATGCAGACGACGCCGGCCGGCGTCCAGGCGGACGTCGCCGCCGCCGTCGCGCACCTGCGTGCGGCCGGCTGCACGTCGATCTTCACCGCCGGGTTCTGCTTCGGCGGCCGCAACTCGTGGCTCGCCGCCGCCGGCGGGCACGGGCTCGCCGGGGCGATCGGCTTCTACGGGATGCCCGTCGAGCGGAACGGCGTCCCCGGCCCGGCCGAGCGCGCTGCGGAGCTCGAGGCGCCGATCCTCGCGCTCCAGGCGGGCGACGACCAGAACATCACGGCCGAGCACAACGCGGCGTTCGACACGGCGCTCACCGCCGCCGGCGTCGAGCACGAGGTCGTCACGTACGACGGCGCCCCGCACAGCTTCTTCGACCGAAAGCAACTCGACTTCGCGGCGGCGTCAGATGACGCGTGGGCGCGAGTGCTCGCGTTCCTCGAGAGCCACGGCTGATCAACGTCCGCGACCAGGTCGCGAGGCGACCTGGTCGCAGTGGTAAACCGCCGCCTATCCCTTCGCCGCCGGCTTCTCTTGCGCGGCGAGCCATTCCGCCGCAAACAAAGTCTTGTCGATGCGCCCTTGAAAGATCGGCACCCCGTACTCGACGCAGAAGCGGATGACCTGCTCGCGGTCGATGTGCTGCTCGGCCGCGATCTCTTCGGGGGTGAGGTGATTGGGCATCTCGCCTTCAGGGTACGCCAGCGCGTCCTTCACTGCGCGGGCGAGCGCCGGCTCGATCGGCCCGGGGCGGTAGCCCAGCTCCCGCTCGGCCTTCGCCGAGCTGAAGAACATCGGCAGCCGGGCCAGCTGCACCTCGTTCCGGTTCACGAGTCCGAGCGCGGCAGCTGCCCGCGCGGCCGCGTACGGGACGCGCAGCCGCGGCCGGGGTCGGCCGGCGAGGGCCGCGATCGCGGAGAACACCTCCTCGAGCGAGAGATCGGCGCCGCCCAGGAGGTAGCGCTCGTCCGTGCGGCCGCGCTCGAGGGCGAGCGCGTGCCCGAGCGCGACGTCGCGGACGTCCACGAGGTTCAGCCCGGTGGTGGCGATGTAGCCGGGAGCCCGCCCGCAGGCGATCCGCCGAACCATCCGGCCGGTGGGGGTCGGCACCCGGTCGCCGTCGCCGATCGGCGTGGTCGGGTTGACGACCACGGCGTCGAGCCCGTCGCGCGCTGCCGCGAGCACGAGCTGCTCCGCCGCGAGCTTCGTCCGCTTGTACGGCACCGCGAGCTCCCAGTCGGGCGGCCCGTCCTCCTCCGTCGCAGCCCGGCCTGCGACCGGCCCGCACGTGCCCGCGGTGCTCGTGTGCACGACGCGCCGCACGCCGGCCCGGCGGGCGGCGTCGAGGACGGATCGCGTCCCGTCTATGTTCACGCGCGCGAGGGCGGGCTCGTCCGCGTCGTAGCTGTAGAGCGCGGCGACGTGGACGAGGGCGTCGCAGCCGCTCATGGCGCGCTCGAGCGCGGCACCGTCGAGCAGGTCGATCCACTCGTCGCGCACCTCGGCCCCGCGCTCCCGGAGCACCCGGACCACGTGGGCTCCGATGAAGCCGCTCGCGCCGGTTACGTACACACGCATGCCGCTCCAGTCTGGCATCCTTCACAGGGCCGCCGGAGCGGGAGGAACGGCCAAGTTTCGCTACACTCCGCCGGCGCGGGGCGGCGTAGCTCAGCTGGTTAGAGCGCTGCACTCATAATGCAGAGGTCGGTGGTTCGAGCCCACCCGCCGCTACTTCACCGCGTCCACCTCGAGACCTAGAGACAGGGAAATGGCCACCGGAGTACGAGTCGCGATCACGCTCGCGTGCACAGAGTGCAAGCGACGCAACTATCAGACGCAGAAGTCGAAGCGGAACTCACCGGACCGCCTCGAGTTCAAGCGCTACTGCCGCTGGTGCGGCCAGCACACCTTGCACCGGGAGACTCGGTAGCTCCAGCATGGCAAGGTCGTCTCGCCAGCAGCGGCGCGCCCGGCGCGCCCAGACCCAACCGGCTCTTGCCGGCGGCCCGCCGACGCCGCCGCCGAGCCGGCCCCGTCCGACCGCGGGCGGCTCCGACGAGCCGGCCCGCCGGCCGCAGTCGCAGCGGGCGCCGCACGAGCGCCGCATCCCCTTCTCCGGGACGGTGCACTTCCTCCAGGAGTCCTACGGCGAGCTGAGGAAGGTCGAATGGCCGAACCAGAAGGCGGTGGTCAGCGGCACGGCCGTCGTCATGATCGCCTGCACGATCGTCGGTACCTATCTGTGGTTGAACGACCGGCTCTGGCAGTACGTCGTCCACCACCTGCTGCTGCGCTAAGGGACGAGAGGACGAGATGTTTCGCTGGTATGTGATCAACACCTACTCCGGGCACGAGAACAAGGTGAAGGCCAATCTCGAGCACCGGATCGAGTCGATGAACCAACGCTCCCGTTTCCGGCGCGTCGTCGTCCCGACCGAGCAGGTGATCGAGACGAAGGACGGCCAGAAGGTGCAGGCGGAGAAGCGCGTCCTGCCGGGCTACGTCCTCGTGAACATGAACCTGAACGACGACGCGTGGACGGTCGTGAAGAACACGCCCGGCGTGACCGGCTTCGTGGGCGCGGGCTCGAAGCCCGTGCCGCTCTCGCAGCCCGAGGTCGACCGGATCCTCCACACGGGCAGCGGCGCGGGCGTGCCCACGCGCGCCCAGGTGGAGTTCCAGCTCGGCGAGTCGGTGAAGATCACCTCGGGGCCGCTCGCCGACTTCGACGGCGAGATCACCGACGTGAACGCCGACCAGCAGAAGCTCCAGGTGATGGTGAACATCTTCGAGCGGCAGGTGCCGGTCGAGGTCGGATTCGACAACGTCAAGAAGCTCGACTAGAGGATTCCCCGTGGCCAAGAAAGTCCTGACGATGATCAAGCTCCAGATCCCGGGCGGGCAGGCGAACCCTGCCCCGCCGGTCGGCCCTGCGCTGGGCCAGCACGGGGTCAACATCATGGAGTTCTGCAAGGCGTTCAACGCGCAGACGGCCGACCAGAACGGCCGCATCACCCCGGTCGAGATCACCGTCTTCGAGGATCGCTCCTTCACGTTCATCACGAAGACGCCGCCGGCCGCCGTGCTGATCAAGGAGGCTCTGCGGCTGGAGAAGGGCTCCGCCGAGCCGAACCGGAACAAGGTCGGCCGGCTCACCCGCGCCCAGGTGCGCCAGATCGCGGAGACGAAGCTGCCGGATCTGAACGCGCGCGACGTCGACCACGCGGCGCTGATCATCGCCGGCACGGCCCGAAGCATGGGTGTGGAGGTGGATCTGTAATGGCACATCACGGCAAGCGCTACGAGACGGCCCGTACGTCGATCGACCGGGAGCACGCGTACCCGCCGGTCGAGGCGGTGCGGATGCTCAAGGACCTCCCCGCAGCGAAGTTCGACGAGACCGTCGAGGTGCACTTCCGGCTCGGCCTGAACGTCCGCCACGCGGACGAGCAGCTGCGCGGGACGCTGATGCTCCCGCACGGCACCGGCAAGGACGTCCGTGTCGCCGTCTTCGCCGAGGGCGACAAGGCCCGCGAGGCCGAGGAGGCCGGGGCGGACGTCGTCGGCTCGGCCGATCTCGCCAAGCGGATCGAGGAGGGCTTCCTCGACTTCGACGTCGCGATCGCGACGCCCGACCAGATGGGCAACGTCGGCCGGCTCGGCCGGGTGCTCGGCCCGCGCGGCCTCATGCCGAACCCGAAGACGGGCACGGTCACGTTCGACGTCGGGAAGGCCGTCGGCGAGGCCAAGGCCGGCAAGCTCGAGTACCGGACCGACCGCGGTGCGAACGTCCACGTCGCGATCGGCAAGAAGAGCTTCGACGAGCGGAAGCTCGTCGAGAACTACGCCGCGGTCGTCGAGGAGATCGTCCGGGCGAAGCCGTCGGCGGCGAAGGGCCGCTACATCCGGCAGATCACGCTGACGAGCACGATGGGCCCCGGCATCCACGTCGACCCGGCCAGGATCCGCGGAATCGCCGAGGATCTAGGCGAATCGGCTGACGCCGATTCGCCTATGGAGGCAGCTACAGTATCGAGCTAATCCGACTGGGCCACCGAAGACCGTTGGCAGCCTTCTCCAGGGAAGGCAGAAGTCCAACCGAGGTGGGGCATCAGCAGCGAGAGGGCTCTAGCTCTCCGCTCTTGGCCCGCCTCCGGCGGGCCTAGTCATTTCCGAAGGAAATGACGCATGAAAAAACAGGATAAGGAGAAGATCGTCGCCGACCTGACGGAGCGGCTCCGGACGTCGGAGACGCTGCTCGTCGCCGACTACCGCGGCCTGACGATGCCGCAGATCGACACGCTGCGCTCACGGCTGCTCGAGAGCGGGGCCCGCTTCACGGTCGTCAAGAACACGCTGACGCGGCGGGCGGCCGAGGCGGCCGGCGCCGAGGCGCTGCTCGCACTGCTCGAGGGGCCGAGTGCGATCGCCTTCCTCGAGGCCGAGGGCGACATGGTCGCGGCCGCAAAGGCGCTCGCCGACTCCGTCCGCGAGACGAAGGTGCTCGCCATCCGCGGCGGCATCATGCAGGGCCGCACGGTGACGGCCGAGGAGATCGAGACCCTTGCGACGCTGCCGCCGCTCGACGTGCTCCGCGGCCAGGTGCTCGGCGCGATCATCGCGCCGCTCACGACGTTCGTCGCGCTCCTGAACGCGCCGCTGCAGAACCTGATCGGCCTGATCGACGCCCGGATCGAGCAGCTGGGCGGGGCGACTGAAGCACCTGTCGTGGCCGAGGAGGCACCGGCCGCGGCCGAGGAAACGCCCCTAGAGAGCGATGGCTCTCCAGAAGAGTCGTCCGCCGAGGAGCCGCCGGTTGATTCGGCGGAGCCAGTAGAAGAAATCGTCCCGCCTAGTCCGCAGCCAGAGGCTGCGGCCGACCCAGAGGAGTAAGTAAATGGCAGCAGTCGACACCATCTTCGAATCGCTCGGGAGCCTGTCCGTTCTCGAGCTGGTGGAGCTGAAGAAGAAGATCGAGGACGAGTGGGGCATCACGGCCGCCGCGCCCGTCGCGGTCGCCGCCGCGGCCGGCCCTGCCGCCGCCGAGGTCGAGGAGAAGACGTCGTTCGACGTCGTCCTCACCGGGGCGGGTGCGCAGAAGATCCAGGTGATCAAGGTCGTCCGCGCCGTCACCGGCCTCGGCCTGAAGGAGGCGAAGGACCTCGTCGACTCCGCGCCGAACCCGGTGAAGGAGGGCATCAACAAGGACGAGGCCGACGCGCTCAAGGCCCAGCTCGAGGACGCAGGGGCCTCCGTCGAGCTGAAGTAGCGGATCGAACGGCTGCGACCAGGTCGCCAAGAGGCGACCTGGTCGCGGAGGTACTGCAAAGGGCGCCGAAAGGCGCCCTTTGCGCTTTACCGAGCCCTTACACGCCCCAGCGCAAGGGCGGCGGGTGCCGGGCGTCTACTAGGGGAGAAGGATCGAATGGAGGAGGAGATCGCATGAAGATACGGATCATGTTGCTCATGCTTGTCGGCGCCGCCGGCGTCAGCGCCTCGTTTGCCCTCGCCAACGACGGCAAGGGGCACGAGGGGCACGCTCAGAAGACGACGACGAACGGGTCCTGCCAGCGGGGCGCCGTGCTCGGCACCGCTTCCGGGCCGCAGACGTTTACGGTCACCGTGACGAAGGCCGGCGAGCACAGCACGTTCGCGCCGGGCCAGGTCGTGACCGTCACGGTCGGCCAGAGCGGCCAGCCGGTACGCATCGCCGCGTTCGGCTGCGTCAACGGCTCGGCTGTGACCGCCCGCTCGGCCACCGTGGCCGGCGCCAGGGCGGAGAAGACCACGACCGGCACGACGACCACCGGTACGACCACCACCGGCACGACGACGACCAGCACGAGTCACGTCGTCAAGTCGGGTAAGGACGGGGGCGGCCACCAGGGCCACCACCGTCACCACGGCTAGCCGGACGAGCACGAGGAGTCGCTGAACCTTCGGCTCTGAACGGCGGGGAGGCGGGTCGAGGCGCTGCCGCAGGCGCCTCCCCGCCTCCCGGCTCTGGACGAATCCCGCCTCTCGCGCTACATTGCGCCGGCATACCGGCGTCGGCCGCAGGCCTTCGCTTGCGGTAAAGGGGTAACTTTCGGTACCCTGACGGGTTGCGCCGACGTTTCGCACGTCCGCCGTCCCGCACGCCTTGACATCGCCCGATTTCGCCTGAGCTCGCTCGTCCCCAAGGGAGGCTTCTTCTTTGACCACCAAGGTCGCATCGCCCCGCGCGCGTAAGTCCTTTTCCCATCTAGAGCACGTCCTCGACCTCCCCAATCTGATCGACATCCAGAAGGCCTCGTTCCAGTGGTTCCTGGACGAAGGCCTGCGCGAGACGATCGACGACATCTCGCCGATCGAGGACTACACCGGCTCCCTCGCGGTCGAGTTCGGCGCCTACAAGTTCGGCGAGCCCCAGTTCTCGATCAAGGAGTGCCGCGAGAAGGACCTGACCTATCAGGCCCCGCTCTCGATGACGGTCCGCTTCGTGAACAAGGACACGGGCGAGATCCGCGAGCAGACGGTCTTCATGGGCGACTTCCCGATGATGACCGGCTTCGGCACGTTCATCATCAACGGCACCGAGCGCGTGATCGTCACGCAGCTCGTGCGCTCTCCGGGCGCCTACCTGATGGAGCCGAAGGACGCGACGAAGCAGGTCTTCACGGCCAACCTCATGCCGAGCCGCGGCTCCTGGCTCGAGCTCGAGATCGACAAGAAGGGCGTCGTCTACGCCCGCATCGACCGCAAGCGCAAGCTGCCGATCACGACGCTCCTCCGCGCCCTCCCGGCCGAGGACCCGTCGACCGGCTTCGCGCTGGACACCTCGACGAACGAGGCGATCCTCGCGCTCTTCGACAACTCGTCCTACATCGTCAACACGCTCGAGAAGGACCCCTCCACGCGGGAGGAGGAGGCCCTGATCGAGGTGTTCAAGAAGCAGCGCCCCGGCGAGCCGCCGACGCTCGACAACGCGCGCAACCTGCTGCGGGCCCTCTTCTTCGACCCCAAGCGCTACGACCTGACGAAGGTCGGCCGCTACAAGCTCAACCAGCGGCTCGGCGTCACCGTGCCCGAGGACGTCCGCGTGCTGACGATCGAGGACATCGTCGCGCTCGTCCGCAAGCTGATCGAGCTGCCGGTCAAGCTCGGCGTGCCGGAGGACTCCAAGGACTTCGCCGCCGACGCCATCGGCCTGCCGCGCGCCCCGATCGCCTCGGAGCTGGACGAGTACGAGCACTTCGGCAACCGGCGCCTGCGCACGGTCGGCGAGCTGATCCAGGAGGCGTTCCGCGTCGGCCTCTACCGCATGGAGCGCGTCGTGCGCGAGCGGATGACCACCGAGGACGTCGACACGATCACGCCGCAGACGATCATCAACATCCGCCCGGTGGTCGCCGCGCTGAAGGAGTTCTTCGGCTCCTCGCAGCTGTCGCAGTTCATGGACCAGACGAACTCGCTGGCCGGCCTCACCCACCGCCGCCGCCTCTCGGCGCTCGGCGCAGGCGGCCTCACCCGCGAGCGCGCGCCGATCGAGGTGCGCGACGTCCACCCGACCCACTACGGGCGCATGTGCCCGATCGAGACGCCCGAAGGCCCGAACATCGGTCTGATCGGCTACCTCGCCTCCTACGCGACGGTCTCGGAGTTCGGCTTCGTCCAGACGCCGTACCGGAAGGTGATCTCCGGCAAGGTGACCGACGAGATCGTCTACCTCGACGCCGTCGAGGAGTCCCGGTACACGATCGCGCAGGCGACCGCCGACACCGACAAGAACGGCAAGCTGCTCGGCGACGCGGTGCTCTGCCGCTCCGCGGAGGGCGAGGCCGTCACGGCGCCGCCGAAGGCGGTCGAGTTCATGGACGTCGCGCCGGCGCAGATCGTGTCGGTCTCGACGGCCCTGATCCCGTTCCTCGAGCACAACGACGCGAACCGCGCGCTGATGGGCGCGAACATGCAGCGGCAGGCCGTGCCGCTCCTGATCCGGCAGGCGCCGCTCGTCGGCACCGGCCTCGAGTACCGCGCCGCGGTCGACTCGGGCGACGTCGTGATCGCGGAGCGCTCCGGGACCGTCGTCGACGTCGACGCCGACAAGGTCGTCGTCGAGGCGAAGGACGGCCGGGACGAGTACACGATGACGAAGTTCATGCGCTCGAACCAGGGCACGCTCATCCACCACAAGCCGATCGTGCTCCTGGGCGACAAGGTGAAGGCGGGCGACGTCCTCGCGGACGGCAGCTCGACCGACAACGGCGAGCTCGCGCTCGGCGCCAACCTCCTCGTCGCCTTCATGCCGTTCGAGGGCTACAACTTCGAGGACGCGATCGTCCTCAGCGAGCGGATCGTCAAGGACGACATCCTCTCGTCGATCCACATCCACGAGTACGAGATCGACGCGCGCTCGACCAAGCTCGGCGACGAGGAGATCACGCGGGACATCCCGAACCGCTCCGAGGAGTCGCTGGCACAGCTCGACGAGCGCGGCGTGGTGCGGATCGGTGCCGAGGTCGGCGCCGGCGACCTGCTCGTCGGCAAGGTCACGCCGAAGGGCGAGACGGAGCTGACGGCCGAGGAGAAGCTGATCCGCGCGATCTTCAAGGAGAAGGCGCGCGAGGTTCGCGACACGAGCCTCAAGGTGCCGCACGGCGAGGGCGGCGTCGTCATCGACGTGAAGACGTTCAACCGCGACGGCGGCGACGACCTGAGCCCGGGCGTGAACGAGCTCGTCCGCGTCTACGTGGCGACGAAGCGCAAGATCGCCGAGGGCGACAAGCTCGCGGGACGCCACGGCAACAAGGGCGTCATCTCGAAGATCGTCCCCGAGGAGGACATGCCGTTCCTCCCGGACGGTCGCCCGGTCGACATCGTGCTCAACCCGCTCGGCGTGCCGAGCCGCATGAACATCGGCCAGGTGCTCGAGACGCACCTCGGCTGGGCGGCCGCGCACGGCGTCTTCGGCGAGGAAGGCCACGTGAACGGCGAGATCGACTGGAAGCACCGGCGGCAGATCATCGCCGCGCCGGACCCGACCCCGGTGGCGACGCCGGTGTTCGACGGCGCGACGCCGGCCGACGTCGACGCGGCTCTGATCCAGTACGTGGAGCAGAACCCGGACTCGCCGATCCAGTTCGTCATCGACCCGAAGCGTCCGACGGGCCGGAAGTGCTCGGGCAAGGTGATGCTCTACAACGGCCGCACCGGCGAGCCGTTCGAGCAGAAGGTCACCGTCGGCTACATGTACATCCTGAAGCTGCTCCACCTCGTGGACGACAAGATCCACGCGCGGAGCACCGGCCCGTACTCGCTGGTGACGCAGCAGCCGCTCGGCGGCAAGGCGCAGTTCGGCGGCCAGCGCTTCGGCGAGATGGAGGTGTGGGCCCTCGAGGCGTACGGCGCCGCGTACACGCTGCAGGAGATGCTCACGATCAAGTCCGACGACACGGTCGGGCGCGTGAAGGCGTACGAGGCGATCGTCAAGGGCGAGAACATCGCCGAGCCGTCGATCCCCGAGTCCTTCAAGGTGCTGCTGAAGGAGATGCAGTCCCTGGCGCTCGACGTGCACGTGCTCTCGGACGAGGGTCGCGAGGTCGAGGTGCGCGAGGAGGAGGACGAGCTCCTGCGTGCGGCCGAGGAGCTCGGCATCGACCTTTCGCCCGGCTCGCTCCGCGCCGTCGGCCGGCCGCCGACCGCCGAGGAGGAGGAGGAAGGGCAGGAGCGGGTCGACGCGGACGGCGAGCTCGCTCTCCCGGCCGACGAGTCGCTCGGCGACCTCGACGACTCCGACACGACGGAAGGGGCGCAAGCCGAGGAGGAGGCCGAAGAAGAGGTCGGCCCGCTCGGTGACGTAGATCTGGTCGATCTCGAGCTGGAGGACTAACGCCCTCCAGCCCGAGTTCGACTAACTGAAAAGGCGAAGAGACGAAGTAAGACGAGGAGCGACATTGTCACAGGTTTCCCATAGCGATTTCACCGGAGGTGAAATCGGTTGATCGACATCAATGAATTCGATGCGATTCGGATCGGGCTTGCTTCGAGCAAGCAGATCCGCGACTGGTCCTCGGGTGAGGTGACGAAGCCGGAGACGATCAACTACCGCACGCTCAAGCCGGAGCGTGACGGCCTGTTCTGCGAGCGGATCTTCGGACCGACCCGCGACTGGGAGTGCTACTGCGGGAAGTACAAGCGCGTCCGCTACAAGGGCATCATCTGCGAGCGCTGCGGCGTCGAGGTGACGCGGCAGAAGGTGCGCCGCGAGCGCATGGGTCACATCGACCTCGCCGCGCCCGTCTCGCACATCTGGTTCTTCAAGGGCGTGCCGAGCCGGATCGGTTACCTGCTCGACATCGCTCCGCGCGAGCTCGAGAAGGTCCTCTACTTCGCGGCGTCGATCGTCACCGCGGTCGACAACGAGAAGCGGGCCGCCGACGTCAACGCGCTCGAGGACCAGGTCAAGGCCGAGTCCGAGCGGATCGACGTCGACCGCGACGAGGCGCTCGCCGCGCTCGAGGACCGCCTGTCCCGCCGGCGCGACTACTTCGCCAAGGGCAAGGAGCGGAACTTCGACGAGGACGACGACTTCTGGGCCCGCGGGCTCTCCAACTGGGCCGAGGAGCAGGGCCTGCCGACGCTCGAGGACGTGCGCAAGCTCGTCTCCGGGCTCTTCGTGGAGCTCGTCCCCCAGATCTCGACGGAGGACTCGAAGAAGATCCGCGAGCTCGTCCGCAACGCCGCGATCCGGGACGACCGCCGGCTGACGCCGCGCGAGCTCGACCAGGTCGCGCTCGCCGCAGAGCAGGTGCTCAAGGCGATCGCACCGCTCGAGAAGGAGCTGGACAAGGCGACGGGCGCAAAGAAGGGCGCGATCACGAAGCACGTCCATCGCGTCGTCGACGGCCTGCTCACGGGCGAGGAGCTGAACGAGGAGGACGCGAAGCTGGCTGCGGGCGTCGACGTGAAGAACCTCGAGAAGGCGCGCGAGCTCGGCAACGGCCTGCTCGCCGACACGATCGACGGAGCCGCGGCCGACAGCGACCTACGCGAGCTGGCGAACGACCTCTGCCTGCGCACGGACGGGCGCATCCAGAAGGAAGACCTCGACGCGACCGTGCAGTGGGCCCTGAAGGTGCGCGAGATGTACCTCGACATCGAGTCTCGCCGCGAGGACGCGCGCGAGGCCGCGATCGACTCGGTGCGCCGGCTGGAGCAGACGTGGACGCTGTTCCGGGAGCTCGAGCCGAAGATGATCGTCAACGACGAGCAGATCTTCCGCGAGCTCAAGGATCGCTTCGGTTCCCCGTACGGGTTCGGCGTCTACTTCCGCGGCGGCATGGGGGCGGAGGCGATCCGCGACCTGCTCAAGGACCTCGACCTCACGAACGAGGGCGCGACGCTGCGCGAGACGATCCGCACGTCGAAGGGCCAGAAGCAGCAGCGGGCGATCAAGCGGCTGAAGGTCGTCTCGGCGTTCGTCACCTCGGAGAACAAGCCCGAGTGGATGATCCTCGAGGCCGTGCCGGTGATCCCGCCGGAGCTGCGCCCGATGGTCCAGCTCGACGGCGGCCGCTTCGCGACCTCCGACCTGAACGACCTCTACCGCCGCGTCATCAACCGGAACAACCGCCTCAAGCGGCTGCTCGACCTCGGCGCGCCGGAGATCATCGTCAACAACGAGAAGCGCATGCTGCAGGAGGCCGTCGACGCACTGTTCGACAACGGCCGCCGCGGCCGCGCGGTGACCGGCCCGGGCAACCGCCCGCTGAAGTCGCTGTCCGACATGCTGAAGGGCAAGCAGGGCCGCTTCCGCCAGAACCTGCTCGGCAAGCGCGTCGACTACTCGGGCCGCTCGGTGATCGTCGCCGGCCCGCACCTGAAGCTGCACCAGTGCGGTCTGCCGAAGCTGATGGCGCTCGAGCTCTTCAAGCCGTTCATCATGAGCCGGCTCGTCGAGCGGAAGATCGTCCAGAACATCAAGGCGGCCAAGCGCCACGTCGACCAGATGCAGGGCGAGGTCTGGGACATCCTCGAGGAGGTCATCCAGGAGCATCCGGTGCTGCTGAACCGGGCGCCGACGCTGCACCGCCTCGGGATCCAGGCCTTCGAGCCGACGCTCGTCGAGGGCAAGGCGATCCAGGTGCACCCGCTCGTCTGCCATGCGTTCAACGCGGACTTCGACGGCGACCAGATGGCCGTGCACGTGCCGCTGTCTGCGGAGGCGCAAGCGGAGGCGCGGATCCTGATGCTCTCCGCGAACAACATCCTCTCGCCGGCCTCGGGCCGCGCACTCGCGACGCCGACGCAGGACATGGTGCTCGGGTCGTACTACCTCACCTACTCCGACAGGAACTTCGACGAGCTCGCGGCGGAGGACATGGATCCGCGGCCGAAGCGGTTCCGCACCGAAGAAGAGGTCGAGTTCGCGATCGAGGCGAAGCAGATCCACATCCAGCAGCCGATCGAGTACCTGTGGGAGGGCGAGCTTGTCGTCACCACCGCGGGCCGCGTGATCTTCAACGCGGAGGTCGACCGGGCCCTGCGCGAGGCCGTCGGCGAGCTCAACGGCGAGTACACGACGTATCACGACTTCCTCAACCGCACGCTCTCCAAGAAGGAGCTCGGCGACTTCATCTCGACGCTCGTCGACGAGTACGGCGCCCACGCCGTCGCGTCGGTGCTCGACACGATCAAGGACCTGGGCTTCCTCTACGGGACGAAGGCCGGCGTGACGATCTCGAAGAACGACATCGTCATCCCGCCCGAGAAGGAGAAGATCCTCGCCGAGTACGAGGGGCGCGTGGCGAAGGTCGAGCAGGCGTACGAGCACGGACTCATCACCGAGTCCGAGCGGCACGAGTCGATCGTGAACATCTGGACGGAGGCGACGGACACCGTCGCCAGCGCGATGATCGACAACCTGCACGAGCTGAACCCGATCTACATGATGGCCAACTCGGGTGCCCGCGGCTCGTTCACGCAGCTGCGCCAGCTCGCCGGCATGCGCGGCCTGATGGCGAATCCGAAGGGCGAGATCATCGAGCGTCCGATCAAGGCCAACTTCATGGAGGGCCTGTCGGTGCTCGAGTACTTCATCTCGACCCACGGGGCCCGCAAGGGTCTCGCCGACACGGCGCTGCGCACGGCCGACTCGGGCTACCTGACGCGGCGTCTCGTCGACGTCTCGCAGGACGTGATCATCCGCGAGAAGGACTGCAAGACGAAGGACTTCGTCGAGCTGCCGCTGTTCCTTCCCGACGGTCTGAACAAGAGCGTCGCCGCCCGCATCGTCGGGGCGGACGTCTTCAAGCCGCTCGCCTCCGGGAAGCCGGGCAAGACCTTGATCGCGGAGAGGGGCGAGGAGATCACGATGCCGCGCCTGCGCGAGATCGTCGAGGAGCTCGGCGACTACGCCCAGGACTTCCAGGTGCCGGTGCGCTCGGTCCTGAAGTGCAAGGCGGAGACGGGTGTGTGCCAGGCCTGCTACGGCACGTTCCTCGCCACCGGCGAGATGTGCGAGATCGGCGACGCGGTCGGGATCATCGCCGCGCAGTCGATCGGCGAGCCGGGGACGCAGCTGACAATGCGGACCTTCCACACCGGCGGTATCGCCGGCGCCGACATCACGCACGGCCTGCCGCGCGTCGTCGAGATCTTCGAGGCCCGGAACCCGAAGGGTGCCGCAGAGCTCGCCGAGATCGACGGCACGGTGGCGATCGAGGAGACGGAGCGCCAGCTGCGGCTCACGATCCTGCCGGACAGCGGCAAGGAGGAGGACGAGCGCTCGTACCTGATCCCGCGCCGCACCCGCCTGCTCGTCACGCACGGCGAGAAGGTCGAGGCCGGCGACGCGCTGCACGAGGGCTCGATCAACCCGGCCGACCTGCTGCGCCTGAAGGGCTACACGGCGATCGAGCTGTATCTCGTCGACCAGGTGCAGAAGGTCTACAAGTCGCAGGGCGTCGAGATCCACGACAAGCACATCGAGCTGATCGTGCGGCAGATGCTGAAGAAGGTCCGCATCGACAACGCGGGCCAGACCGATCTGCTGCCGGGCCAGCTCGTGGACAAGCTCGTGCTCGACCGCGAGAACACGCGCGTCAAGAAGGAGCGCAAGGAGCAGGCCACCTCGGAGCCGTTGATCCTCGGGATCACGAAGGCGTCGCTTGCGACCGAGTCGTTCCTCTCAGCGGCGTCCTTCCAGGAGACGACGAAGGTGCTGACGGACGCGGCGATCGAGGGCAAGGTCGACCGGCTGCTCGGCCTGAAGGAGAACGTCATCATCGGGAAGCTGATCCCGGCGGCGACGGGGCTGAAGCGGTACCGGACGATCGAGATCCGGCCCTCCGACTCCGTGCCTGCGAGCGCGTACACCCGGCCGCAGACCGAGGAGCAGCTGCTCGCGGCGCTGGAGGAGATCGGCACCGACGGCTCCGACGGCCTCGTCGGCCTCGGGCTCGACTTCGACCTCGGCAACGGCGCCGCGGAGCTCGGGCCGGGCGAAGCCGAGGAAGTCCCGGAAGTCGACACTCCGCTCGACAGCGAGTAAGCAGCCTGAGCTGAGGTGGGGCGGCGCAAGCCGCCCCACCTCGGTAGATCCGCGACCTGGTCAGCTGACGAGGTCGCTGCCGTTCGGTTCGTCTGCTATCAGGGTCCAGGCCGTGAAGACACTGCTCGCCCTCGTCGTTCTGGTCGTCGCCGTGCTGCCTGCTGCATCTGCGCACGCGGCCGTGCCCGCTCCCTACGCGGGCGAATGCGCCCTGCCCGCGACCCAGCCGATCTGGATGGACTTCGCGTGGCCGACGCCGGCGTTCAACGCCATCTTCGGCAAGCCCGGGATCGTCCTCGGCGTGTCGAGCGGCAACTACCCGGCACAGATGCGCGCCCTGGGTGCGGCCACCGTCTACTTCGACCTCAACTTCAACAAGCGGATCGGCACGACGACGAAGCCGGCCGATCCGTCGACGATCGCGCTGAAGGCGCAGAAGCTCTTCGTCTTCGCGCAGCAGCAGACCGGCTGCCAGACGCCGGCGATCATGCTCAACGAGCTGTCCGGCGCGTCGCTCGTCACTCCCTGGTCGGACAGCAACGCGACGTACCGCCAGAACGCGCTCACGTTCATCCAGGAGCTGACGCGGCTGGGCGCGCACCCGTTGCTGCTCGTCGCGAAGCAGCCCTACGCGGGCGGCGACGCCGCCGTGTGGTGGCAGCAGGCGGCCGCGGCGGCCGAGCTCGTCCGCGAGGACTACGTGCCCGCGAACGTGACGTGGAAGCAGGGCGCGATCCTTGGTAGCCGCAACCTGCGCGAGTCGTACCGGCAGGCGATCGGCGACTTCACGGCGATGGGGATCGCACCGAACCGGCTCGGGCTCGTGACGAGCTTCGCGACGACGAAGGGCTTCGGCGGCCGCAACGGACTCGAGCCGGCGACAGCGTGGTACCAGGTGGCGAAGTGGCAGGAGCTCGCCCTGCAGCAGGTCGCCTCCGAGACGGGCATCGCCTCGGTCTGGTCGTGGGGCTGGGGCGAGTGGAACGCCGCCGAGCAGGATCCGGACAAGCCGTACGCCCTGTGCGCGTGGCTCTGGGCGCGGTCGCCCGCGCTGTGCAACGCGCCGAAGGCGATCGGGTCCGCGTTCGACGCGTCGCGGACGGAGGGACAGCTGAGCGTGCTCGCGTCCGGCGAGCAGTGCCTCGTCGGCAAGCAGGTGCTCTCGGACGCGGCGGTGCGCCAGCTCCAGCTCGTGACCGGCGACCCGGACACGGCGACGAGCGCGCTGTTCGAGCGGCTCGTCGAGAGCGCCGCCGAGCCCGTGCCGCAGAGCGCGGTGCTCGCCGCGGAGCGGGGCGTCATCCTTCAGGAGTTCCGCGGCAGCAGGGCGATCTACACCGCCGCGCTCGCCAAGGCGCACGCGAGCGTCGACGTCGCGCGCGGGATCCTCTCGGACGAGCTGCGCCGGGCGCAGGTGGAGGCGACCCTGCCGGCCCCGACGCCGTCCGCGGCGGACGTCCAGACCTTCTACTCCTCGTACCCGGACCTGCCGGTGCGGCTCGTCAGCGCGGCGCCTTCGCCGTCCTGGCTCGGCCGGCAGAAGCAGGGGCTCGCGCTCTCCCAGGTGGCGCCCGACCGGCTGTTCTCGCTCGCGACCGGAAAGAAGGCCGTCCTCCAGACGAGCCAGGGCTCGTTCGCGGTGAAGACCCTTCAGGACGCCCTGCCGCTGGGCGCCGTCCCACTCGGCCGTGCCCGCCCCACGATTGTCGCGGCCCTGCAGGCCTTCGAGCGCGGCCAGGAGTTCGAGCAATGGACCGTCTCGAAACAGCGCGCGGCGCAGGACACCGCCGTCTGTGCAAAGGACGACTTCCCGCAGCCGGCGGCGGTCGACCTCACGTCGTACCTGCCCTTCCTCCGCCTCGGCTGACGCCGAGGCGGAGGAGA
>Ga0265330_10000869_pt1 | contig 18863 bp, 17 predicted proteins | sample 41919metaG_FD_202083 | JGI IMG/M metagenome (GOLD analysis project Ga0265330, IMG submission 202083) | Rhizosphere microbial communities from Carex aquatilis grown in University of Washington, Seatle, WA, United States - 4-19-19 metaG | ecosystem: Host-associated > Plants > Roots > Rhizosphere... | reverse complement strand
ATCTACCGCGAGCTCTTCCCCGACTAGATCTTTTCCAGCTGAGCTATAGTCGCCCGCATGTCCTTGGGCATCGGGGCTTCCAGCTTGAGAAGCGCCCCCGAGACGGGATGCGCGAACTCGACCGACAGGGCGTGGAGGGCCGCCCGCGACAGGAGGGGCCGCTCGTCCAGGGGATTGCCTTTCCATCGCTTCTTCAGCTTGGAGAGAAGGAGCGGCTTCCCGTTCCCGTAGAGCGGATCGCAGAGGCAGGGATGGCCGAGGGCGGCCAGGTGCACGCGTATCTGATGCGTCCTCCCCGTGCTCGGCTTCGCCTCCACGAGCGCTACGCCGGAGGCGAGGCACGGGGCTTTGACTCCGGCGTAGCGGGCGACCACCGTGAAAAAAGTCGTCGAGCTCTTGCCCTTGTGGATGTCCACGATCGTCCGATGGAGACGATCCCCGTCGGGCTTGAGCGAGAGCTCGCAGGATGTCTCCTCCCAGGCGGGGGACCCGTGCACGAGGGCCCGGTACGCTTTCTTCACCGAGCGCGCCTCGAAGGCCGCGGAGAGGACCTTGTGAGCCTCCGCGTCGCGCGCGTAGATGAGCACCCCGCTCGTGTCCTTGTCGAGCCTGTGGACGACGAAGAGCTTCCCCCAGTCCTTGGCCAAGGCCGACGAGGCCACGGGCGCGTCCGGATCCCAGTGGTCGGGTATGGACAGCATGCCGGCGGGCTTGTCGACGACGAGGAGACTGTCGTCGGAATAGAGGACGGGAATAGATGAGGCCATGCGATCGATCGTACACCGCGTTTGCCGCGCTGATCAATGCGGCCGCGCTGGCTTGCCCGGATATCTTGCGATATATTGCTTCCCGTACGGAAATATAACCAATCGCCAACGGCGCTTCGATCGGAAAAATGGAGGAACAAGTGAAGAGACGTACCCCGATGAAGTCGAGCTTTCTCGCTCTAGCCGCTTGCGCGGCCCTCGCTTCCGGCGCCTTCGCTCAAGGAGCTGCCATCGACGCGAAGAGCTTCGTAAAGATCCTGAAAAGCTACAACAAGGCGGGAGGAGCGGGCTTCTCGGTTTGCGTTTCGCGCGACGGCTCGACCATGGTCTCGAGCTCCATCTTCCAGGGCGGAAAGGTTGCGGAGTCGGGCTCGGCCTCGGTGTATGAACGGGAAGGGAAGGCATGGACGCTTCGCTGCGTCCTCCTCCCGCCGCAGAGCGCCAAGGACGACCTCTTCGGCTTCAAGACGGCAGTTTCCGCCAACGGCTCAGTCGTCGTCGTAGGCGCGCCCGGAACCGGCGGGCCCGATAGCCCGGCCTCCGGATCCGTGTTCGTATACAAGCGACCCGCCGAAGGTTGGGCGAAAAGCGTCGGTGCCGCCATGACCTGGGAGGATCCCGATCCCGCGCCCTACCGCATGTTCGGAGGAGCCTTGGCGACGGACAACGCGGGAGCCCAAGTCGTCGTGGGCGACTGGGGCGCGAACTCGAACACGGGGAAAGTCTACGTCTTCGGGTCGGAAGCGGAAAGTAAGCTCGACGAAGGGGTTCGCAGCACCGAGTACTCGATCTCGACCCTGGGCTATGGGGGCGCGGCGCCGGGGGATTACTTCGGCTCCTGCGTCGCGATCTCGGGCGACGGCGACTTCATCGCCGCGAGCGCGACCGGATGGAAGAACTTCACGGGAATGGTGCTCCTTTTCCGCAAGAGTCCCAATGGCTGGGCTGACGCGGGCATGGCCAAGCTGGCCTTCCCCGATAACTTCTCGAACTACTCTTCCTTCGGATCCAAGATAGCCCTCTCCGAGAACGGAACGCGGCTCGCTATCTGCGCCAGCGGTGTTATAAATAATATCAGCCTTGCCTCGGCCGGACTCTTTGTCCTCTCGTTCGACTGGAATTCCGACAACTTATTGAAGCAGTTCGTGTACCTGCCCTCGCTCTTCGGTGGCGCGATACCGGGCATCTTCTCCCTCGATATCTCCGGAGACGGCCGCGTGATCGCCGCTTCCGGCACGAATAACAAGGCCGGCAACGTCGCTCTCTATGCCTGCGACAACGACACATGGAAAGGCAAGGACTTGAAAACCCAGAAGCTCAAGCTGCCGGCCGGGGCCCTCGCCCTCTCGGGCGACGGGTCGATCCTCGTCGCGGGCGACTCCACGGCGAAGAAGGGCGTCGGCGAGTATCAATCGGTGACTCTCGGGCGGGACCTCTCGCCGATCAAATAAGCTCGGCTCCTCGCCGCTCGCGCCTTAAAGCACGTCTTTTGCGCGGCGCAGGATTTTATCGAGCATCCTCCGAAGCTCCGCGCGCTCACCTGAATCGAGGACGTCGAGAGGATCGCCGAGGTTCTCGGGCCAGAGGAGACGCTCGGCCTCGATCCTGTCGAGCAGTTCCTCGCCCTGACCCGTCAAGGAGAGCTTGGCGGAGCGGCGATCCGCCTGGGAGCGATTCCGGGCGAGCCAGTCGCGCGCGATGCATTTTCTCGCCACTAAAGTCGTAGTAGGCCTGTCCCAGGAAAGCTCGGCGGCGGCGGCCGAGAGGATGATCGCTCCCCGCCGCCGGGCGAGTTGAATCAATTGCAGCTGACTGTACGAGATCGCATAGCCGTGCAAAGCGCTGGAAGCGCGGCGCCGCCACAGCAGGTGAGTCAAGCCCATCGACTCGATTTCATCCATATAGTTAGTATACTAACTATCCAAAGAATCGCAGGCAAGCCCTTGTCGCAGCCCCGGACTTTTATGTATCTTTCAACCGACCCCATTTCAGGGGCGAAATCTTGTTCCATAGCCTGGTGCGAAACACCGCCTCCAGGTAGTTAATTTCTTTACAGAAAGGGAGAAACAAGTTATGGCCAAACAGATCCTGTTCGGTGAAGACGCGAGGCGCAAGCTCCTCGTCGGCGTCGAAACGATTTCCAGAGCGGTTAAAGTCACCCTCGGCCCCAAGGGCCGCAACGTCCTCTTGGACAAAAAGTTCGGCGCCCCCACCGTCACCAAGGACGGCGTGTCGGTAGCCAAGGAAGTCGAGCTCGAGGACCCCTACGAGAACATGGGCGCCCAGCTCCTCAAGGAAGTCGCCACCAAGACCAACGACGTGGCCGGCGACGGCACCACGACCGCCACCGTCCTCGCCTACTCCATCGTCAAGGAAGGCCTCAAGTCCGTGGCCGCCGGCCTAGATCCCATGGCCCTCAAGCGCGGCATCGACAACGCGGTCGCCATCGCCGTCGACGAGATCAAAAAGAATTCCAAGGAGATCAAGGAGAAGGAGGAGATCGCCAACGTCGCCTCCGTCTCCGCCAACAACGACGTCGAGATCGGCAACCAGATCGCCGACGCCATGGAGAAGGTCGGCAAGGACGGCGTCATCACGGTCGAGGAGTCCAAGACCATGGACACCACGATCGACTTCGTCGAGGGCATGCAGTTCGACCGCGGCTACGTGTCGCCCTACTTCGCCACAAACCGCGACACCCAGACCGCCGTCCTCGAGAATCCGATGATCCTCATCCACGACAAGAAGATCTCGAACATGAAGGACCTCCTGCCCCTGCTCGAGAAGGTCGCGCAGCAGGGCAAGCCCCTGCTCCTCATCGCCGAGGACATCGAGGGCGAGGCCATCGCCACCCTCATCGTCAACCACCTCCGCGGCACGCTCACCGTCTGCGCCGTCAAGGCCCCCGGCTTCGGCGACAGGCGCAAGGCCATGCTCGAGGACATCGCCATCCTCACCGGCGGCGAGGTCATCTCCGAGGAGCTCGGCCTCAAGCTTGAGAACACCGCCGTCACCCAGCTCGGCACCGCGAAGACCGTCAAGGTGGACAAGGACAACACCACCATCATCAACGGCGCCGGCAAGCAGAAGGACATCCAGGACCGCATCGCCCAGATCAAGCGCCAGGTCGAGGACACCACTTCCGACTACGACCGCGAGAAGCTCCAGGAGCGCCTGGCCAAGCTCGCCGGCGGCGTCGCCGTCATCAACGTCGGCGCGGCCACCGAAGTCGAGATGAAGGAGAAGAAGCACAGGGTCGAGGACGCCCTCTCCGCCACCCGCGCCGCGATCGAGGAAGGCATCGTCCCCGGCGGCGGCATCGCCCTCATCCAGGCCGCCCTCGCCCTCGAGAAGGCCGACCTCTCCAAGATGACCGACGACGAGAAGGTCGGCTTCAAGATCACCAAGCGCGCCCTCGAGGAGCCCATCCGCCAGATAGCCGAGAACGCCGGCGTGGACGGCTCCATCATCGCGGACCGCGCCAAGAACGAGAAGAAGGGCATCGGCTTCGACGCCGCCAAGTGCGAGTGGATCGACATGGTCAAGGCCGGCATCATCGACCCGGCCAAGGTCACGAGATCCGCGCTGCAGAACGCCGCCTCCGTCGCGGCCCTCCTCCTCACCACCGAGTGCGCCATCACCGAGCTCCCCGAGCCGAAGTCGCCCCCCATGGGCGGCGGCGGCGGCATGGGTGGAATGGGCGGCATGGGCGGTATGGACTACTAAAAGTCCAGCCGAATCGTTGTATAATCCAAGGGCGCTCCCACATGGGAGCGCCCTTTTACCAGGGTCGCATCGACCATATCGAGGAGGGCCGCCATGAGTAGGGAGTTCAGCGTCGTCATCGAGAGGGATTCCGACGGCATGCTCATCGCATCGGTGCCGAACCTTCGAGGATGCCATACGCAAGCTTCGTCCCAGGATGAGCTGATGGTCCGGATCAAGGAGGCCATCGAGCTCTGCCTCGAAGTCGAAGATGCGGATATCACCGAGTTCGTCGGCGTTCAGCGCGTAGCCATTACCGCATGAGCGACTTCCCTGCGCTGTGCGGACTAAGACTAATCAAAGCCTTATGGATCACTCCCCCGCGCCGGGGAGCGGAGGCAAGCCCAGTTCCTTCAGGAAGTCGTTATGCTTGTCTCGCGCTTTTTTGATATCCTTCTCGATTTTAATCATCCGCCTGTGGACGTCTGCTAGTTTTACTTCCTCTTCCGCGATCGCGGTGCTGACGTAGCGCGAGATGTTCAGGTTGAAATCATTTTGGCTGATCTCTCCCATGCCTACGCGCCGCGAGTAGCGCGGCTCTTCCCTGCGGTTTTGATAGGTGTCGATGATCCTGTCGATATGCTCAGGCCGGAGCTGATTCTGGCGCTTGCCTTTCTCGAAGTGCTCAGCCGCATTGATGAAGAGAACGTCGTCAGGTTTCTTGCATTTCTTCAGCACGAGGATGCAGACGGGGATGCCCGTCGAATAGAAAAGGTTAGCCGGCAGGCCTATCACCGTATCAATATGCCCGTCGGTCAGTAGCTTGCGGCGGATCCGCTCCTCGGCGCCGCCGCGGAAGAGGACGCCGTGGGGCAGGATGATGGCCATCACGCCGTCGTCCTTCAGGTAGTGCAGCCCGTGGAGGAGGAAGGCGAAGTCGGCGGCGCTCTTGGGAGCCACGCCGTGGTTCTTGAAGCGCATGTCCTCGCTCATCGCCTCGCCGGGCTCCCAGCGGTAGCTGAAGGGCGGGTTGGCCACCACCGCGTCGAAGCGCGGCATCTTAGCCGGGTTCGTCTCGCGCAGGAAGTCCCAGTCGTTGGTCAGGGTGTCGCCGTGGTAGATTTCGAACTCGCTGTCCTTCACACCGTGGAGCAGCATGTTCATGCGCGCCAGGTTGTAGGTGGTGATGTTCTTCTCCATCCCGTAGATCTTGCCGATAGTCCCGCCCGCCTCCTTCATGCGATGGCGCACATTGAGTAGAAGCGAGCCCGATCCGCAAGCGAAATCAAAGACGCTCTCCAGCTTGCTCCGCTTCCCTGTCTTGGGTTCCTGGCTGTCCAGAGTGACGATGGCGGAGAGGATGCTGGAGATCTGCTGGGGCGTGTAGAACTCCCCCGCCTTCTTCCCCGACCCCGCGGCGAACTGGCCGATAAGGTATTCGTAGGCATCACCGAGGGTGTCGGTGTCGGCGGAGAAGAGCTCCATTCCGCGCGCTATTTCCGAGATGATGGAGCAGAGCTTGGCGTTGCGGTCTTCGTACTTCCGCCCGAGCTTGTCCGAGGCGAGATTAATCTCCGAGAACAGACCCTGGAAGCTGCTCTGGAAGGATTCCTCTTCGATGTACTTAAAACCCTTCTGCAAGGTATCAAGGAGTGCGCCGTCCTGCGTCTTGGCAAGGCGGACGATGTTCTCCCAGAGGTAGTCGGGCTTGACGACGTAGTGGACCTTGCGGCGCATCTGCTTTTCGAACTCGATGACGTCGTTCGGGTTCTCTTCGTACCACAGCGCCAGCGCGGGCAGTGCATCCCCGTCCGCGGGCTTCGGGTAATCCCGCCCCAGCTCCTTCTTGGCGGCCTTCTCGTAGTTGCTCGAGAGGTAGCGCAGGAATAGGAAGGACAGCATGTAGTCGCGGAAGTCGTCGGCGTTCATCGCGCCGCGCAGCTGGTCGGCTATGTTCCAAAGAGTTTTTCCGAGTTGCTTTTGGTTTTGTTCGGTCATGGTGTCGGATCGTCCTTTCGCCCGGCGATAAAGCCGAGTCGTACGATAGACTGGGCCTTCAGTCCGGTATCGCGATATTCCGGCAGTGTCGGGTCCAGTTTGAGGTCCCAATCGTCGACCGCCTTCGCAACCTGCGAAGAGATACCGAGCACGAGCCAATCCCCGTAGCCGGGCAGTTGGCCGAGAAGGAGGACAGGCCTCGACTTCTCCTCTCCATCCGCCTGCGGCAAGACGGCGAGTGCGACATCACCGCGCCTCATAATCGGGGTTCCCTTCCCGGACTTCCGAGGCCGAGTAGTCGGGCTCGGCGTCGCCCCAGGACCTTGCGAGCCCGGCCAGCGAAGCAAAGCGCATGGCCTCGAGTTCGTCTTCCAGGGGCATGATAATGACCTCGACTCGTCTGCCTTTAAATTGCCGGAGGTTTGCCACCTCAATCGTATCTTCGATGACCTCAGTGATTATTCGCAAGGCTTGCATATGCCATCTCCCTGCCTGACGCATTCCTGCGCGGCTTTTGCCTGGACGAAACCAACACTTCGTGTGAGCATGCAGTCGTCGATTTCCCGCTTCGAGCCGCTCCCCAGTTCGACCATTTTCGTGACGCCACGAAAAAGGTCGGAAGGCGAATGGTCGGCCGCTTCGCAGGATTCCATTGCCCGGCGGATTGCGGTTTCAAATTTTTCCCAACGAGCATAACCCAACAAGCCCTGTAGATCGCGGGCGAACCAGAACTCAATCCCCTCGGCATCGGTGCGCTGAACAGCGGCTTCGAGCTTGGACTGCAAGTCTCGTAACTGCTTATCCATTGTATTCCGACCGCGCCTTGCCGCGCGCCTCTTCGAGAATACGCTTTATGTCCGCTTGAAACGCGGTCAACGTGCTCATTCGCCTACCTCCTCCAACGCAGGGAAGAGTTGCTGCATGAGGCCCTTCTTGTGGGTCTTCAAGGCTTCGAGCTTTTCGGACTCGGCGGCAACAAGGGCGCCGAGGGAGGAAAGACAGGAGGCGATGCGCTGCTGCTCGAGGAGATCGGGTAACTTAACTTTAAAATCACTAAGTGCCTCTTTTGTAATAGTCTTGATTATTCCGCCTGGGGCTTTTTCCTTTTCAATCTCAAATAGATTTTGAATGATGTATGCAAAATATATTTTATCAATTGGTTTTATAAATTCTTCGAAAATTAATAATGTTCTATCGACATATGCATCATATTGCGTAATGGCGACTCTTCCTATTGACCCCTGCAAGGTTACTATCAAAGTACCTTTTGGAATGAAAACACTTTGTTCCGAGCCAAGTTTACTAATTTTGCTTTTTGTTTTTTCCTTTAAACGCAAATCGTCACTTACATCAAAAACCTGAACAAATGGGATGCCATTATCTTCATCATACCATTCTGGTAAGCCATAGGGCTGAGGAAAACTACCACGGCGAAATTTTGCGACTTGAGCTAGAGTATCCTCTTCCCACTCCGGCCCATCTCGAAACTCGGGAAAGCGAAGGCGGGGAATTGTCTCCCCTTCGCGGGGGAAAAGCTCCTGCAGCAGCCCCCGCTTGTGAGCCTTCAAAGCCTCCACCTTCCGGCACTGGGCGGCGATCAGCTCGTCCAGGGAGCTCAGGCAGTCGGCAATTTTTTTCTGTTCAGGCAAAGGAGGAAGGAGAATTTTCAAGCTCCTAATTATCTGAAGATTTAGTCCACCTCGGCCTTCACCCCCTGCGGAAAGACTTCTCAACTCCTCATATCTATTGTCTAGGTTGTGATAGAGAAAATCGCTTTCGAAAACGCTTTTGTTAGGGAAAATTGCAGCTATTGATTGATTCGTACATAGCGGCACCATATTCATCGCAACGGTGCCACGCGTCTTACCCTGACCGGCCAGACCTATCAAGACACATTGCTCCGGGAGAATTTTTGTACTCGAATTATTCAAACCTTGATCAGTAATCCTACCTTGAACTTTGTATACCCTTTTATAATTTAGTTCACCTGAGTTCATCCAGCGATGTGCGCCATTCCAATATGATTTATCAGATGTGTCAGGCGTCGCTCCAGCTGTAATCTGGTTTGATATTTCACCAATGGTTGTTTCATACAGATCTCCCTTTTCCCGAAATTCCGGAAACCTCAGCCTCGGCCTCGCCTTCAATTTTTCCTTCTTCGCCATCGCCTATTCCTCGTAGGCCCTGAGCCCGGAGATGTCGCGGCCGCCCGAGCGTTTCTTCAAGATTGGGACGAGCTCGCTCATGAGGGCCTGTTCCTTGTGCGCCCGCTCCTTCCAGATCAGGTCCAGGGGCGCGAGAAGCTCGGTGAGCTCTTCGCCATCGAAAATCTTCCGGCTCAAAACTCCGTCCACGAAGGTCTGAAGCGAGACAGTGGAGAGACCGTGTTTGCTCGCGATTTCGGCCAGCTCGCGAGCGGCCTTTTTATCCTTGAAGGCCTGGTAACCGGCCCGGATAGCAACTTCGTCGAGGCCGCCGTCGGCCTTTAGCCCCATGATGTACTCGGTGATGTCCTCGCGCTCGCCTAAGAACTTCGAGTCTCCCGCTATCAGGCCGATAAGCTCTTCCCGGCTCATCGTCACCTTGCCCGCAGGCCTGGCCTGGAACTGGGTGACGAGCTTCATGATGTAGTCGTAGTCGATAGTGGCCGAGGCGAAGAGGACGAACTCGAAATCGAGCTGGTCGAGTTCCTCGCTCTTCTTGTCCCCGCCTTTTTCCTGCAGCTCTTTAAGCTTCTGCGCGGTCTCGAGATAAACCCCGCGGAAGGCGTGGAGCTCGTCCTTGGGCAGGATAGCCTCGATCTCCTCCTCCTCCGCGATCGTCAAGTCGGTGTATTGGTCCAGCTGAGTCTGGAGCCTCTGCACGTCCTTGAAGCGCTTGATGAAGGCTGCGCGGGCTTCGTCCCCCTTGAGGTTGGCGACGTCCTCGGGCCTGCCTGAGAGGCCTTGCGAACGCATGAAGCCGCCCAAATCCTCCACGGCCGCCTTGAGCTTTTCTATAACCACCGGAGCCCGGTCCACGAGCCAGATCTCCCGGGCCTTGTCCGCCTTGACGCCGGAGAAGAGGGAGATGGCTGCGTCCACCGCGTCCTGTTGGCCGCGGAAATCCAGGATGTTGCCGTAGGGCTTGGAATAGTTGAGCACGCGGTTAGTGCGGCTGAAGGCTTGGATGAGGCCATGGTGCTTGAGGTTCTTGTCGACATAGAGCGTGTTGAGGTACTTGGAATCGAAGCCGGTCAGGAGCATGTCGACGACGATAGTGATGTCGATCTTCTCCATCCCCTTTAGCGGCAGGTCGGCATTGGGGTACTGCTGGTCCTTGATGCGCTTCTGGACATCTTGGTAGTAGAGGTCGAAGTCCGCCACGCGGTGATTTGTGCCGAAGCGCTGGTTGTAGTCGGCGATGATGCGCTCCAAGGCTTTCTTCTTGATATCGGGATCGCGCTTGTTGTCTTCCTCTTCCTGGGGCAGATCCTCCTGGAGCTGCCTCACGTCGGGGCTCACGTCGGCCGGGGGTGAGAAAACAGCGGCCACGGTGAGGGGCACGAAGGGCGCATCAACCGCCCTATGCTCGGCCTGGACAATCTTGAACAAATCGTAATACTCGATGGCGTCGTTGATGGAGGCAGTGGCGAGGATGGTGTTGAACTTATAGCCGCCAGTGGCGGCCTCGTGTTTGGAGAGGATGGCCTCTACTATCGCCCGCTTGGCGATCGACTCGCCGGGCTTCGGAGCTTTCTTGCCGTCCGCCTTGTAGTAGTCTACGTGGAAGCGCAGGACGTTCCCGTCCTCTATGGCGTGGGTGATCGTGTACTCGTGCAGGGATTTCTGGAAGAGGTCCTGCGTGGTCTTGAGCGTCTGGACATCGCCCTCGATGCGCTTATACGTGGCGTTCTCCGGAAAGATGGGCGTGCCGGTGAAGCCGAAGAGCTGAGCCTTGGGGAAGAACTCCTTGATGGCTTGATGCGTATCGCCGAACTGCGAGCGGTGGCACTCGTCGAAGATGAAGACGATGCGCTTGTCTCGCAGCGGTTCCAGAAGGTCCGAATAGGTCGCCAGTCCTTTTTTCTCCCTGCCCCTGTTGCGTTTGCTGTTTTCATCGAGGGCCAGACCGAGCTTCTGGATAGTGCAGACGATGACCTTGTCGGCCATATCGTCGGAGATGAGGCGTCGGACGAGGGCACCGGTGTTAGTGTTCTCCTCGACGCAGCCTTCCTGGAAGCGGTTGAACTCTTCCCGTGTCTGGCGGTCGAGGTCCTTGCGGTCCACGACGAAGACGCACTTTTCGATATTCGGGTCGGCCTTCAGGAGGGTGGAGGCTTTAAAGCTGGTGAGGGTCTTGCCTGAGCCGGTGGTGTGCCAGACATAGCCGTTACCGAGGTTCTTGTCTATGCACTCGACGATGTTCTTGACCGCGTAGATCTGGTAGGGCCGCATCATGAGCAGCTTCTGTTCGCTGGCGACGAGGACCATGTATCGGCTGATCATCTTCCCGAGCTCGCATTTGACGAGGAAGGTCTCGGCGAAACGGCCTAAGCCCTTGATCTTGGAATTGTCCGGGGCGGCGTACTCGTAGATCGGGAGGAAGCGCTCGTCGGCGTTGAAGCTGAAGTGCCGGGCGTTGTTGTTGGCGAAGTAGTAGGTGGAATCGCGGTTCGAGACGATGAAGAGCTGCACGAAGCAGAGGAGGGTCCCCAGGTAGCCGTTGCCCGGATCCTTCTTGTATTCGACGATCTGCTCGATCGCCCGGCGGGGATTGATGCCCAGAGTCTTGAGCTCGACCTGAGCGCAGGGCACGCCGTTGATCAGAAGGAGGACGTCATAGCGATGGTGGCTGTAGTCGGTATTGATCCGCAGCTGGCTCACGACTTCGAAGCTGTTCTTGCACCAGTCGTCGATATTGACCAGCGTGTAGTTGAGCGGCGTGCCGTCGTCGCGCGCGAAGGCGTTTCGGTTTCGCAGCGTCTGCGCGGCGGTGAAGACGTCGGGGCTGACGATATCGGCCAAGAGCCGCTGGAATTCTCCATCGGAGAGGGTGACCCTATTGAGCTCCTGGAACTTCTCGCGGAAGTTGTTCTCAAGGGTCAAGCGATCGTGAATATCCGATCGATGGGTGTATTTGAGGTCGCGAAGCTTCGCGATGAAGTCCTGCTCGATCTGGGACTCATGGGTGGTCATCACTGAATTGCCATGCTACTCCCTGAGGTCTTGGCCGTCAACAATGCTATAGAGGCTTAAGCCCTATGCACAGCGCCACGCGGTAGGCGATCTCTTCGACCTAGTCCGCGTCGAGGGCGCCGATTCGTTTCAGGAAGCGTTCGCGGGCGACTGACCTCAGCTGGAATGCGTCAGCGCCTGATTCCTTATTAAGGCCATTCTTCTTCGTAGGGATAAGCTTGCAAAACCAGGGAGCAGTCGCGAAGCTCGACTGCCAGCCCGTGATGGGCACGATGATGTGGATGGGCAGCTTAGCAAGGCCGTCAACGCTCACGACCACGGCGGTCCGCTGCTTCTGCATCTCCGCCCCCCGAGTCGGGTCGAGGTCGACCAGCCAGACCTCGCCCCGCCTAGGAATGCTCGACAATGTCATCGGCCATCCCCGAGATGTTTACATCAGGATCCGCGTAGGCTTCGAGGACGGCCTGGGCCGATGCCTCGAGCACCTTGTTTCGCTCCTCGCTCGAGAGGGAAAGGAGGCGCTTGATCTCCACCGAGGAAAGGCGCGCGGAGGAATCCGAGGATGAGCGGAATCCGGGGAGGAAGCGCTCCGCGTCGTCCGTGGAAATGAGAGCTTCGGAAAAGGCCCTGTGCACTTTACCCCGGAAAGCCATAGGCGTCTCCTCGAACTTGAGCTCGTTCGATCCCGGCTCCTCGACGCGAAAGCCCCTGCCGTTGAAATAGCGGAAGAGCATGACGTAGAGGGACTCGCTTATCACGCCAAGATCCCGCAGCCGGTAAGCGATAGCTTGCATGCTCAGGCCATAGCGCGCCTTCGCGACGAGGAGCTCCTCGATGTCGACCGAGGTTCTCTTGCGTCCGATCTCTTCCCATACGCGTTCTCTAGGAAAGAGGAGGGAAGCGGCGAAGCGGAAGGCGAACTTGTCGCTCTCCTTGTCGTCATTACCCGCGACGAAAGCGTGCCCCGCTTCGTGGAGGAGATTGAGTCTGATTCGATCGACCGCGATCCCACCCCGAGAGACAGCAAATGGCTTGTGACTTGATTCGATGTAGCCGGCCATGCCGTCGAAGTCCTCCTCGTTCGGAATCTGAATGACGTACCATCCCTTGGCCTCGAGGAGGGATGTCACACTCGAGATGGGCTGATCGCCGAGGCTCCAGGTTGCGCGCCGTTCACGAGCCACATCCTCGGCTTCCTCGGGCGAGGCGACGACACGCTGTACCGGGAGGTCGCGGGGCTCATCTTCGCCGAGAATCGAATCCAGCTCGATCCGCTTCTCGATCTCGTCGTGTATATACGCCTTGATCTGTTCGACCCGCGTCTGCGAGAGGCTTGCCTTCTTGCGAAAGCCCTGGAGCGCGATCTTGGTATCGTCCTCCGCTACGAAATAGTCCATGGAAGTATTGAGAATCTTGGCGATTCCCCACAAGGTCTTGGCGTTTGGGGTAGCTTTATTGTTCTCGTAGTTCGACAGTGCCGCCCGACTCAGCTTAATTCCGAGTCCTTCGAGCCGATCGGCGAGATCCTGCAGCGACAGCCCGGATGCCTGCCGTTTTCGCTTGATCCTATCCCCGATCATGTATCCCCTATCGATATTGACAATATGCCTTATTTTCGGGATATTGTCAAATATTATGCATATAGTCCTTTATTTTTCTTTTTCCCGTCAAGAATTTTAAACCTGAATTACGTTTACGGGTAATAAGTAACGGACCCCGAGCTTGCAGCATCGAAGGCCTTTGTATGACCGCCAGAACTCGCCGGCACAGGGCCAGCGGCTAGGCCTGTAATACCGCAGATGTACTTCGCCGGAGCGGGGCTCACATTCAGAGCGCCGTTTCGGACTGAAGAAACATGCAAGCCCGAATGCCAGTTGAGGCATTATGAATCAAAGGCAATCAATCTCGCCAGAGTGCTCGGTTAATGGATAATAGAAAACTGCGAAGACAAGGTGTGGGGGTGCCGGAAGCGACCGGAGGCGTGGGGTCTGACCCCACGCCGAGGACGCTGGAGGCAGGGGCGAGCCGCGGAGCGCAGGCACGCGAAGCGCCGCGTCCGACGCAGTGCTCCCCCTTTCAACCCATATTGGATCGAGATTCTGCGCCCGCTCGGCCCTCGTTTTCACTGACCTAGGTTTCCTGCTATAGTCGGTATTCCCCAGGGAGAACACGAATGAAACCGCTCCATCCTGACTCGAAGACCGACGATCTCGCGAAGATGTACGAAGGGAGTTTTTCCGGAACGGCATACTTCAAGCCCGGCCAGGCGGTGAAGACCGAAGTCGTGTCGATCTCCAAGGACTGCGTATTCCTGCAGCTCAATGGGAAGAGCGAGGGTATCCTCGACCGCGAGGAGCTGACCGACAAGGAGGGGAAGCTCACCGTCAAGATAGGAGACCTTCTCCGGGTCTTCTTCCTCAAGGCCGAAGACGGGGAGATGCGTTTCACCACCAAGATAAGCGGGGCCACGGCCGGGCCTGAGATGCTGGAAGAGGCCTATCTCGAGAAGATTCCGGTGGAAGGCCTGGTCGAGAAGGAGATCAAGGGCGGCTACGACATCAGGATCGGGGAGTTCCGCGCCTTCTGTCCTTTTTCCATGATGGGCGAACGACGCGCGCTCGAGAGCGCGGAATATGTCGGCAAGCACTTGACCTTCAAGATCCAGGAATACAAGGATCGCGGCCGGAGCATTCTCGTATCGAACAGGGTGATACATGAGGAAGCCCGCCAGGAGAGGATCGAGGCGCTCAAACAGACGCTCAAGGAGGGCATGGTCATAACGGGCAGCATCGCCTCGATCCAGTCGTACGGCGCCTTCGTCGACCTGGGCGGCATCCAGGCCCTCCTGCCCGTCTCCGAGATCAGCCTGACCCGGGTGGAGGACATCCAGGCCCTCCTATCGGTCGGCCAGGAAATCCAGGCTTCCATCCTGAAGATCGACTGGCAGAGCGAGCGCATCAGCCTCAGCATGAAGAGCCTCCTCGCCGATCCCTGGGAAAGAGCGACGGAAAAATACCCGGAAGGTTCGAAGCATACGGGCAAGGTCGTCCGGCTGGCGGATTTCGGGGCCTTCGTTTCCCTGGAACCCGGCATCGACGGCCTGGTGCACAGCTCCGAGATCAGCAAGGCCTCGAGCTACGGCACGAACCGCGAACTCGTCCTAAAGCTTGGCCAGACGGTATCGGTGGAAATTCTCGGCGTGGACCAGGCCAACAAGAGGATTTCCCTGAAGCCGGCGACGTCGGCCGAGGAAGACGAGACTACGGCCAAGTACATGGACGCTGCGGTCGATTCCACGACCTACAATCCATTTGCCGCGCTGATCAGAAAGAAGTGAATCGGCCGCCGAGAGGGGCGGATCACTCCCCCGAGCCGGGCCCTTTCCGCCCGTATCGATGCCCTGTCGAGATGGGCCCTAAGCCCTAAAAAGCGTTTCAAAGTAGGAAAATGGTCCGAGGGGAATGATTTCGAAGTCGATGAATTTCTCGCGGACGAAAGGCAATTCGTCAAGGTTTTTTCGCGCCTCATCGACGCTGCCGCATTCGAGAATAAACACGACCCCCAGCCGACGATCCTGGCAATTGTACATCTCTCGAACTGCACCTTCTTTGTACAGTTTCCAGGCCTGCTTCACTTCCGCCTCGAGATGGGGCTGTATTTTCTCAAGGGTCGTTTGAGGATCGACTTTGGCGATCGCTAGAATTTTCATGCTTTCTCTCCTTTGTTTCCAATCATGGAGCCTTCATGGGATCGCCCGTGGCCCAGGCGACACCGTCGCCGCGGTCCATCGTCTCGATCGCAGCCATGTCCCCGTCGTCGATGTCAAAGCCGAAGACGTCGGCGTTCTCCCGGATGCGGTCGGGGTTTGTGCTCTTCGGAAGCACCGGATAGCCCTTCTGGATGGCCCAGCGCAGGAGGACCTGCGCCTCGCTCACGCCGTACTTCTTGGCCATGACCTTGAACGGGGCCTCGGCCTGCTCGCCCTCGGCCTTCATCCGATCCGTCTTGGCGCTGTCCTGCCCTTCGGCGGTCCTCCAGGTGGAGAGCGGAACAAGGCTGCTGTAGGCTATGGGCGTGATGGCGTTGTCGCCCAGGTACCTAACCAGCTCGGGTTTCTGCGACCAGGGATGGAGCTCGACCTGGTCGGCGGCCGGCAGGGGCAGGCCCGCCGCCTTCAGCTCCTCGATGTGCTTGATGCTGAAGTTGCTCACTCCGATCGCGCGCGATTTTCCCTGCTTCTTCAGCTCGACGAGGCCGCGCCACTGGGCGAGCCTCTGGTCGCGCTCGAAGGGCGCATGGATCAAGTAAAGGTCGACGTAGTCCAGCCCCAGCCGCCGGAGGCTCTCGTCGAGCGAGGTCACCGTGGATTCGGCGGTCTTCGCCGCCTGACCCCAAGCCGGGTTCCCGGGCCAGAGCTTCGTGGTGACGAAGAGATCTCCTCTCGCCAGGCCCTCGGACTCGAGCGCCCGCTTGATTCCCGCCCCGACGCCCGATTCATTCTCGTAGCCCTCCGCGGTATCGATATGCCGGTAACCGGCGCGGATGGCCTCGACGACCGCAGCGGCGACTGCATCGTTCGCGATGAGGTACGTGCCGAAGCCGAGGTACGGGATTTCGATATCCGCAGTTAGTTTTCGGGTTTTCATTATCACCTCCTCTTGCCTAAACCTACGCATGGCGGGAGTTTTGCGCTTTCCCGCGCAGGATCAGTACCGATCGCCTACAACGCCCTGATCGATAAGGGAATCGAGGCGATCCAAATGTTCAAGTTGTAGAGTTATTTCTTGCGATGCCCAGTTTTCTTCCAGGCGTTCAACCCTCCGCGTCCCCGGGATAGCGGCGAGGGGGAGGGCGCGCGACAGAAGCCATGCCAGCGCGACTTGCGCCGTCGTGGCTCCGATCTCCTTTGCGACTTCGGCTACGTAATCCGCCAAGCGGCCGTTCCCGGCTATCGCTCCCTCGGTAAATCGCGGATTCGAAAGCCTCCAGTCTCCGGGTTCCAGATCGCTTCGCGAGCGGACTGCTCCGGATAAGAATCCTCGGCCCAGGGGAGCGTAGGCCACAAATCCGATATTGAGTCGCCTGATCGTCGGCAGGATCTCGGCCTCGACGTCCCGCGACCATAAGGAATACTCGGTCTGGAGCGCGCTGACGGGATGAACCGCGTGGGCGCGTGCGATAGTTTCCGGATCTGCCTCGGAAAGGCCGATATAGCGCACTTTCCCCGCCTTCACGAGCCCGGCCATGGCGCCGACCGTTTCCTCGATAGGCGTTTCGGAGTCCACGCGATGCTGATAGTAGAGATCGATGTAATCCGTCCCGAGGCGCTTCAGCGAGGCGTCGCAACAAGCTAATACATAATCCGCGCTTCCTTTGATGCCTTGCCAGCTGCCGCCCTCGCCGCGGGAAACACCGAATTTGGTCGCCAAGGTGATTTTTTCGCGGCGGCCCTTAAGCGCCTTCGACAACAATATTTCATTCGTAAACGGGCCATAGGCGTCCGACGTATCCCAGAAAGTGCACCCGATGTCCGCCGCCCGAGCGAGAACGCGAAGATTTTGAGCTTCGGAAGAGGAGCCGTAAAACTCCGACATCCCCATGCAGCCTAAACCTACTGCGGGCACGCGAAGGCCTTGCGATCCGAGATTAAACTGGTTCATAATTTGAAGACGATACCCGCCGCGAGGCCGCAGCGCCTGCCAGTTCCTCCGATTTGCTTGCCCAATCCTACGCTTTTCGGTAGAATGCGCTCATTCCCGCGCGATCCGGTCTAGGATGTCGATGGGGGCGAAGCATGCACTTGGAAAAACTCATCGAACAAGCTTCCCGCCGCGTTTCGGCGGACGATAACGACCATCAACAAGCCGCGCGGCCGATGGACGGCCTGCTGCTCCTCCGGCAGGACTTCCCGAGTTCGTTCGAAGCCTCGTTGTACGAGCCCGTCCTATGCCTGATCCTCCAGGGCAGGAAACAGGTCTCGATCGGAGAGCGGACTTTGTCGTTCGGCCCGGGGGAGTGCCTCCTCGTGAGTCACGATCTGCCCGTGCGCTCGAGGATCACGAAGGCTCCGTATTTGGCGTTGGTCCTCGAGGTCGACGTCGCCGCCATCAGGGAGCTCTACGACGAGGTCGCGGAGTCGGCGCAGGGCGGCGAGCCCGCTCGCGCCGCGGAGACGCAGCGGGCGGATCCCGGGCTGCTCGATGCCTTGCGTCGATACTTGGCGCTCGCCGACTCGCCTACAGACGCGAAGGTACTCGGTCCGCTCGTCTCGAAGGAGATCCACTACCGCCTGCTGACGGCTCAGTTCGGCGGGATGCTCCGCAGTCTCATTAATCGCGACAGCAACGCGAGCGTCATCGCCCGCGCCATCGGCCGCATCCGCGGCGACATCCGTTCGCCTATTGCGATCCCGGATCTCGCCCGGCAGGTCGGAATGAGCGCGTCGTCATTCCACAAGCACTTCAAGACGATCACCTCGACGACGCCGCTGCAATACCAAAAGGAGCTTCGCCTGCTCGAGGCGCGGCGGCTCCTGAAGACGGCCGGCGCCTCGGTCACCACGGCCGCCTTCGATGTCGGGTACGAGAGCCCGAGCCAGTTCAGCCGCGAGTACGCGCGCAAGTTCGGAGTACCCCCGAGCCAAGACATGGCGAACGCGACCGGCTAGTCGCGGTGCTAACCGCACCGCTGTGGCAGGAGGGGACGCTTGATTAATCGATTCATAACCGAAGACTAACATCAGTCTGCCCCGGGATCTCCATATTTCTTCATGTATCGAAGGATAGAGGAGGCCCAATGGAGGCGCTGGCAGGCTCGATCATGTCGCTCGCGGGCGGCAACCCGGGGCTATCGGCCTTTTTCTTCCTCCTCACTTTCGGGTACTGGACGCCCATCCCCGAGGAGCTAGCCCTCGTCGCCATCGGCTTCGCCCTCAAGTCGGCGCAGCTGCCCTACCCCACCGCGCTAGCCATCTCGCTCCTGGCCCTCGCGCTCTCGGACTCCGCCTCGTACTGCTTCGCCCGATTCCTGGGTCCGCTGCTCCTGAGGCTGAGGCCGGTGGAGCGCCTCCTCCGTTCGGACCGAGTGCTGGCGGCGGAGAAGTCCTTCGCCCGCAAGGGGCCGATCTTCATCTTCGCCTCGCGCTTCGTCGTGGGCTTCCGCTCGGCCGCCGCCCTGGGCTCGGGCTTCATGCGCCTGCCCTATCTCCGCTTCCTCG
>Ga0265330_10000867_pt1 | contig 18881 bp, 30 predicted proteins | sample 41919metaG_FD_202083 | JGI IMG/M metagenome (GOLD analysis project Ga0265330, IMG submission 202083) | Rhizosphere microbial communities from Carex aquatilis grown in University of Washington, Seatle, WA, United States - 4-19-19 metaG | ecosystem: Host-associated > Plants > Roots > Rhizosphere... | reverse complement strand
GTAGCAAGGGTTCGATCCGTATCCATTCCGCATCACTCAGTTCGTGCCGGTGCATTCACAGACGAAGCCACCGGACGAGCCCTCGCGCAAATTCTTGGTCCCCGAATTTGGGGACAGGCCCTAGTCTCGATCCAGGCGCCTCGGTCACCGCGACAGATGTTGAACTTGGAATCGCTCCACACCTAGCACACTTGACCGTCCTGGCTGGGTTCACAAACTGGCAGAGCCGATCTGGCCAGGACGACCTGCGTCTCTCGCTGGCCGCAGCTTGAAGGTATGGCCGGCCTGTGATGGCAGGAGCACGCCGTCGCAACAGCCAACAACGCCAAGACAATTGTTCTTCGTAGCTCCTGAATGTGTCCCATTGTCGGATACCACGAGTGGGCTCGCTGACGTGGCCGCATCGATCCACTCCTTGATGGCGATTCGATTGGCGGCGCAAATGCGCGTTCCTCGCTGCCGCTCGATCACACGCAGATTCACCTGCAGATTGCGTGCCAGGGATGAACTTGGCTCCATCGTGTGCCATCCTTCGGGCTGTCGCCCCCGGGGCAGGCCGTTCTTGGAACATGCGAATTCTCCTAGCACGCCACGGCGAAACGGAATGGAATTCCGAGGGTCGCTATCAAGGCCAGGGCTTCGATATTCCGCTTTCCGCAACCGGACGTTCCCAGGCCGAGGCATTGGCATCCCGTCTCGCGGATTTCGATTTCACGCGAATCGTTTCCTCTCCGCTCCTGCGCGCCAGACAGACCGCCGAGATCGTTCTGGGCAATCGTTCAGTTCCCGTGACCCTGGACCCTGATCTGATGGAGATCGCCCATGGGGATTGGGAAGGGTGTTTGGACGCTGAAGTGAAGAAACGGGATGAACCTCGCCGCCGGGCATGGCGGGAGACTCCACATCTTGTGACCCTTCCTGGTGGCGAGTCCCTGGAACAGGTCATGGTCCGCGCCTGGAGCGCCTTGTGCAGGGCCTGTCATGGACTTCAGCCGCAGGAGACCCTGCTCATGGTTTCTCACGACGGCGTGAACCGCGTGCTGCTCTGCCGGGTTCTCGGGCTGAGTCTGGCGCGGGTATGGACGTTCCGTCAGGCTCCTGTTTGTTTGAACCTGCTGGAAGGAGCCGATCCGGAACACCTGTCGCTGGTTCGCCTCAACGATGCCTCGCACCTGACGCCGCTTTTCGGAGAGGTGGTTCATCGCCGGGTTTGAAGCGAGATCCAAACGGATGAGGACTCCATTGCCTGCGCGAACCCTTTGTCCGCTCTCCGGCTCTCAGTAGTTGTGATGTCAGCGAACACGGAACATGCGGTGGGTAATAGCGAGCACCTCGCCATCCTGGTGGGCGCCCCTGAGCCACGGTTACGGCAAAGGCTCACGTCGGCATTGCGGCTTCAAGGCCACGAAGTCCTGGAAGCGGCGGATGCGCAGGACATGCGCGACCGGCTGGCGGAACACGCCGATCGAACGGACAAACCGCTCGATCTCATCCTGTGCGGGGGTCTTTTTGCGGAGAAGGACGATCCGGAACTGGCTCAGCGCCTGGCCTCCCAGAGAGTCACGCGCGCCTTGGTCCTGATCCCGGCCGGCGGGCTCCTGTCCACGGCCGCGCGGGCGCAGCGTCTGGGGGCCAACGCTGTCGTGGGAGAGCTGCCGGTCGTCGAGGATCTGTGGGAGATTTTGAAGAAAGCGGCAGGCGGTCCGGAATCTTCGTCTGAAGGCCAGGCTTGAGTCCTCAAAACGCCGTCAGCTAAGTCAGTGTCGTTCTGCGCTTATGACAACCATCCGAGCACGATCGCAGCCAGCGTCGCGCCACCGAGAGCGAACCAGAGCGCGACACCCTGAAGAAGCGGCCTCACGCCGATGGCTCGCAGTGCCGGGCGCGAGAGACCAAGCCCAATCAGGAACAGCGTGATCGAAAGCAAGCGATGCGCTGCAACCGAGACGAGATGGCCGACGTCATGAACGGCAGGAACGAAGGTCACAACGGCGGCGACCGCCAAGAAACCTGCGATGAACCAGGGCCGCTTCGGCTTGTCAGTCGCCTGCGCGTCGGCAGGGCTCTGGCGGGCACGGTACGTCGCGACCGCGAAGGTGACGGGCACGATCCAGAGCGCCCGGGTGAGCTTGGTAGCGGTCGCAACCTCCAAGGCGCGTTCCCCGTACTGCGTCGCTGCGCCGACGACCGAGCTGGTGTCGTGAATGGCCAGTGCGCACCACAGCCCGAACGAATCCTGCCCGAGGTGAAGGGCGCGCCCGATCGGCGGGAAGATGAAAAGAGCGACTGCATTGAGAACGAAGACCGTTGCGAGTGCCATCGAGACGTCGTGGTCCTTGGCTCGAATCGCCGGCGCGACCGCTGCGATGGCACTGCCACCACAAATCGCCGTCCCGACGGTGACGAGAAGCGAGACATCCCGAGCGACGCCAAGACGACGGCCAAGGAAGGTTCCGAGAATCATCGCTACACCGATTCCGAGAACCGTGTAGCCCAAGCCGTGCAAACCCGCCCGCGCAACAACGGCGAGGTTCATCCCGGCCCCCAGCCCAACCACCGACCAAGTCAGAGTCCGACGAGCGAATACGCGCGCGTGCGCTGGCCACGGATTGCCGACCGTGAGCGACAACGCGACCCCGAGCCCGAGTGCCACTCCTGGCGAAAACCACGGCAGCAGAGTCGCGATGGCAACCAGGGGAACCAGAACCTTTGCGACATTCGGAATGGATTGCGACGGCGAAGGCGGCGGGGCAGGTCTGACCATGACCAAGGACTTGGAGGGGGTCAGCGGGGCGGCATGTCTTTGAGCGCGCCGCCGTTGGTTACATCGGAGAAGCCGTTCTTCTCCAGAATGGCCTTGGCCTGTCCGCTGCGATTGCCCGACCGGCAATACACGACGATGGCGCGCTTGTGGTCGCCGAAATCGGCCAACCGCTTCTCAACTTGGTCGAGGGGAATGTTGGTCGCGCCCGGGTACGCCCCTGCCGTGAATTCGGCCGGCGTGCGCACGTCGACCACCAGCGCGCCTGCCTTGATCTTCGCCCGCACCGTCGCTGCGTCGGTGCCGCCAGCGCGGCACGCAGAAACAGCGGCCAGAAGGGCAAAGCCCGCCGCGATTGCCGAGATAGTTCTCATGAGGTCATCTCCCCTTTTCGACGAAGATGGTGGCATGCACGCGGGAGCATTGCCAGGACCCGCATGACTTGAAGGAGGCTATCGATCAATATGTGTGCCCCAAAGGAATCCCATGTCCAATAAGGCCTTTCAGGACCACTACCTCGACAATGTTGCCCAGTGCTACGGCTGCGGACGGCTGAACGCCGATGGTTTGCAGATCAAGACCTTCTGGGAAGGCGATGAGAGCGTCACCCATTTTCGTCCGCGCCCCTACCACACCGCCATTCCCGGATTCGTCTACGGAGGGCTCATCGCATCGCTGGTCGATTGCCACGGAACCGGCACCGCTGCTGCGGCCGCCTACCGCGCAGAAGGCCGCCCCATGGACTCGGATCCCCCGCTCCGCTACGTAACCGCCTCGCTGCATGTGGACTACCTCAAGCCAACGCCGATCGATGGCGAACTGGAATTGCGCGGGCGTGTGAAGGAGATCAAGGGCCGCAAGGTCATCGTCGAGACGACCGTGTATGCCGCCGGGGTAGCTACCGCACGAGGTGAAGTCGTCGCGGTGCAGATGCCCAAGACCTTCGTCGGCGGCTGAGCCGATCAGGCGCCCTTGTGGGGCGACACGCGACAAGTGGAGAAGCCGAAGATCGAGTAGAGCGGGCAACTACCCAGCAAGCCCGTTGCCAGCGGCACCAGCCCGATGTAGCCGAGCGCTGTGTGCGGCCCGAGGAACGTCAGGCTGAGCAAGCCCAGCCCAAGTAGCACGCGCAGCGCGCGGTCGACCAGATGTTCATTCTTCGCAAGCAAACGTGACATGGCACCCTCCTTGGTCAGGGCCAGCGGCTTCTTGCCATGACCCTTCGGCATGTATGAGCCACGCCGCAACCAAAAGGATTCACGCGAACCCAAATCAACGAAGCTGGCTCTCACAAGGCAAGTCATGAACTTCACGTTTCCTGCCTTGTTTTTCGCTGGTGCGCTGACATTCCTCTCGCCCTGCGTGCTTCCACTGGTGCCGATCTACCTGGCTATGCTCGCGGGCACCTCTGCGGTCGCCCTGCGTGAGGGCTCGCGCGGTAAGGGACTGGTTGCGTCCACAATTGCGTTTGCACTTGGGCTTTCCTCGGTATTCGTGATGCTGGGTCTTGCCGCATCGGTGGTGGGCCGGACGCTTTCGGGGCATCGCGCCCTCGTGTTCCAACTGGCGGGGCTGGCCATCTTCCTGGCGGGTCTGAAACTGCTGGGCTTCCTGCGCGTTTCTTTCCTCGATCGTGAAGCGCGTCCCTGGCTGGCCTCGGTTCGTCGGGGCGGCGGCCTTGCGTGGCCCTTCCTGTTCGGGGCAGCCTTCGCACTCGGCTGGAGTCCCTGCGTTGGTCCGGTGCTCGGCTCGGTGCTCGCGTTTGCCGGCACGGCAGGAAGCCCGACCAAGGCTGCGCTGTATCTTGGAACCTATGCGCTCGGCCTGACGCTGCCACTGGTTGCCGTGTCTCTGGTGGCACCAATAGCGTTGCGGCTGCTGGACAGGGCCAAACGACATCTGCGCGTGTTCGAACTGGCCAGCGGAACCCTGCTCGCGGCAATGGGCCTGTTGCTGATCACCGGGCACGAATCGCTGGTCATGAGTCCACGAGCAGCATTGGCGGCACCGGGGGCCGTCGCCTCGTCCATCACGCCAGCGCCCGTCCCGGCCACGTGCAACGCAGGAGTCTCGCCTGCACCGCAGGCACTCGAAGCTTCCTCCGCCGTTGCAGCGGAGGGCATGCCCACCATGCTGGAATTCGTGGCTGCGGGCTGCCCGATCTGTCAGCGCATGCACTCGGTGGTGGCAGCGGCCGAGCGCGACTGCTCCCAGCACGGCATCCGTGTCCGGCAAGTGGATGTTTCCACGACGGCCGGCCGCGAAGCCGCCGCCAAGAACGGCGTTCTCGGAGTGCCCACGTTCCTGTTTCTGGACGGCGCTGGCAAAGAAGTGGCGCGCCTGGTTGGCGAGCAGCCACTGCCGGTGCTCATCCAGTCTCTGGAAGTCCTTGCGGGCGAGAAATGCGACGGATTCAGCCCTATGACAGTTCCACCTGCCCCAGGGTCCTGATTGGCCTAGGATACGCGCATGACAAACCCCTCTGCTTCTGGGAGCGACAACATCCAGCTTTCCCTGAAGAGCGACGACATCCGGCTGCTGCTGCAATCTCTCGACCACTGCCTCGCCACCTGTACCAAGAGGGCGGCGGGCGCGAAGGATGCCCCCTGTGAGGATTGCGATCGCGCCAGGAATCTCCGCCAGCGCCTGTCAAAACTCGTTTCACCATAAGGAGCACCATGAAGAAGCTGACTAAACCCAAGCCCGCGAAGAACTGCTGCCAGGCCGCCAAGGTTTCCAAGCCCACGCCCGAAAAGGCCGCCCAGTGTTGCGCCAAGTCCTCGCGCTTGGTGGCGGGCTGCCACGACTAACGGAACAGCAAGGAATCCAGCGCCATGAGTGAAAACGTTCGCGAGATCCAGGCAGCCCAGTACGAAGCTGAGGTACTCGGCGCACCCCAGCCTGTGGTGCTGGACTTCTTTTCCACCGAATGCCCACCCTGCGAGGCCCTGGCGCCCAAGTTCGAGGCTGTGGCTGACCAGTTCAAGGGCCGCGTGCGTTTCCTCAAGATCTTCCGCCAGGGCAACCGCGACCTGGCGGCCAAGCTGGCAGTGACCAGCAGCCCCACGCTGCTGTTCTACAACGGCGGCAAGGAAGTGGGCAGCCGCCTGACCGGCGACATCAAGCGCAGCGAAATCAAGCAAACCGTCGAGGCCATGCTGGCCTGACTTGGAGGGTGCTGCATGGCTGGACAATTCGATCTGGTGATTGTGGGTGCCGGCCCTGCGGGTCTGACTGCCGCTATCTACGGCGCCCGGGCTCGGTTGCGTACTATAGTTCTCGACGAGGGCATGCCGGGGGGACAGGTCAAGACCACGCACAAGGTGTCCAACTACCCCGGTTTCCCCGAGGACGTGAAGGGTGCGGAGCTGGCCGGCCTGTTCGCCAAGCAGGCCGAGCGTTTCGGCGCCCGCATTGCACGCGCGGTGGAGATCACCAAGATGGATCTGGCCAGCCGGGAGAAGCGTTTCGTCCTCGACGAAGACGAAGAGATCACTGGCCGAGCCGTGATCGTGGCCACGGGTGCCAAGCCGCGCGCCCTTGGCATTCCGGGTGAGGACACCTTCCGTGGCCGTGGCATCTCGTACTGTGCCACCTGCGACGGCGCCTACTTCGAGGGCAAGGACATCCACGTCATCGGTGGCGGCAATTCCGCCGTCGAGGAATCGCTGTTTCTCACCCAGTTCGCCCGCAGCGTGACCATCATCCACCAGTTCGACGAATTTCAGGCCGAGCCCGCCACCGCCAAAGAGGCGCTGGAGAACCCCAAGATCAAGGTGATGTGGAGCCACGAGCCACGCGCCTTTCTGGGCGAAACCACATTGCAGAAGTTGCGCGTGGAGAATCTCAAGACCAAGCAGACAAGCGAGCTTCCCACCGACGGTGTCTTCGTATTCGTCGGCATGGTGCCGCGAACCGAGTTGCTCAAGGGTTTGGTACCCCTCGATCGCTGGGGTTGCGTCGAGACTGATGATTCCATGCAGACCTCCGTGCCGGGCCTGTTCGTGGCGGGCGACATCCGCGCCAAGATGTTCCGCCAGATCACCACCGCAGTCGCGGACGGCACCATCGCCGCCCTGGCTGCGCAGAAGTACCTGCGCGAAACGCGATGAAAACGGAACTACGCCCATGACATCTCCGCCTCTTTCCATCATCGGTCGCGCCATTGAAGTGCGCTATGCAGGGCTCGCGGAGTCCTGCTGCTCGCTTTCCTGCGGTGAAGCCTTGGACCTGGCCGCCCCCACCACGGGCGAAACCCTGGTGGACCTCGGCTGCGGGCGGGGCCAGGACGTGATCCGCGCTGCCGGTCGGGTCGGTGCGAAAGGTGCAGCCATCGGCGTCGATCGGACGCAAGCCATGATCGACAAGGCACGGGCTGCCGTCCCGCCCTTCCTTACCAACGTACGCTTCGTTTCCTGCGATTTGGCGGCGTTGGACCTGCAGGACGCTTCAGCCGACGTGGTCATTTCCAACTGCACCATCAACCACGCCGCAGACAAGCCGGCGGTCTACCGAGAGATCCATCGCATCCTTCGGCCCGGAGGGCGTTTTGTGGTCTCGGACGTGATTGCGGAGTCAGAGTTGCCCGAGTCGGTGCGCAACGATCCCGCTGCTTGGGCCGCGTGCTATGGCGGTGCCATTCCTGAACCTCAATACCTTGGTGCCATTTCCGGGGCGGGCTTCGCCAGCGTCGCCGTTCTTTCACGCAGCGAACCCTACGAAAAGGGCGGCGTACTCGTGCGCAGCCTGACCATTCGCGGAAGTCGCTAGTTGCGTGTCGAGCTCGACGATGCCGGCGGCTCGTCCAGCGGATCGACCACCGCCACTGAGACCTTGCGAGCGAAGATAAGCCGCTCGGCGTTGGCGTAGTAGAGCTTGTGCAGCACATCGATGGGAAGGTGGATGGCGTTCACCTTCCAGCGACCCTGGATGGGCGTGGGGTGGTCGATGTTCTGCAAATCGGTTTCGAAGAAGCGAAAATGCGCCTGGTAGAATTTGACTGCGTCCTCGAATCCGACGGGCGTCTCGGAAACCGAGCCAAGCTGCCAGGTGTCCGGCCCGATGGACAGGTCAGTGCCAAACAGGATCCGATCTTGGAATTTCAGAAAGAAGCGTCTCACCCTGTCGACGGGATGACGGCCGAACTCGGGAATTCGCGCCGAGGTGTCCACATAGACGTTGCGGTGGGAATCGAGCAGCCTCTCCATGTAGTCGAGGTCTTCGGACAGGCCGAGATGAATGAAAAGGAAGGTCGTCGTGGGATGGCGGCTCAGCAGGCGCTCGGTCTGGTTCCACAGCTCCATCAGCGGTGGGTAGTCCTCGCCATAGAAGCTCCAGTCGGGCGCCAATTTCAGCTCGTCGTAGCGTTCGTTCTGGGGCGTGGGTGGCTCGAAGAAAGCCTTGGGATCGCCAACGTGAATGGCCACCACCACGTTGAGACTGGCCGCCCGTTCAATGATGGGATCGAAACGCGTGTCATCGATGTGGATGAGCTGCCCCTTGGCATCGCGCGCACCCAGACCCATGGCCTTGAAGAACTTGATGCCCTTGGCGCCGTAGCCGACCTCCCGCTGAAGTCGCTCGGCCTCGCGGGCGCCCCAGCCTGGCTCGGTCACGCCATTCCACGAGACGTTGACGAAGAACTCGAATTGATCCTTGAGGCGGTGCTTCACCTGTAGCGTGGCCGCAAAGGCGCGCGAGCCCATGTACCCGCCGTTCTTGTTGCAAAACTTCACCACGCCCACGCGCTTGAATAGCTTGAGTGCCGTGTCGATCGGCCCGTCGAGGGGAGCGATGAGGGTGTGCGAGTCGATGACCGGGCCGCGATCCACGGTGGCGCCGGTCTTGTGTGCCATGTTCTTGCGACACGCGCCGACAGCAAGAAAGCAAAGGACAATGGCCGTAGCGCGAGGGGTGGCGAACATGGCGCAGACTACCTTACCCGAACAGCTCGGGTACGCACACCGATCATCTCTTGGCGCGAAGCTGGGCTAGACTGGTGACATGGCAAACGAAGGCGACGGCGCCCCAACCGAAGACGCGCTTCTCTTGGCCGCGCGCAAAGGGGATCGCGCCGCGCTCGGCGATCTGCTCGAACGCCATCAGCGGCAGGTGTTCGCGTTCGGCATGAAGATGTGCGGCGATCCAGATGACGCCCAGGAAGTGGCGCAGGACACCCTGCTGTCCATGGTGCGATCCGTGCGCGATTTCCGGGGCGAGGCTTCGCTTTCGACGTGGCTCTACACCGTCGCGCGCAGCTTTTGCATCAAGAAGCGCCGGCGCACCAAGGGAGCGCCCGCGCACTACGAACCGCTCGATGCGGCCGCGCACGAGCAGGCCGCTGCGTCGGCACCCAGCCCGGAACAGACGCTGCTCGGCCGCGAGACGCGCGACGCTGTGGCCGCCGCCCTGGACCAGTTGGAGCCCGAGGCGCGCGAGGTTGTGATCCTGCGCGATCTCGAAGGGCTGAGCGCCCCGGAGGTGGCGCAGGTCACCGGGCTCAGCGTGGCGGCGGTGAAGAGCCGGCTGCATCGCGCCCGGCAGTCGCTGCGCACGCAGTTGTTGGCCCTGGTTGGAGGCGACGGCGGCGCGCCGGCCCAGCCGAACTGTCCCGATGTGCTCACGATGCTGTCCAAGAAACTGGAAGATGAGATCGGCCCTGATCTGTGCGCCGAGATGGAGCGGCACGTGGACGGCTGTCCGCACTGCAAGGGATTGTGCGACTCGCTCAAGCGTACGCTGGCCTTGTGCAAGTCTGCGCCCAGCCCACTGGTTCCCCGGCAGGTGCAAGAGTCGCTGCGCAAAGCCGTCCAGGCGGCGCTGGACGAGCAACGCTAGTCGAAATCCCTCGGTGCGCCGGTCGTTCTATCCCGTGGGCTCGGGCGGTACAGCACGCGGTTCGGGGAGATAGGCCCGGGCCGATTCTGCGGCAGCGGCCACGTCGCGCCATGTGGTCCACCCGCCGCTCAAGTTGCGGGCGTCGAAGCCGCACTGGCGCAAGATGCGCACGGCAATGCACGCTGAATCCTTTTCACCAAGAGTGGCTCTCACCGGGCAAGAGGGAGACAAAACATGGCAACCAAGGCACTCGATCAAAGCAACTTCGACCAGACCGTGAAAACCGGCATCGTGCTGGTGGATTTCTGGGCACCATGGTGCGGCCCGTGTCGCGTATTCGGCCCGGTGTTCGAAAAATCCTCCGAGGCCAACCCCGACGTGGTGTTCGGCAAGGTGAACACCGAGGACCAGCCGGACTTGGCTGGAACCTTGGGCATCCAGGCCATCCCGACACTGATGGCGTTCCGCGATGGAATTCTCATCTTTGAACAGGCCGGAGCGCTGCCCGGACACGCGCTGCAGAAGCTCATCGACGAGATCAGGGCGCTCGACATGGTGGAGGTTCGCGCCAAGGTCGACGACAAGGTCAGCACTGCGACCGCCAGCAGCGGCGGGGGATGCTGCGGGTGATCCGATGCGGCTCGCCCTTGCGCGGGGGACAAAGATGACTCTCTTCACCTTGGCGTCTGTCGTCGTCGGCGGTGCACTCGGGTTTGGCTACTACCGGCTGGTTGGTTGCAGCTCGGGCGCATGTCCGATCACCTCGAACCCGTACATTTCCACGCTCTACGGTGCATTGCTTGGCTACCTGATCGGAGCCGGCGGCCGACTGTGAGTTGAATCAGTCGTCGCCCAGACGATAGTAGCGGGCACCCAGCCCCAGCAGTTCCCGAACCGGCCGGCAGTCCGGTGCTGCCACGGTGCCGGTGCGATTCACGGCCACGGCGCCACAGCCGCCGCCACACACCGAAGCCACAGAACAGACTTGGCAGGCCGGGATGGAAAACACGTTTCGATCACGCCAGCGGGCGATGGCGTCTTCGTCGCGCTCAATGTTGGGGGCATAGCTTCCCAGGCGGTGTGCCTGATGGCCCACCGTGGCCGTACAGCCGTAGAGGCCGCCGTCAGGGGCAAAGGCCCATTCCTTCTTGGCAGCGGGGCAACTGTCGAAGGTGGCAGGCGGCCATTCGCCGGTTGCGGCCAGGTGGCGCATGCCGTGCAGGCGTGGTTGGTGAAATCGCTGCAGCTCGGGATGCGCCTCGGCCAGGGCCAGGTATGCCGTCCACAGCTCCAGCCGGTCGAAGAGTTGTTCTCGCCCCTGCCGGCTGGCGCAGCCGAAGAGTTCGTAGTTCCGTCCGATCTGCGTCTTGAAGGCCGACTCGGGATGGTCGAGCCATCCGCGTTCCGCCGCCAGTCTGGCCAGGGCCGGCAGGGCCGGCAGGTTTTCGCGGTCAACCACCACGCGGAGATTCACCGGAATATTGGCGGCCAGCAGAGAGTCGATGCCGGCCGCGACCCGCGCGAAGGTTCCCAGCCCGTTGCGTAGTACACGGCGCCGGTCGTGGATCTCGGGCGGACCATCCAGCGTCACCTGCACCTCGCGGACGCCAGTCTTCGAAAGAAGCGGCAGGAAAGCCTCGACGTCAAAGCCATTCGTCACCACTGCCACGCCGATGCCACGCTCACCTGCGCCAGCCGTCAAGCGCCCGACCCGATCGTGGTGCGCTGGCGAATTCATCAGGGGCTCGCCTCCGAACAAGGTGAGGTAGGGTCGCGGCTGGTCCTGGCCGTGAAAGCGATCGATGTAGGCAAAGAGCGCCGCGATGGTCTCGGGCGAGATCAGTCCGCTTGCCCCACCGACGAATGGCTCCTGGTAGCAGTACGTGCAACTGAGGCTGCAGCCAAAGGTGGGCACGACGATCAGTTGAGTCGGCGTGCGCTCGATTTCCTCCAGGAAATTGGCGTAAGCCTCGGCCAGCATGGACCGCTCGTCGTCCTCGGATTCCACCGCGAACCCGGCCGCGCGCATGTCAGCCAGAGGCAATGCTGACGGCAAGGGTTGTTCTGCCGTGATCCCTCGCAAGCTGGACGCTTCCTCGCCCTCGAAGAGGGCGACCTCGCCGGTCAGGGGCTGGACCAGCAACAACCGATCTGAGCCGGAAACAGGCGCAACAATGGCGGAGCGGGACAGGTGCATGGTGCGTGACCGTAGTCTTCTTTGAGAGCCAAGAATGGGAAAGAGGATTCGCGACGCTCGCGAAAATCGGCGGACAGCACTTTGCGCTGACGTCTTGCCCAACGTCGGCGGTGAGAAGGACCCGGTTGACAAATAGTGAACTTATGTTCATAACCAGGGTCGAGGTCATCCTTGTCCCGACCATTCTGCTGCCGCCGTATCTGCGGGGAGCCGCCCTCCGCAGTGTTCAAGCCAGCCGGCATCCCCCTACGCCAGCTCGACGAGGTGGTGATGACCCTGGACGAGTTCGAGGCTATCCGGCTCGCCGATCTGGCGGAGATGTACCAGGAGAAGGCCGCCAAACAGATGGGGATCTCGCGGCCGACCTTCAGCCGGATCATCGACTCAGCCCATCGCAAGCTGGCCGACGCCTTGGTCCACGGAAAGGCGCTGCTCATCGAGGGCGGCGCCGTGAGGCGGGCTGGCCGGCGCTGTTGTGAGCTGCATGACGGCGATGATCCGCCCGTCGCTTCGCCAAGATTGGAAACAACCAACAAGAAAAAGAGGAAGAAACCATGAATGTCTGTATTCCCGTAAACGAGCCCGAGAACGGGGCAAGCCCGGTGTGCGCCCACTTTGGTTCGGCTCCTGCCTTCGTGATCGCGAACACCGAAGCTGGTACCTACCGATCGGTGACGACCGGCGGGCAGCACATGTGCGGCGCCATCGGCACGCTTCAGAAAGAGAACGTGGCGAGCATTATCGTGGGCGGTATTGGCATGGGAGCCCTGAACCGGCTTGCCGCCGCCGGCATCCAGGTGTTCGCCGCGCAGCACGCGACGGTCGACGAGAACCTGGCCGCTCTCAAGGCAGGCCAGCTTCCCCTGATGACCCTCGATGGCGCCTGCTCCCACCACGGCCACGAGCAAGGTCACGGCCAGGGCCACGGATGCGGCCAAGGAAGCTAGCCCCTGCAGGAAGCCCACGATGCCGCGATCGCGGCGAGGAGATAGCCGATGAACGACTTTTCGCCCGAGAGGATGCCCGAGGCCGCCGCTGTCTCGCAGGCACAGCAGAAGTTGGAGGCGATGAAGATCGTCGAGCACTCGCGTTGCTTGCTCTGCGGCAAAGACAACCCTATCGGATTCAAACTCGACTTCCGCGTGATCCGGCCCGGGATGGTTCTCGCCAACTTTCCGTGCAGCCGAGTTTTTCAGAGCTATCCCGAAACCCTACACGGCGGAGTGATCTCCGCCCTGTTCGACGCGGCCATGACCAACTGCCTGTTCTCGCTGGGCGAGGTTGCCGTGACAGCCGAACTCGTCGTTCACTATCTGCGGCCCACGCTGGTCGATCAACAGGCCGAGGTGGTTGCGGAGCTGCAGAAATCGAGCTGGCCAATGTACCAGATGACCGCAGAGCTGCGGCAAGCAGGTATCACACTGGCACGGGCCGAGGCGAAATTCGTCAACCGGCGCTATGCCGCCGATGCCCAGGATTGAAAAGTCGCAGGGAGTGAAGCAGCCCAAACACAGGAGCTGCCAACATGAGTGAGCCGCTCCGGATTGGCATCGTCATCTGTGGGATCCTGGGCGCACCCACGACATCACTCATGGCGTCCTTCCCGCCCAGCTACGGCTTCGCATTTGTCCCGCGCGATCATTGAAATCGCATGGTGCGGGCACGCTGAAGCGCAGACCCCGCAGCCGTCGCACAGAGCGTCTATCACCACTACCCGAGCCGGCAAGCATGGCACTTCCATCGTGAGGCAATACTTCACGCACTTGGCACACCCGGTATTCCCCGGCTCTATCAGCGCTCGGGTGGGACACTGAACGATACAGATCCCACAGCCATCGCACAGCGCATGGGCGATGCACGGTATCGCCGTTCGCGTGTTCGTTCCGACGGCTTTCTCTGAGACAACAGCAGCGGCGGACTTGGTCAACCTGGTCATCAGCGTTTCTTGCCCGGAGTCTCATGAAATCGGCCATCCGCAACCTTGCGATCCACTCCACAGGCATCGAACCAGCCAGCCTTCGCCGACGGGTGCGCATCGAATTCGGGTACGTATGGCTTGATGTCGAGCAGGGGGGTGTTGTCGAGGACGTCGATGTCGATAACGTGGAGGATGCATCCTTCGCGCTGCACCAACCGGACAGCGGACATGCCGATCGGATTCGGCCGGCACGGAGAACGGGTCGCGAACAGACCGCGTTCCCGAGTGTCACGATACGGCACCACACGAGGTTGGAAAGCGGTTGCGCGATCCATCCAGTAGACCAGCCAGACCCGATCGAAGCCCTCGATGTCATCCAACGCGGCGGCGAAGGAGTCGGCCACGATGACCTGCCCCTCGGCACACTGGGCATAGACGGACTGAATCGGCGTACCGGTCGCCTCGACAAATCGCGTTCGAATGCGGCCAATCACGTGGAGGCTGATGGGGGCGCTTTCTCGACCACGATCCATCGGGTCATTATTGACCTATGTTCACAACAGTCAATGGGTACCGCATCCTGCTCATACCCCATGCGATGCACCCCTCTTCTTGCGCCACGCAGATGCCGAAAAGCGCGCCTGGCCGGCTGCCTCTTCTTGAGGCAGTGTTGCTGCGGCAAGCCCCGTCGGCATTCCCGGCTATCGGCGCCAATACCCAGGAGTCTCCATGAGTCACCATCACGAATCATTCGCCAGCCACGGAGGGCTGGACAGGAGACTGTGGGCCAGCGCCGCTCTCAACGCGGCCATCACGCTGGCTGAATTCGTGGGCGGCATCTTGTCGGGCAGCTTGGCCTTACTCTCGGACGCGACCCACAATCTCAGCGACGTCGTCGCCATTGTTTTGGCGCTGATGGCGCGACGACTCGGCCGTCGGCCCCCGACTACTCGACACACCTACGGCCTTAAGCGCGTCGAGGTTGTGGCCGCGCTGATCAACGCCGTGATGCTCATCGCGGTGACCGTGCTCATCGCCCACCAGGCTGTGCTCCGCCTTCTTCATCCCGAGCCGGTGGCGCAGGGGATCATGCTGGTGGTTGCCCTGGTCGCGTTGGGCGCCAACATCGGCTCGGCCCTGTTGCTGCGTCAGCATGACAAAGGCGACGTCAACGTGCGCGGCGTTTTCCTTCACATGGCCCAGGATGCCGTCGCATCGCTCACCGTGGTGGTTGCGGCGCTGCTCGCTCGCACCGGCGTGGGCCCCTATTTGGACTCAGTCGCGGCGCTACTCGTTGGGGTCGTCGTTCTTCGAAGCGCTCTGTCGCTGGCGTGGCAGACCCTTTCCACTATCCTCGAAGGTGTCCCCGGCGATGTGGACATCGTGGACCTGGCGGATCGTGTGCATCGGGCCTTCGCCCCGGCCTGCTTGCACCACATTCATGTCTGGGAACTGGGCTCCAGCCAACGCCTACTCATGGCCCACGTCACCGTCGCCCAGGACATGAGCGGGCTCGCCATCGAGAGCTTCCTGTCGCGCCTCAAGGCACTTTTGCACGAACAGTGGGGGATCAACCACGCCACCATCGAGCCAGAGGTTGCGGCCTGTGCGCAACCCGAACTCCTTGGCCGATGGGACAAGTCGCACGTTTGATGACCAGGGGAACAATGGGCGGGTGGCCATTGGCAAGAAGTGCCACGAGGCGTCCGCACACGAGCAACACCACAGCCCACCCCGCGCCTCACCCCACCGTGGCAACCAACCCCGACCGGATGATCCTTTCGTCCTGGGTCAGTAACGTGGCGCCCTGGACCCGGGCCGTGGCCACGAGGATCCGGTCGGCCGGATCGCGATGAAACGAATCCGGCAACGCCGCTACCTCGGCGGCGACAGCGGGCGAGATTCCGCAGCGTCGCACCAGGGGCTCCGCTGACGCCCCTTCGAGCCATTCGCGCAGAGGAACATCCAATTCGATGCGGCCCAGCGAGAGGAGCGTTGCGACCTCCCACAGACTGATTTCGGACACCAGCGCGGGACTCTGAGGCGTGACCTTGGCCAGACGCCGCTGCTGCGCCGTCGATAGCCTGCGCTCGCCGGTGATCCACCACCACCAGATGTGGGTGTCCAGCAGGATGGTCACCCGCGCCTCGCCAGCGCATCCCAGGCGTCGGCCGGCAAAACGGGCGACACGATGTCACCGCGTGTGCGCCCCCTCGCGCGCAGAGCGTGCTGCGGGAACTTTGCGCGGTTCGCGGCCTCGGGCCGTACGATGTTCACAACCTCGCGTCCGCGCTTCGAGATGGCCATGGGTTCGCCAGTTCGGGCTACGTCGTCCATGATCGCAAGGCAGCGCGCCTTGAACAGGGATGCCGGCATCGACTTCATATGACCAGTTTACGTGACCATGTATGGCTGAGCAACCGCCGTGGTTCGCCACGACGCCATCGGAGGCGCGCCCGAGGTGAGCCCGCCCCATTCGCGGCCTTCAAGTGGAGCGGATCCTCGAAAAACGGCCAACGATCTCGCCGAGCGCGGCGAAATCTCTGTGCAGGATGGCGCGCACGAGATCCAGGTGCAGGTGAGAATCCGCGTGTGGGACTGGATTGCAGACACAGCGGCATCGAGAACTGGCGTGCCACGCCGGGCGCGCTGGTTTGGCTGGCGGCCGCGCTGTGACCACAACCGCGCCGGCCGTTGGCGAGTCCTGCGTGCTCTTGTCCATTCTTGCCGAACGGTTTAAGAGACAGCGATGGCTGACAACATTGACCTGACCAACTTCAGCGAAGAGGAACTGATTCGGCTCAACCGCCGGATCGTTGAACGGCTTCGATCTCTCCACCAAGGCCGCTGCTACAAGGATCTGGCCCAGTTCAAGTTGGGCGATGCCGTCTGCTTCACGCCGGAACGCTGCCAAATTGATGCCAGCTTGAGCGAATATGCTAGAATAGATTTATGAAGAATCCTCACGCCGTTGCACTAGGCCGGCTCGGCGGTGCCAAGGGGGGGCCGGCCCGCGCCAGGGTGTTGAGCGCGAGACGCCGCCGGGAGATCGCACACAAGGCAGGGCTGGCTCGGGCGCAGACTCTCTCGCGTCGGGAGCGAAAAGCGCTGGCGCTGCGCGCGGCTACGGCTCGATGGGCAACCCGATTGCCGATTCTGACAGCCGCAGAGGCGCCGGAGACGGTCCGACGACTCCTCAAGAGCTACGACGTGGCAGCTCTGAAATGGGCGGAGTCAGATCATCGGTACGCGATCGTCCGCGAGATTCTCGTGAGGGGTGACGATCAAGCCGCGCGCTGGCTCCAAAAAGTTCTTCGCCGGGTTGAAATACGTGAGCTGGTTCGGCGATATCGTGGCGCCGGTTGCAACGAGCCCGAGCGGCAGAGGCTGCGCAAGGAATTTCGACTCACTGTGGACGACATTCCCAGTCGTCCCTACCTGGGTTTCAAGTGGCCCGCTCACGCATGAACCAGCAGGTTCTCGATCCGGACAAGGCGCGCGTGATCCGCCTGCAAGCAGATCTCGTGCGAGCGGAGGGTTTCTTCCTGGCCGGTGGCGTCGGGCTCGCCTTGCGCCTCGGGCACAGGCTCTCCGCTGATCTCGACTGGTTCACGCCGCGCCGTTTTGATACTGCCGTCCTCCAGAAACGCATCGAGCAGCTCGCGGAGAGGCCCACGCAAATCCTCCGCCAAGGGCGGCACACCGTGCGGGTGTACTACGGGATGCTCGAAACCAGTTTCATCAGCTATGAGCAGGTGCCCGCCAAGCCGGAGATCATGAAGGTGGCTGGAACGGAGATTCCTGTGGCCGACATCGAGATCATCGCTGCGATGAAGGCGGCGGCGGTCCACGATCGGGGGGCAAAGCGCGACTTCATCGACATCCACGCGATCTGCGCGCAACCGGGTTGGTCGGTCGGACGGTTCATCGAGCACGCCGCGCGGCTGCTGCCGTTTCAGCCCGAACAGGTTGGGCGCGCTCTCACCTACTTCGTCGACGCCGAAAGGGATCCGATGCCAGCTGGTTGCACGATCACGTGGGAAAGAGCCAAGTCGAATCTCACCCTCGGCGTGCGCCAATGGGAGCAAGGACCTCGGGGGAAACGCCGCCCGTAGTGTCCCCGAAGCCCACGCCCAATGCGCGCGCGGATGCGCTCCACCGCCATCCCGATCCGCCTCGCGGCCTCCGGCGTGACAAGCCGGATGTGCTGGAGTGCATTGCCGCACCATGATGCGATTCCAATTGCAGATTCCAATTGCACCCTTACATGACTCCCGTCCAGTCTCTACAGTGCCGTCAGTGTGCCGTGACTCTGCACACCTGGATGTAGCTCGATGCAACTAGATGCACTCAGAGCCAAGAATGATTCACCAACAACCACGGGGACTTGACGGCCAAGGTCGCGTCCTCACTCGGTTTTTGGGTTTTCAGTCCTGCAAGTTTCAAGTCCCGTCCACCCCGCAAGACCCCTTGGGAGAAATCCTGAGGGGTTTTGTGTAGTTGGCCCCCATCCCTACGCGCCGCCCCAGGTGCCGTCACAGCAAGTGTCACAGTTCGTGTGACATCCTCGACAGAGCGTTACGCTTCGGCCGGACGAGCGCGGGATGCTTGGTCCATGCAGCGGAACAAGCGTCGCAGATCGCGCCGCCCCTTTGCCGTCGACTCGCGCACGGGGCGCCTACCTGGCGGCCTCGGGGACGATCACGTTGAACCCCTCCAGTTCGGCCAGGCCAGCAAGTTGTTCGTCCCCGGTGACGAACGGCCAGTGCGGTCGATCCCTGGACAGCACCAGGGCCGCGGCCAGTTGAAGGGCATCGGCGGCGCGCAGGGGATGCACGGCCAAGATGCGCTCGGCCCGGGCGCGTACGGCATCCAGGCTGTCGACCTCGATCCAGTGCGCGGCCAGCGCATCCAGACGCCGTGTGGCCAGCACGGCCCCGGCCTGCTCCATGCCCCCGGCCCGAACCCGACGCCATATCGCGGACAGCACCTCCACACGGGACAGAGCCCAGACCGCGATTCCGCGATCGGCGCGCAGCAGCCGACGGCAGGCCGCGCTGCCTGCCTCTTCGACGATCAGGGGAACGATCGCGGAGGAGTCCCAGAAGCGCATTCAGCGACCCGCCCGGCGCTCGTCCACGAGGGTAGCCGCCACGCCCTTGCCGCGC
>Ga0265330_10000863_pt1 | contig 18924 bp, 15 predicted proteins | sample 41919metaG_FD_202083 | JGI IMG/M metagenome (GOLD analysis project Ga0265330, IMG submission 202083) | Rhizosphere microbial communities from Carex aquatilis grown in University of Washington, Seatle, WA, United States - 4-19-19 metaG | ecosystem: Host-associated > Plants > Roots > Rhizosphere... | reverse complement strand
GCAGTTCGGCCAGGCCGGTTTCGAGCAGGGCATCGATTGCGGCAACTACGAGATGGGCGTCGTCGCGCAGGGCGAGCGAACCCACGCTGGTCCCTGCTGCCAGGACAGCAACAATCTCGGCGCCGAAAACACCCTCAAAACCGGGTCGATGCTGGTCAAAACGACGCGTCAGTGCGACTTCGCAGGCACCATTTTGGTCAAAGCGAACGACCAGTTTTTCGGGCGTGGCGCTGCGAAGCAGCCCCATGAAAACGATGCGTTCGACGTCGAGTTCGTGCTCGATGATCCGATCCCCAAATGTGTCACCCGGGCCGAAGGTCCAGCCTCCCTCGTCCCAGCGTAGGCAGTCGGAAATGCGCTTGCGCGCCTGCGCGGCCAAACATTGCAGGACCTCGTCGGCCGAAAGCCAACCGAGTTCAATGAGCACGGCGCCCATCTTGTGGCCGCGGGCCTTGGTCTCGGCGAGCAGGTAGGTGAGCTGCCGCTCGTCGATAATTCCCTTGGAGCAGAGCAGGGTTCCGAGTGCCTCCTGGCGCAGATTGGAGTCGGCAGCGACGACTCTCCCGTCCCGCAGGTAGATCTCCTTTCGAACCTTGCCGCGGGCCAGAGCGAGCGTGCCCGTTTGTCCTCCGTCCGTGAGCTCAAAGAGCAACCTCGCCACCCCACGCTCAACCAGCGATCCAGACGGCCCTGGCAGGGCTCGCGCGGGCGTCGCAGGGGGAAATGCACGCAGAGTTTCTGTCCCATCCTTCGCGCTGGCCGGTTCGACGGGTATTGGTGGCGGATGGGCAGCGGCGGGCGTAGTCGCGTCGGGCACCCGCGGCGGGCGGGTTCCAACCGGAGGCTTTGGTTTTGGCGGCAGGGGTGGGGTGACTACCGGTTGCGGACTGTTTCCCGGCTGGCGTGCCCGAGCGTCGGTCATCGGCGGGACATCTGGAACCGGTGGAGGGAGAGGCGGACTCGCCATCGGGGCAGAGTTTCGGCTCGGGATCGGCAGGTGCAGACATGCGAGCATGGCTTCCACAAGATCAGTCCGAGAAAACGGCTTGGGCAAGAAGGTCGCGCGGACATCCTTTTCAAGGCTGAGCGCCAAAGAGGGATCTTTGTAGATGCCGGATATCACGATCAGCCCGACATCCTGTCCGAAAGGCGCTTCGCGTACGGCTCGACAAAACGCGAAGCCGTCCATGCCAGGCATGATGAGGTCCGTGACAACCACCTGCGGGCGATCGTTCACGAACAGCGCCAATCCCTGCTCACCACTCGCGGCTTGCAGCACCCTGGGGCCAAATGGTCGCAACCGGACGTCGTCCACGATGGCCCGCTCCATGGCACTACGTGCCATCGGGTCATCGTCGACCAGCAGGACCGTGAATGCCATTACCCTTTCAATCGGCTGGTCATCGCTCCGGCTTGCGCGCGAGGGCGCGCGAAACGTGGGTCACCCTACTTGTTGCGATTTTCTGTCGTCAGCACACTCGGGATCTTTGACTCGTCTTGTGTGACGTGGGCCGGTAGAGCAGCCTTGGCTTCGGGGACAGCGGCAAGACCCATCTTAGCCTTCAATTCTGCCAGCGCTGAGTCGGTACCGACGCTGCCCGACTCCAGGGCCTTGAACTTTTGTTGCAGGGTGTCTCCGGTCAACTCGCTGCCCAACTCCGCGGAAGCGTCAGACTCGGCCTCGATCTGGTCCACCTTTTGCGCCATGCGCTCAAAGGTATCGAAGGCACTCGTGTCCGACAGGCCTTGCATGGTGTCCTGGATGGCCTTCTGAGCCTCGGCGCGCTTCTGGCGCGCGATGAGGATGTTCTTCTTCCGCTTAGCCTCCTCAATCTTGTCGTTGAGCGTGCGCAGCTGATCCTTCAGCTTCTCAACGGCATCCTTCTGCAGCTGCGTCTGCTTGGTGAATTCTGCCGCCTGGGCCGCGTGCTCGCTTTGGCGCTTTAGGGCCTCACGGGCCAATCCATCGTCGCCCGCCCGCACCGCCAACATCGCCTTGCGTTCCCATTCCTGGACCAGCTCCGTCTGCTCATCACGCTGTTTTTCCAGGCGTTTCTGATCCGCGATGGAAACTGCAACCTGCTTCTTCGCCTCGACAAGCTGGCTTTGCATGTCGGTGACAAGCTGGTTGAGCATCTTCTGCGGATCTTCCGCCTTGGAGATGAGATCGTTGAGGTTCGACTTGATGAGCGTTCCAATCCGCGAGAATATTCCCATGACTTGTCTTTCCTTGCGGTTGCTGGCGCTTGGTTTCTGGTCTAGGCCGCTGTGCGAAACTTGGACAGCGCCGGATAGTGTTTGCTGATGGCCATACCCATGTCGTCCACCACCGCCTGAAGTTCGCTGAAGTCCAAATCCTCAAGAGGCAGCGAGGCCGTGAGCACAACCGCGTGGCCGTCGATGCCGAATGTGCCGTAGACCATCTCTCTGGCGTTGAGTTTGAGCAGGGTCTCATAGAGCGGTTCCCGTTGAACTGGGGGCAGGTCCATCACCTTGAGCCGAAATACCACCACCGGGCCGGCCGCGGAAATGAGCAGGTTCTCGAACCCATTGTCCTTGATGCGCCAGACATTATGGCCCAAGTCCTCATAGGTCACGCCAAGCCTGAGTAGGTAAGACTCGATATCTTCACGCGTTTTCATGGCAATCACCTCTCCTGTGCCTGGTTGTACCCTTTGGCTTGCGGAACTGTCCTTTGGCGAAGGGTAGACGATTCCTGGACCGCCTACAAACCTGTTTTCTTGCCGCGAGCCTGCCTGTGGAGTTGAAGGAAGCTCGTTCCTGTGGTACCCGGGGATCGTCCATGTCTATAGATCCCGCTGCGCTGCCGCGCCACGTTGCGATTATCATGGACGGAAATGGCCGGTGGGCGCGCGAACGGGGCATGCCGCGCATCGAAGGCCACCGTCGAGGGGCAAACGCTGTGCACGAGGTTGTGCGAGCCGCACGTGAGATTGGGGTTAAGGCCCTGACCTTGTACGCGTTCTCCGCGCAGAATTGGTTTCGTCCCCCTGAGGAAGTCAGCATGTTGATGCGGCTTCTCCGCGAGTATGTCATCGCGGAGCGTGCCGAAATCATGGACAATTCGATCCGGCTGGTCACCATCGGAGACACGGATAGACTGCCCGGCCTTGTGCGCGAGCCGCTTGACAGTCTAGTTTGCGAATCGGCGGGCAATCAGGCCATGACGCTCTGCCTGGCGTTGTCATATGGGGGGCGGGAATCCATCCTGGCAACCACCCGCGCTCTTTGCGATTTGGTCAAACAGGGCGTCCTGTCACCCTCCGATGTCACCGAGGATCGATTTCACTCGGCCATGCAGACCGCTGACTTGCCCCAACTCGACCTGCTCATTCGCACATCTGGGGAGGTTCGTCTGTCGAACTTCTTGCTCTGGGAATCAGCCTACGCAGAGCTCTACTTCACCGACACATACTGGCCCGAGTTTGGTCGCGACGAGTTCATCCGGGCCCTGGAATCGTACCGAGGCCGCGAGCGCCGTTTTGGACTCACGGGAGACCAACTTCGGCGTCTGGGGTAGGATTCAAGAGAGCGTGAATGTGAAGCCGGACCGGAAGAACCTGCTTGTCCGGATCGCATCCGCCCTGGTGGGCTTGCCCGCCGTTGGACTCATCGTGTTTTGGCGCGAGCCGCTTGGTCTGGTGGCACTGTGCTTTGTGGTAGCGATTTTGTCTCTGCGCGAGTACACGGCCATGACTATGCCCGGGCGACCCGCGGCTGAGCGCGCGGGCGTGGTGCTGGTTGGCGTGGCTTTGTATCTGGCGTTGTGTTTTCGACCAGAGCAAGGCGCCTTGTGGTTTCTCGGGGCTACAATGGCGGTGGCTATGCTGATGTTGGTGCGCGCTGTCGACCTTCCAGCCGCCGGACCCAGGCTGTTCGCTGCGGAGTTTGGCGTCCTCTACGTTGGTGGATTGCTGGCTGCCTTGCCCCTCTTGCACCGGATCGGGCCGGCATGGGTAGCCTTGACCATAGCGGTTGCTTTTGCCAACGATACCGGAGCCTACTTCGTCGGCCGGGCCTGCGGACGGCACAAGCTGGCGCCGGCGATCTCACCTGGGAAGACCGTTGAGGGCGCCGTGGGAGGGTTGGCGGCCGGGCTTACTGTGACATTCGTGACAGGGTGGGCTTTCATGCCGTCGCTTTCAATCGCGAATCGCTTGGCGATCGGCTTCGCCTCCGGCGTGGTCGGGCCGGCGGGCGATCTGGTCGAATCGCTAATCAAGCGGTCGGCGGGCGTCAAGGATTCTGGGCGGAGCATCCCAGGACACGGCGGTATGCTCGATCGCATCGATGCGCTGCTATTCGTTGGTGCATACGTTTATCTGCACCTCAGGCTATTCGGCCAATGAGAGACGTGGACCCCAAAACGGCAAAGCCCCCGTGTTTGACCACGAGGGCTGCCAGAATTCGTAAGCGAGGCTGTTTAAGCTTGTCTATCTATGTTAAGCGGTTGAATAATCCCAACCGCGGGGTCAGGTCACACCGACTTGCGCCGGTGTGTTGGGAGGAGGAGCAACCCTCGGAGTCAGTGCCGCCGTTTGTTGCTTGCGGAACATGGCTTGCAACCCGCGTGCCGACCCGAATTGGGATTCGTACTCGACTCGGAACCCTTTGAATCTTTGAGGTTTTAATGCTAGACACACCACAGTCACTGAATCACAAGACCCTGATCTCCCTGACATTGGCGTCAGGGTTGTCGAACCTAGATGCCGGTTTTTCACAGTCCTAAATGACTGACAGCTTTCTGGTCATCAACGCGGACGGACCCGAGACTCGCGTCGCGCTGGTGGAGGATGGCCTGCTGGCCGAACTCTACATCGAGCGCAAGCAGGAGCGGGGCATCGCAGGGAACATCTACAAGGGGCGAGTCGATCGGGTCTTGCCCGGGATGCAAGCAGCCTTCGTCAACATTGGCCTGGAGAAGTCTGCCTATCTTCACGTATCCGACGTGCGCGGGACGCCGGACGATCTTCGTCGCCTGGTTTCAGCCGGCGAAGGACAAGGTCGGGGCGCCGCCCAAGACGACGACGACGAACCGTCTGGACCGCCAGGCGGGGCGCGCATCGAAGACCTACTACGCGAGGGTCAGGAGATCGTCGTTCAGGTGACCAAGGAGCCCATCAGTACCAAGGGTGCCCGAACCACCCGCTACATCTCGTTGCCGGGGCGACACTTGGTGTTCATGCCGACGGTCGAACACGTTGGCATCTCGCGACGCATCTCCTCGGACAAAGAACGGCGCCGCCTGCGTGAGATCATCGACCAAATGCGGCCGCCGGGCACGGGTTTCATCGTGCGGACGGTTGCCGAGAACGTGCCGGAGAAGGATCTCCGCGCGGACATGGATTTTCTGATCAAGCTGTGGAACGAGATTGTTCGCCGAACCCAGAACAGTCGGTGTCCCGCGCTCATCTACAACGATCTCGATCTCTTGTTGCGTACGGTGCGCGACATGTTCACGCCCGAGGTGGCCAAGCTGATCATCGATTCCCGTGCCGAATACGACAAGATAAAGAAGTTCATCGCGGCGTTCATGCCGGATTTCACCGGGCAGATAGATCTCTACGATGGACCCGATCCCATCTTCGACGGCTACGGCATCGAGATCGAGATCGACCGGGCGCTCGAGCGCAAGGTCTGGCTCAAGTCGGGCGGCTACCTCATCGTCGATGAGATGGAAGCCTTGACCGCCATCGACGTCAACACGGGTCGCTTTGTCGGCAAGAAAAATCTGGAAGACACGATTACCCAGACTAACTTGGAGGCCTGCCGCGAGGTTGCCGAGCAGCTGCGCATCCGCTCGCTCGGCGGCATGATCGTGGTCGACTTCATCGATATGGACCGTGCGTCCAACCGCGATCGGGTCACACGCGCCTTCAATGATCACCTGCGCCGCGACCGATCCAAGGCAGCGGTGACTCGTATCTCCGAGCTGGGTTTGATCGAGATGACCCGCAAGCGAACCCGCGAGTCGCTGCTGCACGCCCTGACTGAGCCCTGCGAACACTGCGAGGGAAAGGGCTATACCAAGTCGCGGCGAACTGTGGCGTACGAACTGCTGCGCGAGCTCCGGAGGCAGGGGAACCTGATCGAAGGCGACACGGTGCTGGTCGAGGTGCACCCTGATGTCGCGCAGGTGCTGGCCACCACGGATCACGGATACCTGGAAGACATGGAGAAGCGCTTGCAGAAGCGCATCATCGTCAAGGCGCGCGGCTCGTTCGCGCTTGAGGACTTTGAGCTGCGTTCTCCCAGCCAGAAGACGCCGCTCGATCGATCGGACGCGGATCGCGAAGGCGATCGTGCTGATCGGCGAAAGCGGCGGCGCAAGAAGATCGGCCCGCCAGCCGAGGTCGAGGCCATGTTGGAAGAAGAAGAGCGGAGCAACGCGGCCAACAGCGATGATGCCTCAGTCGACCGTGATCGCGCGCCGGAGCCACGCGCTGACGAACGCGCTGGTGATCGGCGAGGTGCTGACCTGCTGGCAACCACCGGAGATGCCAAGCCGGGTTCCGCAGACCATCGCAGGCAACCCGGATCCGCCGGGGTTCCGGCAGGCGCCGACGCACCCCAAGCGGTTGCGGGACCCTCCGTCGATGCCACCGATACCCGCCAGGACGTTGCCGCGCCGACGGACGCCGTTCCTTCCAGCAACGCCTCCAAGCCGTAGGGCTGAAGGACGACTGTTTTCGGTGGTCACAAGTGTGGTTCTATGTGAATACACGTAGTGCGAATGCTTACTTGTGAGTCGATGTAGTTATCAACAGGAAAAGTCAAATAAACTCAAAGTGATAGAATTTTGATCAACAGCTAGCCGGTTGATACGATCGCGGAATCGAAAGGGAGAATCAATTCTGCGATGCGACGAGGACGTAGTTGAGCAACATGCTCTCTGATATGGGAACTACCAAGGGCTTCCCATGCCGTTCCGCGATGGTGTGCGGCGAACAGAGATCGTCGACTCTCGAAGCGGCGAGGGAGCGGGAAGATCTGGCGGAACGCGCAGCGACTCCCGGCCATGTTGTTCGGCTGCCCGCCGAAGGCCGTTCGTTGGAGGAGATGCGGCTGGAGCACGCGGTGGCAGGCTATCTGCCGCCCGGAAAGTGCTTGCGCCTCACCCTGACCAACAACCGCTACAACATAGTCGCTGTGCGGCGTGAACCGGCGGTCTATACGGTCAGGATTCACCGGATATTCGCCAGCGCCGAGCCTCGCCTCGTTCGCGCCGTTGCGCGTTACGTGGTCCACAATGACCGGCGTGCCTCTGGCGTTCTTGGGGATTTCATCGAGCGTCACGAGCACATCATCAACCGGTCACCGCGCCGTCCTCGCCACACCACGATGCGGCCCGTGGGACGCGTCCACAACCTGCAGGACATATTCGACCGGCTGAACCGGCAGTATTTTGCAGGGGCTCTGCAGGCGCAGATCACCTGGGGATCTGCGGTGCTGCGTTCTCAGCAGCGGTCGATCAAGATGGGTAGCTACGCCGTCGAAGACCGAATCATCCGTGTCCATCCCGCCCTGGATCGCCCTGATGTACCGCTGTTTTTCGTCGAATGGATTGTATTTCACGAGATGCTTCACGGCAGGCACGAGATTCGTCGGAACGGAACCCGGCGCTGCTTCCATCCCCCCGAGTTCATCGCTGAAGAACGTAGGTTCGCTGACTACGAACGGGCCTCGGCCTGGGAGAGGGAAAACGTCGACCGATTGCTCGGGCCGTAGTCAGGCGCTGCTGTCATCTTGGCATGCCGCCTGGGCATTCTTGGTCAGAGAGTCGCGTCCGAGTCGGGCCGAGGCGAATCTCGGGCCTGGTCGTGGGCCTTTGCTGCTGGAACGATTGATGCTAAGTCCAGCTGAAAACCCATGACAACGACGAGACTCGCTGCGCTGGCAATTGTGTTTGCAACCGCTGTGGCTGGCTGCGCTCACACAAAATATTTGAGTGGGACCACGATTCCAGCCACCGAGGACAACTTGGCTGTGGTCGAGACAATCGAGCAATACCGGGCCTTTCTTATCGAGAAGAACATCGAAGGCCTGCTGCTTTTGGCTTCCAAGAAGTACAGCGAAGATGGCGGCACACCGCAGGCGAACGACGACTACGGCTACGCCGGACTGCGCGAGATTTTGACTGGTCGCCTGGGGCGTGTGCAGTCTCTGCGTTACGACATCGAGTATCAAAAGGTCACCGTAAAGGGCGATATTGCCGAGGTCGACGCGTTCTTGAACGGAGCTTTCGAGCTGCAAAGAGAAACCGGCGAACGCTACCGTCGCGTCAATGACCGCCACCGATTCGTGTTGGAAAGGAATTCCAACAGAAAGTGGCGCTTCCTGAGCGGGATGTAGGCCCGCGACACTCGCGCCGTGGCGCGCGTCGGGTTCCGGGCCGGCCAGAAACCGAGGCTGAGCTGCATTCTCGCATCTCTTCGGGGTAGTCATTCCCACTTGTGTGCGAACGGGTGTCATGCGGGCACACAACCACAGGAGAATGTCGTGAGACCAGTATCGTCCTACACAACAGGGTTTGCGTTCGTGATGCTTGTCGCCTTTGCGGGCACTGGTTGCGGAGGTTCCAGCGGACAGGGCGGAGCCGGCGGGAGCGCAGGAGGAAGCAGCAAGGGCGGTGCTGGCGCGCTTGGCGGCGGCAGCGGTTCCGGCGGCAGGACCAGCTCCGGTGGCAACAGCAGCGCCGGCGGGAGCAGCAGCGCTGGCGGAATCAAGAACACCGGCGGTAGCAACACCGGCGGGAACAGCATCACGGGAGGGAACAGCATCACCGGCGGGAACAGCATCACTGGCGGCAGCAACACTGGCGGGAGCAACACCGGCGGGACCAAAGGACTTGGCGGGAGCAGCGGCAGCGTCGGCGGGAGCAGCAGCGTCGGCGGGAGTACCGGCGTCGGTGGCAGCAGCGGCGTCGGTGGCAGCAGCGGAACCGGTGGAAGTGACGCGACCGTTGGCGATGGTGGGATTTCAGACGGCGGCGGTCGGCCCGACTCGGCTGATGGGGGCGGTACGATTGTCGACGCGGACGCGGGATTCTCGGAAGCGGGAATCGACGCTCCGGTCGGTAGCCCAGATGGAGCATCCGCCTTGGATGGAGGATCGGTTTCCGATGGCCACGGCGCAGTTGACGGCGTAGCGATTGTCGGCGATGCCGGAGATGCAGGAGTCGACGGCTCGACGCTGATCGTAGATGCCGCCGGAGACGTTGGAGTCGACGGCGTCGCAAGTTCTGTCGATGCCACTTCAGACGTTGGAGCGGATGGTCCTTCCTCGGACGTTAGCCTGGGTGACGCAGGGGACGCGCTGGCCGCTTCCTGCGCCCACGTCGCGGGAGCCAGCACCGGCAACTTCGGAACCACCGGAGCGTACTGCTTCGTGACCTGCGACGACATCACCACGTGGGCTTGCACGAGCCTCACTGGGAGAACGGTGAGCGTGAATGGAACCACCGTTGCTTGTGGCGCGGCGCTGACCAAAGTGAACGATCGCTATGTGTTCGAGGTCACGGCGGGTAGCAGCGCTGACGCGGCCATCAACTGGTCGGGCAGTTCGCACGCATGTTCCCCATAGGGTTCTCCGCTGGGCCCTGATCGGTGTACTGTCTCGCGATGCCAAACTGTCCTTCAACCATCGTTTCAGCCGCCAGCGCCGCGCTGCTTGCCCTGGTCTTCGCGATGTCCGCCTGTGTGGGCACGCGCCCCAGCCAATCGGCGGGCCAACTGGCTGCCACCCGCACCAGCATGCCGACTCCCGACATCGAAGAATTGCTCAGCAAGATGACCCTCGAAGAGAAGATCGGGCAGATGACCCAGATCGACTGGAAGCTGGCCAAGAACACCGATGACGTGCGCAAGTACTACGTAGGATCGGTGCTCAATGGTGCGGAATCGCGGGCGGAACCCAACACGCCCGAGAACTGGGTCAAGATAGTCAATTCCATGCAGACCCGGGCCTTGGGCACCCGCCTGGGCATCCCGATGATCTGGGGCACAGACGCGGTTCACGGCAACGCCCTGGTGAAGGGCGCCACGGTCTTCCCCCACAACATCGGCATGGGATGCACGCGCAACCCCGAATTGGCCGAAAAGGTGGCACGGGCCACGGCGCTGGAAATGCTGGCGACCGGCATTCCTTGGACCTTCTCGCCGTGTATTGCCGTGCCTCGTGACGAGCATTGGGGCCGCACCTACGAGGGCTTTGGCGAAACGCCCGAGCTGGCCGAGATGATGGGACCGGCCATGGTCAAGGGCTTGCAAGGCGAGCCCGGGCAGCCGGGGGTGCTCGCCTGCGCCAAGCACTTTGTCGGCGACGGCGGCACGGCCGGGGGCAAGGACCAGGGCAACACCACCTGTTCCGAGCAAGAGCTGCGTGCCATTCACTTGCCCGGCTACGCGGCCGCGGTCAAGGCGGGCGTCGGCTCAATCATGGTGTCGTTCTCCCGTTGGAATGGCACCACCATGCACGCCAACAAGTACCTCATCACCGATGTGCTCAAGGGCGAGCTTGGTTTCGAGGGCTTTGTGGTTTCTGACTGGGAAGCGATTGCCACCAATCCCGGTTCAAACGAGCGCCAGATCGAGGCGGCCATCAATGCAGGCGTGGACATGGGCATGGTGCCGCTCAGCTATCAGTGGTTCGCGTCCGGTCTGCGCCACCTGGTCAAGGACGGCCGCGTCCCCATGGCGCGCATTGATGATGCCGTCCGCCGCATTCTGAAGCAAAAGGCGCGATTGAAACTGTGGGAACACCCGTTTGCCGACCCACTATACGCGAGCGAGCTTGGTTCGCCCGAACACCGGGTCCTGGCGCGCGAGGCGGTTCGACAGAGCGCGGTTCTGCTGAAGAACGAGGGCGCGGTGCTGCCCCTGCCAAAGACCGGGCGTATTCTGGTGGTGGGCAGCAAGGCCGACGACATGGGCATACAGTGCGGCGGCTGGACTGTGGGCTGGTCGGGCCGGCGGGGCAACGTCACGCCTGGCACCACGATTCTGGCGGGCATTCAGAAGGCGGCCAAGGGCGGAAAGGTTTCCTTCGCGCCAGGCGTGCGCGGCGCGGACGCGGCCGACGCGATTGTCGTGGTGGTGGGGGAAGAGCCCTACGCCGAGGGCAAGGGCGACCGCAAGGATCTGGGCCTTTCCCGTGATGATTTGAGTTTGATCACGGCGGCCCAGGCGACCGGCAAGAAGGTGGTGGTCGTGTTGGTTACCGGCCGGCCCCTGCCGCTTGAGCCGGTCATTGCCGGTATTCACGGTTTGCTGGTGGTGTGGCTGCCGGGCAGTGAAGGCGACGGCGTGGCTGATGTGTTGTTTGGCGACCACAAGCCGACCGGCAAGTTGTCGCATTCCTGGCCACGTTCAGCATCACAGGTTCCCATCAACCAGGGCGATGCCAGCTACTCGCCGCTTTTCCCCTATGGTTTCGGGCTGAGTTATTGATGAATACACAGTACGAGTCCGCAGGCGCCCCCTTGCGCCGGCTGGGTGGTCAGGCGCGCGCATTGACCCTGGAAATTGCGGCCGAGGCGCGTGCCGAGTGGGGTTTTCTGACAGACATTATTGCCGGGGCATTTCGCGCCAACCGGCAATTGGGCAGTGGCGATCGCAGACTGATTTCCGAAACCGTGTATGGGCTGGTTCGCTGGGAACGGCGGCTAGAGGCGATAGTCGACGAGTTGTTGGCAGTAGTACAGGGGCGCGGACAGCCTGAACTGCTTTCACCCGCCAATCGCCAGGAATTGAAGCTTCTGGTCTATGAATTGCGCAATGGCTTGCCAGTCGACGCAGTGAAGGCTGAAGTGCGGCGGATTTTGCGCCGGGATGTCGATCTGGCAAAGGTCGTGGCGGACGATGCCGGCCTAGGCCGAAGCGCGGGCCTCGAACGCGAGGCCCTGCGGCTGTCCTATCCAACCTGGATGATGGAACGCTTCGTGACGGACTTGGGTGACAGTGACGCCTTCGCTTTGGCTGGGGCCATGAATGAACGCGCGCCCCTCACTGTGCGCAGCAACGGGGTCAAGGCCTCGCGCGAGGAGCTGGTCGCGCGCCTGGCCGAGGAGGGCGTGGTGGCGCGGCCGACTGATCTTTCGCCCACTGGATTGCTGTTTGAGACACGAGTCAATGCCTTTGGATTGTCGGCCTTTCGCGACGGCCTGTTTGAAGTAATGGACGAGGGCAGTCAATTGGTGGCCGAAGCCGTGGCCCCGCCGCCCGGGGGCCGCGTGGTCGACGCCTGTGCCGGTGCGGGCGGCAAGACATTGGCATTGGCGGCGTTGCTCGATGGAAAAGGGCGGATCCTGGCGCTTGATTCCAACGGCAAGAAACTGGAAGAATTGCGCCGTCGCGCGCGCCGCGCGGGCCTGTCCAATGTGTTTGCGCGCGAGGTGCACGCAGCCCAGATGCCAGTGGAGGCAAAACTGGGCGCCTGGGATCGCGTCTTGGTGGACGCGCCCTGCTCGGGTCTCGGGACCTTGCGCCGCAATCCCGAGGCGCGTTGGCGCCTTACTCCCAAGACAGTCGACGGATTTCCCGCGCAGCAGCTTTCACTGATGGTGACCTACGCGCCGCTGGTGGCGTCCGGCGGCCGGCTGATCTACGCCACCTGCACAGTGCTTCGGCAAGAGAATGAAGCCATTGTTGAACGATTCTTGGCTGAAAGACCGGAGTTCGTGCTTATGCCGCTGAAAGAAATCTGGGGCAAAGAACGCGCGAGCCGGCTGGGCGACGGGAAATATTTGAAGGTGTATCCGCACAGCCACGGCACCGACGGCTTCTTCGCGGCCGTGCTGCGCCTGCCGCCGAGGGCGTAGTTCCGCGCGAGCCCCGCGCTGTCGTGCGTTCAGCGCCGGCGCGGGAAGACCAGGGCGTAGGAGCCGGGACCGCGCTCGATGACGATGGTGACCTTGGGGCGATAGGCGCGGCGGTACTGCTGGTACCAGGGCTCGCGTCGGATGGACGGATCCTTCTCGATGTATTCAGGCACGTAGAGATCGACTTCCAGATATTTCCCGTCCACGGCGTGCGCAACCGCCTCGCCAAAGGCATAGGGCGCCAGATCCGCGGGCGGGTGCAGGTCATTGTGAAGGGCGCCGCCGTAGCTGACCACCATGCGGCTGCCCGGACGCTGCAGGGCCGCGCGGATCTGGGTTTCGAGCTGGTCGCGCGTCAGGCGCAGCAGCCGATCGAAATCGAGTTGGCCGTTGCCAAACATGGCCTGGTAATCCTTGCAGGCGATCTGCAGGATGCGCGGCTCGATGCCCGATTGCTTGGCCCGGCGGAGCAGGGTGACGACTTCATCCTCGGTGGTGGCCGGACGCTGGCTGACCTTGTCGACCTGGGCGACCGACTTGCGCTCCACCTCGCCACAAGAGCCGGTGGTGATCCAGGTTTCAGCGACCAGATCAGTGGCTCCAGAGGCGCGCAGGGCGGGCAGGATCTCGTGGGTGAAACGCTTGAGCGCCGATGGAATCCTGACGGTCTTCTTTTGCTGGTGGTATTCGCCGAACGCCACCACGCGCGGGCTGCCGGTCAGCAGGGCCTGCACGGCTGCCGCGGCTGACGGGTAGGCAGCGACGGCACAGTCAGCAGGCGCGGCCGCGCAAAGCGTGATAGCCGCGCAAAGTGCAGGAAGGAACACGATGCGGATGATTGTAGCTGGTCCTGGTCAGGGCCCTGTACTATTGCTTGATCCGTGCGAGATCCCGCTCGACCCCCTGTATTGTCCAGACTGGCAAGATCCGGCTTGGCTGCGCCAAGCGAACCCGCGCCGCGCGCCTTGTGCGACCGTTGTCGCAGGCCCATGACGGTGTGCTACTGCGCCCACATCACGCCGCAGGAAACCCGCACACGCGTGATCGTCCTGCAGCACCCGCGCGAGCGCGACGTGGGCATTGGCACCGCGCGGATTGCGCGACTGTGTCTGCCCGGCGCCATCCTGCGCGTGGGTATCGATTTTTCCGACGATTCGGTGGTGCAGGCCGCGCTGAAGAGCGGGCAAACTCACGTCATCTATCCGGGGCCCGAGGCGCGCGACGTGGAATCCGTGGCGCCTGGTCAGCCCATGACATTGATTTTGGTCGACGGCACCTGGGGCCAGGCGCAACGGCTGCTGAAGGCCAATCCGGCGCTCATGCGGTTGCCTCAGTTGCGCTTTACCCCGCCAAAAGAAAGCGCCTACAACCCCATCCGGCGCGAGCCCGCCTCTCACTGCATGGCCACCATTGAGGCCTTGGCCCATGTGCTCGGCCACCTGGAGGGCGACCGCGAGCGCTTCCAGACCCTGCTGCGGCCTTTCTACGCCATGGTGGACATGCAGATTCGCTATGCTCGGGCGAGCACCGGCAGCCGCCATCGCATCCACTCGCGGCGCCGGCCGCCGCGCAGCCCAATCCCGGCTGTGCTGCACGAGCGGCGGGCCGACATCCTGTGCGTGCATGGCGAGGCCAACACCTGGCCGCGCCACGCGCCCACGCGCCACCCGGCCGAGATCGTGCATTGGCTGGCGCGCCGGCCGGCCACCGGCGAAAGCTTTGAAGCGGTAATTGCGCCGCGCCGGGGCCTGGCGCCGACCACGCCCTTTCACATCAACCTGGGCAGCGGCGCGCTTCTGGCGGGCGAAAGTTGGCAAGCCTTTGCGGCGCGCTGGCAGGCATTCTTGCGACCGAACGACGTCATTGTGTCGTGGGGGCATTTTCCGTTGGCCACCTTGGCAGCCGACGGTCTGCCGCTGCTCCGGCCGCACTACGACGCTCGGGTGCTGGCCGGCGCGGTTCTCAAAAAGCGCACCGGCACTGTGGAGGATTGCCTGCCCCGCATGCAGATTGTCGCGCCCGAGTCTTGCGGTGCGGGCCGCGGCGGCGTGCGCCTGGCCGGTCTGTGCGCAGTGCTGGACCGTCTGCTGTCGACTGTGGACTTGCCCGCGGTGTAGCTTCACGGGCCATGTCGTTTCATTTGATCCCGCGCTTCCTCCTGCGCGCGCCCTTGCTTCCTGTGCGCGACCTGCGCAATTCGAAGACGGCGCTGCAGCGCCATCCCCTGGGCGCGATGGCCGTGGGACTGGCCAGCCCGGAGCTGGCGGCGGCGCTGGAGCGAGAACCCGGCTCCGCTGCGGCGGCAGCGTTTTCGCGCTACGCCCGGCGCGCGGCTTTTCGACCCACGCCCGCGGGGTTGCTGGCCGGCGTGGCCATGGGCCGGCTGGGCGCGCGCACGCGAATTGAGACCAGCGAGGTCGAGCCCGTGCTGGCGCCAACCTGGGAGCGCATGGCCGCCCTGGGGCGCGCGTTGTTGGCTGAGCCCGAGCTTCGGCCTTCGGTGAAGCTGCGGATTGCGCCTTCGTTGATGGCCGCGGGCGTGCAGGCCGTGTGGCTGGGGTTCGGCAGCGATGGCCTCGAAGTGCGCCAGAGCGAAATCGATTGCGTGCTCGCCGCCGTAATGGAGCACGCGCAGGAATGGACGCCTTGGTCCACGCTCGGTGATGCCGTCGGGAGCGCGACCAGCGGCGAGGCCGGTGATGTGGACGAGTTGTTGCTCGTGCTGATCGACCGCGGCGTGCTTTGCCACGATCTGGCGCCGCCGCTCGTGGGACCGCCGCCGCTGCAGGCACTTGCGCGGCGTTTGGCCGATTTTCCGGCCGAGCTCGATGACTTGGTCGAGCCGATTCGCCAGCAACTGCGAAAGATCTCAGCAACTGACTTGTCCACAACGCGCGCTGTGCTGGCGGGGCTGCCCGGCGCCAACCAGTCGGCCAGTGACGTGGCCGGCACGCTCGTCCAGCACCTGCGTGGCGAGCCGACGCTCTCGCGGCGCGCGGTGGAACGGGCTGCTGCTTGTGCGCCGCTCTTGCTGCGTTTGCAAGAGGCGCTGGCCGGTCCGGTAGCCGAGCGGGTTTGCGACGCGGGCCTTTGCGAGCAACTCGATGCGATGGTCGAGATTTTCGGCGCAGGCGCGCTCGATGTCGCTGCTTTGGCCACCGGCGGCTACGGCAGCGCCCTGGCCGAAACTGACGAAGAGCCGGCACAGGGCGAGGCTGGTCGCGAGGTGCTGGCCTACTTCGCCGATGCCGTAGCCCAGGCCGCCGCTGCAGGCGATCGCGCGATCACCCTGGATTCCGAGGTGCTCGATGCGATCTTGCCCGTGCTGGGCCTGCCGCCCACCTTCGAGTTGTTTCTTTCGCCGGCCCGTGAGCCGCCGCGCGCGCTGCCGGGCACGGACTGGTTGCTCGGCTTGCACGCGCCGGCTGGCGCCAGTTGGGGACGCTTTGCCGGCGCACTCGCGGCGCCCATGCAGGAAGCCCTGGCAGATCTGGCGGCAGCGGAGACGCAGGCCCGGCCCGGCGAACGAGCGCTGGATGTCGTGTACGCGCCATCGCCCGCGCTGGCGGACCTGTGCGCGCATCCGCCCGTGCGCGAGGCCGCGCTGGCCCTGACCGGGTGGCCTGAGGGCGCGGCGGTGACGCCGGGGGATCTTGCGCTGGTGGTGGATCCCGCTGCTGCGGAGCCCTGGGCTTTGCGCGATTTGATCGCGCAGCCGATTGCGCCGAGCCCGCTGCATCGGGTCCGCTCGACCACGGCCCCGCCCGGGATCTATCGCCTGCTGGCCGGCTGGTCGTTCGCGCGCCAGCACGCGCCCTGGGCTTTTTCCTGGGGCGCGCTCGGCGGGCTGAGTTTCTTGCCGCGGGTGGTGCTGGACGGCTTCGTGGTGGCGCCTGCCAGTTGGCGTGTCCCGTCCGCGGCGGAGATCGCGACGCCCTCGGCACTTGCGGCCTGGCGTCGGCGCTACCGTGTGCCCGCGACGGTCCAGGCGGGCGAGGGCGACGAATTGTTGTATCTGGACCTGCGCGCGCCCGGCGCCGGTGCAGAGCTGGGACGCTGGGCTGGCGGGCGGGTTTTCGAGATCTGGCCGCCCCTCGATGCCTTGCCCGATGGCGGCGGTCGTCGTGTCGAGGCGATCGTGGCTGTGGCCAACCTGCCCGATGCCGACGAAACCGAGAACCTGCGATCGGCCATCGCCGGGACCCGCGCGGCTGGGCAAGTGCCGCCCCCGGCCCAGGCGCCTGCGGCCGAAGACTGGGTGAGCTTGCGCCTGTACGGCGCGGTCGAGCGCCAGGACAGGGTGCTACTCGAAGCGGTGGGCCCTGCGGTCAAGGACGCGCTCGCCGCCAGCGAGATCGATGCGTGGTTTTTCCTGCCCTATGTCGACGAGCCAGGCCGGCGCCACCACCTGCGCGTGCGTGCCCATGCGCGATACGGGCGCAAGGCCGTTGCCTTTCTTCGCCGCGTGCAGCGCGCGCTTGCGCCCCTCTCGGCTTGCGGCGATGTGGTCAGGGTGGAGACCGGCGGCTATTTTCGCGAGTGCGCCCGCTACGGTGGGGTGGCCCTGATGTCGGCGGTGGAGCGGCTGTTTCAGGCGAGCAGCCAGCTTGTCCTCGCGGCCCTGGACGCTGAGGATCAGGCGACAGTTGAGGCCGACCGGGTGGCTCTGGCGGCGCGCGCGGCCGACGCCCTGACCAGCGGATTGGGACTGGGCCTGGACGAGCGGGTCGGGCTGGCGCAGCGTTGCCGGGCGGCCTGCGCGCGCGCTGGCTGGATCGACGAAGAGCAGGCCCGACAGGAATACCGACAGCGCTCCCGTCGATTGTTCAGCTGGCTGGCAAGTGACGAACTCGACGGGCTTTCGCTCGCACTCACTGGGCTGAATGAAGACGCAGCTTCAGTGGCGCAGTCATTGTCACCTGATTTGCGCCCGGCTCTGCTGCGCAGACTCCCGGTCTTGCTTCACGTACAAGCGGTTCGTTTGGCCGGCGCGGATTCCAGCGCCGAGGCGCTTTCGTATTTCCTCTGGCACCGCGCCCTCGACGGAATCTCAGCGCGCACCCGCCGACGCTAGTTCTGCAGGTGAATCTGCTCGGCCAGCTTGGTGCGAACCTGCTCCATGTCCAACTCCTGCACCCGACTCGCCAGTGTCTGCAAGGTCTCCTCGGACACGGCCCCCACCTGCCTGAACACCAAAATGCCGTCGCGGAATATCATCAACGTCGGAATGGCACGGATGCCGAACGAAACCGCAAGGTCAGCGTGTTCGTCGGCGTCGACCTTGGCGAAAAGCAGCCCGGGATACTGGTCGGCCACCTTTTCAAAGATGGGGGCAAAGATGCGACAAGGCCCACACCACGGCGCCCACCAATCCACCAACACAATTCCCTTCTTGAGAAGTGAGCCGAAGTTTTCGCCGTTCACTATCTGGGCTGGCATCTTTTTTCCGTCCTGACTTTTCGATGCCAAGTTCGCGCGGAGGTTACCTCCGGCTCTCCAGACATCCGCAGCGACTCGCCGCCCGGCGTTCGGGGCCGGCATAGGCGTCCGCCTGGTGCTATGAAAGAAGCCATGACGCCACCCCAGGAAGAAGATTTCGCCGCGCTCCTCAAGGAGTTCGAGGGCAAGAACCCGCGCCGATCCGAGCCCCAGGTACGCGTGGGTGATTCGGTTCGGGGGCGCATCATCTCCCTCGGCCAGGAAACCGCCTTTGTGGAGCTGGAGGGCGGAAAGATCGAGGGCATGATCGATCTGGGGCAGCTGCGGGATGCGGAAGGCAACCTGACCGCGAAGATCGGCGACGAGATCGAGGCGCGCGTGGTCGAGACCATGGGCAAATCAGGGTGCGTGGTGCTGCGGCGAACCGCGGTGGCGCGCGGACCTGAGGCCAAGGCCGAACTGCAACAGGCGGCGCAGCTGGGCCTGGCCGTCGAGGGCACAGTGACCGGCGTGAACAAAGGCGGCGTCGAGGTGCTGGTGGCGGGCGTGCGCGGCTTTTGCCCCATTTCACAGCTGGAAATGCGCCATGTGGAAGACGCCAGCGCCTACGTGGGCCGCAAACTGGAATTCCGCATTACCCGCTACGA
>Ga0265330_10000859_pt1 | contig 18940 bp, 16 predicted proteins | sample 41919metaG_FD_202083 | JGI IMG/M metagenome (GOLD analysis project Ga0265330, IMG submission 202083) | Rhizosphere microbial communities from Carex aquatilis grown in University of Washington, Seatle, WA, United States - 4-19-19 metaG | ecosystem: Host-associated > Plants > Roots > Rhizosphere... | reverse complement strand
CGGAAGGCGGGCGCGCCCCAGGTCACCGCGTACTGATGGGGCCCGTGCCGGCCGGCGTGCTCGGCCGCCTGCTTGAGCACCTCGGGTGGATCGAAGTCGGGGAACCCCTGCGACAGATTGATGGCCCCGTGCGCGTTGGCCAGGCGGGTCATGTGGCGAATGACGGATTCGGTGAAGGTGGCGACGCGATGGCTGGTTTCCGGCATGGGTAACCCGCGGTCTAGCACGACTGGGTGGAATTCTCCCGTCGGCGTCGGTCGTCGGGGCCGCAACGTTGAACAGAACGCGGCATCCAACGACACAAAGAAAGCCAAGGTGGAGGTTGACTATTTGAGACTCGAACGTATGTTACGACATCCATTTGCCTGACCTGCGGAAATTCGCTTGCCACCTGCGAACAACTCCATAGCCGCTGCGGCTACCAGCGGGCCGCCGCCAGTCAACAAGTGGCTCGTCACCGTCTCGGTGACCTTCGGCACGCTGATGGGCACCATCGACGCGTCCATCGTGAACGTGGCCGTGCCACACCTGCGCGGATCGCTGGGAGCCACGGTCGAGGAAATCACCTGGGTCACCACCGGTTTCGTGATTGCCAACGTGGTGGTGATGCCGCTCACCGCCTTTCTGGGACATCTCTTCGGCCAGAAACGCGTGTACATGGCCGCTTTGGCGATGTTCATCCTGTCGTCCGCCTTGTGCGGTCTGGCCGGCAGCCTGACTACGCTCGTGGCATTTCGTTTCTTGCAGGGGCTGGGGGCCGGCGCCCTACAGCCTACCGAGCAGGCTATCTTGCGCCAGACCTTCCCGCCCAAGGAGCAGGGCATGGCCATGGCGGTGTTTGGCATGGCCGTGGTCATTGGCCCGGCGGTGGGGCCGACCCTGGGCGGCTACATTGTCGACAATTACAGTTGGCCGTGGATCTTTTTCATCAACGTGCCGGTGGGCATTTTGGCGTTGACCATGGTGTCCAGCTTCGTACACGAGCCCGAGGACATCCGCGCCAGCCAACGGGCCATGGCGGCCAAGCGCCGAGCGAATCTGGACTGGCTCGGCATCGCCCTGCTCAGCATCGGCTTGGCGGCTTTGCAATACGTTCTCGAGGAAGGCAATCGCGACGACTGGTTCGACTCACGGGTCATCTCAACGCTCAGCCTGGTGTCGTTCATGGCGCTCGCAACGTTCGTGGTTCGCGAGTTGACCGCGGTGGCTCCGGCTGTTGACATCATGCTGTTCAAGGACAGCAGTTTCACCGCGGGCACGCTGGTGTCGGGGGTGATGTTCGCCCTGCTCATGGCGGTCACCTTCCTGCTGCCGGTGTTCCTGCAGGAAGTCCTGGGCTACACCGCGACGCAATCGGGGCTGGCGCTCATGCCTCGGGCGCTCATCATGATGGTGGTCACGCCCATCGTGGGCCGGACCTACAACAGCGTGTCGCCGCGTTTGGTGGTTGGCTTCGGCGTGATATCGGTGGCGGTCAGCACCTGGATGATGAGCCACTACACCCTGGCCACGTCAGAGCACGGGATCGTCGCTGCGCTCTTGGTGCAGGGGCTGGGTTTCAGTTGCTTGTTCGTGCCCTTGGCCACCACGGCACTCAGTCGGATTCCGCGCCACAAGCTGGCCGATGCGGCTGGACTGAACTCGGTTGTGCGCTTCATCGGTGGTTCAATGGGGCTGGCCATCTTCGCCACCCTGCTCACGCGTCACATGACGACGGTGCGGTCGGTCCTTGGCACCCACATCGTGGCGGGATCGCCCACGCTGCTGCCGCGCCTCTACAGTGCGCAGCGGATGTTTTCGCAAATGGGCATGAACGCCTCTGCGGCCCGCGCCGGCGCCGTGCGCCTGGTGGCCGGGGCGGTGGCGCAGCAGTCAGCGGTGATCGCGTTTGAACAGGTCTTTTTGCTCACGGGGCTGTCTTTTCTGTGTGTGCTGCCCCTGGTGTACTTCCTGAGGCGCGCGCCTCATCACGCCCCGTCCGACGCTGCCGGTCCCCCGGTTCACGTGGAGATGTAACATGAAGGAATCCCCGTCGCCCGATCGTGAGAAGAACGGCTCCGCCGCCGAACCCGCTTTGCCCGGCCGGCGCAGCAAGAAGCGGCCCTTCGTGGTTCTGGCCGTGGTGCTCGTCACGGTGCTGGCCAGCGTGGGCGTGTACACCATCGCCACCGCTGGCCAGGAGGACACCGACGACGCGCAGATCACGTCCGACGTGGTGCCGGTGGCCACGCGCGTGGCGGGACAAGTCGTCGCGGTTCGCATCGAGGAGAACCAAGTCGTGAAGAAGGGTGACTTGCTGGCCGAGATCGACGACGCTGACTATGCGGCGCGTGTGCGCCAGGCCGAGGCCGAGCTGTCCAGCGCCCAGGCGCAAGCCAAATCCGCCGACGCGCAGGTGCAGGTGGTGCGGGCCAGCTCACGCGGCGGATTCGCCAGTGCGCAAGCCGCGGTCAGCGGCTCGTCGGTCGGGGTGAGCAGCGCCTCGGCCCAGGTGGCGGCGGCCAATGCCGCTGTGGCGCGCGCCGAGGCCGACTTTCACAAGACCCAGATCGATCTTGATCGCGCCAAGCAACTCCGTGCCGCGCACGCCATCCCGCAAGATCGTCTGGACGCCGCCCAGATTTCCTACGATGGCAGCCAGGCGGCTCTGGCCCAGGCCCGCGCGCAGTTGGCCTTTGCCCAGGACGCCCGGCGCAGCGCCGAAACGCGCGTGAAGGAAGCCCAGGGGCGCTTGAGCCAAAGCGCGCCAGTGGAGCCGCAGATCGCGGTGGCCGAGGCCAATGCAGCGTTGGCCCACGCGCGCGAGCAAAGCGCGCAGGCTACTTTGGATCTGGCGCGGCTGCAGCTTTCGTACACCAAGATCGTGGCGCCGGTCGACGGCTGGGCTTCCAAACTGGTGGCGCATGCAGGGCAACTGGCCGCTGTAGGGCAGCCGGTGGTCTCCATCGTTCCCACGGCGACCTACCTGGTGGCCAATTTCAAGGAGACGCAGGTGGGTCACATGAAACCCGGCCAGCGGGCGGTCATTACCGTGGACGCCTATCCCGGCCGCAAGCTTGAAGGCCGGGTGGAAAGCTTCTCCGGGGGCACCGGCGCAACTTTTTCGCTGATCCCGTCGGACAATGCCACGGGCAATTTCGTGAAACTGGTGCAGCGGATTCCCGTGCGCATCGCCTGGGTCAATCCCCCCAAGGATCTCGATCTGCGGGCTGGATACTCCGTGGACGTGACCGTGCATCTAAGGTGATCGATGCGTAGGATTCTTTCGCTTGTCTTGGGTTGTTGCGCGCTTGCCGCACTGTCGTCCATCGACGCAGCGACGGGCGAGGCGCATGTCATCACGGTCGATGAGGCGGTGGCGATGGCCATTGCACAGAACGCCAGTCTGCAGGCCGCGCGAGCGCGTCTGGAAGCTGGACAGGCCGCGGCCAGCAGCACTGCGCGCCGCCTGGCGCCCGCGATTCATCTGGCCGACGAATACCAGCACTACAACGACGCGTTCATCGTGCCCATGGGAGGCGGAGCCCTGTTTCCGGTTCGCAAACAGGACACCAACCTCTTCACAGTCGCGGCAGACCAGCCGTTGCTCGGCCTGTTGCACCTGTCTGCCGATTACGAGAGCCAGCAAAAGAGCAGCGAGGCCGGCGCGGCGCAGGTGCAAAGCGCGGAGTTGTCTTTGCGGCAAGCGGTCGAAACACTGTATCTGCGGGTATTCGAGGCCAGGGCGCTGGAGGGCACGGCGCTCGCCTCCGAGCGCGAGCTCAACGATCGCCTGGAAGTCGCGCGCGCGCAACTGACCACGGGCGTGCTCACGGAGGCCGATGTCTTGCGCGTGCAGGTGGCTGCTGCGAACGCGCGCCAGCAGGCGATCCAAGCGCATTCGCAGGAGTTGGTGTCGCGCGCCGGGCTGCTGGCCCTCATGGGCCTGCCGGCCGACGACGCGGGTGTGACATTCGTTGAGCCGAAATCTCTGCTCGAGTCGGGCCAAAAGCGGCCCGAGCCTGCGGCGGCCCAGGACCAGGCGCTGAGCGGCCGGCCGGAAATTCTGCAAACCCGTCTATCTTTGGAGGCGGGCGAACATCAGAGACGGGCACGCCTGTATGCCCTGCTGCCCGAGATCGATCTGGAGGGAGCCTACTTGCATTCCTACGGCCAGATCGTCTTGCCCACGAATTCGGAGTTCATAGGACTCAATGCCAAGTGGGCCATCTGGGAATGGGGCGCCAGCTACGCCGCCTATCGCGCCAGCCAGGCGCAGGCACGCGCGGCCGCGTTCGATCTGGAGAATCAGAAGCAGCAGATTCGCGCTGAGGTGACCTCGGGAATGGCTCAACTCGACGCCGCGGCCAGCGCGATTTCCGTTGCAGAGCAGACCATCGCCAGCGCGGAGGAAGCCTATCGCGTGACCCAGGCGCAGTTGCAGGCCGGCACGGCGACGACGACTGATCTGCTGGAAGCGCAGTCGGCGCTGACCCAAGCGCGACTCAACTATTTGCGTGCCCAATACGAGCTGGCCATCTCACGCGTGAATCTGCGACGGGCGCTGGGACGGTAGGGGGACGTTCCAATCCCGCGACAAGCGCAGGAGGTCGTGGCCGTAGACGTGGCCGTGGCCGTGGCCGGAGTCGTCACCGTCGGCCCCGGCCACGACCAGGACCACGTCCACGACCACCACCGATCGCTCCGATTGGGTACGGGACTTGATCATGGAAATTCCCGTCCTTCCGAAGTCGTCCGCGCTTTCGCTGCGGCTGTCACGGGATTGCGGGGGCTGCTGGTCGGGTTGACACTGGGCTGGTACGCTCGGCGCTTGATCCCATGCGAGGCAACATTCCTCGGGTCTACGCGTTTCGATTTCTCCGGGACTTTTTGTTGATCATGCCGGCCATCGTGCCGGTGTATCGCTCGTGTGGACTGGACGCCACGCAGATGCTGCTGGTGCAGGCTATTTTCTCAGCGGCCAGCGTCTCGTTCGAAGTTCCATCCGGCTATCTGGCAGACGTTCTCGGCCGGCGTCGCGCCTTGCTGATAGGCGCAGTCGGCATGGCCGCCGGCATGACAATGTACGGACTGGCTACCGGCTTCTGGCAGTTTGGCGACGCTGAGATCGTACTCGCCTTTGGCTACAGTCTGTTCTCGGGCACTGAGTCTGCGCTGATCTTCGACACGTTGAAGGCGGAGAGCAGAGAAGCCGAGTACACCCGAATCGAGGGCACGGCCGAGGCTTGGACCCGGGTGGGAACGGCGACGGCCGCGGTGGCGGGTGGACTGCTGGCGGCCGTCTGGCTACGCCTGCCATTTGTTGCGAACGCGGGTACCGCTCTCATTATGTTCGTCATCGCAATTACCTTGGTCGAGCCTCCGCGGCCCACGCTCGCGGTGCGGGCATCTGTGCGCCAGATCCTGCGCATCTCGCGCCACTCTCTGGCCGACGCGCGCCTGTTGCCGGTCATGCTGCTATCAGCCGGGCTCTTCGCGGTCGGTGTCATCGGCATCTGGGGCTACTTCCTTCGGCTCACCAATCACGGCATCACAGTCGCCTCGTACGGCGTCTACTTTGCCGTGTTTCAGGGTGCCTCGGCCGTGGGCGCAGCCAGCGCGACGAGACTGACTGGCATTCTTGGTCGACGCGGAAGCTACGCGTTTCTTGCCGTCATTCCGGCTGTGCTAATCGTCTTGGCATGCACGTCAGCTCCGTGGCCAGTGCTGCTCACACCGCTGGCCGCCGCAGGCTGGGGCTTCTCCACGCCGCTGTTGCTCAATGTCCTCAACCGTCACATCGATTCCGATCGCCGTGCCACCGTGCTGTCAGTCTCGGCCTTGCTCGGCCGTGTGCTCTTCGTGGCGGTTTCGCCCGTCTTTGGATTGCTGTCGGATCGGATCTCCGACCGGGCCGCGTTTGGGTTTCTGGTAGGAGTTTTCGCGGTGCTTGCTGGTACGGCTTGGTGGCTAAAGAAGCGAATGGATCGAGCGGCCTCTGTGTCTCTGTGAGAAACGGCTAACTTTGATCCGCAGTCCACGCGATGCTGGTTAGAATGGCCGGCGTCATGATGAAGCGTATCCTCAAGACAGTCGTAAGTTCCTTGGTCGCGCTGCTCGTGGGCTTGGTTCTATTGGGTCTGGCCAAGCCGGATCGCACCGGCATTCCCGCCGGCGTGGGCGGGCAGATGGTGAACATCGACGGCGTGAACATTCGGTACTTGCAGAAGGGCGAGGGGCGCGATCTCCTGCTCATTCACGGGACGCCGTCGTCGCTGGAGGAATGGCAGCCGGTTTTCGATCGCTGGGCCAGTAAGTACCGCGTGACGGCCTACGATCGTCCGGGCCACGGATTCAGCAGCCCGCCGGCAGCAGAGACCGGCATCGACTACAACGCGCACGTGGCCCGGCGATTGATGGAGGAATTGCACCTGCGCGATGTCCTGGTCGTGGGACATTCGTACGGTGGTCCGATCGCGCTCAAGCTGGCGGCTGACGACGACTCGCCAGCCACGGCGTTTCTGATCGTGGCCAGCACCGTGTATCCCAGTGGCAAGCCCTACGCGGTTCTCGGAAAACTGCTCCGTCTGCCCTTGCTGGGACGTGGCGTGGCGCTCGTCCTGCAGGCGTTCGGCGGCGGCATGGTCAAGAAGGCCATGGAGCAGGCCTTCCATCCGGACGAGCGAATGATTCCGCCCGGCTATATCAAGCAGAAGCAGGAGATCTTGCTACAGCCCAAGGTGACCCTCACCGTGGCGCAGGAGATGAACAGCCACGTCCGCCAGCTGGACGCCCTGGTGGCGCGCTATGCGAGCATCAAGCGGCCTGTGTCGATCGTGGCGGGTGGCGACGACCTACCCCATAGGGTGGCCGGCGGTCAGCGTCTGGCGCGCGAAATCCCAGGCGCGCAGCTTGCCGTGCTCGAACATGCGGGGCACATGCTGCAATTCACCCGGCCCGACGAATTGACGGCTCTGGTGGACGCGGCCCAAACGAGGCCTGCGCCCTGACTGGTATGAGGCCGATGCAACGTCAAAGTGGGCTGCGCGCGGTGGCGGTGTGCGAGGCGGCCAAGGGAATTCTTGTCCTGGCGGTGGGCCTGGGTTTGCTGCGGCTCATTCATCACGATGTGCAGCACATTGCCGAGCACATCGTGAAGCACCTGCATCTCAATCCGGCAGCGCACTTCCCGAGAGTCTTTCTCGCGGTCGCGTCGAAAGTCGATGATGCTCGTCTGTGGCAACAACGCAAGTCACGTCCGGCGCTGGCCAAGAAATAGGGTTCAGTGTGCCGACGCTTTGGCCAGATTCGCCGGTCCAATCTTGAACCCGACCGCGGTTTGGAAAGGCATGGACGCCGGGCAGGTGATGCTGAGCCCTGTCGCGGTCTGGGTCCAGACCAGAGTGGCGCTGCTGCCCAAGAGAGACACAGACTGGATGCGGCCCGAAAGCGCGGTCTGGTTGGTGCCCAGCGAAGTTATGGTGATCTTGGCGCCAGCGGCCGGCACCTTCATGCAGTAGGCGTAGAGAAAGCCATCCTGCCCGACGGTGAAGCGGAAGTCTGCGGTACTGAACGTGGCACTGGCCTGCGTGCTGCTCAGCTTGCCGGTGGGTTGCGTGTTTGTGCCTTCGCCATACTTGATCCACGCGCTGCTGCCGTAGATGCCGGCGCTGTTGATGTTCATCCAATCGCCGATGGCCTTGAGCTGGGTGACGCTGCCGGGATCTAGCGACCCATCGGGCTTGAGCGCGATGCAGACCGCGGCGGCCCCGTCGCGTGATACGCATTCCAATAGGTAACGGATCACCATGCCGGGGTCATAGCTGAATCCGGTGTCGTAGAACCAGTCACCCACCGGGACCTCGCCAATCCAGGGTTGGTCGGTCTTGACCGCGGCGGGGTAGGTGTTCTCGAGGGTGGTAACGACGCCTTTGTTGGGTCCGTGGAATTTCACGATGCCGAACGTATCGAGGGAAGCCCGTCGTTCCACAGTGCGGTTGAAGTAGTGGGCGAGCACGCGCTGAATTCCGTCGGCCTTGTAGCCGGTGCCGCTCTTGATTCCCGAGAACGGCTGGGTGGAATCGCCGTCAGTGAAAATGAAATCGGGATCGTAGTTTTCGATCACATCCAGAATACGCAGCGCCCACCAGGTCACGTACCAGTGGGCATAGTCCAGGTGATTGCTGAAAATGCCCTGGGGAATGGTGGTGTTCATGCTGTCGATGCCGTTGTATACGCCGGCGTACTCGCGCAGGTTGATCCCGTACAGCATGCGGGGGTCGAGACCCTGCCACCACTGGCCCACGCCGCTGGCCAGGGAAATCTGCGCGCCATCGTAGGGCACGCCCAGCTTACCCTGGTCGTTGGTCACGTCGGCGCGGAAGGCGCTCTGGTACCACCACCAACTGTATTCATGATGGAAGGTGACTCCATAGCGCATGCCCTGGGCGCGGACCGCGGTTTTCCATTCGCTCAGTAAGTCGCGATGCGGACTGAGGTTGACCGAGTTCCACAACTGGTAGCGCGAGTTCCAGTTGTCGTACTCGTCGTGGTGTACGCCTTGCACCAGAAGGAACCGCGCGCCGGCGTCGTGATAGGTCTTGGTCAGCGCCGCTGGATCCAGGGCCGCAGGATTCCAATTCTGCAGGATATCTTTGTAGCCGGCCACCGACGGATGCCCGAAGTCACGAATGTGATTGGCGTAGGCAGGAGCGCCCCAGGTGGTGTTCTCGATGTACATCTTACGCGCGTACCAGTCGCCGCTTTGGCCAGCAGCCTGGGGACCAAAGTGCACCCAGATGCCGAACTTGGCTTGGCGGAGCCAGGCAATATCGTTGGTCGGGTAATTGGCAGCCAGCGAGTCCCAGGTTGGCTGGAAGGGTCCAGTCTCGATGGGGAAATCCATCTTCACTTCGGCGAAGGTGGCTGGATCGCCGAGAGCGACAGAGCCCAGTGCCTTGGGAGTCGGGATGGTGGGCATAGGAGGCAACGCTGGCAGGGCGAAGCCGGTTGCGCTCGCACCGCCGGAGGCGCCTCCTGCGGCCGGTGTCGTGCCGGTCGCGCCGCCAGTTTTCGTGGTGCCGCCGTTTGTCGCCGTGCCGCCGCTTGCGGTCACGCCCCCTGTCTTCGTCGTGCCGCCGCTTCCCGTGGTGCCGCCGCTCACTGTGGTGCTGCTGCCTCCCATCACGCCGCCGCTTGCGACTGCGCCGGCGCTGGCGATCGTCCCGCCACCTCCCGCAGCGTCGCTGCTCGTGGTGGCCCCGCCACTCGCGCGCGTGCCGCTATTGCTTGCGGTACCGCCGTTTGCGGTCGAGGGGCTGCTGACGATCACGCCGCCGGCCCCGGTCGTACCGCCGCTCGCCTCCACAGCGCCATTTCCGGCTGCACCGCTGCCTGTCCCGCCAACGGGATTCGGGCCGTCAGTGGGCACCGCGCCCCCAGTGCCCGTGACTTTGCCAGCCGTGCCTCCTGCCGCGGATCCGCCGCCGGTACAAGCCGCCATCGCCAGAGCGAGTACCAGAAAGAGGCAACCCGACCTCCACGTCAGGAAAACGCGGTTTGTTGAAACGTCTTCCATGTCCCGGTCATAGTACCACTACGGCCGCAACGCAGCTGACCCACACGTCCATGACCTTTCCCCGCGCCCAACTCGACGAGATCTTACACCGTCTGTTCATTGACGCGCCTGCGACTAGTCTGCGCGACGAGGATCGGCGCAAGTCAGACGAGATGGCGGGGCTGCTTGTCGAGGTGGCAGCGGCCGTAGCCCGACGGACGGCCAAGAGCGAGTTGGTACTTGTGGATGCGGCTGCGGGCAAGGCCTACGTGGGGCTCTTGGCCGCGGAGCTGATTCTGGCGCCGCGTAGTCAGCCGGCGCGCGTACGAGTGATCGAGCGCGAACCCGTGCGCGTGGTTGCGTGTCGCGACGCCATCGCGCGGCTGCGAGCGCCTAGCGTGGCCGTCGAAATTGTGACGGCTGACGTCGCAGATTCGGCGGCTTGGCCCACAGAGCCCGATCTGGTGGTCGCGCTGCACGCCTGCGGTCCGGCTTCTGACGTGATCATTGACCAGACGCTGGCGGCGCAGGCGCGCACGTTGTTGCTGGTTCCCTGCTGCACATCGAAGGACGTGGCGGCCGCTACCCTGGCGCAGCAGCGCGCGGAGCAATTGGGCCTGCCTCGCCACGCCGAGGTGCGACGCCGCTTCATCCAGTCGATGGTGGATGCCGAGCGCACTTTGCGCCTGGAGGCCGCGGGTTGGCAGACCACGGTGGTCAACTTCGTGGCGCCCACCGTGACGCCGCACAATCTCCTGTGGCGTGCCGAACGCGTGGGCGAGCCGGGCCGCATGGCCGAGGCCGCAGAGCGATTGGCGCGGCTGCGAGGTGCGGGTTGACCCAGCGCCGTCCAGCGACGGCCCAGACGATGCTATCCAAGCGAGTCGCTCAATGGCAAGCTGGTCGATAGGGAGAGTTCGCATGCAACCAATGTGTGTGCTTGCAGCCTTGGTTGGATTTGCTGGCGCCGGGGCGATGGCGTGCACTTCGGGCCATCCACGCGTGGGCAATCCCAGCGACGCAGCAATCGCTGACGCTCCGGAGGCAGACGAGAGCCCGGCAACCAGTTGCTCGCAGCCCCTGTGCGAGCCGACCCCGCCCAGTACGCTTTTGCCTGCGGGCACCACCAGCTTGCCCTTCGCCGTGACCAGCGATCAGCCCAGCAACTGTGCCTGGTCCTTCAGCGCGACGGCCAGCTACGTTGACATGACCCCGTTTTCGTCCGGGCAAGGCACGACATCACACCAGACCACGTTCACCGGCCTCGACCCGAGTACCATGGTGGTGAACCACATCACCGTTCGCTGCGACGCAGGCGCGAACTACGTTCTCGATCTCAAGTACCGATCCCTGCCCGACGCCAACCCGAACTTCCCGCGCAAGGGCAATCTGTGGGGCTCGTGGCAAGTGGTCGAGCAGGGCCTGCCGCACGCCGCACGCATCGATCTCTACAACGGGGCCGGTTTCACCCCACAGGAGATCCAGACCCTGCGTACTCTCAACCCCAACATTCTCATCACGCGTTCGATCAACACCGTCGAGCGCGACACATCCAGCCAGGCCGGCGTTCCCGACGCCTACTGGCTGCACGACACCACCGGCAAGAAGATCGAAGTGTGGCCGGGCGCCTGGCGCCTGAATCTGACCAAGCCCGAAGTGGCCGCCATGCAGGCCCAGTACGCCTACCAGCAACTGGTCGACGCCGATTTTGCGGTCGACGGCTGTTTTTTCGACAACTTCTTCACCAGCCAGTCGTGGGTGAAGCGGGACATCTACGGCAACGCGGTTTCGGTCGACGCCAATGATGACGGTCTGCCCGACGATCCGACGTGGCTGGACGCCGCTTGGAAAAAGGGCGTTTACGACGAGCTGCGCGCCTTTCGCAAGTGGATGCCCTGGGCCATCGTGACCGGGCACTTGCCCCGACCACCCGATGCCGAGCTGGGCCAGATCTTCAACGGCGACAGCTTCGGCTTCATTGTGCCCGAGGTGCGCGAGGGCCTGAACCCGTTCGCCGATTTCTGGGGCATGTACCAGCCTTGGTACACCCTGGGACAGAAGCCGGTGGTCACCATGATCGAGGCCGCGCCGCCCATGCAGATCGGTTACGGCTACGGCTACGATCCCTTGAACACTATCCCGGCCTCGACGCTTGAATTTGCGCGCGGCGACTGGCCCAACATGCGCTTCGGTCTGGGCGTGACCCTGATGAACGACGGCTACTTCGCCTACGAGTACGGCGACACCTATCACGGCAACGATTGGTGGTACGACGAGCTGGACTTCGACTTGGGCCAGCCCTGCGGCGCGGCCCAGCGCGTAGCCTTGCCCGGCGCGGTTGCCAGCGACCATGTCAGCGATGGCGGCTTCGAGAACGCGGTGCTGGCGCCGTGGACGACCTGGGTCAACACCGACGTGGGCGCTGCCGCCACTTTCCAGCTGGAATCCAGCGACGTGGCCGAGGGCCAGCAGGCTCTGCGTGCCGACGTCAGCAACGCAGGTCAAGGCGTGGACTGGCACATCGCCGTCCAGCACCGCGACATCGCAATCGTTCAAGGGCAGAGCTACGACGTAGTGTTCATGGCCAAGGGGTCGGCCAGCCAACCGATTTCCATCGGTCTGCAGAAACAGGTGGCCAACTGGGACAACTACGGTCTGTGGCAACAGGTGACGCTGACGCCGCAGTGGACGAAGGTTCAGCTCACTTTCGAGGCCAACGTCACCGCAATTGATGGCGAGTTGGGATTCTCCATCGGAGCCGTCGTGGGAACCGTGTGGCTGGACGGCGTCCAGATCACGGAGCACCCGGCCGACGTGTTCACGCGGGCATTCAGCAACGGTCTGGCCGTCTTGAACGGCACGCATGATCGGCACACCGTCAGTGTGGGCAGCGATCTCGCGCGTCTTTCCGGCACACAAGCCCCGCGTACCTTCCTGATCGTCGACGATTCCAGTGCCGCATTCACCTCCACCGGCTCCTGGCAAAGCTGTGACTACGACAGCGGGGACTGGACCGCCACTGGTCCCTTCTTCCACAACTGGCGGCCCGGCTGTCACGAATTGACGAGCGGCACGGGCGACGCCACCTGGGCTCTCGATATCCGCGCCGACGACACCTACAGCATCGACGCCTGGTGGGCCGCAGCTCCCGGGCAGGTGGGCTGGACCAAGCAGGCCGTGTTCGAAGTGATGGTGGGCGGTACCGTGCTGGCCACCGCCACGCTTGACCAGAGCGCGACCGGCGACCAGTGGCACCGCGTGGCCAGCGTGGCCTTGCGCGCCGCCGACCAGACCGTGGTGCGCGTACGCAACGCCGGCGCGGGAACGCTGATGGCCGACGCGCTCCTGCTGCAGTCAACCGCGCGCTACAACGACGGCTCAGCTGCGTCCAGTGTCGATTTGGATGCGATGGACGCCATCGTGCTGCGCCGGACCGGTGCCGCCGGATGTCCATAACTAGAGGCGGACTACAGCCGATCTTCGAGCATCTTCTGGAAGGACGACGCGAAATTTGTGGGGACTTCAATCAGGGAAGCGCTTTGCCGTCCAGGATGGTCATGGTCGTCACCTCCTGTCTGGATCAACGCCCCACAAGTCCGATCGTTCCCCTGACAGCTACGATTGTACGCCCTCTTGTCCACTCTCGTCACGAACGACTTGACTGTAGGTTGACGTGGGCCATTCCATCGGACATCCTCCCGCCCGCTGCGGGCCATGCAAGATCGTGTCCTGCCGCGCCGAGGTCTCGTTGACAGACCACGGCGGCTCTGCAACCAGGACTACCGAAAAAATGAAGCGCGAGGACTACATCTGTTTCAGCGGCGCCGCCACTGGCGCCGAGGCGACGTTCGGGGCCGCGGCGGAACGCCACGGCATCGACGAGGTCAATTTCACCTTCGAGGGACACAACCCGGCTCGCCAGCGCGGCCGACGCGTCCTGACCCGGGCCGAATTGCGCCACGGCGATGTCAGCCTCGGCTACCTGAGCAAGCTGATGCACCGCAAGTATCCCGACACACCCATTTTCCGCAGCATTTTGCAGACCATCTGGCACCAGGTGCAAAACGGGCAGGAGATCTTCGTCATCGGAAAGATCAATCCGGACGACACGGTCACCGGAGGCACCGGCATCGCCGCCGAGTACGCGCGATTGTTCAACAAGCCGGTTTACGTGTTCGACCAAGTGCGCTCGGCGTGGTTCCGCTGGAACGGAGAGAACTGGGAAGGCGCCACTGATCCGGTCATCCGCCAGCCCCTGTTCTGTGGAACTGGTACGCGCTTCCTTGAGGCGAATGGGCGCGCCGCCATCGACGCCCTGTTCGCCCGCAGCTTTTCCTAGCGGGGCCCCGGTTTTCCAAAATTCGAGGTGTTGACACAGACCGACCGCCACGGTCAAATGTGACGGCTGACTATGGCTATTCCCCACGCTGCCAGGACGATGGCAACTTCGCTGCGGCCCCGGCTGCGCGGGGTGCTGGCGGGAGCACTGACTTGCGCATTTCTGCTGACAACTGCCCCAGCCCGTGCGCAAGAGGCGGCGCCGCAAGAGCCCCAGGCCCCCAGCGTTCCGGCCGAGGCCCAGCCCGCATCTCCCGCGGTCCCCGCGTCCGCACCTGCGCTTCCCGAGAAGCCCGCGGCGGCTGCCGCGACCACACCGGCCCAGCCGTCCGCGGACTCCCGCGGCGGCGGAATGCGCTTGAGCGGAATCGTGATTGGCTCGGTAGGGGTTGCGGGCATTGTCACCGGCGTGATCTTCAGTCTCAAGTCTCGCAGCATCGCCAACGAGGTCACGGCCGACAATGCCCGGCATACCTACGACAGAAGCAAAGACGATCGCGGCAGGAGATACTCGAATTTCCAGTGGATGGGCTACACCCTGGGCGCAGCTTTGCTTGTGGACGGCGGATTTCTCTACTACCTCGGCTACCGGGAAGCCCACGCGCCTGCTTCCGACTCTCTGAGTTTCGCGCCCGTGCTGCTGCCGGGCGGAACCGGCGCTGTGCTGCAGGGGAGATTCTAGGTCATGGGCCTGCGAAAAGCTTTCTTGCTCGCGTCGGCTTTGTTGCTGCCTGGCGTTTCTGCCTGCAAGTACAGCCCCACGGTCGACCCCAGCACCCTCGTCTGCCACGACGACAACGGCTGTCCGTTGGGCTACCGCTGTGTGCTTGGCACTGGCCAACAACCCGGCATTTGCTGCGCGCCGGATGCGGGCGGCGCCTGTTCCGGCACTGCTGATGGGGCCAGCGATTCGGAAGATTCCGAATCTGCCGAAGTATCGTCCGACTAGGTTTGGGTATTCCGGTCAGGGCTTGGGGATGGTGGAGTTGGTGACCGTGGTCGGTGTGTCGTTGAACTCGGAAATCTGGAGATACTGCGGGTACCACGAGCCGCCGATGTTGTTTGTGATGACCGAACTATCGATGACGATACTGCCAGTCTTTTGATCGTCGTTGACGAAGAAGATCGCGCTGCCGAACGCATTCACCTGATTGTACTCGATGCGCGTGCCGCACAGGCTGAGGGTCATGTTGTTGCCATCATTGTAGATGGCGCCGCCGCTGCCGCCGCCGGGCGTTCCCGAGGTCGCCGGGTTGCCGCCGTTGCCGATGGCCTGGTTGTAGCTGAACAGGCTGTTCAGGATGGTCCACGAAACGCCGATGCTGCTGAGGCCGCCGCCGTTGGAGCACACGTTGCCGGCGCCGTCGGACCCGCCAAAGGTGCTGTTCACCACGTACACCGGCAGATTGTTGTATTGCTCGAATGCGCGGATACCGGCGCCACCAACATCGGGGCCGCTGTCGGCACACACATTGTTCATGAAGCGCGAATTGATGACTTTGAGACGTCCACCGCTGGCATAGATGGCGCCGCCACCGTCGTACTTGGTTTCGCTCTTGGAGTTGGCGTTGGCGAAGGTCAAATTTTGCACCGTGAGCTGGGGCGTCTCTTGATTGTCGCAATGGCTGGTGGTCCAAACCTGATCCGGGTCGCAGGTGTTCATGTAGAGGATGCGCGTCGTGCCGCCGCCGCTCAGGATGACCTTGCCCCCGCCATCAATGACGATCTTCGGCCCTTTGTCGTTGAACACCTTGGCCGGCTTGGTCAGCGTGATGGTCGTTGGATCTGGACCACAGTTGAACGTGATGATGCCGCCGGCCGCGACCGCGGCGATGAATGCGTCGGCGGTGCAGCTGTCCGGCGTGCCGATGCCTACCACCGTGGTGGGACTCGACACGTCCTCGAGTTGCGCGTCGGCGGGAATCGGACAGACGCCGTCGGGATTGCCGGGCTCGCCAGGTTGAATTGGCACCACGATGCTGCCGCTGCCTCCCGAGCCAGCCGAGGCTGCCGAGCCCGCCGCGGCCCCTGCGCCGCCTGAAGGCCCGGAACCAGCCGAGGCTCTCGAACCGCCCGAAGCCCCCGCGCCGCCCGAAGTCCCCGCACCTCCCGAGTCCCCTGAACCACAGGCGCTGAAGAGTACGGCGGAACCGATGGCGCAAGCGTACGCCATCCAAGCAAACACCCAACTCTTCGTCGAGCCAAGCTTCTCCATCATGGCACATTCCTCCCCGGGCCGATCATAACAGAGATCCCGTGCCGTGTATCGAGCATGCGCGGTGAGGCCTTCTTCGAGAATCGCCACCGGCAGGCGAGAAGAAATTGCCGCGGTCGTCGCTTGCAAGTCGGGCGGAGTCTGTTGCGCCTGTTTTCTGTGGCGCCTGGATCCTCGGTTACTGAAGCAACGATTCCAGTTTGTCCCGGTTCGGAGGGTGCCAAGGGCATTGGCAATGGGCGCCGCGTCTCGGTCAGCGGCGGGGTCAAAGGGATAGGCGGCTCACGAGGCCTTCTTGGTTCGCTCGCGCCCGATCCGTTCCGAAAGATACAGCTTCATCAGCGATTGGTAGGGAACATCCCTCTTGTTGGCCAGACTCTTCAAGTCTTCCAGCATCGCCACCGGCAGCCGAAGAGAAATCGCCGTCGTCGTCGGCTTCAAGGCGGGCAGGGTCGGTTGCACGGCCTTGTCCCAGTCGAAATAGTCAGCCGTGTCTTCCTTGGCCCAGAAACGCCGCTCCTGGTCCTCGTTGGCGAAGCTCGGAATCTCCTTTCTACTCTTTGCTGCTCGCTTGCTCATAAATTTTCCGTTCTCGCCGGCTCGTTGAAAAAGATCCTTGCGCTCGAAGGCTCGCTACCGGCTCATCGCCCGGCAGTCGCGTTCCGCTCGCTGGCGCTTGCTTGTTGTCGCAGCGTCGGCGGGCAACTTCTTGTAGGCCTCGGCCAGGCTGCAGTGCACACTGGGGTCAAAGGGATTGGTGGCCAAAGACGCCAGCAGCGGCGCTACGGCACCAGCCGCGTCTCCTTTGGCCAGCAGCGCTTGTCCAGCAATCAACTGCGGCCAGGGCACTTCTGGGTAGAGCGTCTGGGCGGACGCCACCGCCTGCAAGGCTCGGTCGGCCAGGCCCATGGCCAGATAGCTGCGACCCAGCTTCACGGAAAACAACCAGTACGCTGGGCCCGCGCCCTTGGCACCCTTTTCATATTCGGCGCTCGCGGCGCGTACCCGGCCGCGCTGAAGCAGCATGTTTCCCAGGCGCAGGAATTTCTCGGCGCCAGCGCGGTCTGGACTGGCCTCGTCTTCCACCGGCGCGCGTCGAGCAGCGATGGCGCTGCCCTTGCGATACTTGGGCGACAAGGCCTCGAACCCGGGGATAACCTTGTAGTGTTGCGCGGCCATGAAGGCCCGCCACGCCTTCTCGAACTCGGCCCAAGTTCCACTGCCGCCATAGGCCCGGGCCACGGCCATGCGGGCGTCGGCGCCGAGCGCGATCATGGAAAGCACATTGCGCAGGGCCGACATGCCACCGTTGGTGAAGAGCAGGGCAACGGCGGTGGTCACCTCGGCAAAAGCCAGCGAGGCGTCTTCGGCACGCGGCAGTTTGGCCATGGACGGGTGCATGGAATCGAAGCTGATCAGCTTGTGGGTGGCCAGCCCCTTGGCCAGCAGGTGCTGCAGCGACGGCGTCAGCGCTAGGCCGGGCGGATCGCGCCAGCGGTGCTCGAGGAACTTGGCCAGGCCCTCCTGCAGCCACACCGGCGTGCGGTCGTGGGTCGCGCTCGCCACGGCGTAGTGGACCAGCTCGTGTGACAGGCTGTCCAGCCAGGCGTAGCCGAGCCGCATGGCGCGTGGAGAAGACAGCATGATGCGGCCCCATTTCGACACGGCAATGGTGCCGGTGCGCTCGACGTCGTCGGTGCTGAGTGCCGTGACCAGCGCCAAATCAGCCGGGCTGCGCAGAATGTCCACAGGAATCGGGCGGGTGGGCACGAAGCCCAAATCGGTGTGCAGAGCCGCGGCTGCGGCTTCCAGCGCATCCAGCGCGTAGTCGGCAATGACCGCGTCTTCCGGAGGAAAACGAATCAGAAAATGCGTCGAGCGTCGTTCCTGATGACCCTCGACGCTTTTCTGCGCGCCCTCGGCCAGGAGCAACAACTCCTTGACCGGCATGCCTACCGCGGCGGCCTTCAGCTTGGCCACAGCGGCGGGATAGTCGCCACTCAGAAAGCGTTCGTAGCCCCTGGCGTAGAACGTGCGCGCCTCACCGGGATGCGTCTTCTCCAGATCGGCCAACATTCGGTCGGCATCCGAGAAACGCCACTCGTCGTACAGCCTGACGATCGTCTCCGCCTGCTCGACGTCCACGACCTCATCGGCCACGCCGGGGATCGTTGCGGTCAGAGCCAGAGTCGTCACAACCAACGACAGGCTTCGCTTCATCGCACCAGCTCCTCGTAGTAGCGGCGCACCTCATCGCGAAACTTTTCCGGCGCCTGCTCGCGCATGGCCTCCATCAATTCCTCGCGCCACTCGCGCGGGGCGCGGTACTCGTCGGCTCCGGGAATTCGCACCGGCTCGCGCGTCGAGCGCGCGCTGCCCATGGGACGCTGGCCCAGCGATTCGCGCAGTTTGGCCAGCCGTTCGGCCGCTTCCTGGGCGCGGCCGGCTCCTTCGACGGCGGCGCCCTGCCGCAGATCCTTGCTGGCCTGCCGCATCTGTCCGGCCACGCCGCCCAGCTCGGAGCTGGCCATGTCCCCACCCGGCACCTGGGCCTTGTCCAGTTCCTGGGCCAGCCGCTCGGTGCGCTCGCCGATGCTGTCTTGCCGCTCGCTCATGCTCCGGGCCCGTTCGCGCTGGCCGGGTGCCAGCGCTTCCTCGCTGCGCGGAACCAGCTTGGCCAGATCAGCGGCCAGGTCTTGCGCCAAGGCGCCGGCTTCGTTGATCTGCGCTCCATAGCTCTCGAACGAAGAAGAAGTCGGCTTGCCAGCGCCGCGCTCCACCAGCGCGCTCTGTGTGCGCCGCAAGCCCGCCACAAGGCGTTCGCTTTCCTTGCGCGCCTCGGCCCAGTCCTT
>Ga0265330_10000858_pt1 | contig 18943 bp, 13 predicted proteins | sample 41919metaG_FD_202083 | JGI IMG/M metagenome (GOLD analysis project Ga0265330, IMG submission 202083) | Rhizosphere microbial communities from Carex aquatilis grown in University of Washington, Seatle, WA, United States - 4-19-19 metaG | ecosystem: Host-associated > Plants > Roots > Rhizosphere... | reverse complement strand
CGTCGCAGCTTTGGATGAAGAGCTGCTCCTTCTTTTCATCGGTGCCCTGGCGCTGCAAGGCTACCCCGAGCCGGAAGTGACCCGCCGTGCGATCCACATCGGTCTGGGCGAGGGGCAACCAGTCCTGAGCCACACTGACAGCATCCTTGTACGCGCCAGTCTTCATGGCGAGGTCATAGGCGCGGCTGAGACACTCGGAGCAATGGCCGCCGTCCTGCTTATTGGCCTTGCGATAGTCATCAAGCGCGGCGCTCAGGCTGCCATGCTTTTCCCAGTCGGCGGCGCCCAAAAAAGTCTTGCGCGCCTTGGGATCCGTGGGTTCGCCGGGCTTGGGCTGATCGAGCGCGGCGTATACCGCTGTGCAGGCAAGGACGAATACCGCCGCAACAATCGCAAGTCCTGGCGCAAATCTCCGGGCCACCCCTGGCGAATCGATCAAGCCGGACGAGCCAAACATACGGATACCCTCCGTCGGTGAATGAATCTCTGGGGACGGCAGAATCTTACACCCGAAGCTGATGTGGATTGGAATGGGGATTTGCCCCTCGGCCCCCGGCGTCGGGAGATTTCCGGTCGGGCAGGCTTGCGCGATTGTTTCGCCAGGCATCTGTCCATTTCTCGAAGAAAAGTCAGACATACCGTAAGTTGTTGAGAATTAGGAGGAACCGGTTGAATCGCTGCGCCGCCAGTGGTAACCAGAATATGGAAACCAAAGACTTGCCTTTAAGCCCCGAAGAAATGTAACGGAATTGTAACGAAGTGTCTAAAATCACAGGGATGCGGAAAGATCAGACCTAAGATTGCCGTGATCTGCGCAGTACTCGGGGGAAATGAAAAAAGGGCACTCAAGACTGGACCAGGCGCAGAGGCCGCGTGTGAGCAAGCGGCTGTGCATTGGTGTGTCGCTGGCCATTGTCGCGGCAGCCGGCGCATGGATCTTTGCGGGGCTCATCGGTTGCGGCGGCTCGATTATTGCGGTAAGTCCATCGCCGCCTGTGCCCGTAAGCTCGGTGTCACCTATTCCCGGTTCGCCGATTCAGCACATCGTCGTGATCATGCAGGAGAACCGGAGCTTCGACAATCTGTTCAATGGTTATCCCGGCGCCGACACCGTCCAGGGCGGGATGAACGGGGATGAGCTGGTTCCGCTTAAGGCGGTTTCGCTGGGCGATTCGCGCGACCTGAGCCACTCGCACAAGCGCTGGTTGGAGGACTGGGATCACGGGCAGATGGATGGCTTCGCGCAGTCCGGCTCTCTGCTGCCCTATTCGTACGTTCCCAGGAGTGACGTGGAGGAATACTGGTCGCTGGCCCAGCAGTATGTGATCGGCGACCACACGTTCCAGTCGAACACTGGGCCCAGTTTTGTGGCGCATCAGTACATGATCGCCGGGCAATCAGGAAACGTGGTCGAGAATCCTACCGGCTCGGTTTGGGGTTGCGACGCGGCTCCTGGAACGACGGCCGCCGTGATGGGACCGAATGGCACGGAAATGCCTGGCGTTTTTCCCTGCTTCGATTACGTAACGAGCGCCGATCTGCTGGATGAGAAGGGCGTGACGTGGCGCTATTACGCTCCCGGGAGCGGAGACAATTTTTTCGTTCTTTCGGCTTACCAGGCCGTCCGGCACATTCGCTTTGGCAAGGACTGGAGTGAGAACGTCATCTCGCCCTCACGCCGGGTGCTGGTCGACATCAAGCACGGAGAGCTGGCGCAGGTAACGTGGATCGTTCCCGATTGGGCGCACTCCGACCATCCGGGATCGGGGAACGAAGGTCCGGCCTGGATAGCCGCGATTGTCAACGCCATCGGCAACAGCCAATATTGGAATTCGACCGCGATCTTCATTTCATGGGACGACTGGGGCGGTTGGTATGACCATGTGTCCCCAACCAAAGTGGACGAGATGGGGCCGGGGTTCCGCGTGCCGCTGCTTGTTGTTTCGCCGTATGCCAAGCACGGCTACATCACGCATCATTTCCATGAGGCCAGCGGCTTCATCAAGTTCATTGAGCATAACTTCAATCTGGGCACTCTGGGCGCGCGCGATGCAGGAAGCGATGCATTCAGCGACTGCTTCGATTACACGCAGACACCGGTCCCATTTTCGCCGATTCCCACCAAGGTTACGGCGGAACATATTATGCGCGAACTGGACAGCGGCCCGCCCGACGACGACTGAGAACAATGACCCCGAAATCAGAGACAGGGGAAAAGGTGGCTATACCGGCCCTTGTAGTCGTAACGAGCTAGGGTTACAGTCGCGGGCTTGCCGAGATCCGCGGGCGCATGCTCACCTTCCAATGTCTGTGGTGCAAACCATTTCGCTGGCCAGCCAACCTTGTCCAATGCCATCTTGTGCTCCTCCGCCGATCCCCGCGTAGAGGATTTCTCTTGGCGTTGCAATTTCAGTGACAACTTGCAAATGCGTTCGCCTTACTCTGATGAGACCGGATTTGTTTCATGCGCAATCGGACTGCAAATCGCAAATCCAGATGCCGAGGAATTCGAATCGATGCGAAGCGCGCCGGCTCCGAGATCTGCGCACAGCATGCGCCGCATGATCGTCGCTTCTGTTCTGGTGCCGGCCTTGTTCCTGGCTGTCTGGTTGGCGGGATGCCAGGCCTCGTTCGTCTATCCACCGTCGACCCAAGACTCCGCAACATCGCCCATCCAGCACGTCGTCGTGATCATGCAGGAGAATCGCAGCTTCGACAATTTGTTTCATGATTTTCCCGGGGCCGACACCGTCGATGTTGGGATGAGCCTGGGAACGCCGGTTCCCCTCGTGCCGGTTTCTCTGGCCGATCCCCTCGATCTCGATCACACACATCCCGGATGGTGGCAGGATCTGGACAACGGGAAGATGGATGGATTCGCGCGCAGCAACATGAATCCTCCAACATTCGCGTACGCCTATGTCCCGCGCTCGGAAATCCAAATCTATTGGACGCTAGCCGGGCAATACGTGCTCGGCGACCGCATGTTCCAATCCAACACCGGCCCGAGCTTCCCGGCGCATTTGTACATGATTGCGGGGCAATCGGCGTTAGCCACCGAGCCTCCCGACAGCGGTTTCTGGGGATGCGACGCGCCGGCTGGAACAACCGTTCCTTTGCTTGGGCCCAATGGCACCGACCTTTTTCCAGGTGTTTTTCCGTGCTGGGACTATGCGACGGCGGCCGATTTGCTCGACGCGAGAAGCATGACGTGGCGGTACTATGCGCCTGCCGGCGGCAACCCGATCAACGTCGACTCGGCCTACGACGCCATTCGCCATATCCGCTACGGCGCCGACTGGAACAGGAATGTGATTTATCCGCAGACCCAGGTGCTGACCGATATTCAAAACGGCCACCTTGCGCAGGTGACCTGGGTGATCCCCGATTATCTGCACTCCGATCATCCTGGAAGCGGCAGCGTGGAGGGGCCGGACTGGGTGGCATCGGTCGTCAACGCCATTGGGCAAAGCAAATTCTGGAACTCGACCGCCATCTTCATCTGCTGGGATGACTGGGGTGGTTGGTACGACCATGTCCTTCCGCCCACGGTGGACGCGATGGGCCCGGGATTTCGCGTTCCTGTGATCGTGGTATCGCCGTACGCGAAGCACGGCTATATCTCCCACCATGTGCACGAAGCCAGCGGCTTCATCGCGTTCATCGAGCACAACTGGGGACTGGGGAACCTGGGCGCGCGCGACGCGACTGCGGACGACTTTAGCGATTGCTTCGATTACTCGCAGAAGCCGCGCGCGTTCGCGCCGATTGCAACCAGAACGACGCCGGACAAACTGATTCTCGAAAAGCCGAGCGGCCCGCCGGATGACGACTGAGAAACAAAAGCAGAAAAACCAGAGCGGCGGACGAGGATTGTCCGCCGCTCTTTGTTTTGTAGTGCGCTTTACTGCCCCGGCGTGTGGCCGGTGAACTTGTCGGCCCACTGGATGAACCACTTCATATTCGGCGCGTCGGTGTGGCCGCCGTCATCCTGGCGCCAGGCAAGCTGGCCGTCGAGCAATCCATCATTCACAGCCGGCATCTTGGCGGTTTTGTAATCGTCGGTGACGCCAAGACCCTTTGCGCCGAGCAGAGTGAAGACGCGGCTGGCGTCGACAGTGGCCATCCAACTGCCTTGGTGATCGAGCCAGTGCGCGTCGCCTTTTTCAGGGACGCCGTAGCTGATGAATGTGAGCCTCGGCGCGCAGAGAGCGATCAACTCATTCGAGTCGACGGGAAGATCGCCAGGGGTCAAGCTGCCGAACTTGGCTTCAGAGGCGTCGTATTTGATGAAGTTGCCGTCCTCCCAGTAATACTCGCCTGTGCTCAGGTTCTCCACGCCCTCGCCGTAGTTGCGGCGCAGCAGAGTGGCTCCGCCCTTGCCCGATGAACCGACCAGCACCATGGCGAAGCGATCGTTGTAGGCCATGGTGACGAGTGCGGCTTTGCCGTAGCGCGAGACGCCTTCAATGCCCACGTGTTTGGCGTCGACGGCGGGATCGGTCTCAAGATAATCGAGTCCGCGATCGGCACCCCACGCCCACGCCCTCAGCGCGCCCCACTGGTCGGGCTGGCGCGGCTGGCCTTTGTTCACCAGGCCGATGATGCCGCGGGTGAGGCCGTCACCGTTGTCGGCCTGCACGCTTGCAGGGTCGAAGCGGACGAAACCCCAGCCGGCTGCGACGAGCTCCCATTCATTCGGGGGATCACCGTCGGCATTCAACTGCGGAGGCACGAAGAAAGGCGGCTCCTCAAGTGGCTCCCATGCCGGATGCTTGGCGAAGACGTCTTTGAGCGATGGGTCCTGCTGGATCAGCGCAGCCTTCCACGCCGCGTTGATCTGGTCGAGCTCTGGCCCGCGCGGTTGGTTGGGGTAGGGAAATCCAGCGCGCGTGAACTCCATGAGCACGGGAACGGGCTTTGTGGCGTTTGCCGGTGTGACGACGGTCATGTGAATCTTCACGCTGATCGCGGGGCAGCCCGAGTTGTCCACTTCGCCGATCAGGTCCTTGGCGATCACCGGAGTGAAGCCGATCATCTCGTGGTCGATGGCGGTTACGGTCCATGTAACCTTAGGGACGTTTGCAGGCACGTAGCCGTAGACGTATTTCGAATACATATCGACGATCTGAGGGCGGCGATCTTTCCACCACATTTCCGGAGTGGTCACCTTTTTGCCGTCGTTCATCGTGAGCGGATCGGGAACATTGGGATAGGGATTCGCCTTCGATTCGTCGTAGTTGGCGTGGTTCGGGGCATTTTCATTCCCGTTCCATCCCGGGCGAAGCGTCTTGATTCCGAGCTGGTCCATCATGTTCTGGTGATCCTGATCGGCGGTGAAGGTGACCGGGGTACAGGGAGCTTGCGCCAGAACGGCGGAGGTAGCGGCGAATGTAAAGGCGAAAAAGACGGGTTTGAGGCAGGAATGCATAGGCGCGCTCCGGAATAATATGCTTGCAGCGATCTTTGCGGGGTAGAATTTCTTCGAGGATCATACTAAATCATCACTATGAGACAGACTGGCAAAATCGCGTTGTTAGCGGGGTTGTTGGCATTGGCAACCTGCGCGTGGGCCGAGAAGGGCGCAAAGGGAGAGGCGTGGGTGGAGAGCTGGGGCGCTTCGCAGCAGATTCCGGAGCCGCAGAATGCGCTGCCCACGGATGATCTGCGCGACGCGACATTGCGGCAGATCGTTCACCTGTCGCTGGGAGGCTCGGCGATGCGCGTGCATTTGTCGAACGCTTTCGGAACGCAGGCGTTGCACTTCACTTCGGTGCATGTGGCGCACGCAGTTTCTCCCAGAGCCGCGGCAATCGATCCCACGAGCGATCACGCGCTGACTTTTGCCGGCAAACCAGACGTGACGATTCCGCCGGGCGCGGAGTATGTTTCTGACCCGCTCAATATTTCAGTAGCGCCGTTGTCGGACATTGCCGTGTCGTTTCATCTGGACGCGCCGCCTGATCCGGAGACGGGGCATCCGGGTTCGCGATCCACTTCGTATTACGAGCATGGCGATGCGGTGGGCGCGACGGATTTGCCCGACGCAAAACATGTCGATCACTGGTATCAGCTCACCGGTATCGATGTGCTGACCTCGTCTGAGGCGGGAACGATCGTGGCGTTGGGTGACTCAATCACCGACGGCCACGCGGCAACTACAAATGGGAACGACCGCTGGCCGGATATTCTGGCCGCGCGGCTGCAGGCGGAGAAAAAGACGCGCGATGTCGGCGTGTCGAACCAGGGAATCGGCGGCAATCATCTGCTCACAGACGGGCTGGGGCCGAATGTGCTGGCGCGGCTCGATCGCGATGTGCTGGCGCCCGCCGGCGTGCGCTGGGTGATCGTCTTCGAGGGTGTGAACGACCTGGGCGGACTGGCGCGCAACGGCGAGGTTCCCGCGGACCAGCACACCGCGCTGGTGGAGCGCGTGATTGCGGCGTACGAGCAGATCATTGCGCGCGCTCATGCGCACGGGCTGCGCGTTTATGGCGCCACCATCACGCCGTACACGGGTTCGGGCTACTACCATCCCGGGGCGTGGAGCGAGGCCGACAGAGTGGCGGTGAATGCGTGGATTCGCGCGGCGGGGCACTTTGACGCGGTGATCGATTTCGACGCGGTGATGCGCGACCCTTCGCAACCCGGTCATCTTCTGCCGGCCTTGGATTGCGGCGACCATCTGCATCCTTCGCCTGCCGGTTACAAGGCGATGGGAGATGCGATCCCGCTGAATCTGTTCGAGAGGTGAGAGCGGGCAAGCGTGGCTTAGCTATTTTCAGTGCCAAGCATCGGCAGATGGGACGGGCCGTCTGTCCCCAGGTTTCGATGGACAGCGTGCAGGTTGGGGATCGGCGGTCTCAGCGATGAGGAGCCGCCACAGAAGGCGGGTTATCGGCCTTGTGGCTGGTTCCCGGTGTACCAATGTGATCGGCGAGTTCGTCTCCGGTGAAGCTGTCGGTGTAGCTCGCATCGATCTCCGGCAGCATCGCTGCATTCCAGGCGGCCCATTCCGCGATTAAGCGGTTGTAATCGTCGGGCATCCGTTCCTTTAGGTTGGCGCGCTCCATGGGATCGTCAACGACGTTGAAGAGGAATGTATTCTCGAGAATCTTGAGATACTTCATATCGCCATCGCGCGTCGCGTGCTGAGCATTGGCTTTGTAGCGCCAAAAGAGCTTGCGAGCGACCGGCGTGGTGCCTTCGGCTAGAAATGGAAGGAGGTTAATGCCGTCGGGTGGATACGCGGCATCGGGCCGCGTGCCGGCGGCGGCAAGAAGGGTTGGCAGCCAATCCATGCTGATGGCCACTTGATTGGTGGTTTGGCCCAAGGCAATGCGCGCGGGCCACGAAATGATGGCCGGAATACGCAAGCCGCCTTCAAGCAACTCTGTCTTCCGGCCTGTAAATGGCCAAGTATCGGCGAAACGCTCGCCGCCGTTGTCGCTGGTGAAAATAACGATAGTGTTGTCGAGGATGCCGCCGGCGCGAAGGGCTTCAAGCGCACGGCCAACCTGAAGATCGAGGTCCTCGATCATGCGCCGATAGGTCGCTTGCGAACCGCCGTCAAAATCGGCGAGCCGATGACCGTTGAGCCGTCGCGATTCGGCCTCGTCTCCGGGTCCCTCCCACGGCCAGTGCGGCGCATTAAAGTGCAGGCTCAGCAGGAAGGGCTTTCGAGCTTTGGCGTATCCGTTAATCACATTGACGGCGTGGCTGCCGAGAATATCAGTCAGGTAGCCAACCTGTTGGACCTTGATGTCTTCGTCCCACAAGTCGTTTGAGTGTGTAAAGTAGTCGACCGCGCCGCCGCGAAAACCGTAGAAGTGGTCATAGCCACTCAGCAACGGGCCGTACTTTGGCAGCAAGCCGAGATGCCACTTGCCCACGAGGGTGGTTCCATATCCGGCCTTGCGCAGGAGCGAAGGCAGCGTGGGATGGCTCGGAGGCAAACCGGTGTCACGTCCGGCGAGCGGTTCGTCGAGACCAACATCGAGGCGGTCCTGATAGCGTCCGGTAATTAGAGCGGTGCGCGTGGCCGAACAGACCGCGGAGTTGGCGTAGGCCTGCAGAAAGCGCATTCCGCGCGATGCAAGACTATCGATATTCGGAGTGTGGAGGTCGGGTCGTCCGTTGCAGGAGATATCTGCGTAACCCATATCGTCAGCAAGGATGAAAACCATATTGGGCGGAGCCTGGCCCGATTCGCCCAGCAGCTTGTCGGCGCCAGAGGCAAGCACCGCCGCGCCCAGCGCAGCGCCACGCAGCACCGTGCGGCGAGAAAACTCTGATGGACTCATGATGAAAGGCCCTCCAACTGGAAACTCCGTTGCGACCCAGAATCACGATAAGTGTACTTCGCCTGAGGTAGATTGCGATGCCAACGGAATGTTCGCATCGAAAGTGGGAACTTTTCGGAAGAAGAGCGGTCAATCATCATCCGATTGGGAGATCAATTCGTCCGCTCCATCACCACTTGAATATTCGCGGTCGCGATTGGAGTGCCCGGCAAATTCTGCGAACCAAGGGAACCAAGGGACAGACGGGACGTTCCCAGTCTTCTGCAGAAACTCGCCGAGCGCGAGGGGAGCGGGTCAGTATTTTGTGGCGAGGGATCTTGCGGCTTCGGAGAATTCCGGTTTCTGCGGCGGGGCAGGGCGCGCTTTGCGCTTCTTGCTTGCAGGGGCGCTCTGTACGGTTGCGGAGCTATGCGCGTGCGTGCCGGAGTTTTCGCCCATAACGTGCAGGCGCAGGAAGTTGGTTGAACCGGATTTGGTGCGGGTGCCTGCGACGATGGCGATGACCTCGCGCGGACGAACGTAGCCGCCCTTTTCCAGCAGTTTCTCCGCGCATTCAACCATGGCTTCGTTTGTGCTCACCTTGGGACAGCGGATGGGCGTGGTGCCCCACAGCAGGTTGAGGCGGTTGACGGTGACGTCAAGTGGGCTGAGCGCGAAGATCGGCGCCGTTGGATGATACTTGGAAAGCTGGCGGGCAGTGCCGCCGGACTCCGTGAAGAGCGCGATGCCGCGCAGGTCAAGATCGTCGGCGGCGTGTGCCGTTGCCTCGCAAATGGTTTCGGCAATCGAGAGACCGCTGCGGCGCTCGCGTGGCGCGGCTTCAAGGTTCTCCCTCATGTGCTGCTCGGTTTCGGTAACAATGCGCGCCATCATCTGTACCGCCTCGACCGGATACTTGCCCACGGCGGATTCACCAGAGAGCATCACGGCGTCGGTGCCGTCGTAGATAGCGTTGGCCACGTCGGAAACCTCGGCGCGCGTGGGCCGAGGATTTTCAATCATCGATTCCAGCATCTGCGTAGCGGTGATGACCGGCTTAAAGTACTCGGCGGCGCGGCGGATGATGTACTTCTGAATGGCGGGAACTTTTTCCGGCGGCACTTCCACACCCAGGTCTCCGCGCGCCACCATGATGCCGTCCGCCACTTGCAGAATGGCGTCGAGATGCTCGACGGCCTGCGGCTTTTCCAGCTTTGCGATGATCCACGTATCGGCGCCGTGCGCGGCCACGCGATTACGCACCAGGCTCACGTCTTCAGCGGTGCGCACAAAGGATACGGCGATGGCATCGACGCCGTGATTGAGCGCAAATTCCAGATCCTCGGAGTCTTTGTCAGTGAGCGAGGGTGTGCGCACCAGGACGCCGGGAAGATTGATGCCTTTGCTTTCGCCCAGCATGCCGCCGTTGACGATATCGCAGACCACGTCACCACCGGAAACCTCGTGCACACGGAGCTCGATGAGGCCGTCGGAAAGAAGGATCCGCGAACCTTGCTCAACGTTTTCAGCGAGCGTTTTGAATGTGGTGCCAACCTGCGATGCGGTGCCCGGCACGTCGCGCGGCGTGATGGTGATTTTGTGGCCCGCCTTGAGCAGCACGGATTGATGATCCTTCAGCAGGGTAGTGCGAATTTTGGGCCCTTGCAGGTCGGCGAGGATGCAAAGCGGCCGTTTCTCTTCCTGGCTCACTTTGCGAATCTTCTGCATGACCGCGATCTTCCGCTCGTGTGTACTGTGCGAAAAGTTGAGGCGAACCACATCGACGCCGGCGCGAATCATTGCGCGAATGACAGTGTCGGTGTTCGAAGCCGGGCCCAGCGTAGCAACAATCTTGGCGCGGCGCTGCGCGGGAGATCCGGTCAGATTCAGGTCGGCGAAGGGCATGGGGCGGCTCCAGACACGATTCTTGTTGGTCGAAAGCGTTGTTCAGCGGTTCAAAGGGAGCAAGGGGACGCGGCTATCACCATTGTAAATGGCCGAGCGGGAGAAAACAGGAACCGAAGGAATAAGGGACTGGGCAAATGTGAGCGGCAATATGGGCAGTCGAAGCACGCAGGGACGGATCAGCGGGAAAGCTGAGCGGGCTCGGGAGCCGCGGCGTCGGCGGTTTGATTCTGGCGTTCCCAGTAGAGAACGCCGTTCAGCTCAGCGCCGAGCAAAACGCTGAACGACGTGATGTAAAGCCACACGAGAGTCGCGATCCCGGCCGCGAACGATCCATAGAGCCGGGTGTAGTTGGCGGTGCTCGTTACGTACCAGCCGTAAGCGAGCGTGGCCGGAAACCAGATGAAGGTGCCGGCGATGGCGCCGGGTGCGACCCAGAACCAGCGCTCGGTCCTGTGAGTACCGAAATGGTAAAGGGCAGTGAGGACAGCGAGGATGGCGGTAAAGCTGACCGCCCAACGGGCCCTGCGCCAGAACAGAATTACGACAGGGCGCAGGTCATGGCTGGCGTTCGCGATCATCCAATGCTCGATCTGGTGGCCGAAGACGATCGCGAGTGAGGCCAGCGACAACGGAATGAGCACAATGAACACCAGCAGCAGCGCGCGGGCGCGGCGTCCCCAGAATGTCCAGTTTTCCGGCGGCAGCCGGTAGGCACGGCGAAACCCTTCCATCAGTGAAAGCATCACCCCCATACCCGCAAAAAGGCTGAGGCAAGTTGCGGAGAGAATCAGCTGCTCGGAGTGGAACCGGTGATTAAGGATGGAGGACTGAACAAGATCGAGAGTGTCCGCGGGCAGAAACTGCTCGAGGACGGTGCGCGTCTCGCCCACAAAGGAAGGCCCCTCTTCCACCTGCGCCACCAGCGTGGTGATGACCAGCAGGGCGGGGAAGAACATGAGCATTCCGGAGTAGGCCGCGGCCTTCGACGTGTTGATCACGTCGTGGATATACGCCTGAATCAGCGCTTCCCGAATTCTGACGAAATAGAGGCTCATCGGCGCTACAAGCCAGAGTAGAGCATTGACGGGGTTTACGGCGATAAAAACAGGGAACCAGGGACCAAGGGAACAAGGAAAAGCAGGTCAGCGGGACAGCCGGCTGTCTCACGAATCGGGAGACCGAAGCGGCCGGCGATCTGAATTCGCGTCTGAATGCACTCTGCGTCAGCGGTCAGTGCAGGAGTAGCAGGGATCGATGGAAGCTTGGATCAGCGGCGTATCGGCGAGACGCGCTCCGCGCACCATCCAGCGCACCGCGGGCATGTTCGCGTAGGTGGGCGTGCGCACATGAACGCGGGCCGGATTGCGTGAGTTCTCTTTCCAGCTGACGCTATACATGACCTCGCCGCGCGGCGCCTCAACGCGGCTGGTCGCCGTTCCGGTGGCGAATAACAGCTTTTCCGGCGCCGACGAGACTTCGCCGGGTGCCATCATGGCCAGTGCCTGGCGGATGATGTTGCAGCTCTCGATGATTTCGAGGGCGCGGACGAAGAGGCGGGCGCGCACATCGCCGGCCTGCTCAACGGGAACTTCGAATTTCATCTCCGCGTAGGCGGCATAGGGTGCGTCTCGCCGCAGATCCTGCGGAATGCCTGAGGCGCGGGCCGTGGGGCCGACGACAGCACAGGAAACCGCTTTCTCGTGCGTGAGCACGCCGATGCCGGCGCAGCGCGAGCGCGCGGTGGAGCTCGTAGTGAAGATGGGAATCACGGTGCGCATCATCTCGCGCTCCAGTTCGTCGATCATGGGCACCAGAGCAAGGGGGTCTTCGATGTCACGGTTGACGCCGCCAACATGATTCATCGAGTAGTTGACGCGATTGCCAGAGATGGCCTGCAACACATCCATTACTTTTTCGCGCAGCGCGAAGCACGTCATAAACATGGTCTTGAAGCCCATGAGCTTGGCGGCGATTCCGGCCCACAGCACATGGGAGTGCAGCCGCTCAAGCTCCGCCATCGCCACGCGAATGTACTGCGCGCGCGGCGGCGCCTCAACGCCGGCCAGCTTTTCCATAGCCTGGCAGAGCGTGAGCGTATGAATGAAGGAACAGATGCCGCACACGCGCTCCATGAGCGCGATGACCTGAACGTAGTTGCGCGTTTCAGCCAAATGCTCGATGCCGCGAAAGTTGAAGCCGATGTTGAGCTCGGCATCCTTCACCGTCTCGCCTTCACAGATCATTTCGAGCTTGTAGGGCTCTTCAAGGCCGGGATGGTAGGGTCCCATGGGGATTTTGTAACTCATTGTGCGACCTCCTTTTGGCCAGGCGCGCCGGAAGCGGGCTCGTCCTGCACCGGGGCTACGCGCAGATTCACGCCGGGTTTGTCGCCCTCACGCAGCATCAGCGGCTCAAACACGCGGCCCGTAAACACGATGGCGAAACCCTCGTGGACTTCCCGTTCGATCCAGTCTGCCGCCTCGATGAGGTCAACAATGCTCTCGATCCTGGCGCTTTCGGGGGATTTGCCGGCGATTTGAAACGGTACGCCGAGCAGCCATCCCTGGAGATCCCAGTGGTACTCGAGACGGAATCCCGCGTCGCCGGGCAACTCGTAGGCGGTGATGGTGACGAATCGCGCTCCGGCGGCGTTCATTGCCTGGGCCACGTTGCGGATACTTACTGCTCCGGGGTTCAGCCAGCGCGTGCCGAGGTTCTCGACCCACGGCTCTACAACCCCCAGCTTTTCGCGAATGGTATCGAGAGCGATCATTGTGCGCCTCCGGTTGCGGTACTCGGCACGGCTGCGCTCGCCGGTACTACCGGTGGAACAGCGGGCGCAGGTTTGGGCGCGGGCGGCCTGCGCGCCACGGTGTAGGAATTCTTGAGCTCGCCCTGCATGGTGTAAACCGGCGGGACGGCCTCCTGCTGCGAGAGCGCGTGCTCGGTGTGGCCTTCCTTCAATGCGTGTTCGGCGCAGCCTTCAACGCAACGCCCGCAGAAAGTGCACTGGCCGGGGTTGTAGCTCCATGTGAACTCGCCTTTGCCGGCCTTGAACTCGATGGCGCGCGAGGTGCAGCGGAAACGGCAAACCGCGCAGCCGGTGCAAAGCGCGGGATCGAACCGCACCAGTCCGCGGAAGCGCGGAGTGACCCGAGGATGTGCGGGGAAGAGCAGGGTCTGGTAGCCGCGCCGCAGGTTCTTCCAGAGCATGATGAGGATGTTCATGACCGGAACCTCATGAAGATCGCGGATGACACGGCAAGAACCGCGAAGATGAGAGTGCACTGCCAGTAGAAGCGCACGCTGGAGTCGATGGCGAGGCGCGCTGTGGCGGCGGCAAGCGCCGAAAGCAGGAGCACGACGCCGAACGAAATTGCGATAAAGATGCAGGCCGCGAGCCACGCACCGCCCCACGGAATTGCGAAGTGCGGAGCGACCAGCGTGGCGACAAGGCCGGTGCCGGCAACCCATTCCAGTCCGTGCGAGAGCTCCCACATGGCCAACTCCGGCCCCGCATATTCGGTCATGGGGCCAGCGTAGATCTCCTGCTCCGCGTTGGGCAGCGAAAAGGGATTGATGTGCAGCTTGGCGGGCAGGCAGACAAGAATCGCCAGCACACCGAGCCAATGCAGCGGGGTGAAGGGCGCGGCGGCCATTGCTTCGAGCCTGAACGTATGTTGCGAGGCGGCGATGGAAACAATGGCCAGCAGAAAGACGATGTTGTAGGAGACGCTGAGCGCCGCCTCGCGAGCCGAGCCGATTTCACCGAAGATCGACCGCGACGAGAAGCCCGCGGCGATGATGCAAATGGATGGCAGCTCGAGCAGCGCCAGCAGCAGGATCAGATCGCCCTCGAATCCGCCCGAGGACGGAAGCACGGGCAACAGGCCAACGGCCCCGGCAGCAGCCGAAACCGCGAGAAGCGGCCATGCGCGCATGAGCAGGCCGGCAATCCCAGGCCGCGGCGGCGTGCTTTTGCCGAGCAGCTTGACGAAGTCCCAAAACGGCTGCATGAACGGCGGACCGACGCGCGCTTGCATCAGTGCGACCGATTTGCGCTCGACCCAAAGGAAGAACCACGCGGCGGGCACGGCAAAGAGCAGTCCCGGAAAGATGAGCAGCCGAGCGAGTGCGGTGAGGAGAGTCATTGGTTTGCCCCCTCATGGGTCTCGGCCACGAGCGTGGCGACAGTTTCCAGCGGTTTGTTTTCGCGCTCGGCGAGAATCTGCGCGGCTCTCGCGACTCCGGCGATGATGGCGTCGGGCCGCGGCGGACAACCGGGCACGAAAACATCGACCGGCAAATGCTTATCCAGCGGGCCATCGAGCGTGCGGCTGTCAATAAATACGTTCGTTGTGGCCGGGCAGGAGCCGATGGCGATGACGGCCTTGGGCCCGAGCACCTGGTCGTAGACGGTTTTGACGGCGCCCACTGCTTTGCGCGTCACAGGCCCAGTGACGCAGAGAATGTCGGCGTGGCGCGGGCTTCCTTCGAGGCGCACACCCAACTGCTCGGCGTCGTAACGCGGCGAGAGCGCGGCCACAATTTCAATGTCGCAGCCGTTGCAGCTACCGGAGTTCATGTGGAAGAGCCACGGGCTGCGGCGGCGGGCAGTGCACATGAGTCGCTTCAAGAGGTTCATGGGCGCACCCCCAGCAATATTTGCCACGCGCTGGGCCAGATGCCCGCGGCGACAAGGATGATGGCGAGCACAATGATCGCCGCCTTGATGGCAAATGGCTCGCGCGTTTTTGTAGCGCCGGCGTCCTCGCCGGCTGTCGTGCGGGCGTCCCCGCCCGCACCCCCGGGCTGCGGCGCGGTGTTGTCCAGCGGCGGACCCCACCAGTTGCGCGAAAGTGCCAGTGCATACGCGATCAGCGCGAAGATGGACGAGAGAATGAGGATCACGAGCGGCCAGACGCCGATTTCGAGCGCTGTTGAATAAAGCCGCCAGCGGCCAATGAAGCCCAGTGTCGGCGGAACGCCCAGCATGGCCAGCATGCCGAAGAGAAATCCGAATGCGCTTACGGGGTAGCGCGCGGCGAGTGCGATGGGCCCCATTTCAGAATTGGGCTCAAGTTCGCCTGCAGCCTCGGGCCCGGCGAGGCAGATAAAGAGCAGCGCCTTGGCCAGCGCGTGCGTTGCCGCGGCAACCAGCGCGCCCTGCGTCCCGATTACGCTCATTGATGCCGTGCCTAGGAGCAGAAAGCCAACGTCTTCGGCCGTTGAAAGCACGAGTAGGCGCTTCAGACTGCGCTGGGTCAACATGAGCAGCGCGGCGATAAGCGAGGTTCCCACTGCCACCCAGACCCACAGTGCCTGCGGCGTGAGCGCAAACGGAGAAGCTTGCGCGGCGGCGCAGAACTCGCCGAAGGCGGCCATGTCGACGACCGCGATAATCACGCCGAGGACTAAAGCCGGCAATTCGTCGGCCAGCTTGAGCAGCCAGAAGAACAGCGGAATGGCCGCCAGTTTAATGCAGACGCTTGTGAAGAGCAGCGCGCGCGCCCAAACCGCATCGCCGCGGTCGGATAGCAATTCGCTCGCGATCATCGATCCGGCCGAGATGAGCACCACGGCAAGATACGTGAGTTTCGCGGCTTGGGAACGCGCGGTGCGCCAGACCAGAATCGCAGTGAGAAACGCGGCGAGTTCCAGCAAGCCAAGACGCAGCCATGGATTCACGACAAGCAGTCCGCCCACGGTCAGCGCGCCGGCGAGCAGAATCTCCGGCACAAGCTTTCGCCCAGCGGCGCTGGCGAGGGCTGCGATCAGCAGCGCGCCGGCTGCGATGGCGATGGCAAGGATCAAGAGCGGCGAGATTTGTTCGGAAGGCATTGGCACAAGCGGGCTTGGGATAGCCGTTCCGGGCACGATCCATCGAGCCAGCGCGAAAGCGACCGCGGCAAAGGCGATGACCAGCATCGTTGCGCGGCGTTCCATCCACGCGAACACAACGCCGAGACCCCGCGAAACTGTCTGTAGCCCACTCCAAAACCAGAGATAAAAGCGATCGACGTTCGACCAGCGAAAGAACGAGCCCCAGTGAGCCTGAAAAATCTCGGAAAAATCACCGGCTGTGAGCCGACCTTGATCGCTCAGCGGCTCGCCGCCAGTAAAGATCCCTCCGCCGGCACCGGCCATCGCCGCGCCTGAAGCCGCAACCGGCCGCGCGGCGTAGGCGACAACGTAAATGACGCCGCCGACGACAAGCGAAACCAATGCGAGTACGAGTCCACCCGTCGAGGAAAAGCTGCCTGCATCGGCCGAGAGTCCGAGCCAAGTAACGTGTACGCCAGCGCCAACGCCGAGCGCCAGGAGAATTGGATTGAGGAAATAGTTGACGGCCAACTGCGGCGCTATGCCAAGCACTACGCTACCCGCGGCGAGGAATCCCATGCCCCATACCATCGTAGGCGGAGATTCGTGCGCGTCTTTGGTTTGCTCGGTCGGCGGTCCAAGAAACACCGCACTGGTCGCCTTGGCGCCAAGAAACACCGTACCCAGGCTTGCAGCCCATGCCACCATCGCAGGCACAGCCCAACCGGCCTGCAGCGCAGCGGCGTAAAGCATCCATTTGCTGGCAAAGCCGCTCATCAGCGGAATGCCCATCATGCTGCCCACACCGATCAACCAGGACAGAGTCGTTTGCGGCATCTTCTGCGCCAGGCCGCCAAGTTGATTCATGTCGCGCGTGCCGCTTGCGTGCTGCACGGAGCCCGCAGTCAGGAACAGCCCGCCCTTAAAGAAGGCGTGATTGAGGCAGTGCAGCAACGCGGCGGTAATGGCGAGCGGCGTGCCGATGCCGAGGCCCATCATCATGTAGCCGATCTGGCTCACGGTTGAAAACGCCAGCATGCGCTTCAGGTCGCTCTGCACCATGGCGTACATCACGCCCACGGCCATCGTCACGGTGCCGATCCACATCAGGCTCTCGCCCCACGCAGCCGGCCATACGCCAAAGCTGTGCATGCGCGCCGCCAGATAGACGCCGGAAGTGACATAACAAGCCGAGTGCAGCAGCGCGCTCACCGGGGTGGGCGCAGCCATGGCTTCGGGAATCCACGTGTGCAGCGGAACCTGCACGCTCTTTGCGACCAGCGCAACGAGCATCAGCGCAAAAATGCCGCCCGTGAAATGGCTCGTCACATTCGGATCGGTCCACAAGGCGCTGCCCGCGCGGTGGTAGAGGATGAGAATTCCGGCCAGCAATCCGTAACCCGCGATGTGCGTCATCAGCAGAACTTTGCGCGCGCCGTTTACCGCCTCGCGGTTGGTGTACCAGAATCCGACGAGCGTGAACGAGCACAGGCCGACCAACTCCCAGCAAAGATAAAAGATGAACAGGTTGGCGCTGTAGACGAGCGCGATAAAGCCGCCGATGAAGACGAGCATGATGGCGTAGAAGCGCGTTGCCGACTTGTCGTGCGCCATGTAGCCAATGGAATAGAGCAGCACCAGGCCGCCGATCGACGCGCCCATGAAGGCAAAGAGCACGCTGAGCGCGTCCACATGAAGAACGAACGCGAGCGGCCCATCCCACGGCAGGGGATTCAGGTTGATGGACTGGCCGCCGCGAACCCACGGCGCGATACCGGCGACCGCGATAAGAGCAGGCAAGCAGCTCAAAAGGGCGAGGATTCCCTTGGTGCGTGCGGAGCACAGGCGCGCCACCAAAATCTGCAGAATGGCGCCCGCCAGAAGCGCGCATGGAGCCATCAATACAAGGATCGGGATTGTGGTCGGGGCCCCCATGCCTTTATGTTGAGCGCGCTACCGTTAGGGTTGATGTGACCGCGCACACACGGAGAAAATCGGACCATCGAAGTCCGGTATTTCATACCACAAGGTGGGAATTCGCCCTATCCGTCCGCGGACAGCTGTCTTGCGCTTTCTGAAGCCGCTTCCGCCAGCGCAACTCGCATCGTCGGCAAGCCGCGAGCAGCTACAATTCTGCGGGAGCCGATCTGCCATGAAAGCAAACATGAAAGTGTGTTTTCGCGTGTTCCTGATCCTGCTGCTTCCTACGGGAGCCATTCAAGATGCGACGGCTCAGTCTGGCGCCGCAGCGCCTTCGTTCCCGGAAGCAACTTCGCGTTTCGCGGCGGAACAACCCGCTCCTCCGGCGCCCTCTGCCAACTACCGCGCAGTGCAGCAACGCCTGGCGCAGGGCTGGAACACGTGGGACACCAACAGTGTCACCACCCAGGTCCTGCTCCCGGAGGGGCTGGCGATTCATTTCGGCCTGAAGCACAACACGGCGTTGAATACCGATGCGTTTCTTGGGGACGCGCTCATCGGCCGCTTACAGCCAGGCGCCGAGCAGGTGACTCCGGGCCCGCACGCATGGGACGGCGGCTACACCGATCTGCGCGTTGCGTGGCGCGGGCACAGTTGGCGAATCCAGAGCGCGCACGACGCAGCAGACCTCATCGTCCTGGCTGAACCATTGCTTTCTACGCCCATATCGGCAATGCCTCCCACGCTGGTTGTTTCAGTCGACTTCCTTTGGAACCGGCCCGGCACCACGCTGCGCCGCGGAGACTTTATTGAGACTCGCGGCCCCTCGGGTTCCGTGCCCGTGTATTGCACCTGCGATCCGCCCTCCGCGCAGACGCAGAGCCACTACGCCGACGTTCCCATTGCCGGTCCATATTTTGCAGTAGACTTCACGGCGCCGGTTGGAATCAGTACGGGACGTCGCCGCACCCTCGCAGAGATTCAAGCCATCATCGAGCGCCAACGCCAGA
>Ga0265330_10000855_pt1 | contig 19003 bp, 19 predicted proteins | sample 41919metaG_FD_202083 | JGI IMG/M metagenome (GOLD analysis project Ga0265330, IMG submission 202083) | Rhizosphere microbial communities from Carex aquatilis grown in University of Washington, Seatle, WA, United States - 4-19-19 metaG | ecosystem: Host-associated > Plants > Roots > Rhizosphere... | reverse complement strand
GGGATGGGGCTTCTCTCCGTCAGAGCCCAATCGGCTCAAGCCTCAGTGCTTGAGGCTTTCATAGAGCAGTTCGCCGATTGTGCGAAGGGAGAGAAGAAGTGATGGCGCATCCGTGCGCGGCGCACGCGCTCGTGTGCCCCGGGCAATCCGACGAGCGGTACTACCGAGACCAGACGTGACTTTTCCAAAACTTCCGATCGCAGCGCTTATTCTTGGTATCGGCATGGCCTCCGCTTCGGCCAATGCCGCGTGGGTGAAATTTGCTGAAAACGACCGCTTGGTCGCCTACTACGAACCCACGGTGAAGAGCTCAGGGTTAGTCACGGTCTGGGTCATGTTCGACTACAAGTCGCAGCAGGAGTCGGCTCGTAGCGGCCGTCGGTACCTTTCGCAGAAGGGGCAACAGGAGGTCGATTGTGTAGCGCAGCGTACCCGTACAGTATTCTTCACTTGGCTCGCTGGTCGCATGGGAGACGGAGTCGTTGTTTACACCGGCAGAACACCGACGCCGTGGGAACCAAATTCGCCCGGCGGCATCGGTCGCGCTCTGGCGTCAGAAGCCTGTGTTCAAAGGTGATACCTAACATGTTAATCGACACGGACGACAGGGGACAGGTGCACGCTTCGCGTGCACCTGTCCCCTGTCGCTGGTCATTTCTACGTTAGCCCGTTCATAAACAAGAGAAACCGATGGCACATGAAGTACGCGTCAATATCGATACCGCAGTTGTCGCCCACAAGGACTTTGCAGTTGTGGTACGCAACGACGCCGGAAAGATCGGCTCTAAAAATTTATGCGCCACCGCGCTAAATTGAATTAATCAGGGCTTAATAGATTTATCCATTAAGCCTTCCAGGCAGTTTGACATTATTCATCAATAGCACACGGGAAAAATTAGGGGGTTTAAATGCGTAGAGTTATTTTGATGTCGTTGGCTATTGTGAGCAGTAACGCTCTCGCAGAATGGAGAGAGGTTGGCGAGGATGCCACCCATAAAATCACCACCTACGCCGATCCAACAACCATTCGCAAGGCAGGCAATAGGGTGCAAATGTGGCATCTGTTTTACTTGAAAGCAACTACCGAGGCGTACAGATCCTTGAAGGTACAAAGCGAATACGACTGCATACAAAAGCAAAGTCGTAGTCTTTATACATCTGCATATCAGGGAAACATGGGCAATGGCAAAGTGGTTGGCATTGAGTCTGATCCTGGAGATTGGAAACCAATCCCCCTTGGCAGCCCAAAAGAATATTTATTTTATATCGCGTGTGGTCGGCAATAGCCTTAGCATGAAAAGCAAAGCTGTCGGGCTAAGCATAAAAATCTAACACTGTGAGGCGGACTTGCGTGCAGCAAGCCGATTATTTTATCCGTTAGAGCATAAATGCAATAGTCAACTATAAATACTAGGAGAAGAAAATGGCAGGAATACGCATGTTTGAAGAGCAGCTACAAATCATGTCGCCTCATACACTCAACGCCCTTCAAAAACTAGTCATGGCCATGGCTGATTTAGCGAAAAATTCCGGCAAAAAACATTTTTTGGTCGTGACAAAGGTCAAGAGGCTTACGCAAAATTCCTATCGACATTGAAGACAACCATTCACTCGATGATTTTGGATGGTGTTATTACTGAAGCGACTTCGTCATCTCAGGCAGTCGATGCCCTTGAGCAGAAGTTAAAGCTCTTTTCTATGGCCTTCCCGAATTGGCAAGAGGCCTATGGTTTTTCTGCAGTTTTCTTTGGACAGAGTAGGCAGGACGCCGTAGCCGCCATTGAGCGGTTGAGGTCTTTGCCATAATTTTTACATTTATCTGCAATTTGAGAGATTATGGTCGCGAGTCGTTAATTTTTATAAGATTTCGGTCTTTTTTATGCGGATCTAATTTTGCCAAATATTTTTTACTTAATTTTAGCGTTAGCCTGGTAAATAATCTGCCTCATGGTTGATTCCGCGATTTTACTTTCATCTCGCAGCGTCCTTTGCGTTCGCGGTTCCCGTGGTGCGGGCGGTTTTTGTGCCACGTGGCGCTTTGGTTAGCAGCTCTTCTTTTGGTAGTGCCGTTCATTTGCGCAGGTGCCCGGAAGTAATCGCTATGCCAACCCGTCGTTGCAGTGGATCGGCTACGCCGCCCACTGAAATTGTCCGTTAGCGCCCACAAAATCCAGCTCTGCCATCTTGCCAGTGCCACCTATTAAATCATCAAACTTAATCCCATCTTGTTGGGGGAGCACAACATGAAGCAGTACAAGGTCTTTAAGCATCCCTCTGGATCAACCGAGGCCGTCAAGCAAGGATGGTCGTGGCCCGGTTTCTTTTTCAATTTTATTTGGGCGTTAGTTAAAAAAATGTGGGCCCTTGGGGTCGGCGTCCTAATCAGTTTTCTTGTCTTTGGATTTTTTATTGGCTTCGCAAGCGTTCGCTCCAGTGGCGATGCGATAGTTAACTCCGTTGCACTCACTGCCAACATTATTTTTGGGATAAATGGCAATTCGTGGCGCGAAAAAAATCTCGTCTCACGGGGGTTCGAAAAGGTAGATACCGTAACTGCAGCCAACCCAGAGAGCGCAATCGCGCTGCACCTGAAAAGATACCCCACTGTGCTATCAAACAAGAGTGAAATTTCTTCCAAAGAGATTATCGGCAAAAAAACAATAGGACGTCAAGCGGAAGAGATAAACAAAATTTCTATCGATGACGAATTAATTGAGCAAGGATGCAGCAAGGACGCTATAGATTATCTAAATTACCCAATACACATCTACTCGTATATGCAAAAATATAAGAAGACGGAGGATAAAATTCATGATGCAATAAAAAAGGGAAAATTGCGTGGATGCTATGTCGGAGAAGCACTATGGATTGAAGATAAAAAAATATAGTTTATTTTCACTCAACCAAACGCCAACTCATTGATGCTTCCGGAAACAGAGAGGCAACCAAATAAAATCGCTACCCATTCGTCGTACCCCACCGCGACGCGCCGGCTCAACTCTGGGTTAGCCCTTCCAAGATCCGCTTTTTTTGCCCCATGGTTTTGCAAACGGCAATCCCTTTCTCAGGCGCTGCTCCGCGCCTGGCTTGCCGTATCTCCGGGCTACGCCTACAAGCGGTTTACTTGTTTCAAGCCTTTTTTGTCTCCAGCACTTGCGCAGTAAGCGCTCCCAGCTATCATTCTTCAAGCATTGCGTCGTCTTCGTGGCGCCGTGCTTTTGCGCAGTTCGCGCCGGTCGTCAAGCTGTGGCGCTCGGTAGTTGTCGCCGCGCCTAGCTTGGCGACAGGGACTTCCCACCTAGTCAACAGGATTCGTTGATTTTCTTGATTACGGGCTGCCTCTCTTCTCTCCCATAAGCCGCGTGCGTTCTGCGTGATGCAACGCCACATGGAACAGACTGCACATCTACAGGCGGCCTTGTTGCACTCGGGTTTCAGTGCGAGCCCAGATACGAACCGCTTGGCAGGAATCCATTCATTCACCGTCGTCGCCACTCTGGGCGCAACACAGGGTTGCTGGCGGGCTACTCCCTCGGCTACGCGGTGGCACTGGCCGATGGCGTGCCGCAGTGCTGCGGGCCAAGCGCGAGCGCGATGGGACGGGTGGGGTTGATGGGCAGGGTGAAGCGGGTTGCGGCTGACTGGGCTGTAGTGACTCCGAAGCCTGTTGCAGCGGCAGCTTGAAACTATCACTTTGATAGCTGTTGGCGAATATGAATTAAGGGCTAGAGGCCAATTTGACTTGATTTTTTCGGCGTTCAAAGGCGCTGTGGCGGCCTGCTGGTGTTTAGGGGGCTGGCGTCCCTTCATCAGCGCGCTCAATGTTCTGGCAATGGGGTCGGAGCACGAGTTTCGCTGCGCGAAATCGTGATCCGACCCCATTGCCTGCGCCGCTTGCTCCTCGGACCGCAGGCCGTTGCATAGCCCAGGGGGGCGCGGGCGGCGGGGTGCCTTCTCTTTGGGGTTGGTCCTTGGGGACCAAAACACCGTTACTGCGCGGTGGGGCTATGCACTTTGGCTGGTCGCCAGCTGGCGGAGCCCTTCGCTGGCCTGCGCGGTCGCAGCCAGGCTTTTGCGGCGGGGCACCAGGTCATCGTCGAGCAGGCTTTCAATGCGGGCAAAGATCTCGAAGCGGGAAAACGGCTTCTTCATGAAATCGTCGGCCCCGATGCGATTGACGTAGAACTGTTCGATGGCGTGCTCGTTGCCGCTGATCATGATGACCGGTATGTGCTGGTACGCCGGGTTCTTGCGGATCAGGCGCAGGGCATGGAAGCCGTTCATGCCGGGCAGGACGATGTCCAGAAAAATCAGATCGGGCGGGTCCTGGTCGAGCAGCGTCAGGCCATGCTCGGCATCCAGCGCTTCGCGCGTGCTGCACCCGGCCGAGCGCAGCGCCTTGCGCAACACGGCGACCACGGTGGGTGAGTCATCGATGATCAGCGCCCTGGTTCCCTTGCGGGCGTTCTTGCGAGGCGACTGGCGGCGCTCCGGGGCGGCCGTCGGCTCAGCGCTTGCCACTGCGAGCGGGGCCGGCGCGGTGGGTCTGGCGGTTGGCGTTTTTTTGCGCGCACCGCCCCAAAGTCGGTCAAAGATGCTCATGGTGTTGGTTTTTTTCTGCTCGCTGGGTGGGGCGGTTTGCTGGGGCGCCAGTATCCCAGAGACGGCGTGACAAAAGAAGGCGCTGTTCCTAGGGCGTCCGAACGGGCGCTCAAACTATCGCCATTGCATCAGCCCAGGGCATCGTTCACCTGGTCGTTGAATTCCGCCAGGCTCACGGCGTCGCCGATCTCGCGCGGCAGGGCGTCGCGCACCGAAAAAACGCCGAGGATCTTGTCGGCAGGCGACACGATGGGCAGGTGCCGAAAGCCCCGCTCGATCATGATCAGCACGGCTTCGGAGACCTTCATGTCGGGGCCCACCGTTTGCGGGTGCGGCGTCATCACGTCGCAGATCAGGGTGGTCTCGGGGCTCAGCGCCTTGGCCAGCACGCGTGTCATCAGGTCGCGCTCCGTCAGGATGCCCAGGATGGCGCCCAGGGTGTCGAGGATGAGCACGCTGCCGCAGTTGGCACGCGTCATTACACAGGCTGCGTCCCAGACACTGGCCTGGGGCCCCAGGCTCACCACGTGGCGCTGGGAGATCGACTGGAACACGGTGCGTTCGGCCATGGCAGGGCTCCTTTTGCAGCGGGGCGGTAAGGTCAGCGCAGCGATGCGTTGAGTTTTTCCAGCGCTTTTGAGCCGGGGCACAGCTGGGCCGGCCCCAGGCTGTTGAGCGGTGTGTCGCTGGTGTTGAGAGACAGGTGCAGGTCGGTGGCCTGCGGGTCGAGGTAGAGCAGGCCGGTCACCACCTCGCCGCGCGCCTGGTGGGCGTTCATGTAGCTGAGCGCGGCGTAGCGGTCGGACGGGTCGTAGTCGGTGTGCAGTTTGCGCAGGCGCAGCAGGGCGCCGTCGTGCTGTTGCACGTCGATCACTTCGCCGGGGGCGTACTGCGCCGTGATCTCGCTGTGCCGGGGCATGAAGTCGATGCGGCTCACGGCCTCGTTGTGCTGGCGCACATAGTCGTAGCTCTTGGTGCTGCCGCTGTGGTTGTTGAAGGTGACGCAGGGGCTGATGACGTCGATGAACGCCGCCCCACCGTGGCCGAGGGCGCCCTTGATCAGCGGCACGAGCTGCTCCTTGTCGCCCGAAAAGCTGCGCGCCACATAGGTAGCGCCCAATTGCAGCGCCAGGCCCACCAGGTCCACCGGGCTGTCGTTGTTGACCACGCCCTTCTTGCTGCGCGAACCCCGGTCCGCCGTGGCCGAGAACTGGCCCTTGGTCAGGCCGTAGACGCCGTTGTTCTCGACGATATAGGCCATGCGCACGCCCCGGCGCATGGCATTGGCGAACTGGCCCAGGCCAATGGACGCCGAATCGCCATCGCCCGAGACGCCCAGGTACAGCAGGTCGCGGTTGGCCAGGTTGGCGCCGGTCAGCACCGAGGGCATACGCCCGTGCACCGTGTTGAAGCCGTGCGAGGCGCCCAGAAAATAGTCCGGCGTTTTGGAGCTGCAGCCAATGCCCGAGAGCTTGGCCACGCGGTGGGGTTCGATGTCCAGCTCCCAGCAGGCCTGGATGATGGCCGCCGAGATCGAGTCGTGCCCGCAGCCCGCACACAGGGTTGAGATGCGGCCTTCGTAGTCGCGCCGCGTGTAGCCCACCTTGTTGTGGGTCAGCGTGGGGTGGTGCAGCCGGGGCTTGGCGAGGTAGGTCATGCGGCCTCCTTGATCAACGCCGTGGCGCCTTGCAGATGGGTCTGAATCGCCTGGGTGATGAAGCGCGCCGTGATCGGCGTGCCGTCGTAGTGCAGCAGCTTGACGAGGCGCGCCGGGTCTACCCCCAGCTCGTTGACCAGCAGGGTGTGCATCTGGGCATCGCGGTTCTGCTCCACCACAAACACCTGTTCGTGTGCGGCGATGAAGCGGTCCACCGCCTGGGGGAAAGGAAAGGCGCGCAGGCGCAGGGCGTCGATGTGGATGCCTGCGGCGGTGAGCACATCCAGCGCCTCCTGCATGGCCGGGCTGGTGGAGCCGAAGTACAGCACGCCCAGCGGCGTGGCATGCGCCGCGCTGCGCAGCACGGGCTGGGGCACCAGGTTGGCGGCGGTGCGGAATTTGCGTAGCAATCGCTCCATGTTGTAGACATAGTCCGGCCCGCGTTCCGAGTAGCGGGCATAGGGGTCGCGCGTGGTGCCGCGTGTGAAAAAACTCCCCTTGGTAGGGTGCGTGCCGGGGTAGGTGCGCCAGGGGATGCCGTCGCCGTCCACGTCCTTGTAGCGGCCAAAATCCTTGCCCGCCTCCAGCTCTTCGGCGGTCATTACCTTGCCCCGGTCGTAGGTACGTGTGTCGTCCCAGGCAAAGGGCTTGCACAGGCGCTGGTTCATGCCGATGTCCAGGTCGGTCATGAGAAAAATGGGGGTTTGCAGCCGGTCGGCCAGGTCCAGTGCCGCCGCTGCGTGTTCAAAGCATTCGTGCGGGTCTTCAGGGAACAGCAGCACATGCTTGGTGTCGCCGTGCGATGCGTAGGCGCAGGCGAGCAAGTCCGACTGCTGGGTGCGCGTGGGCATGCCGGTGGACGGCCCGCCGCGCTGCACGTCGATGATGGTGACCGGAATTTCGGCAAAGTAGGCCAGGCCGATGAACTCCGTCATCAGCGAGATGCCCGGCCCCGAAGTGGCCGTGAAGGCGCGCGCGCCGTTCCAGCCCGCGCCCACCACCATGCCGATGGAGGCCAGTTCGTCCTCGGCCTGCACGATGGCGAAGTTGCTGCGGCCGGTGTCCGGGTCGACGCGGAACTTGTCGCAGTATTTCTGGAAGGCCTCGGGCACCGACGACGAGGGCGTGATTGGGTACCAGGCGGCCACCGTGGCGCCGCCGTACACGCAGCCCAGGGCGGCTGCGCTGTTGCCGTCGGTAAAAATCAGATCGCCCACTTCGTCGGCCCGGCGCACCCGGATGCCCAGGGGTGCCTGGAGGTGGGCTTTGACGTGGTCGCGCCCCAGGTGCAGGGCGCGGACGTTGGATTCGAGCAGCATCTCCTTGCCCTTGTACTGCTCGGCAAAGAGCTTCTCGAACACCTCGGCTTCCACGTCGAGCAGCACCGAAAGCGCCCCCACATAGATGATGTTCTTGAACAACTGGCGCTGGCGCGGCTCGGTGTAGGCGTTGTTGCTGATCTCGGTCAGCGGGACGCCGATGACGGTGATGTCCGTGCGGAATTTGGACGCAGGAATAGGCCGGGTGCTGTCGTAGAACAGGTAGCCGCCGGGCGAGATTTCGGCCACGTCGGCATCCCAGGTCTGCGGGTTCATGGCCACCATCATGTCCACGCCGCCGCGCCGCCCCGAATAGCCGCGCTCGCACACACGGGCCTCGTACCAGGTCGGCAAGCCCTGGATGTTGCTGGGGAAGATGTTGCGCGGGCTCACCGGAACGCCCATCCGCAGGATGGCCTTGGCGAACAGCTCGTTGGCCGAAGCCGAGCCCGAGCCGTTGACGTTGGCGAACTTGATGACAAAGTCGTTGACGGCTTCAATGGGCTTCATGCGGCCTCCAGCGTGTGTCGGGTGGTCTGGGCGTCGCGGCACTGCGGGCCGGCCTGGGTGGTATCCAGGCGGAACTTCTGCATGTCCCAGGCGCCCGTGGGGCAGCGCTCGGCGCACAGGCCGCAGTGCAGGCAGACGTCTTCGTCCTTGACCATGACGCGCTCGGTCTTGAGCGGCGCCGAGACCATCAGCGCTTGCGTCAGATTCCCGGCCGGAGCCTTGAGCCGCGTGCGCAGCTCGTCCTCTTCGCCATTGAAGGTGAACGTGATGCTGTCCATGGGGCAAATGTCCACGCAGGCGTCGCACTCGATGCAGGTGGAGCGGTTGAACACCGTCTGCACGTCACAGTTCAGGCAGCGGCTGGCTTCCTTGAAGGCGGTGGCGGCGTCGAACCCCAGCTCCACTTCCACCCGGATGCTGGCCAGCGCCACCTCGGCCTTGGCCCATGGCACCTTGAAACGCAGGTCGTTCGACACATCGTTGTTGTAGCTCCACTCGTGGATGCCCATCTTGGTGGACATCAGGTTGGTGTGCGGCGCCGGGCGCTGGCGCACATCTTCGCCGTGCAGAAAGCGGTCGATCGACACGGCCGCCTCGTGCCCCTGCGCCACGGCGGTAATGATGTTTTTGGGGCCGTAGGCCGCATCGCCACCGAAGAACACCTGGGGCAGCGTGGATTGAAAGGTGCCCTGTGTGAGCTGCGGCAAACCCCAGCGGTCAAAGGCAATGCCCAGATCGTCCTCGATCCAGGGGAAGGCGTTTTCCTGGCCCACGGCGATCAGCACCACGTCGCAGGGCACGCGCACATCGGGCTCGCCCGTGGGCACCAGGCTGCGGTGGCCTTGTGCGTCGTACTGGGCTTGCACCACTTCGAAGGTCATGGCGGTGAGCTGGCCGTTGTCGTGCTCGAAGGCCTTGGGCACATGGAAGTTCAAAATCGGAATGCCCTCGTGCAGCGCATCCTCTTTTTCCCAAGGCGAGGCTTTCATCTCGTCAAACCCGCTGCGCACGATGACTTTGACGTCGGTGCCGCCCAGGCGCCGCGCCGAGCGGCAGCAGTCCATGGCGGTGTTGCCGCCGCCCAGCACGATGACGCGCGGTGCGATGCGGGTGATGTGCCCGAACGACACCGAGGCCAGCCAGTCGATGCCGATATGGATGTTGCCCTCGATGTCGCCACGGCCTGGAATGGCCAGATCGCGCCCGCGCGGCGCGCCGCTGCCCACAAACACCGCGTCGTAGCCTTGCTGCAGCAGCGTGCGCAGCGAGTCCACGCGCTCCTGGTTGCGAAACTGCACGCCCATGTCGAGGATGTAGCCGGTTTCTTCGTCGATCACCGATTCGGGCAGGCGAAAGCCCGGAATCTGGCTGCGAATGAAGCCGCCCGCCTTGGATTCGGCGTCGAACACCGTCACCGCGTAGCCCAGCGGCGCCAGGTCGCGCGCCACGGTCAGCGATGCGGGGCCGGCGCCCACGCAGGCCACGCGCTTGCCGTTGCGGGCTGCGATGGCGGGCATGCGTGCCTTGATTCCGGCGGTTTTGTTGTCGGCCGCCACGCGCTTCAAGCGGCAGATGGCCACGGGCTCGGGGTGGGCTCCATTGCTTTCCTCCACCCGGCCGCGCCGGCAGGCGGGCTCGCAGGGCCGGTCGCAGGTGCGGCCCAGAATGCCGGGAAACACGTTGGACACCCAGTTGACCATGTAGGCGTCGTCGTAGCGGCCCTGGCCGATCAGGCGGATGTATTCGGGCACCGGGGTGTGGGCAGGGCAGGCCCACTGGCAATCGACCACCTTGTGGAAGTAGTCTGGATGGGCGGTTTGGGTAGGCTGCAAGGCAAACTCCAGTCCTCTGCCTGCGGCCACGGCGGCGCAGGACGCCACAGTCTAGGTTCGCCGCATTGGCGCTGGCTCTCGGGTGAATCCCTTGAGTCCGTCCTTTGTACAGAAAACTTGATGCGGATCAGCGGGCTGGTCTTGCGGCCACGTCCGCCAAAACGCAGGCAAGCGCTGCTTGGACAGCGCGCAGAGAACTATCAAATCAATAGCTGCTAACGCTTATGGGGTATGCGCTAGAGCCATTTTTTGCTAAGAATTTAGCTGGATTAGCTGCCCGTCGCAGAGCCTCTAGCCTTCACAGCCGCCGCAGCCGCTCCAGCGCTGCGCGCAGGGTCTCGTCTTTCTTGGCGAAGCAGAATCGCACCACGCGCTGGTCAAACCCGTCGCGGTAGAACGCCGAGAGCGGAATCGCAGCCACGCCCAATTCGCGGGTCAGCCATTGGCAAAAATCGGCCTCGCTCAAGTCGCTGACCTTTGAGATGTCCACGCACTGGAAGTAGCTGCCGGCGCTGGGCAAGAGCTTCAGGCGTGAGCCTTCCAGCCCCTGGCGAAAGAGGTCGCGCTTGGCCTGGTAGAAGGCGGGCAGTTGCAGGTAGGGTGCCGAATCCTGCAGGTAGGCCGCCAGGCCATGCTGCATGGGGGTGTTCACCGTGAACACGTTGAACTGGTGCACCTTGCGGAACTCGGCGGTCAACGCAGCCGGTGCAGCCACGGTGCCCACCTTCCAACCCGTGACGTGGAAGGTTTTGCCAAAGCTGGAGACGATGAACGCGCGCGCGGCCAGGCCGGGAAAGCGCGCCGCGCTCTGGTGCTCTGCGCCGTCGAACACCATGTGCTCGTAGACCTCGTCGCTGATGAGCAGGATGTTGGTCGGCGCCAGCAGCGCTTGCAATTGGCGCATCTCCTCGGCGCTCCAGACCGTCGCGCTCGGGTTGTGTGGGCTGTTGACGATGATGGCGCGGGTGCGCGGCGTGATGGCGGCGCCGATCTTGTCGAAATCAGGGCGGAAGCTGCCAGGCGTGAGCGGCACGCGCACTGCCACGCCACCCGCGAGCTCGACGTTGGGGACGTAGCTGTCGTAGCAAGGTTCGAGGACGATCACCTCGTCACCGGGGTGCACGGTGGCCAGGATCGCCGTCAGGATGGCCTGCGTTGCCCCAGCCGTGATGGTGATTTCGGCTGCAGCGCTGTATTGGCGGGCGTGGAGTGCTTCTATTTTTGAAGCAACCGCTTCCCGCAGCGCGGGCACGCCCGGCATGGGTGGGTACTGGTTGTGGCCAGCGCCCATGGCGGCGGTCACGGCGTCCGGCAAGCGCGGGTCGCAGTCGAAATCAGGAAAGCCCTGGCCCAGATTCACCGCGCCGTGCTCGGCCGCCAGCGCCGACATCACGCTGAAGATGGTGGTGCCCACTTGCGGCAGGCGGCTGGTGAGGTGCGGGGTGCGGGGTGCGGTGGCGCGGTCCATGGTCAGTGCGAAAGGGGCTTCAAAGTTCGTAGTCGTTCACTTGCCCGGTCATGGCGCGCATGACGAGATCGCGGCTCAGGCGGTCGCTCAGCAGTTCGGCGAAACGGTACACAAAATTGCGCAGGTAGGCGCCGCGCTTGAACGCCACGCGCGCCACGCTCTGGCCAAACAAATGGCCGGCCGGGCGCACCAGCAGGTCGCCTACCGGATCGTCCCGCATGGCCATTTCGGCCACGATGCCCAGGCCCAGGCCCAGGCGCACGTAGGTCTTGATGACGTCCGAATCGATCGCTTCCAGCACCACATTCGGCTGCAGCCGGCGCGTGGCAAAGGCCTGGTCGATCTTGGTGCGACCGGTAAACGATGGGTGGTAGGTAATGAGCGGCTCGTGGGCGATGTCGTCCAGGCCAATGCGCTCCTTTTGCGCCAGCGGGTGGCCGTGCGGCATGACCAGCACATGCTGCCATTCATAGCAAGGCAGGGTGACCAGCTCTGGGTAGTCGACCAGGGATTCGGTGGCCACGCCGATTTCGGCCACCTCGTCGATCACCATGCGGGCCACCTGGTCGGGCGTGGCCTGGTGCAGGCTGATGTTCACCTTGGGGTAGGCCTCGCGCAGTTTTGCGACGGCCGGCGGCAGCACGTAGCGCGCTTGTGTGTGCGTGGTGGCAATGCTGAAGGTGCCGTTGTCCTGGGCGCTGTACTGCTCACCGATGCGCTTCAGGTTGCCGACTTCGCGCATGATGAGCTCGATGCTCTTGAGAACATGCTGGCCCGGTTCGGTGATGCGCTTCAAGCGCTTGCCGTGGCGCGCGAAGATATCAATGCCCAGTTCACCTTCGAGCTCGATGATCGCCTTGGACACCCCGGGCTGCGAGGTGTGCAGCGCTTTCGCCGCCTCGGTGAGGTTCAGGTTGCGGCGAGCGGCTTCCTGAACAAAGCGAAATTGGTGCAGGTTCATATTGAATCTTGGCTAAAGAAGCCAATCATTATGCAATATGGATCGCGTCTGATCCCGTGTGTACGACACTAGATCGGAGGGCCACCACAGGCAATTTCGGCCATCAGCGCCGTCATGCGAGGGTTCTCGCCGACCGCCTCTTGCACCTCGATGGACATATCGGGGTGCTGTGCGCGCAGGGCGGCGACCAACAGGGGCAGGTCGTCCCGCGCGTGCCGCCCGGTGCCCAGAAACATGGGCACGATGGTCAGCGTGCGCACGCCGGCCGCGTGCAAACTGCGGCTTGCCTGCGCCAGGTCGGGCTCGCACAGCTCCAGGTAGGCACAGCGCACCTGGACGCCGGGCCGGCTGCGCTCAATTTCGGCACGCACCGCTTCAATAGGCGCGCGCCAGCCGGCATCGCGCGAACCATGGGCAAACAGGACGATTCCAACGGGGTGGTGCATGGCGTGCCTGCCCATCAACGCCGCAGCACCAGCCAGCCGAAGGCGGCCAGTGAGGCGAAGGTGTAAATAAGGCCTGGCGCCGCCGCCGTGAGCCAAGGCGACCAGTTTTGCAGGGTGCCGGCAAAACCGAACACGTTGTTGAGCAGGAAGAAGCTGATACCCGCCATCACGCCGCCAAACACATAGCCGGTGGTCGAACCCGCGCGAAAGTGCAGGTAGGCAAAAGGCAGGGCCAGCACCACCATCACCAGGCAGCTCAAGGGGTAGAACACCTTGCGCCAGAACTCGATTTCGTAGCGTTGTGCCGATTGGCCGTTGGCCTCCAGGTGGCGAATGTATTGAAAGAGATCCACGGTTGCCATGTGATCGGGTTGGAGGACTGCAGCCGAGACCATGTCGGCTGTGATCCGCGTAGGCCAGCGCAGTTCGGCAAGTTCAAGGCGCTCTGCGCTCTGTGTTTCACCATCGGCGTCTCGCAAAAAGGTATTGCTGTGCACCTGCTTGAGCTGCCACGCCTCCCCGTCGCTTGCAACCTTTGCAGACTCAGCCAGGGTTTGCGATACAAGGCGGCTATGGGCGTCGAAGCGATAAATGCGAATGCCTTCCATCAGGCCGTCCGAGCGAATGGTCCGAATGTTCACGGCGACCGAATCGTCTCCCTGGCGCTCCTTGAGCCAGGCGCCGGTTCCGCCAGTGGTCAGGCGCGCAAGCCCTCTGGACTTGAGCACCTGCGCTGCGCGGTCACTCGCTGGCGCCACATAGTCGCCCAGGGCAAAGGTCACCATCACGAATGCACTGCCCAGCATCAGCAGCATGCCCAGCGCCCGCCCTGGGCCGAGGCCGCTGGTGCGCAAAATGGTGAATTCAGAGCTTTGCGCAAAACGCGCCATCACGAAAATCGTCCCGATCAGCACCGTGATCGGTAGCAGTTCGTACAAATGGGTCGGTATGCCGAGCAGCACATACAGCACGGCCTGAGAGACTGGGTACGTATCGGGCATGCGGCCCACCGAACGCAGTTCATCGATCAGGTCAAAGAAGAAGAACAGCGCCAGAAACCCGAGCGTCACCAGGGCCACGGCAGCGAGCACTTCGCGGTGAACCATGCGGCGAATGGTCTTCATGCGGCCCTCCTGCGCCACAGCGTGGTCCATGACCAGCGGTTGTGGCGAATGCCGATGAGGGCAAGCGCAAACACCAGCACGCCGCCGTGCAGCATGCCGACGTAGGGCAACAGGCCAAAGCGCCCGGATTCGACCCAACTCTGCCCAAGCGTCATGAAGTTGTAGTAAACGACAAAGGCAAACAAGGCAAATAGCAGATTGCCGCTGCGGCTGGCACGGGGATTGACGCTCGCCAGCCCCAGGCCAAGCACCACCAGGTTGAAAGCGGTGAAAGGCAGGCCCACACGCCATGCCAGTTCGGCCTGGAATGTGGGGGCACTCTGCGCCAAAAGCTCGCGGGTGCTGCGCGTCTTGGCCGCGCCATCGTCACCCAGCCCAGCCTTGGCCGAGCCGACACGGGTGCCGTACAACTTGAACTCGCTCAGTTTGATTTCTGGCTTGCCGGTGCTGGTCTCCAGGCGCTGCCCATTGCTCAGCAGTGCAAAGCGGTCTGCCCCGCGCATTTCGATGCGTGCGCTGAGCGCCGACGTCACGGCCTGCGTGTCGTGCTCGTTCGCGGCGATGAAGACATTGCTGGCCGTGTTGGGCTCAGGGCTGTTCTTGTCAATGAAAAAGACCCGCTTGCCGCTGGCGGATTCCTGAAATTCACCCGGCGCAATCCGGTCCACGTCGCCGCGCTGTTCGTACTGCGTGCGCAGCTCCTGAACTTGCCGGTTGGCCCAGGGCCAGGCGAGCAGCGACAACACGGCCACGCCCAGCATTGCCGGCCAGGCGAAACGCAGCAACGCGGGCAGCAGACTGGCGAGGCCACGGCCGCTGGAAAACCAGATCACCATCTCGCTGTCTCGGTACATGCGCGAGAGGCTGCCGATGGTGGCAACAAACAGGCTGAGACAGAGAATGGTGGGGAGCTGGCCGAGGACCGTGTACCCCATGACGAGCATGACGTCAGACGGGCTGACGTTGCCTCTGGAGGCCTGCCCCAGGGTACGGATCAGGATCATGGTCATGACGACCGTGACCAGGACTACCAGGGTGGCGCCAAAGCTGCGGGCCAACTCCTTGCGCAGTGATGAATCGAATAACATGGACGCAATGTAAAGAGGCGATTATGAACTTTGATCTCAAAACCATGGACCTGCGGGCAGCCGCTGCCGAAAAATGCGACCAACTGGTGGTGCTTGTCGGGCAGGATTTTGTCGCCGGCACCGATCCGCTTTCTGCCCTCATTGGCGAGGCGATCAAACACAAGGACTTTGATCCTAAGCCGGGAAAGCTGCTGAGCTTTTACCAGAGCGTGGGCATTGCCGCCCGTCGGGTTCTTTTTGCCGGGATTGGCTTGGGGGATGCCCGTGGCGTGCGCCAGGCGCTTGCGGGCGCCGCAGCCGCTTTTCGGTCACCCGGCACCAAGCGGGTTGCGATCTGCTTTGCCGCAGAGGCCAATGCGGCGGCAGTCTCCGCCGCCGTGCAAGGTGCTGCGCACGTGTCCTATGTCTATACGCTGACGAAACCCAAGGGGGAAGCGTCTTCGCTCTCACGCGTGGTGGTCGGTGTGGGCGAACCAACCGCCGTGGCACAGGCCTTCGCATCCAGCGTGGCGGTGGCGCTCGGGGTGGAACTGGCGCGCGAATGGGGCAACCGACCGGCCAACCATGCCACGCCGCGCATGCTGGCCGACGCGGCCAAGGCGCTTGCCAAGCAACCCGGCATTGCCTGCAAGGTGATGGGGCCTGCCGAAGTGAGCCGTCTGAAGATGGGGGCGTTCCTCGCGGTGGCGCGCGGGTCTGAAGAGCCGCTTCGCTTTATCGAGCTGCGCTACACGGGCGCGGCCCGCTCGCAGGCGCCCGTGGTGCTCGTAGGCAAGGGCATTACGTTTGACACCGGCGGCATCTCCATCAAGCCGGCGCCCGAAATGGATGAGATGAAGTTCGACATGTGTGGCGCGGCCAGTGTTCTGGGCGTTTTTCGAGCGCTGGCACAGTTGCAGCCTGCCATCAATGTCGTGGGCCTGATCCCCGCCTGTGAAAACATGCCGGACGGCCGCTCGGTCAAGCCTGGCGATGTGGTGACAAGCATGAGCGGACAAACCATCGAAGTGCTCAACACCGACGCAGAAGGGCGGCTGGTGCTGTGCGACGCTCTGTGCTACGGCATGCGCCACAAGCCGGCCGCCATCGTGGACATCGCGACCCTGACCGGCGCCTGTGTCATCGCGCTGGGTGGCGTGCGCAGCGGGTTGTTTGCCTCAGACGATGCGCTGGCCCAGGCAATGCTCGCTGCTGGCGAAGGTGCTGGCGATCTGGCCTGGCGCCTGCCGCTGGACGATGAATATGCCGAAGGACTCAAGAGCAGTTTTGCCGATCTTGCCAATGTGGCCGGTCGACCGGCAGGTTCGATTACTGCTGCCAAGTTTCTCCAGTCGTTTGTGGGCGAGGTGCCGTGGGCGCACCTGGATATTGCGGGCACGGCCTGGAAGAATGGGGCGGCCAAAGGGGCGACGGGCAGGCCGGTGGGCTTGCTGGTGAATTGGTTGCTTGCGCGTGCACAGCCAGAGGCTGCCTCTGCTGAGAACGTGCCACGCGGTCGGGCCAAGAAGGCGCCGCGACCTGCCCGCACCGCCAAGATCTCTGGTACATGACCGAGATTGCGTTTCATTTCAATGCGCCGGACAAGGTGACATACGCCTGCCGCGTCGCGCGAAAGTTGCTGCGCCACGGCCAGCGCCTGGTGATCCGGACGCCGCTGGCGTTGATGGACCCGCTTGACGCCATGCTGTGGAACATGGCACCGCAGGATTTTGTTGCGCATTGCAGGCTGGGGGATGCTCCAGAGTTGCTGCAGGCCTCTCCCATCGTGCTGGCGCACGACGATGCGAGTGAGCTGCCACACAGGCAGGTGCTGCTGAACTTGGACGGCGGCGTCCCGCCAGGGTTTGGCAGCTTCGAGCGACTGATTGAAGTGGTTGTCGCCGACGACGAGGCAGACCGCGCTGCCGCCCGCGTGCGCTGGAGACATTATGTGCAACGTGGCTACGCGCTGGTGCGCCACGATCTAGCGCAGGGGGTGTGATGCCAGAACCTTCCGTTCCAAGAGTGCCGCCCCGATTTGTCCCCACCCTGACCGAGGTGGTGCAGGATGCCGCTGCCGAGCGGGCCGGGCTATCGGCATCGTCGCCATCGCCATCGCCATCGCCATCGCCATCGCCATCGCCATCGCCATCGACCGGGTTGGTGGCGGGGCTTCATGCGCCGTCGGCCGTGAGCCGTCCAGCGGCTCCTGGTGCCGCAGCACTGCGGTCGGATGCACCAACGCCCAGGGCGCACTCCAGCGCGCCTTCCAAAGGGCCGGCTACCCAGGTGCCGCCGCCCGGACCTGTGCATTCGGTGCTGAGCAAGGATTTTGAGGAGCTGCTGGTGCACCGGGTGATGCAACGTGTGGACGTATCGCTCGATATTCGCCTTCGCGGTGCCATTGCCGCAGTGGTGGAAGAGCAAACCCGCTCCATCGTTCCTCGCCTGCGCGAAGAGATCGAGGCGGTCGTTCGTCAGGCGGTGTACGAAGCAGTCGCTGACGAGCTCGCGGCAGGGGTAGGAACGCCGCCAGCATAAGGACAGCTTTTGCGCATCGCGCTGCGCTGATTTGCGCGTGTTCCCTAGTGTCGCTGGGCATGAATATGCGTTATCTTCTTTGGCGTTGAGACACAAAAAGATGCTCAGCGTTTAATCTTTACTGGAGATTCCTATGCAATTGAAGTTGAAACTGACCGTAGCCGCAGCGTTTGCAGCTGTTGCCGGCATGGCTCTGGCCCAGGAGCAAGTGGTCACGATTGGTCACGTCGCTCCGGTGTCGGGTGCGCAAGCCCACTACGGCAAGGACAACGAAAATGGTGCGCGCATGGCCATTGAGGACTTGAATGCCAAGGGTGTGACCATCGGCGGCAAGAAAATCAAGTTTGAACTGCAGGCCGAAGACGACGCAGCGGATCCCAAGCAAGGTACGGCAGCTGCCCAGAAGCTGTGCGACTCCAAGGTTGCCGGTGTGGTGGGCCATCTGAACTCGGGTACGACCATTCCCGCATCCAAGGTGTACCACGACTGCGGCATTCCCATGGTGACGGGCGCTGCCACCAACCCCAGCCTGACCAAGCCCGGCTATGAAACCACGTTCCGCATCATCGCGAACGACAACGCCCTGGGCGCAGGCTTGGCGCACTATGCCCACGATACGCTCAAGCTCAAGTCTTTTGCCGTGATCGACGACCGCACGGCCTACGGCCAAGGCGTGGCAGACGTGTTTGCCAAGACCGCGGCAGGCCTGGGCATGAAGCAGGTTGATCAGCAGTTCACGACCGACAAGGCAACGGATTTCATGGCGATTTTGACCGCCATCAAGGCCAAGAAGCCGGACGCCATCTTCTTCGGCGGTATGGACCCACAAGCCGGCCCGATGCTGCGCCAGATGGAGCAATTGGGGATGGCTGACGTGAAGTACTTTGGCGGCGACGGCGTTTGCACCGCTGCACTCGCCCAGCTCGCAGCTGGCGCCAAGACGCTGAACAACGTGGTCTGTGCTGAAGGTGGTTCGTCGCTCGCCAAGATGCCTGGCGGCAAGGCGTGGAAGGAGCGCTATGACGCCAAGTACCCAGGCGAGTTCCAGGTGTACAGCCCCTACACCTACGACGCCACGATGCTGCTGGTCGACGCTATGAAGCGTGCCAACTCAGTGGACCCCAAGGTGTACGTGAAAGAACTGGCGAAGTCCAACTACAAGGGCGTGACCGCCACGATCGCCTTTACGAAGAATGGCGAAATGCAGACTCCCGCCATCACGCTGTACCACTACACCGACGGCAAGAAAGACCCGCTGAACTAAGGTCCTGTTTTCAGGCCTTGTGCCTGAACCCAAAAAAGGCTTCCCTCGGGAAGCCTTTTTTAATTTCCAGCCGCGTACGGGCCTGCGTTACCGTCGAACCTGAAGCGCTCCTGGGTTGACGATATTGGTAGGTGTGCCGCGTATGAAATTGAGCACGTTGTCGAAAGCGGAGCCAAAATACAGCTCGTAATTGTCCAGCTCCACATAGCCGA
>Ga0265330_10000854_pt1 | contig 19006 bp, 16 predicted proteins | sample 41919metaG_FD_202083 | JGI IMG/M metagenome (GOLD analysis project Ga0265330, IMG submission 202083) | Rhizosphere microbial communities from Carex aquatilis grown in University of Washington, Seatle, WA, United States - 4-19-19 metaG | ecosystem: Host-associated > Plants > Roots > Rhizosphere... | reverse complement strand
CTGCGCTTTACCGACCCGATGCAGGCCGTGCGCATCGAGCCCGAGGTCGAGCGGCGACTCGGTCCCGAGGCGCGCGTGATCGACTGGAAGACGCTCAATCGCAATCTCTTCGCGGCGCTGTCCATGCAGAAACTGGTGATCGCTGTCCTGCTTTTCTTCATCATCGTAGTGGCCGCGTTCAACATCATCGCCTCGCTCATGCTCATCGTGCTCTCCAAGGTGCGCGAGATCGCGATTCTCGCCTCCATGGGTGCGCGCGCCGCCACGTTGCTGCGGGTGTTTCTGGCCGCGGGAACCTTCGTGGGCTTTGCGGGAACCGGCCTTGGGATCCTGTACGGACTGGCTATCTGCGGTCTCGCCGGGCTCTACGGCTATCCCCTGGATCCCAAGGTGTACTTGATTGCCCGCTTGCCGGTGCAGATCTCCATACGCGAGATTCTTCTCGTCGCGGCCAGCACCCAACTCATCTGTTTCGTGGCCACCTTGTACCCGGCCGTGCGTGCCGCCCGTCTGCGCGTGGTCGATGGGTTGCGCTACTTGTGAAATACAGTAGTGGTTGCCCAAGTGTGGAGGCACGCCGTGACTGATCCCTTTTCGCCCTTCAAGCTGGCCGGGCTTTCGCTGTGCAACCGGATTATCAAGACCGCCACCTTCGAGGGCATGAGCCCAGGTGGCTGCGTGAGCGAAGCACTCATTGAGCACCATCGCGCGCTGGCAGAGGGCGGGGTGGCCATGACCACGATTGCGTACTGTGCGGTCGCGCCTGACGGGCGCACCTTTCGCGATCAACTTCACATGCGGCCCGAGCTGGTCCCGGATCTGCGCGCGCTCACCGCGGCCGTGCATGCCGGGGGTGCGGCCGCCTCGCTGCAGCTCGGGCACTGCGGCGCCTTCTGCAACAACCACGATCTGGAGCGGCGCAGACCCGTGGGCCCGTCGCGCGCGCTCAACCTGGTCGGTGCGCTTTCTGGCCGCGTGCTGGCCGACGCGATGACCGAAGGAGAAATAGAAGACGTGACTGCCGCCTTCGTGACGGCGGCCCGACTGGCGCGCGAGGCTGGGTTCGATGCCGTGGAGTTGCATCTGGGACACGGATATTTGTTGAGCCAGTTCTTGAGCCCGGGCAGCAATGCGCGCCGCGACCGCTTCGGCGGATCGCTGGAGAACCGCGCGCGTTTCCCGCTGTCCGTGGTCGAGCGGGTGCGGGCAGCTCTGCTGCCGGAGATGCCCGTCCTGGCCAAGGTCAACTTGCGCGACGGATTTCGTGGCGGCCTGGAACTCGACGAGAGCGTGCAGGTGGCGCGCTGGTTGGAGGCTCGCGGCGCGGACGCGCTGGTGCTCTCGGGCGGATTCGTCAGCCGCAATCCCTTCTACCTGTTTCGCGGTGAGCGACCGCTGCGCCAGATGATCGCGGTGGAGAAAAGCTGGGCGCAAAAGCTGGCGCTGGCAGTCTTTGGCCCGGCCTTGATTCGCGCCTATCCCTTTGAGCCGCTCTACTTCCTGCCGCTGGCGCGCGAAATCCGGCGTGCGGTGCGCATGCCGCTGGTTCTCCTGGGCGGCATCAAGTCACGGGACGATCTGGACACGGCGATGCGCGAAGGCTTCGAGCTGGCCGCCATGGGGCGCGCGCTGATCCACGACCCGGGACTGATCGCGAAGTACGCCGCGGGCTCCGCGCGCGAGAGCGGCTGTGTGCCCTGCAACCAGTGCGTGGCCGAGATGGATCGCGAAGGCGGAGTCTGCTGCGCCAAGGCTCCGGCACAAGTCGCCGAGCGTGCAGCGCACGTCTATCTCGCGAGGGCTTCACTCCCATAGGTATGGTCGGCTCGGCCGGCCCGCAGAGGCGACCGGCGGACCGCTCCTTCCCTATGGGTTTCGCGCCCGTCGCGCGCGCCCTGATGATCCGCTGAAGCTGCATACCGAGGAGGCGGCCGAGCCGTGGCGGATGGAGGTTGGGTAGCCTGCGTCTGCCTGATCCAATATGGTATAGTAGCTAAACTAAAATCATGCACGGACGTCGCCGAGCTGCTCTCCCGGCCCGAGGTGGCTCGGCGTGCCGGTTCAGCCACCTTCATCGATTTCATCAGACTGTGCAAGCGCTTTGCCGAGCAGATGTTCTACAAGGCCGGCCTCGACATACTTCCGCTGTTCGACTGGGCCGACATGGTCGTGTACAAGACGCCGCTCACGATCGCCTATTGCCTGGCGCGGCTGAGAGGCCTGCCCTGCGTCGAGGCGGGCTTTGTACCCCTGTATCCGACTCAGGCCAACGCTGGCCTGCTGTTTGCTGGGCGCAGCCTTGGGAGCGTCGCGAACTTGATCGTCACCTCGCTCACGCGAAAGGCGATCTGGCTGGCGACCAAGAAGTCCGTGGACGCCTTGGGCGTGGAGATCGAGGGACTTGAGCCCTATTCCCACTACGCGAGACGTGCTCGCGCGGAGGCGGGCGAGTTTCCCGTCCTCTTCGCGATCAGCCCCTCCGTCTACCAGAGGCCCGCGGACTGGGGCGGGAACGTCCACTTGACAGGCTACTGGTTCCTCCCGCCCAGGGCCGAGTGGAGGCCGCCCGAGGAGATCTCTTCCTTCCTCGATCGTGGCGGCGCGCCAATCTACTTCGGCTTCGGTTCGATGACGTACGGCGATCCGGTGCGCGTGATGCGTGCGATTCGCGAAGTCCTGCACCGACTCGGGGCCAGGGGCATCGTGAGCCGAGGCTGGGCGAGGCTCGAAGACGGCGAGGCGCGGTCGGAAGATATCCTCTTTATCAAACCAGCACCAAGGCGAGCCTACTTCGCCACGTACTTCGACGGGCACTTGGTTTCGATCTTGTCGGCTTGCAGGTGACCGTCAGAGGCAAGCACCCCGGCCGCGATGACTTCGGCTCCGGCCTTGAAGGTGTCGGGCGGAATGCCGTGAAACTCGGCGCTGATCACGCCGGGCGGCCGCGGGGCGCGGCTGGCGATCTTGAAACGATAGCGCAGCGACGCCTGGTCCGATTCTAGCGATCCCTCCACCACGTCGCCGTGCACGCGCAGGCGCTTGCCCTGGTAGCGGGCCGCATCCGCCAGCACCTCGTCAACGTACTTGTAGTATTCGGCCCCTTCCCGCGTCGAGGCCCACAGCAGCCCGCCCAAAGCCACGCTGACCACTACCACCGAGATGACAATCTTCCAGGCGCCACGTCTGTGCGCTGGCGCAGGCTGCGGCTTGGCGCGATCGCCGCTGGCGTGCTGGTCGTCGGCAGAAGGCATCAACAGAGAATAGCGCCAGGTGCGCGCGTTGCCAGCTCGGTCGTGGTGCGGGTCAGGAACGTCGGGGAATTTCGGCCAGTCTTGTGAAGTAGCGGCAGAACATCTCCATGCCGCGGCTGGCCTGGCCCCAATCGAAGTTCTCGTTGACTGCGTGATAGCCGTGCTCAGGCAAGGAAAGGCCGAGCAGAACCACCGGCGCGCGCAGGATGCGATCCATGGTCACCACTGCGCCGATCGAGCCACCCTCCCGGGTGAGCGCGGGCCGCTTACCAAAGGCCTCGAACATGGCCTGCTGGGCGGCTTTCAGGTGCGGACCCGATGGATCGGCGAGAAAAGGCGACAGCGAGGATTCGTGAATCACCTCGGCGTCGCGGCAGCGCTGCTTCACGAAGCGCTGGATCAGGTTGAACACGCCCTCCGGCGTCTGGTCAGGCACCAGCCGACAGGACAGCTTGGCCTCGGCCCGATGAGGCACGATGGTCTTGATGCCCGCGCCGGTGTAGCCGCCGGTCAGGCCGTGAACCTCGAAGGTGGGCGCAGTCATGATGGCTTCGCGCAAATGCGCGTCGTCGGGAAAGCGCACGCTGGAAAGGCCGTGCGCACGTTGGAAGTGGCGACGGGAGAAGCCCGCCCTAGAGAGTCCACGGCGCTCGGCCGCACCGAGGTGACGAACGTCGCGGTAGAAGCCGGGTATCTTTACCCTGCCGGTGCGGGCGTCGTAGCAATCGTTGATGAGCGCGCACAATTCGCCGAGCGGGTTGCGGGCCGCGCCGCCGGTCGTGCCTGAATGCACGTCCTTGTCGCCGGTCTGCAGGCGTACGCACAAGCCGACAAGGCCGCGCAGACCGTAGGGGATCGCTGGTCGGCCCGCCTGCGGCCACAAGCTGTCGGAGACCACGATGGAATCGCTGCGCAGCGGACTGTGGCCCTTGGCTAGTTTGGCAAGCGCAGCCTCGAAACTTGGGCTGCCCATTTCTTCCTCGGTTTCCCAGAGGAACTGAAAGTTGAGGGGCACGCCGTCTTGCAAAGCCAGTCGCGCCCCGAAAAGCGCGGCCAGGGCTGGCCCTTTGTCGTCGGTGGTGCCGCGGCCGCGCCACCGATCACCGTCGCGGACCAGCTTGAAGGGTGGGCTCCGCCACTCTTCGGCGTCGGCGGGCTGCACGTCGAGGTGATTGTAGATGGTCACCGTCGGGAACTTCGGGTCCTGCACCAGGCGGCCGAGCACCAGGGGCAGTCCCGCGGTCTTGATACAGGTGGCCTGCGCACCCAGTTCGCGCAGAAGCGTGCAGCCGACGCGCGCGACTTTCTCGACGTCGATCCGGCAGCCGGGATCCATGCTCACCGACGGAATTTCGACCAAAGCGGCCAGTTTCTCCTCGAACTCGCGGCGCAAGTCCGCACTGCGGCTGCGCAGGTTCCCTCGTGACGTCGACTTTCGCTTGCTCATAGCTTGTCCGACATACCACGAGCCACGCGATCTGGCAGCAGGCTCGAGAGGGCGTCAGTGTCTGAACGCCAGCAGCCACGCGCCTGCGACCGTGGCCACCGTCGCGATCAAGCAGAGGGCCTGTGCGGGCGGTTTGACCGGGCGGCGCACGAAGTGTCCCAGCAGCAGACCAAAGCCTAGGCCGACCGCAAGGCCCGATGCGTGAGCCAGCATGTCCGACCGCTCGCCCACGCCCAGCATGGCGAACAGGCCCAGACTGGCGGCAACGGCTAGGAAGGCGCGCTTGCCACGACCCACGGTGCGCGCGCTGTAGCGCCGCAGGAACTGCAAACCGGCCAGCAGTCCCAAAGCCGCAAAGGTTGCGGTGGACGCGCCCACCACGTTGTGTGGACTCCCGTAGATGTACGCGGTTGTCAGGTTTCCCACCGTGCCCGCCAGCAGCGTCGCAAACAGCGCCAGGCCTCCGCCCAGCCAGCGCCCCAGCGCCGAGAGAAACACCAGGAACGCCACGGCGTTGCCCGTGACATGGCTAATATCCGAATGCAGGGTGAGCGCCGTGACGGCCCGCCACCACTGTCCGTTCACGATGGGACCCGCGACGCCGCTTCCCACGCGAAACCACCCGCCAGCGTCGGCGCCAGCGCGCGGCCCGGACACCCAGAAGAAGGCTGCGATGGTCACAGCCGCGGCCAGACCGACGAACGACCGACCATGGTCAGGAGCCTGCGGCTCGCGCGCCGGCTCCTCGCTGGCCTCCTGGTCCGCGGCATCGAGGGCGGCCAGCGCCGTGGCCACCAACTGGGGCGGCACCAGCACGGCCCAGCCCTCCTCGGTCAGGCCCACCCGGTGCGGGATGACCACCGCCTCGAGCACGAAATCCCACGCCTCGGCCTGCGCGCGATCAGGCGACACGCGCACGGCAGCTTCAGCGGGAACCTCGGCGGTCACACTTTCATTCTAGCCTGGACTCGACACGGGAGAGTCGAAAGCGGTCGGACGGCTGGGCGCTCTCTCCGCAGTGGTGTATGAAACGCACCGTTGAAGGAAGCTCTGTCGGGGTCGAGCCGTGGTACGCTTGTGACATGGACCCGCGGGAAGAAGAAGCCCGGCAGCGTCGGAAGCGATGGGCCTTTGGAGTCGCGTCCCGAGACGAGTCCATGGCCATGGATCTCGCTTTCTGGCGCAGGGCCAGCGCCAGCGTGAAACTTGCAGCCATCCGCGCCATGGCCGACGAAGCCGAAATCATCAAGGGACATGCCACTCCACCCGGACTTCAAAGATCTGTTGGCGGTCTTCGCCGCTCACAGGGTTGACTACCTGGTCGTCGGTGGGTACGCCGTGGGTTTCCACGCGCGGCCCCGCTTTACCAAAGACATGGATGTGTGGGTCGGGAACCGACCCGACAACATCGTCCGCGTTCGCTCCGCCCTCGAAGCGTTCGGCGCACCTGCGGCAATGCTGGCGCAGCTCGAATCCGCTCTCGACGAGGACGTCCTCTGGATGGGCGCACCTCCCTTGCGCATCGATATCGTCAAAGGCGTCCCTGGCGGGGACTTTTCGCAATGCTACGCCAGACGAATTGTGGCCACCTGGGACGACGTCATGGTTTCCATCATCGCTAGAGACGATCTCATCGTCATCAAGCGTGCAAGCGGGCGTCCCCAGGATCTCCTGGATGTCCAGGCCCTCGAAGCCGTGACTTCGTAGCCCGGCGCCGGCTGACTATGTCGTCTCTGGTCCGCGGGTCATGAGGATCTTGCCGGAGCGGACCAGCTCGACCAAGCCGAACGGGCGCACCAGTGAGATGAAGCTGTCCAGCTTTTCGCTGCCGCCGGTGACCCGCAGGATGAGCGAATTGGGACCGCAATCGACCACCTTGGCCTTGTAGTGCTCGGCGATCTGCAGAATTTCCGTTCGCTCGGTCACCTGGGCCTGCAGCTTGATGAGCGCGATCTCGGTTTCGACGGCCGACTGGCCGGTGTGGTCGATGGCGTGCACCACGTCGACCAGCTTGGCCACCTGTCGGATCATCTGTTCCAGGGTTTCGGGCGCGCCCCGGCAGGTGATGGTCATGCGCGAGAATCCGGCGTCGGTGGGATCGGGGCTGACCACCAGGCTTTCGATGTTGTAGCCGCGGCGGGCGAACACCAAGGCCACGCGCACCAGCACGCCGGGCTGGTTGCGCACCAGAACCGAGATGGTGTGCAGCGGATCGTGTTCAGGGATGGCAGCAGGGGCGGCGAGTGCAGCGCTCATGGTTTCCTCTCGCTCAGGGTCGATGGCAGGTGGGCAGGCGCGGTCATGACGGCTCTCCCTCTTCGTCGGGTTCCATGCGCGGCGGATCGATGATCATCTCGCGCAGGCTGGCACCGGCCGGCACCATGGGGAACACGTTGCCTTCCTTCACCACCTCGGCGTCGATCAGGCAGGGACCGTCGTTGTATTCCATGGCCGTCTGGATCACGCGGTCCACGTCAGCGGCCCGGCGCAGGTGCAAGCCCTTGGCCCCGTAGGCCTCGGCCAGCTTGACGAAATCGGGATTGCCCTCGAGGTCAATGCCCGAGAGGCGGTTGTCGTAGAACATCTCCTGCCACTGGCGAACCATGCCCAGGTAGTGGTTGTTCATGATGATGACCTTGACCGCCAGCTTATGAACCGTGGCGGTGGCCAGCTCGGACAGGGTCATCTGGAACCCGCCGTCGCCCACGATGGCCCACACCGGCCGATCGGGCCGGCCTAGCTTGGCGCCAATGGCTGCCGGAAAACCGAAGCCCATGGTCCCGGCGCCGCCCGATGACAGCCAATGGCGATTGCGCGTGGTGCGCAGGAACTGTGCCGCCCACATCTGGTGCTGACCCACGTCGGTGACCACGATCGAATCGCGACCACCCAACTGATCCAGTCGGTCGAGAATATACTGCGGCCGCAGCCCACCTTTCTTCGGGTAGTGCAGCGGGAACTCGTTGCGCCAGGCCGCGATCTGCTCCAGCCATTCCGCGCGCTCGCCTTTGTCGACCAGAGGAATGAGATCTTCGATCACCAGACGCGCATCGCCGGACAGGGCCAAATCGGGCATCAGGATCTTGCCGAACTCGGCCCGGTCGACGTCGATGTGAATCTTGACTGCGTCTCGGCAGAACTCGGACAGCTTGCCGGTAATGCGATCGTCCCAGCGCGCGCCGATGGCCATGATGAGATCGCAGTCAGCCACCGCCTTGTTGGCGTAGGCCGTGCCATGCATGCCCAGCATGCCCAGGTGCAAGGTTTCGTCCTCGGGCACCGCGCCCTTGCCCAGCAAAGTCGTGACCATGGGCGCCTGCAGCTTTTCAGCGAGCTGAAGGATGGCCCGGCCCGCGTCGGACATCACAGCACCGTGGCCGATGTAGAGCACGGGCCGGCGGCTCTTGCTGAGAAACTGCGCGGCCCGCTTGAGGTCCTGCGCATCCGCCCGGTGGGGCACGTGATACCCGGGCAGATCGACGGAATCGACAAAGGGAGCATCGCAGGGGCCGGCTGCCAGATCTTTGGGCAAGTCGATCAGCACCGGGCCGGGCCGGCCGGTGCTGGCGATGTAGAAAGCCTCTTTGATGATGCGCGGAATGTCGGCGGCCTGGCGCACGAGATAGCTGTGCTTGACCACGGGATAGGTGATGCCGGTCATGTCCGCCTCTTGGAAGGCGTCCTTGCCCAGCAGCGATCGCACGACCTGCGCGGTGATGACCACCATGGGCACCGAGTCCATGAGCGCGGTGTACAGCCCGGTGATGGTGTTGGTGGCGCCGGGCCCCGAGGTCACGAGAACCACGCCGGGCTTGCCCGTGGCGCGCGCGTAGCCGTCGGCCATGTGGGTCGCGCCCTGCTCGTGGCGAACCCGCACCAGCTTGATCTTCGACCCGATGAGAGCATCGAAGAGCGGGATAGCCGCGCCGCCCGGCAAGCCAAAGATGATCTCCACGCCTTCGCGCTCTAGGCACTGCACCAGCTTTTCGCCGCCGGTGGGGATCTTCGCCGCCGGGCTGGCCTCCGCCGTCTTGCCCCGAAGTTGCGTGTTCCGGCGCGACTTTGTCTTCTTCTTTGCTTCTATCTTGGCCATCTTTGCCATTTTCTCAACAAATAGTCAGATTCCTTCTCTAATGAAGCACAAACATGACGACTGCGATGCAAATTTGTATCACATGGGCGCCACTTCTTCACGAAGATTAGTATTGTCGCGCCATGCCGCGGTCGTACATGCGGCGGCTGGACAACAATCCCCCCGAAGTCCGGGCAATTCGCAGCGGTCGCGGTTCTCCTAGCCGGTAACCGCCTCAAGTTCGGCAGCGTGCTGGGAGACCCACTGTGCGATCTGCGTGATGATCGGCTCGGGCGTGTACGCAGGGGCCCAGTCGAAGGCCCGCCTGACTCGCTCGGTGTTGGACAGGTAGACCGGGATGTCTGCTGCGCGAACCTCGGCCACCGACTGGATCTGGACCGTCTTTCCGGTTGCGCGCCGGCACAGTTCCGTCAACTCGCGCAGCGAAACCGAACAGGCTCGGCCGCCGCCCACGTTGTAGATCTCGCCGCGCGCGCTGGGAAGCACCCTCAGCTGACGTTCGACCAGGGCAACCAGATCATCGACGTGAAGGATGTCGCGAACTTGCTTGCCGCTGCCGCCGTACCCGATGTAGCGCAGCGGCCGCCCGAAAAAGTGGCTCATCACCCAGTGAACCACGATCCCCTGATCCACTTTACCCATCTGCCAGGGTCCGGCGAGAACGCCACAGCGATCGATGATGGTGGGCACGCCGTAGCTGTCGGCGTACTCGATGGCGAAGAGTTCGGAGGCGAGCTTGGTCGTCCCGTAGATAGACCGGGGGCCGGTGAGGGAGAAATCTTCCGCGATTCCGGCGGCACTGAGGCCAGGTCCCTCACATCGGGCGCCGTCGATCTCGAAGCGCGACTCGCCCTCGGAGAGTGGGATCCGCCGCATGGGCTCGATGGGGTAGACGCGGCTGGTGGACAGAAAGAGCAGGCAGGCGCCGTGCCGACGCGCGGCCTCCAGGCAGTTGAGGGTGCCGAGGAGGTTGGTCTGCGTGACGTAGGCCGGGCTCTCCCCAATGCCGGCCAGCACTGACGGCTCGGCCGAGCAGTCGAGTAGCAGATCGAAAGGACCGGCCGAAGCCACGTCCTCGGAGATCCGGATATCGCCATGCATGAACCGGACTCCGCCGGTCCGTAGGCGCGCCAGCGAGAGTTCGGATCCCCGCCGGTGCAGGTTGTCCAACGCGACCACCTGCATGTCGTGGTGGCGCGACTTGAGGGCGAGCGCAAGCGTCGAGCCCACGAAGCCCGCGCCACCGGTCACCAGAGTATTCCGGAACATCGACTGAGGATGGTAGCCCAGAATCGGGCTCTTGATAGAATTCCCAGTACCAAGGCGCTTTACAAGCAGCCAGCAGGCGCCTAACACTTGGGGCATGGCGCAGGGACAGCGCAGCGAAGCCCGCACCGTGTCCGTCGCTGTGTCGCTGAACGCCAAGCACCCGCTTGGTATCGCCACCGGTCCCGGAGAGGCGCAGTGAAGACACTTCGCATCGTCGTCGTCATCCCCTACGACCCGTACTGCCAGCCCTTCACCATTCGGACGGTCATGTTCTGTCGTTTGCTCTCGCAGCGCGGACACCAGGTCCAGCTTTTCTACACGCCCGCCCCGTCCGGCCGCCGCTTGCGCGAGGATCCACTGGGATCGTTTGGGGTGAGCCCCCTGCACCGCGCATCGATGGCCGATCTGCGATGCCTCGACCACGCGGTGGCCGCCAGTGACGTCGTGCACGTGCAGAAACCCCATCTTCGCTCCGCTGGCCTCGCCCTTGTGCTCGCCAAGCTTCGCGGCAAGCCGGTGCACCTCGACTGGGACGACGATGATTTCGCCTTCCATCTCGAGGCGCTGCAGGACACCCTCCAGACCGCTGGACTACCCGCGCGGGGGCGAGCCGCCACCCTGGCGCGGGCTGGCGCTGCGCTGGCGTCCTTCGGCCTGCTGGAGCGGATCGTGCCCCGCATGGCCGACTCCGTGGGCGCGGCGAGCATAGCTCTGCGCAAGAAGTGCATCGCGCTAGGGGTGATGGCTGGCGCCCTGTACCCCGCGCGAGTCGGCGTCGATGCCGAGGTGTTCACGCCCCATGCCCGCGATTCTGAACTGCGGCGGCAGTTGCGCATCGAGGGCCCGGCGGTGCTCTATTCCGGCTGCTTTGATCGGGTGGACGACCTGAAACTGTTCGTGGAAGTCTTGCAGCACTTGGCTCGACTAGCGCCCGCCGCGCGCTGGGTGGTTGTCGGAGGCGGCGCCAAACAGCCGGATCTGGTGCGGATGCTTGAGGCGGCGGGCTGTGCCTCCTCGGTGGCGCTCAGCCACGGGTTCGTTCCCTTCGCCGACATGCCGCGCTGGATTGCGTCTTGCGATGTGGCGGCCATCCCGCTGCGAGACACAGCCCACAACCGATCAAAGTCTTCGCTGACCGCGCTGGAATGCATGGCCTGCGGCGTGCCGGTGGTCACCAACGATGTGGGCGACATGCCCTGGCTGGTGGGCGAGGGCGGCATCGCGGTCGGCGAGTCGGCCCCGGCCTGCCTGGCAGCCGCGGTGGCCAGCCTGTGCAACGACCCCGGCCTGCGTCACCGCCAGGCTGCGCTGGCCCGCGAGCGAGCCACCACCCGCTTTGGCTGGCACGAAACCGTCGACTATCTGGAGCAAGCCTATCAGCGAGCGGTGGACGGCCGCAGCGCTTGAACCTCTGCGGGGACAGGTTGTCCTGTGCGCTTGCGTCGCAGCCCACCGTCGGGCTAGCGTGTGGGACCAGAAGAGGCGCTCTCGGCCTCTCGCATTGGGAGGCACCATGCTGAACGCCAAGTGGCGGCCGATCTACGAGAACCTAATGAGAGAGAGTTCCCTCTTGGGTTTCGCTGCCCGGAATGCCACGAGATTCGTGTCCTTGGTCGACAGCGGTGTGGCCCTCGGCCTGCTGGGTGCGAAGCTCGCGGTAACCGGCGCCACGCTGCGCGCCACCCCTGCCCCAACCGCCCGACGGGACTGCCTCAGGATTCTCTTCTTGACCTGCGAAGGATCCGCTGTGGCTCCAGCACGCATTCGATGCTACCAGTTCGCCGAGGAGATGCGCCGTCGCGGCCATCACGCCGAGGTGTTCTCTTTCTGGCGAGACATCTGGGGGCTGGATGGCCTACCCACGCGCCCGTATGCGACCACCGAACGCGTGGTCACGGCATTGCGAGCCTTCGACCGATTGCGCGTGCGTGAGTTCGACATCATCTACCAGCAGCGACCCATGTACGATCTGGTGACCTCGGCCCTCCTGCGCCACTACCGAGGCTGCCGCGTGGTGTTCGACATTGACGACTGGATCTTCCCTTATGGGGTGCTCCCACCGCTTCTGGTCTACCATCTCCTGCCCCGGCTGAAATCCCTGTCGGGCACATGCGTGGTTTCGTCGCGTCTCCTGCAGGAGGCTGTCTCGCCATACTTCAAACGTGTTCATCTCGTGCCCACCTTCGTGGATTCGGCAGCGTTCCGTCCGCGCGCCGGCCGAACGAACGGCCCGGTGGTGTTCGGTTGGAACGGCACCTTGTTCCAGGATTTCATGGCGGACTCGCTCAAGGTGCTGATCGACGCTTTCGCGATCGCGCACCGTGAAATCGGATCCAGGGTGCCAGTTATGCTCGAGATCCTCGGTCAGGGCTCGTACCTGCCTCCGCTCGAGCAGTGGTTCCGCAGCACGTATCCTGAACTGCCGGTCCGCACGCGAGGCTGGATCGAGCCGTCGAAGATGAACGAGTACCTGGACGGAGTCGACGTGGGCTTGTACGCGCTTGCGCTCCCGGTGGTTGACACCCAAGCCATCTGCCGCAACAAGGCCCCAAGGCTGATACAAGAATCTGCCTTTCTTCGATCGAAAAGTCCCACCAAGATCTTCGAATACATGGCCAAAGGCATCCCGGTCATCTCCACCAACGTAGGAGAAGCGGCGGCATTCGTCGAGGACGGACACACCGGAATCCTGTGCGAGACGCCGAGGCAGCTCGCCGATGCCTTCGTTCGGCTCGCGCTGGACGCCGACCTAAGACAGCGCATGGGCAGCGCCGCCCGCTCCCGCGTGGAGGAGCGGTACAACATCGCCACCGTCGGAGAACAACTCGACGCGATCTTTGCCGAGGTGGTAGCAGACAAGGCCGAGCCGGGCCCTCATCCCATCGCGCCCTGACCGCGTCGGCGGCGCTCTACGAATCCCGTCCCAACCCCAGCATGGCGCGTGCGGCGCGGGCCGGGTTCTGGAGAGCCAGCCGCAGCGATCCGAGCGGATCCTGCCTGATCCTGTCGAAGAGCCTACGCCGGGCACCCTTGCGTGTGACTTCATGCCGCTGCCATGCCGCCTGGGCGTGCTTGACGAAAGCCTCGAGCTCCTCGGACGGCACGGCCTCGGTCCGTACCACGCAGCGCGAACTGCCGTCGTACGCCGAGAAGTCGTCGGTAAGCAGCAGGCGCCGCTGCTTGGCGTATTCGTAGAAGGCAGTGCCCGGAAAGGGCGTGCAGATTGAGAACTGTACCGTGTCGGGGTTGAGCTCAAGCGCGAGATCGAGCGTCTGCTGCATGGTTTCGTGGGTCTCTCCGATCAGACCGAATGAAAACGTCAGGTGCGTCTTGATGCCGATCTGATGCGTGAACTGCATCATCTCGCGCACGACCCCGAGGTCCAGTCGCTTCCCGCTCTGGTTCAGGATCTCTTGGTTGCCGGACTCCACACCGTATTTCACCGCGGCGAGGCCCGCCCGGCGCAGGTTGGCCAGGGTCGCCTGGGTGATGGTGTCCGCCCTGCACATTGCGCCCCAGGGTATGTATTCGAGACCGCGCGCGATGATCTCGTCGGCCAGCGCGTTCATCCGCTCATTTCCGATGTTGAAGGTGTCGTCGTCAAAGTAGTAGGAGCGGAAGGTCCACCGCTTCTGGATCCGGAACGCCCACTCGAGCTCGTCGACCACGTTCTTGGCGGAACGGGTGCGGTACTTGTGGTCGCGGTACACGACCTGGGGCCAGACGCAGAAGTTGCACTGGTAGGGACAGCCCCGCGAGGAATGCAGTTGCAAGCAGGGTGTCGGAATGCCGCCCGGGTTGTCGTGATACAGCCTCATGTCCAGGGTGTCTCGGTGGGGAAACGGCAGCGCATCCAGATCCGCCACGTTCGCTCGTCGCGGCTCCAGCACCGTCGATCCATCGGCCGCCCTGTGGATCAGGCCCAGCACGCCGTCCAGCCCAGCGTCGTCGCGCAGCCGAGTGCACGCCTCCAGTACTGTGTACTCCCACTCGCCGCCGCTGAGCGCGTCCAGGAACGGGAAATGGTCGAGCCCGTCCTGCATGTGTCCAACATGGTGCCCGGTCATGAGCAGGAAGGCCCCGGTCGCCTGCTTGATCCGCTGGGCCCAGTCGAGATCGACCTTGATGGATGCCGTGGCGTTCTCCTGAACCACCACCTCGGGTCTGAACGCCTGAACGCGTGCCTGGAATGCGTTGTCGCTCTCGCGCGTGGCACAGCCATCGAAGATCCGCACCTCGAATCCCGCCCGTTCGAGCAAAGCAGCCGCGTAGGCCAGGTAGAACGGGAACGGCATGTAGAGTGAGCCGTTGTCCTCGAAGTGAGGCCAGCGCGACCCGGCCCGCACCCCGTAGTGGCCCTCGCACCGCCAGGGAGGGTTTATCAGCGCCACCCTGCGCGCAGGACCTGGCATCATGAAGCCGCGCCATCACGCAGGACGCGCGCGAATTCGTCGAAGATGTCGTCGAGGCTGCGCGTGATCGTCCAGTTGGGATAGTGGGTCTTGAGCTTGCGCAGATCGGAGTAGTAGCAGATGTGGTCGCCGATCCGGTTGGTCTCCGAATAGTTCCAATCGAGCTTCTTGCCGGTGAGCTGCTCGACGCGATCGAGGCACTCCAGGATGGATACGCTGTTCGCCTTGCCTCCGCCCAGGTTGTAGACTTCGCCCGGCCGGGGGGCCAGGATGAATTCCTCCATGGCCCGGACCACGTCGTGACAGTGGATCTGGTCCCGCACCTGCTTGCCCTTGTAGCCGTACACGGTGTAGCGACGGCCCTCGCCCAGGGCCTTGAAGAAGTAGGCGAGGAAGCCGTGCAGCTCGGCACTGGAGTGGCGGGTGCCCGTCAGACAGCCGCCGCGGAAGACCCCGGTTTTCATGCCGAAGTAGCGGCCGTACTCCTGACAGAGGATGTCCGCCGCCACTTTGCTTGCCCCGAACAGGCTGTGCAGCGATTGATCGATGCTGAAGATCTCGGGAATTCCGTACTGCCATTCTGGATCTGCGTAGTCCCATCGTTTGGGCAATTCGGCCAGCGCCAGTCGGTTGGGCGCGTCGCCGTAGACCTTGTTGGTGCTCATGCAGACGAACGGCGCCTCGGGCACATAGCGGCGTACGGACTCGAGCAGGTTGAGCGTGCCCACGGCATTCGTGTCGAAGTCGTCAAACGGCATACGCGCCGCGAGGTCGTGCGAGGGCTGGGCCGCGCAGTGAACCACGGCATCCGGGCGGATCTCCTCGATGGCGGCCAGCACGACCGGACGGTTGCGGATGTCGATGTCGCGGCAGATGAAATCGGCTACGTGTTGCTCCAGCCATTTGCGCACCCAGGTCGTGTCGCCGTCCTCGCCGAAGAAGTGCCGACGGAGATTGTTGTCGAGGCCGACCACCCGGTGGCCCTTCCCGGCAAAATGCACCACCGCTTCGCTGCCGATGAGTCCACTGCTACCGGTCACCAGAACTTTCATGTTGCGCGCTCCTCGGGCCATCATAGACGGAGACACCACAGACCGCCACCTGCGGAGCGCGCCGCTAGCACTACTGATTGAATTTCTCCCGTCGCCGTCGCTGCTGCGGGGCCCGTCCGCTTTCTCGCTTCTCGGTCAGATACGTCGAGTATCTTCCCTCGGCGCTCGCCCGGACCTATCGCGGCCTGACCGTCAGCGCGATACGCCACGCCCGCCTTTGGGGCGTCCCCGTCGTTTGGGCGGGGGCAATGGATTGCCGGGCGGGTATGGCTTGAGCAACGACAATCCCAACTGCTCCGCCAGCTCCAGTTCTTCCTTGGCTATCTTGGCTAACTCCACCTTGAGTTCGCGAAATCGGCGAGAGCGTTGAACGCCGTGCTGAACCCCCGGCGATTCCTGAGCCCTTTCAGCTACCTACTCAACCCTGGGGAACCCCTGCGTTCGCGTAGTATGCTTCAGTTCTGGGTGACACCGATGAATCGCCTGACTGCACACTTCCGCTCGAAATTCTTTGCCGGCGTCTTGGCCGCCATTCCGCTTGGCATCACCATCTTCGTGGTCGTCTACGTCAACGCCATCGCGCAGCGGATCTTTCCCACGCGCTACCCGCTCGTGGGTATCGCGGCGGCGCTGGTGCTCATCTATTTTCTCGGCATCTTCGTCACCAGCTTCGTGGGTCGCCAGGTGCTGCGCCTCTTCGACCGCGTGTTGGGCCGGCTGCCTGGCCTGCGCGACTTCTATCGAACTTGGAAGCAGGTGGTGGTGACCCCGGACGTGGACTCGGGCGTGTTCGCCCGCGTGGTGCTGATTCCGGACGAATCGGGGCGCGTGCGCTTGCTGGGTTTCACCTCGGGACGGCCGGTTCCAGGCAGCACCGACATGCTTTGTGTGTTCGTGCCCAATGCGCCCAATCCCATCGGTGGCCGCCTGTACTTCGTGCCCCGCGCCGAGTGTCGCTTCCTGACCGTGCCCACGCGCGAGGCCTTGAAGTGCGTGGTCTCGGGTGGCAACTTCGTTCCAGAGGGAATCGGGGACTCTTTGCCCCGCATCGGCCCATGAAGCGCAAGCTGTCCATCGCGCTTGTCTTGTACGCGTTTCTGGCAAGCGCGCGCACCGACGCGAACCCGGCTCCTGCACAAACGCCACCCGCGCCATTTATTACTCCAGCGCAGCTCAAGGCGACTCTGGCGAGTCACAAAGGCCGGGTGGTGGTGCTGCACCTGTGGGCCACCTGGTGCGGGCCCTGCCTGAAGGAACTTCCTTTGGTCGCCAAGCTGGCGCGTGAAGCCAGCAGCCAGGGCGTCGATTTTCTGCCCGTGTCGCTCGACGACCCCACCGCCCGGAGCGCGGCCCTGGTTGGCCGCGTCCTTGCCGCCAAGACCGGCGATCCGCAATGGAGCCCCATCTTGAGGGCCGACCGTGCCGAAGATTTCGTCGCCGATCTCGATCCGATCTGGGAAGGTGAGATCCCAGCCTTCTTTTCCTACGACCGCGACGGTCACCTGCGCCACTCCTTCGTCGGCAACATCAGCCGCGGCGCCTTCGAACGCTTGTTCCGCGACCTGTTGTCGCCCGGACAATAGGGGCAACGGGAGGAATAAGTCCGATTTCCGTCAGGCTGTGTTGTGTCAGAGTATGAAGATAAGGTCAACTATCCCCATGTCCGAACGGAATCGAATCTACCAACTAAGAGAGACATCGCGCAGCCTCAGGTTTGGAGCTGGCTTCGGCCCGGAGGCCGCGCCATAGGCGCCCCAGACCGCCTCTGGACGATCCACCGACAACCCCAAACTACTGCGCCATGAAACTGCGACACTATGAAAACGAAAAACACGGGCTCCAAGAAGAACTTGAAACGGTGGTTTTCGCCCTGCTCAAATAGGATGGAAATCGCAAAGACATAGAGCCCAGGCAACAGGATTGCCACTCTACAGCTGTGGTCCCTTTGCCTCAGCCCTTTCGCAAGCCACATCACGCCCGCCAAAGACAAGAGAACAATCAAAACCGGCCCGGAGAAGATCCAATCGTAGGCAGACTTCCACGGAAGAAGATCGATATGCTTGCGCGGCAAGTAGCTGCTCGATGGATGCCAATAGATCTCGAGGTTGTTGTAATAGGCGCGCAAAAGGACCGCCACGGGAGTTGACGAGAGGTAGTTCCTGTACTCATTCTTCAGCTGCCTATCGAACTCCACGTAGCAGAGGTTATTGTAGTTGAGGCTGCCGTCCACCTTGCTCTTCCGCGTGAGGACATTCGGCAGAGTATTGGGCAATGCTCCGTCTGGGTCGACCTCGTAGGGCCAGGTATATTTCATGATTCCAGCGGAACGGACCAGATTGAGTCCGGTAAAGGAGGATGTGGTGAGGAGGCCAAACTGGCGGTATTGCTTCGCAATGTAGGACCCACAGATTCCGCCGGCTATCAGCAAGAAGAGCACAACAGTGCGCCACGGTACCTTCAATAGATATAGAGAGACAGCCATCACCAAGAGAAAAGGAAGCTGAAAGAATGACCTGAAAAAAAACAACAATACCGATGACGCTGTGACTGCGAAAATGGAGGAATGGCCGCGCCTCAGTTTCCACAAGGAATAGTACATCCACAGAACAAGCACGCTGGAGAGCAATGTGGTGTCCAATAGTGTCGCAAACACCAGGGCGGCGGGATGGAGCAGGAACAAGAGGGAAGCGACAAAGGAGATTGTCTTGCCCACCAGGCCTGACAGCCACCAGAACATGAGCAGACCGCAGAGGCTGTAGAGGATTGACCACAGAAGATACAGGGCGTGGTCCACATGCTTGAGGGCGGCGTGTATTTCAAGGGAGGGCCAGAGATGGACAAGGATGGCCCTGGCGAGGTCGAACCCCGGAGGTTGAATGTGAATATGGGTGAGTGATTCGGCAGGCGCGTCGCGGAGGTCCTGTATGGACACGGTCTGCATAAGGGCCTCGGATGACATCCACTCGCGCTCCTGACCGTCGATCAAGTTGGCTTGGGCCTGATGGCGCAATGCAACTTGAAACAGAAGACCGAGAATCAGAAGGGCAGCGCTAGCCAAGATCTCGATCCCGAACACCCTTCGCAACGGCTCAGAGGACGGCGCCGGCAAGCCGACGGCAGCGTCGGGCGGGGCAGCGTTCGGCGCCTGCGAGGAGCTGCCGCAAGACAGACCCAGGCGCATAGCGGACGCGAGCTTCCAAGCTTTCATAGGAAACAGAATACAGCGTCTCCGCGTCGGGTGTACTTCTCTGGATCTTGCGGCACGCGGTGGGCCAGCGCAGCGTTGATCACACCCCGTGACGCTGCCATTGGGAAGGCACGCCAGTTCTGTGCTAGAGATCCCAACTACTTGGACTGGGCGTGACTCCGGGTGCAACCCTTGTTCGGCACCGGACGCCCGAGCGGAAAACATAGGGAGATCTCATGCACGCACTGCCTGATGCGCTGGTCGAGCGCCTGAGGAACCGACAGGCCGTTCTGGT
>Ga0265330_10000851_pt1 | contig 19132 bp, 14 predicted proteins | sample 41919metaG_FD_202083 | JGI IMG/M metagenome (GOLD analysis project Ga0265330, IMG submission 202083) | Rhizosphere microbial communities from Carex aquatilis grown in University of Washington, Seatle, WA, United States - 4-19-19 metaG | ecosystem: Host-associated > Plants > Roots > Rhizosphere... | reverse complement strand
AACCGTGATTCGCGCCCGCGTCAGCCTTTCTCCACCTGGGACGCAACTTCCTCCGCCCACAACCGAGAACCTCAGTCATGGCTGGTCCCCTTGTTGCCGCCAGGAACCACGCGCCTCTTGACTCGCCGGAGCTCTGTCGCCATGGTTTCCTGCATGACGGTGCTGTGCAGCCGGAGCAAGGGCGCGACGTGAAGCAGCCTGGGCAAAGTCCCGACACCTTGTCCTACGACCGCGCTCGGCCGCGGGACGCGGTGGAGACTGGCCCGCGCACGCCCCAGCCCAACTATCCGGCGACCGCGGTGCTGCCGGAGAGCCGCGTCGACGAGCAGCGCGCGCCAGACGAAGCCACGGCTCGCGCGCGGCCCTCGCGCACAGATCCGCTCGCGGTCGGACCTGCGCCGCAGGGTCCGCTCGCGCTGGTCTTGCCCGAAACCCCGCAGTCGCAGCCCATGATCGAGCCCACGACCGGCGCCTTTCGCCCCGGCGAGCAAGTGGATCACTTCGAGATCGTCAGCCTGGTCGGCCGAGGCGGCATGGGCTGCGTGTACAAGGCGGTCGATCGCGATCTCGGTCGCACGGTGGCCATCAAGACCTTGCACGGCCTCGACCAGCAGGAGGCCATCACGCTGGCCCGCTTTCGGCGGGAGGCCCAGGCCGCTTCTCGCGTGGTGCATCCCAATCTGGTCATCATCTACAGCTACGGCACGTACGGCGAGACGCCCTACATCGTGATGGAGTATCTGTCCGGCCGCAGCCTGGGAGCTGAAATCGCGGAGGGCCCACTCTCGGTCGAGCGCACCACCGACCTTCTGGCGGCGGCTTGCGCTGGCGTACATGCCGCCCATCGCGGCAACGTGGTCCACCGCGATCTCAAGCCCGGCAACATCTTTCTCGCGCGCACGCCCATGGGCGAGACGCCCAAGATTCTGGATTTCGGCATCTCGCGCGTGGGCGGCGACGACGCCAACCTCACCGGCACCGGCGATATCATCGGCACCACCTACTACCTCGCGCCCGAACAGGCGGCTGGTCGTGAAATCGACGCGCGTGTCGACGAGTACGCCTTGGGCGTGATTCTGTACGAATGCCTCACCGGTGTGCGGCCCTGCACCGGGTCCACTGCCTACGCGATCATGCACAACATCGTGGAGGGAATTTTCCAGCCACCGTCGCGTGTGCGCCCGGAGATCCCGCGCGATCTGGAGGCGGTGATCCTGCGCGCCATGAGTCGTTCGCCTGATGATCGCTTCGCGAGCGTGCGCGATCTGGGCCTGGCCTTGCTGCCGTTCATGTCAGTCAAGGGGCGCCAGCAGTGGAGCTACCACTTCTCGGCGCCTGAAGCGGAGATGCCCGTCGCGCACTCTATGGCCGTGCCCACGCCCGATGGCGCGCTGGCTCGGCTCGTGCCGACAGAGATCGCGCCGGCCCGGGCGTCTGCGTCGCCAGTGGCGCCCACCAAGATCCTTCCCATGGGGCGCGCCGAGGCCTGGCAGGCCGTGCCGACTCACACGACGTCCGGGCCAGTCGAGCAGCCTGCGTCCGGGTCAGTCGCCAGCGGCACGGTTACGATTCGGCGCCGCGGCCAAGGCGTCGCGCTTGCGGCGGTCGTGGCGTTCGCTCTGCTTGTCCTGGCCGGCTGGGCGTTGCGAGGCGCAGTTGTTCATCGAGGTGCGCGCTCTGCGCCTCCTGCGGCGGCGGCAGTCGAAGTGGCACCGCCGGCGCCCGCGGCCCCGACTGCTCCAGCGCCCGCGTTGCCGCCGGCGCCGCCGGCTCGCGTTGCACCGGCACCTGCCGCAGACAACCCGCCCAAGCCCGCGCCACGCAAGCCCAGGAAAAGCCCTCGCAGCTCGGTCAAGTTCACGCCCGAGGGCGTGCCCATCATCTAGGAGCATTTCATGGTTCGCCGTGCGGCCCTCTTGATCGTCGTCTCGCTCACGCTCGGGCAGGGGCAGGCACGGGCCGATGGCGACGATTCAGACGCGTTCATCAACCAGGGGCTCAAGGCCATGCGCAAGGGCGATTACCAGGCGGCGCTCGATGCTTTCCATCGCGCCCACCAAGTCCGGCCCACCACGCGCTCGCGCACGGAGATCGGCCTGGCCGAGCAGGCGCTGCACCACTGGGTCGAAGCAGAAGGCGACCTAGCCGCCGCATTATCCGAGATGAACGACGCCTGGCTGGAGCCGCATCGGCAGCTGATCGAGAAGGCGCTGGCTGACGTGCGCTCGCACCTGGGTATGTTGACTATCGAAAGTGGCTTGCGTGGGGCGCAGGTGAAGATCAACGGCGAGCCTTCCGGTTTTCTGCCTTTGCCCGGGCCGTTGTTTCTGCCACCCGGCGCCGTTCAGGTCGAAATAGCAGCGCCCGGCCGACGGCTGTGGCGCAACGAGGCCCAGATCAAGCTCGGCGAGACGGCACGGCTGGCGCCCATTTTCGAGCCCCTGGATGAACCGCCAACCGTGATGCCGGTGCCGCCTGTTGTTCGCAAGGCCGAGGTCGAACGTGAAAACTTGGCCGACGCCGACCCAAAGGCCCTGCGGGTCATCGGCTGGTTGGCTGTGGCCGCGGGCAGCGTGGCTGCTGGCACCGGCGCCTTTCTCCTGACCCGATCACAGGCAGGTTCATCGCGCCGGCTTGTCAGCATCGAGTGTCTGGCACTCGGCGGTGCAGTGGTACTAGGCGGCGGAACGATCGCCGTGGTCACCACGTGGCGCAGTGGCGCCTCAGATCACGAAACTGCGGCAAGTGTCTCCCTTGCCGGCCGGTTTTGACCTTGCCGACTGCTGCTAATGCTGGCGCACTAGATCGTGCCGCTCTGGATGATGCGGCGGAGCTCCGTGGCGGGAAGGCGTGATCCGCGCTTCTCCTCCTCGAAGATGATTTGAGCCAGCGTCGCCGTGGTCAGGTCACGATTGGTGCCGTGATCCACGACCTGGAAGTCCTCGCCGGAGCGGACTAGCGCGGCGAGCGCTTGCAGGGTGACGTAGTGGCTCTCATGCGTGTCGTACAATTTGCGGTTCGAATAGCGTCGAATGGTTCGCATGATGGATAGCATTACACGGCAAAAAGAATTTGCCACCCCGTACCAAGATTATTCGCCGCAAATCTGAAGGCGCAGAGCGACTGCGTCATACTGCGGTCTTACGCCTTGTCAATCCGCCGCTCTTGTCCAAGACTTCCGTTTGCCATGGACAACATCAAGACGGGCTCGACGGCGAAGTTGGAGATTGACGGCAAGGTACACGAGCTAGCGGTGGTCGAGGGCACCGAGCATGAGCGGGCCATCGACATTGCCAGCCTGCGCAGCAGCACCGGGTGCATAACCCTGGATGACGGCTACGGCAACACCGGGTCGTGCCAGAGCGCCATCACTTTCATCGACGGCGAAAAGGGCATCCTGCGCTATCGCGGTATTCCCGTGGATGAGCTGGCCGAAAAGTCCACCTTCGTGGAAACCGCGTACCTTCTCATCTACGGCCGTTTGCCCAAGAAGTCCGAGATGCAGCGATTCTCGAAGATGCTCACGCACAACGAGAACCTGCACGAGGACATGAAATACCACTTCGAGGGCTTTCCCTCGCAGGCGCATCCCATGGCGATCCTGTCGGCCATGATCAACGCGTCCAGCTGCTTCTACCCTGGACAGATGCAGCGGCCCACGCACGACGAGTTCCACGAGCAGGCCGCGCGCCTCATCTCGCAGGTGCGCACCATCGCGGCTTTTTCATATCGCAAGTCGCGCGGGCAACCCATCATCTATCCCAAGCCCAGCTACAAATACACGGAGAACTTCCTGCATATGCTGTTCTCCGACGTGTACGAGGACTACGAGCTGCGGCCCGAGGTGGTGCGCGCGCTGGACACCATCTTCCTTCTTCATGCCGACCACGAGCAGAACTGCTCGACCTCGACGGTGCGCATGGTGGCCTCGGCGCAAGCCAACCTGTTCGCCAGCGCGGCCGCCGGCGTGTGCGCCCTGTGGGGACCGTTGCACGGCGGGGCCAATCAGTCCGTCATTGAGATGCTGGCGGATATCCACCGCGCGGGCGACGATGGTTCGCGCTTCATCAAGGCGGCCAAGGACAAGACCAGCGGCAAGCGCCTCATGGGGTTCGGGCACCGCGTATACCGAAACCACGACCCACGCGCACGCATCATCAAGAAGGCTTGCGACACGTTGCTGGATGCCTTGCAGATCTCGGATCCGCTGCTGGAAATCGCCCATCGCATGGAAGAGGCGGCGTTGTCCGATCCGTACTTCATCGAGCGCAAGCTGTACCCCAACGTGGATTTCTACAGCGGCATCATCATGCGCGCGCTGCACATCCCGACTGAGATGTTCACCGTCATCTTCGCCATTGGCCGCATGCCGGGCTGGATAGCCAATTTCAAGGAAATCCTCGACGATTCCAAGGGGCGCATCTACCGGCCGCGACAGGTGTACATCGGGCCCACGCTCAATCACTATGTGCCCATGGACGCGCGCGGGGAGTGAGCCGGCCCGCACGGATCATTGATCTGGGCACGCGCGACTACGCGGAGGCGTGGCGCGTGCAGCACGAATTGCTCGCTGCGCGCCAGCGCGGCGAAATTCCCGACACGTTCGTGCTGGCGGAACACCCCCATGTGCTCACCCTGGGTCGCAGCGCCCGCCGGGAAAACCTGATCGCGTCGGCAGATATGCCAGCTTTCGAGGTTGAGCGCGGCGGTGACGTGACCTACCATGGTCCGGGCCAGCTCTGCGGCTACCCCATCCTGTATCTGCGTGCGGGCGAGCGGGACGTGCACCTGTATCTGCGCCGCCTCGAGGAGGCCATTATTCGCACGTTGGCCGAGTTCGCCATCGAGGCGGGCCGGCGACCCGGACTCACCGGGGTGTGGGTCGGTTCGCACAAGCTGGCCTCGCTTGGCGTGGCGGTGCGCCGCTGGGTCACCTTGCACGGTTTCGCGCTCAACGTGTGCACCGATCTCGATCGTTTTTCCGCCATCAACCCCTGTGGTCTGGCTGCCTCGGTGATGGGCTCGATGACCGGCGTGCTCGGCCGGCCGGTGGCTGTGGCTGAAGTGCGCGCTCCCTTGCTCCGCCATCTGGCCGCGGTTCTCGATCGATTCTGGATCGAGGAAGAGCAGGGCGACCGCAGCTCGCCCCCACACCGGAGTTTACGTGCTCCGTAGGGGCGCGGCCCGAGATGTCGTGCAGGTGGTCCTCGGCCTGCCCGTCGCGGTTCGACTTGCGAAAGCCTTTCCGGTACGGTAGTCCCAACATGAGTCAGCCAGGTCTCATCGTGCGCAGGATCTTCGGGTGCGGGGTCGCTGTTGCGCTGCTGGGAGCGACGCCGGCCCTCGCAGCGCCGGCCGCAGCTACCCTCCCTCTGCCGGAACCGGGGGTGTCCACGGCTGTGCTGGAACCCCCTGCACCTTCGCCTGCGCCGCCGCCTCCTCTTCCCGACGCACCTGTGAGCGCTGCTCCCTTGAAGCTGCTTGAAGCAGGCGTCGGCACCCGGCTGGGCCTGCGCATCCAGAATCCGAATCCTCGCACGCCCGACAAGCTCAATGACCTGGGCATGGACGGGCAGGTACAGCTTCTGCTGTCGGGCCAAGCCACGCGTCATATTTTGTGGCAGGCGGATTTCGTCGGGAGCTTTGGCACCGTCGATCAGAATGGTAGCTACGACACGACCGGGAGTGCGGCCGTGCTGGATCTCATTGGTCGGTTTGAACTCCATGATGCCTTCAATCTGTGGGTGGGTCGTATGCTGGTGCCGGCCGACCGGGCCGGGCTCAGCACCGAGTGGGCCATGGCGCCCTGGCTTTTCCCAGGCCAGTTCATGGCCAGGCAGAAGCCTGCGGGCGTGTTGCAGGGCCCCTACGGACGCAGCGACGGCGCGACCTTGTGGGGGCAGTTTGGCGGCGGCACCTTCAAGTACTACGCGGGTGCCTTCAACCTCGCCGATCCCACTCTGAGTCCGCTGTATTCGGGCCGCCTTAGCCTCAGTTTGCTCAATCCCGAGCCCGGCTACCGCAATGCCAGCACCTACTACGGCAGCAAGAATGTCCTAGCCTTTGGCGCAGGTTTTCAGCACCAGCACAACGGCTCGCAAGAAATCGACCCCACCACGAATCAAGCATTGGCGGCGTGGGCCGATTTCACCGACTTGAATTTCGACCTGTTCTTCGAGAAGAACCTGGGCGCCGCCGGCGTGCTGGACCTTGAGGGGGCCTTCTACAAGTCCTGGGGACGCTACACCCTGGAGAGCTTCTACTACTTTGCCCTGGCCAGCTACCTCTTGCCCATCGATGTCGGCGCGGGCAAGTTCCAATTCCTGTTTCGGCTGCAGCAGGCACACGATCGGCAGACCGACGATACCGACGCCCTGGCCGACGCGCAGATCGGGTACATTATCGATGGCCTGCGCGCTCGTATGGCGCTCGACTATCAGTACAGCAAAGTCCTTGGCCAGACCGGCAACGCGATCCTGCTCGGACTGCAGCTGATGACCAAGTAGCTTTCCGTCACACGACGGACAGCTGGCCTTGGTTAGCCAGCCCGGAACTGGAAGTCGCGCTGGCGGACGACTTCACCCTCGTCGAGATCGACCAGAAAGGCCGTGCCTTCGCCCACCATGCCGTTGAAGGCGCGCAGGTACCAAACATCCAGGCCCCAGCCCTTGTGCCCACTCTCGCTGGGCGGCGACCATTCCGCGGTTTCCAGATCCCCAAGCCCGGGCGGCCGCGCGCGTGTCTGGCTGGCGATTTCTTGGAAGTGGTGCGAGGCGCGCACGATCTGCTCGGCCCTGCGCGCCAGCGCGGGATCGATCTCGCGTCGCCACTCGCTGACCAGATGGAAGGCTTTGAGAGCGCCTCCCACCGGCCCGTCGGCCTCATAGACTTCGTCGGCGGGCAGGCCGGCAAAATCGGCCACATCAAATTCCGGGAAGATGGTCTCGGCCGTGATCTGCGCCTTGCGTTCGCCGAAGCTGTCTTCCGCCACCTTCTTGCCTTGACCGGCGTAGTAGGCGTACAGGCGCATGATGATGTTCTGCGAAGGCAGCCGGTGGTCCCAGTCCGCCACCCACAACACGGCCTGATAGGTCCTGCCCATGAAGGGCAAGAACACGGGCAACGACTGTGCCAGCTTCTCCCGGTCAGCCGTCGACTCAAACAGACCCTGCAACTCAACGCGCGGGTGGCGCCGCAAGTCGCGCTTCAGCTCTTCCCGCAAATCTAACGGAGCCATGACACCAGAATAGCCGGGTTTTCACCGGAGCGCACTATAGACGGCCAGGGGATTCGGAGCGGGGGGCCGGGACGGGTGGGGACGATCGTGAACGGCCGAGGTCGCGTCGGAGCTAGACCAGCTCCACCTTGCTCAACGGTATGACAGGCAGTTGACCAAGTTCGCCAAGCGGCTCGACATCGATAGGGGTTCTGATGGGCAGCAGAACGCGATAGAACCTCGCATCCAGTTCCGCCTGCGCCTTCGGCGAGAAGAGTTGCTTGAGCGCAAGCCTTCGCAATACGCGCGACTTCCCGGATCGGTGGATCCACGCTTGTATTGTGCGTCGGCCGGCTTCGCGCACGGCCACCGCACGTCGAACCCCGTTGAGGATATAGAACCTCTCGGGCTTCTGTGAGTGCGACTCTATTGCCATCCGACGATCGCGACGGCAACGTCATCCTGCAAGGCTCCGCTTCTGAGCCTGACGCCAGCAACGAGAGTCTCGGCGGCCGTTTCAAGTGGTCGAATCGTTGATGCTTGGGCAATCCGAGCGCGATCCATGTACTTCCACAGGCCATCCGTCGCTGCGAGGAGCGTTCCCCTGGTGATCCGGGCCTCGAACCCGACGGGAATGGCCGCGCCTTCGCCCAGCAACGGCTTGCGAATCTGCTCAGACGTGAGGTTCTTGGGTGTTGTGTCATTCTCGAACACCCAGGCTTCGCAGTCGCCCACGCTCGCCCCGGTGATTCTGCCGTCGCCTCTGATTTCAACAATGACGGCGGCCGCGAGGCCGCACGATCTCGAGCGAGAGATCTCGCGATCGATATGGGCAAGCCATTCGGGCCATTCTGGCAAGTCGGCAACCTTGCCTTGGTGACACCAATCGACAACGCCCTTGCAGATGGTCTCTGCCGCAGCGGTTCCTCCTGAGACGCCGCCAGCTCCGTCAGCCACGACGAAGACGGAACGATCAGGCAGACTGACAGTTTCGATTCTATCCTCACCACGGCCGCGCCGGGACTCTTCTATCTTCGTCGAGTAGGCGAATGGGAACGGATAGGGGATCCTCGCTCGGTCGGCTGTGACGAGTCTGCTCACGTCAGAACTATACTCCATCCGGCTCACTTCGCCGTCTTCGAGGCCTCCTGCCCAATCCGATCATGCTCATCCAGCAGGGCGATGAAGGGTGGTCGTGGCCGTGGCCGTAGACGTCACCGTGGCCGTGGCCGTGGCCGTGGCCGGAGTGATCACTGTCGGCCACGACCACGGCCACGACCACGGCCGATGGGGCAGGCGGTGAGAACAGCTGTTACAGCTCGCCTTTTACTCGCCGAATATCCGCTCCCAGTCCGCGCAATTTCTTTTCCAGGTGTTCATAGCCGCGGTCCAGGTGGTACACGCGCAAGACCTCGGTGGTGCCGGCGGCGACCAGGCCAGCCAGCACCAGGCAGGCCGAGGCCCGCAGATCGGTGGCCATGACCTTGGCCCCTTTCAACTTGGTGGGGCCGCGCACGATGGCGGTGTGGCCTTCCACCACGATGTCCGCGCCCATGCGCCGCAACTCGGGCACGTGCATGAAGCGATTCTCGAAGATGTTCTCGCTCAGCACCGACTGGCCGTGCGCCTGCGCCATCAGCACCATAAATTGGGCCTGCATGTCCGTGGGAAAACCGGGGTAGGGCCGGGTGGCGATGTCGGCAGGCCGGATCTCATTACGCCCGACCACGCGCACCGCATCGCCCTCGACGGTGACTTCCACGCCAGCGGCACGCAGCTTGGCGATCACGGCATCCAGGTGCTCAGGCAGGCAGTCTCTGACCAGGACGTTGCCCCGGGTCACCGCGGCCGCGACCATGAGCGTGCCCGCCTCCACCCGGTCGGGGATGATGGCGTGATCGAGCGGATGCAATTCATCCACGCCCTCGATGTTGATGAGCGAGGTCCCCGCCCCGCGAATGCGCGCGCCCATCTTGTTGAGCACGCGCGCCATTTCTTCCACCTCGGGCTCGCAGGCGGCATTCTCCAGCGTTGTGCAACCCTTGGCCAACGCCGCTGCCATCATGAGATTTTCGGTGCCGGTCACCGTGACCATGTCGAACACGATAGTGGCGCCGCGCAGGCGCTTGGCCTTGGCGCTGACCAGGCCGTGCTCAAGCTCGATGCGCGCCCCCAGCGCGGCCAGGCCCTTGAGATGCTGATCGATGGGCCGCGCCCCGATGGCGCAGCCTCCAGGCAGCGAGACGCGGGCCTCGCCATAGCGGGCGACCAGCGGGCCCAGCACCAAGGCCGAGGCGCGCATGGTCTTGACCAACTCATAGGGCGCCTCGAAGTTGGTGACGTGGGTGCTGTCCACCGTGGTGCGGCCGTCGCCGTCAACCTCGGCGCCCAGCTGGCGCAGCAGTTTCTTCATCGTCACCACGTCCCCGAGATCAGGGACGTTGCGATAGGTGGATCGGCCGCTGGCCAGCAGCGAGGAAGCCAGGATGGGCAGCGCCGCGTTCTTGGCGCCGGAAACCCGCACTTCACCGCGCAGCTTGTGGCCGCCGCGTATGACTATCTTGTACATGAAGAGCGCGACGCGGACGGCGACAGCCAAGCGAGGCTATCGCTCGTCAACCTTCGCTTGGCGTTTCGGCTAGGTGGCAGCGGGCGTGGCGGGAGTGGCGGCAGCGGCCTCGGTGGCCTCGGCGCCCTTCTTGTGCTCGGTACAGCGACCAGCCAGCACGGCGGGCTTGCGGCAGCCTTCCTTGCTGCAGATCCTGTAGCGGAACTTCTCGCCCACTTTCTCGCGACGCCAGCCGATGTAGTGCTTGCGGCAGTATCCCTTGGCACGCACCGGCTGCTTGCACTTGGGGGCGCGGCACGTCTTGCCACCGGCCTCAACGGTCTTAACGGTTTTGGCGGCGGCGGGTTTCTTGGCGGGTGCTTTCTTCTCAGGCATGAATCTTCCTTATCGGATGGTTTGAGGGGTTCGAGGATGCGGTTCCGGGACGCCAGAGTCAAGCTGGCAACTTGGTGCGGATGCGCTCCACGGCTTCTTCCACGTTCTCGCGGAAGCCGAAGGCCGACAGGCGGAAGAAGCCCTCACCGCAGCTGCCGAAGCCCGCGCCAGGCGTGCCCACCACGTTGGCCTCGGCTAGCAGACGGTCGAAGTACTGCCACGAGGTCATGCCCGCGGGCACCTGCATCCAGATGTAGGGCGCGTTCACGCCGCCGAACACGCGATAACCGGCCTGGGCCAAACCCTCGCGGATCAGGCGTGCGTTTTCCATTGTGTAGTCGATGTTGGCCTGCGCGCCGGCCGCGCCCTCGGGACTGAAGACCGCGGCGGCGGCCCGCTGGATGGGGTAGCTGACCCCGTTGAACTTGGTGCTGTGGCGGCGGTTCCACAGGCCGTGCAGCGCCACCCACGCGCCGGAATCGTCGCGGGCCCTCAGTTCTTTCGGGATCACGGTGAACGCGCAGCGTGTGCCCGTGAAGCCCGCGGTCTTGGAAAAGCTGCGGAATTCCAGGGCCACCTCGCGCGCTCCTGGAATCTCGAAGATGCTGCGGGGCAAGCCTGGCTCGCGCACGAACGCCTCGTAGGCCGCGTCGAAAAGAATGATCGCCTCGTGCTGCTTGGCCCAGGCCACCCAGCGTGCCAGCGAGGCGCGCGACATGACCGCGCCGGTGGGATTGTTGGGCGAACAAAGATAGACTAGGTCCGCTCGGCCTTGGGGCAGCGGCGGGTCGAAACCGTTTGCCGCGGTAGTGGGCAAGTAGACAAGGCGCTCGTAGCGGCCCTGGCTGTCGGCAGGACCAGTGCGGCCGGCCATCACGTTGGTGTCGACGTAGACCGGATAGACCGGGTCGGTCACGGCCACCACGCTGTCGAGCGAGAAGATCTCTTGCATGTTGGCGGTGTCGCACTTGGCTCCGTCGGAGACGAAGATTTCGTCGGGCGCCACCTGGGCGCCCTGGCTGCGGTAGTGGGCCGCAATGGCGTCGAGCAGGAAATCGTAGCCTTGCTCGGGACCATAGCCGCGAAACGTCTCCTTGTGCGCCATCTCGTCGGCAGCCGTCTTGATCGCCTCCACGATGGGAGCGGGCAGGGGCAGCACGACGTCGCCGATGCCCAGACGGATGATGCGCGCTGCCGGGTGGTCGGCCGCATAGGCCCGCACGCGCTTGCCGATCTCGGGGAATAGGTAGCCGGCCTGCAGCTTTTGATAGTGGGTGTTGATCTTGGCCATCGCTTCGACTTTCTTTCGGGCTGCGAAGCGGTAAGACTAACTAACTTTCCCCCCGAGGCGCAATGGCACGCAAAAACATGGTTCGCCCTGTCTTCTGTCTTCTCGCGATTTCGCTGCTTTCCGGTCCGCTGGCTGCTGGCAACGGCCCTGCGTCCGATCATCGGCTGGCCTTGCTGACTGCGCTCAAGAGCGAGCTTCAGCGTTCGCAGACCAAGCTGCGCTTGCCCGGCGAGGACGGGCCGTACTTCATCCGCTACCTTCTGCGCGAATACGACGACTACGATCTGGTTGCGCGTTTCGGCGCCTTGTTGGAAGACAGCCGCCAGCAGCTGCGCCAGGCCAACGTGGAGGTGCGGGTAGGCAGCTACAAGTTCGACAACACCGCTGACGACACCACAGAGAAGGTGTTCGATCTGGACGATTTCGACCGCTACGAGCCGCCGGTGAGCGCGCCCATCGACGACGACGTGGACGTGCTGCGAGCCACGCTGTGGCTGCAAACCGACGCGCGCTACAAGCAGGCCCTGGCCACCTTGCACAAGAAGCGCGGCGCCCGCGTGACCAAGATGGTGGAGGACGAGTCAGTGGGCAGCTTCTCGCGCGAGAAGCCCCAGCACGCCGTCGACAAGGCGATCACGGTGAAGCTGGACCGGGCAGCCTGGGAGAACCGCCTGCGCCGAGTGTCGGCGCTGTTCAAGGCCTATCCGGAGATCTTCGACTCGCAGGTCAAGTTCTCCGTGGATCACCAGACCCGCTTCATCGTCACCACCGAGGGCACCGAACTGGTGAACGAGCGCCTCATCTACGGTCTGCACATGACCGCCCACGCGCGCGCGGCCGACGGTCTGCTCATCAGCCACTTCAAGAGCTTCTACGGCGCTTCCGAGAGCGAAATGCCCGACGACGCCACCCTGGAGCGCACCGCCAAGCAGTTGGCCGACGAGGTCAAACGCCTGCGCGAGGCACCCATGATGGATCCGTTCAACGGCCCGGCCATCTTGCTGCCCGAAGCAGCCGGTGTGTTTTTTCACGAGGCCCTGGGTCACCGACTGGAAGGTGAGCGACAGAACGACAACAAGGAAGGCGCGACCTTCAAGGGCCAGATCGGCAAGACCATCCTGCCCACGTTTCTCACCGTGCTCGACGATCCTTCAGCGGCCAAGCTGGATGGCGTGTCGCTCAACGGCCACTACGACTTCGACGACGAGGGCGTGGCCTCGTTCCCTGTGACCCTGGTGGACCACGGCATTTTGCGCAACTATCTCAAGAGTCGCACCCCGGTGAAGGGCTCGCCCAGTTCCAACGGCCACGGCCGCGCCGAGGGCACGCTGGATCCCATCGGTCGCATGGCCAGCACCATCGTGAAGTCCGACAAGGTGGTGCCCTATGCCAAGCTCAAGGAGATGCTGCTCGACGAGATTCGGCGGCAGAAGAAGAGCTTCGGGCTCATCATCGCCGACATCAGCGGCGGCCAGACCAACACCACCACGTACGACTTCCAGGCGTTCAAAGGCATGCCGCGCATCGTGTACCGGGTGGATGCCGAGACCGGCAAGGAGACCCTGGTGCGCGGGGTGGAGTTCGTGGGCACGCCCATCGGCTCGCTCAATCGCATCCTCGCGGCCTCGGACACCGGCGCGGTGTTCAACGGCTACTGCGGCGCCGAATCCGGCTACGTGCCCGTGTCGACCGCCGCACCCGCCGTGCTGATCAGCGAGATCGAACTGCAGCGCACCCGTCGGGCCATGGAAAAGCCACCGATCTTGCCTGCGCCTTGGCGGTAGGACGCCAGAGGCCGCGACTACCACGGTCACGCTCACGAAGACCGCGTGGCCCTCCTGCGCGCCCGCGATATGCTACGTTGAAGTTCCATGCCTCGCGAACCCAAGATCACCCCCATCACCAGGCACGACCCGCGCACTTTTTACGCCACTCGTGCCACGCGCACACGCAACGCCGAGGCCTGGGATCTCTGGGCCGTGGAGGACGGCCGGCGCGTGGGCTACCTGTCAGCCATCGACGACGGCCACATGATCTATGCCTTGGCGACGGTAAAGCGCGGCACCTCACATGACGAGATTGCCGACCTTGTCGACGGATTCTTTCCGCCATCGGCCACTGATGCGCTAAGTCGTGAGACCGTGATCTCCGACTACGACGAGGAGCCTGTCATCCTCGAGTCAGAGGTCAGCATCGAAGAGTAGAAGCACGGCCGGCCGTCCGCGTGCCAGGCGTGTTTTGGCTATCTCCCGCAGTTTCCTCTTCCCTCCCGGCTCCGTGCGGCTATTCTGTCCCCATGTCGGTCGGCGGCATTCCGGCTCCCGGTCCGTTTCGGGGGCTTGTTCCGTACGATGAAAGCAGCGCCGCGCTTTTCTTTGGCCGCACGGACGAGATCGCAGCGCTCGACCGCCTGGTGTGCCGCGAGGGAGATCGGGTCGTTGCTCTAACCGGCGAGTCGGGCGTGGGCAAGACGTCCTTGCTGCGTGCCGGGCTGCTGCCCGCATTGGCCAAGCACGACGTGACCGGAGTCTACCTCGGCGCCTACGACGACATCGAACAGGAGATGTGGCAGGCCGCCGGCCGCGTGCGCGCCGAGCCACCTACGCCGGGCGATGGGCCGGCCGACTATCTGGTTCGCCTGGCGCGTAGTTCGCACGCCGGAACCCTGCTCATTCTCGACCACCTCGAGACCATTCTTGTCGACCGCGACGCGGACGCCCACCCGTCGGCTCTTGATCAACTGGCGGCGCTGCTCACCAAGGTCACTCAAGGAGCTGGGTCTCGCCTGCGCATTCTTCTCTGTGTGGAAACCGGTTGCTTCCACCGCCTCGACCTGCTCTACCACGCCTGCAATCTCACACCAGCGGCCGGGGCGTGGATGGAGCTTGCGCGGCTCAACCAGGGAAGCGCCACCCAGATTCTCGAACAGACCGCGGTGGGCACCGGAACTTTCTTCGAGGCTGGCCTGGCTTCCCTGATGGCCGGCGACCTGTGCCGGAGTGGCCCCTGTTTGCCCGCAGACTTGCAGATCGTCGCGCGCATGGCGGTCGAGCTGCGGTTGACCTCGTTGCGCCGCTACGAACGCAGCGGGGGCGCGGCCATGTTGCTGCACAGCTTTTTCCAGCGAGCGGTGCACGACGCCGGCGGCCGCCCAGCCTTGCGTGTGCTGCTCGCGGCCGCTCGACCATCGAGTTCCACGGTGGACGAACTGGCCGCACGCGCGGGCCTGCATCAGGCAGTCGTTGAACAGGCCGTGGCGCCTCTGACCAGTCGAGGCATTCTGCACAAGTTCTTCTCGGGCTCGGTCGACCGCTACGCTCCCGCGCATCCGTGTCTGATTGCGCGCATCGAGGACTTCGCCGCCAGCGACGTGGGGGCTGCGCACGACATCCGACGAACCTTGCGTCGTCGCATCCTGGCGGGCGCGCGTCTCTCGCTGCCAGAGATCCGCAGGGTGCGGCGCTATTTGGGCGGTGATCTAGCCACCGACGAGGCCGCCACACTCAAGCGCAGCATCCGGCGCAGTGCCTTGCAGATCGGCTCGGCCATCACTTTGCTGCTGGGCGTGTTGCTCGCCCTCATCTTCGAAGTGCGCGCGACCTACACGCTGGCCTTTGATCCGGCCCGCGATCAGCCGGGCAGCCGCGTGGTGGTACGACGCGGACGTCCCTCGCTCCTGCACTTTCTGTCCGGCCAGAGCCGCCACGGTTCGCTGGTTGCTGATACCGGCTTCGCCGCGACCAGCGTGGCCGCTGATCTGGGGTCGCGCATCGCGAGCGGAAGGGCCGTGGGGGCCCTTGAAACGAACCGGACACCCCGGCTCCCGTCGTGGCTGCGCATGGTGATTGATGGCCTGGGGCCGGTGCCGCGTGGGGTATCGCTGGTCCTTCTGGGTGAGCCCAATGGCGTGGTTTCGCTGAAACAGGCCTTTTCCGATCCCGCTTCACGTCGCGACGCTTTGGAAGCCCTGGCGGTGGTGGGCACCGGCCGGGCGGGCGAAGACGAGATCCTGGCTGGCGCGCTCAACGACCCGTCGCCCGACGTGCGTCGGCGTGGGGTGGAGGTGGCCGCTGCCATCGATCGACGTCAGGGCAAGGACGCCCACGCTGCCACGCTGCGGGCCGCTTTGGCCGACCAGTCCTTCGCTGTGCGCAGCGCGGTCCTGCGCGAATGCGGCAGCCTTGCGCCCACCACCGCGGCCAGCATTCTTTCGGTGGCTCTCGCCGACAAAGACGCCTCGTTCCGGCGGCTGGCCGAGACGTCTTTGCTGGAACTCGCCGCGCGCTCGCCCGCAGCAGCCGCCGATGCTGTGCGCTTGGCGCTGTGGAGCAGCGACGGGATGGCCCGGCGAAGCGCGGTGGGACTGCTCGACCAGATCGCGGTGCAGGCTCCGGCCGAGGCCGCCACGGTTCTGGCGCAGATCGCGTCGGATGAGAGCGCGCCCGAAGAAGCGCGGGTCTCGGCCCTGTCATTCCTCCGTCGCAGCAACGCCATTTCGAACAATCTGCGGCCGATGTTGGAGAAGGCCGTGATGCCGGATGCGTCGCCGCGTCTGCGCACGGCAGCCCTGCCGCTCTACGCGCGGCTCATCGATCCTGCCAAGGTGGCCGAGCTGGCGTCGGCGGCTAGCAAGGGTCCGCCTTCGGGTCGGGTGACGGGCGCGGCGCTGTGGGGCGTGGTGGCCATCAAGCAGCCCGATTTGGCGGCCAAGCCGCTCAAGGTGTTTCTCTACGACCAGTCGGCCGAGGTGCGCGTGGAGGCGGCCCGTGGGTTCGGCTATTTGCGCCGCGAAGGCCCCGAGCTGGTACGCAAGGCCTTGCTCGACCCGAATGCCGAAGTTCAGAAGGCAGCTCTTGATTCGGCCCTGCGACTGGCGGTGGCGCAGTCGGGACCGATCGCCGACTTGCTGGGACATGTGCTGTCCAACGTGCGACCGGGTCTGCGCCGTTTCATCGTCGAGGCGCTGGGCGAGATCGGCAAGACCCGGCCCGCAGCAGTTCTGCCGGCGCTGGTCCGCGCACTCAAGCAGGGCGATGCCAGCACGCGCGGAGCTTGCGCGCGTGCCCTTTGCGTGGTGGCCGTCAAGAGTCCCGCGGCGGCGTCGCCCTATCTGCGCATGGCGGCTCGTGATCTCAACCGCGAGGTGCGCACCGAGGCGGCCTCCTGCCTCGGCAGTCTGACCGAGGGTGATCCCAAGGGTGCCGCCCGCATGGCCATCGAGTTGACCTCCTCGGATGAGCAGACCGTGCGTGCCGCTGCTGCTGCCTCGCTGGGCGCGCTGGCCGGACGGGTCCACGAAATCGTGCTCGGCCCCCTCATCAACATGATCGAGGATCCCGAGCGCAGCGTGCGCATGGCGGCCGCCGAGGCGCTCATTGCCTACGCCAATACCGGGGCATCTCTCGCCAGTCGCGCGGCCGATCTCGATAAGAAGTTATCGGGTTTCTTCCTGCAGGGCGCCCTCGACGAGCGGCAGATCGCGCTGCGCCTGGCCGCGCGTGCCGGCCTGACCAGCATCCTTCGCCAGGCCGTGCGCGACGGCGATGATGGCCTGCGGCTCGATGCGATGAAGGCTGCGGCCGGCATGCAGCCACCGGCGCTGGAGATCTTGCAAGCCGGGGCCGAGGACCGCCAGGGCCTGGTGCGGGCCGAGGCGGTGCGCGCCCTGGCCGCTGCCTCTGGAAGCGGGCCTGAACGCGTGCTGCCGGTCTTCGAGGCCATGCTGCGCGCGAGCGACGCGGCCACCAGGCGGACTGGCGCGCTGGCCCTAGGTGACGTGACCGGGGAGCCCGAGGCCACTGCGGCTCTGCTTGCTGGGGTGCTTCACCAGCGGGGCGAATCGGTCCGGGCCGCGGCCACCGAGGCATTGGCGAGCATCGCCCAGCGCGATCCAAAGGCAGCCGGGCCGTTTTTGGAACAGGCAATCAGCGATCCGGCCCATGACGTGCGCGCGGCTGCCATCCGCGGTCTGGGCACCACATGGGCTCGCCAGCGTCGTCCCGCCGAAGTCGCCGGGATACTAGAATCCTGCGAGACCGACAGCGCGCGTCGGCTGGTGGCCGTTGAGGCACTGGTCATTCAGGCTTCGCAAACGGGCAAGGGCAAGCCCGGCGAAGATGCGAAAGAGGCTAGAAGCCACCTCGACCGCCTGGCCACTTCAGGACCGCCGTTGGCCCGCCTGGCTGCACAAGTGGGCCGCGCCTTCATCGGCGCAAGGCTGGAAGATATGCACGCCTTCTTCGATCGTCTGTATGGCGGGTAGCCACTGGGGCGAGATGAGCTGTCTCGTCAACCACCCGCCGCTGAGAACACAGAGGGGAGAGGGGAGGGCACAGAGTCGGAGAAGATGCGGTGATGTTCCTGCGCCCGGAGATTTCCTTCGCAGGTCGCGAAGGTCATGTTTGAACCGCAGACCACGATGGGTCATTTGTCGCGCTGAGGGCTCTCTCCGCTGTGCGGTTTCGGCTGCGGGTGGCCGACGAGGTAAATCGGCTCACGCTCTTTGGTCGCGGCCGTGAGGTTGCTCTGTGGCCTCTCCTCTCCCCTCTGTGTTCTCGACGGTGGGTGGTCTACGAGGTGAATCACCTCACGCCCTGCTGTCCAGGCCGGGAGTCTACTTCGCGTAGTCGACCGCGCGGGTTTCGCGGACCACTGACACGCGAATCTGCCCGGGATAGGCCAACTGTGCCTCCACCTTGCGGGCGATGTCCTTGGACAGGGTGCGCGCCTGGTCGTCGGTAACCTTGGTGTTCTCGACCAGCACGCGGACTTCGTGTCCAGCTTGGATGGCGAAGGCGCGCTCGACGCCTTCGAAGCTGCCGGCGATCTTTTCCAGGTCGGCCAGCCGTTGCACATAGGTTTCCAGGGTCTCGCGCCGGGCGCCCGGCCGCTGGTTGGCCAGCACGTTCGCTGCATCCACGATGTGATCGAGCACGTCATCGGCCACGGCCTCACCGTGGTGGCACTCGATGGCATGGACGATCTTGGGCGCCTCGCCGTACTTGCGCGCCAGCACCGCACCAGCCTGGGCGTGCGAGCCCTCGATCTCCTGTTCCGCACAGCACCCGATGTCGTGCAACAGGCCCGCGCGCCGTGCGGTCTTGACCGGATAGCCGAGCTCGCCCGCGATCACGCCCGACAAGAAGCCTACCTCGACCGAGTGCTGCAGCAGGTTTTGCCCGCTGCCCGCGCGAAACTTCAGCTTGCCCACCAGGCGCAGCAGCTCGGGGTGCAAGCGGCCGATACCCAGATCGAAGGCGGCCTGTTCGCCGGCCTCCTTGCACTGTTGCTCGACCTCTTCGGTGGCCTTCTTGACCATCTCTTCGATGCGCGTCGGGTGGATGCGACCATCGGCGATGAGCCGGGTCAGCGCCAGGCGCGCAATCTCGCGCCGCACAGGATTGAAACAAGAGATCACCACGGCCTCGGGCGTGTCGTCGATGATGAGGTCGATGCCCGTGGCCTGTTCGAGCGCCCGGATGTTGCGTCCCTCGCGCCCGATGATTCTTCCCTTCATGTCGTCGGAGGGCAGGGGCACGACCGAGACCGTGCGCTCAGCCACGTAGTCGCTGGCATAGCGTTGCACCGCCGCGCCCAGGATCATCTGCGCCTTCTGTTGCGCCTGCTCGCGCGCTTCGTCCTCGATGCGCCTGACCTCGAGGGCTGCCGCCGCCCGCGCCGC
>Ga0265330_10000849_pt1 | contig 19161 bp, 14 predicted proteins | sample 41919metaG_FD_202083 | JGI IMG/M metagenome (GOLD analysis project Ga0265330, IMG submission 202083) | Rhizosphere microbial communities from Carex aquatilis grown in University of Washington, Seatle, WA, United States - 4-19-19 metaG | ecosystem: Host-associated > Plants > Roots > Rhizosphere... | reverse complement strand
CATAGCGCCTACTACAACAAGGACTCCATCAATGCGATGTGGACCGACATCGCCAACCGCTACAAAGCCGACAGTGGCGTGTGGTTTGAACTGTACAACGAACCCTACTCGCGCAAAGCGGTTACGCCGTTCCCATCCTTTGGCGCCAATGAATCGGAAAAGGACTACGCATGGGATCTCTGGTCCCAGATGATGGGCCAGTGGATCGCCTCCATCCGCGACACCGCCCAGGCCAAGAACATCATCGTCGTAAACGGCCTCGATTGGGCCTACAGCTTCGGGCCACAGTACGGGCCTCTGGCCTATCCTGACAAATACCTGACCTGGAAGACCAAATACGCCAATATCGCCTATGGGTTCCACCCCTACCAGCACGGGGCGTGCTGCGGGCAGATCGGCGCCGGAGACACCGACCTCAGCGCCACCGATCCTTATGAATCCGGCTACTGTGCCTACTATCCCGACAACAGCGTGTATGGCAAACCCAGCGGGGCCGCCTTGCCTGGGGGGGCGAGTTGCATACAAAACGGCTACGCCGCCAGCCAAGACAAGAAGATGCCACCCTGTCACTGGGTGGCCACGGCCTACAACCCAGTCACCAAGCAGAATGGCCTCTGTGGCGGCGATCGCAGCGTGTGTTCCAAGCTGAATCAGACGGCATGCAGCGCGATGAACTGGAACAGCCCGAAGGCCGGCGGCTGGTCCACCTACGTGCTGCCCATGAACCAGTTCGGACCGCTCATCGCCACCGAGTTCGGTTCGTTCGACTGTTCCTCGGCGTTCGTCAACACCCTGCTCAAATACGCAGCGGAGAATCAAATCTCCTACACGGCCTGGGCGCTCTGGCCTCAGGACAGCGGCGGCCCGGGTGGCCTCGGTGCCTGCGGCTACCCCAGCGTGATGACCCCGGTCCCCGGCCAGACCGGCGACTTCCGCCAGTGTTTCGATGTCAACGGCTGCATGTCACTCGTGCAGCCGCTGCGCTGGGCGGGCAAGCTGATCTACGCCGACATGCAAAGTCGTTGACGGGCTTCCCAAGAACACCTGCTCCCTATTTGACGATGCCGACCATCGCCGCCGCCGACCACGCTTCAGTGTCCGTACCCTGCGGCGACGATGTTGGCCTGGACCGCGTCGTCGGTCGCGGTTGACGACGCGCCGGAAGTCATGCACCCCTCGAAGAAATTCCCCTGAGCACTGTTGCTGTTGTCGCCGCCGATACCCAAGATGATGGCCCCTTGCTTCTTCATGGGATTGTAGCCCGTCATGGTGGGACGCGCGCCGTCGTACATGGTTGTCAGAGCACCCGACTGCGCATTGCCGCCCTTGATGGCAAAAGTTCCGGATCGGCCTGTCACCATGGCCGTAACGTAAGTGGAAGTCAGGGGCGTGTTCGAGGCGGTGGGCCCGAAATCTTTTCCAGCAAATAGACCGTTTTCAAGGTCCGCCATCACCCAGGGGCCCGTGCCCGAACCCTTGCCCCACCCCGTCGAGTTGCCGAAATAGACAGCCTCCATGGTGCCAGCGCCGTCGTCGTTATTGTTCGTCTCTGCGTTGCCATAGTCGAAGCAGCACCCACCGTTGTAGTAGTTGCCACTGGTCACCATGTATTCACTCTCCGGCTGGTCGCCGGTTGCGATGCCCGATGTCTTGTCGTTGCGATAGCCGACGCCAGCCGGAATGTGAACTCCGTAGACCGAGTGGCCGCCGACCGTCAATTTGAGAGCGTTCGCGGTTGCTGCGTTGTCTGGTGAGTTCTTGGCCCCGCCGGCCGGCGCACTTGTGAGATGGTTGCCCTTCCCGGACTGGTCATAAATGACGGAGATGGTGCATGTCGTGCCGGTGCAGAACGTGTCTTGCGCCGCTGAGTCCGCGAAGCCTCCAGGGCCGAGGACCGCGATGTCCTTGGTGGTGTTGTCCGAGGCGCGCTTGACCTGGTAGAGGTTCCCCTTGTACGCGCCGGCAAGAGCCCGCACTGTGCTGTGTGCTGCAACACATGGCACGTTGCCGGATGCATAGATGTCACAAGGCCCAGTGACCGCCGTTGTGGTACCGCCCGAGCCTGATGTTCCGCCGGCACCCGACGTTCCACCCGAAACAATCGTTCCGCCCGAACCAACCTGGCCGCCGGTCGCACCTGTGCCTCCAGTGGGCTGTGACCCACCGCTTGAGACTGTTCCCCCCGTGGCCTTTGTGCCTCCCGAGCCCGTGCTTCCCCCGGTGACGGCGCCACCCCCGGCCGTCGTGGCTCCAGTGCTGGTTGTCCCCCCAGCAATTGTGCCACCGGTTGCGACCAAACCGCCTGTTCCGGTTGCGCCTCCGCTGTTCGGCATTCCGCCGATCGCCACGCCCCCGCTTGCCACGGTGCCACCCATGCCGGTGGCTATGCTCCCTGCGCTGGCCAGCGAGCCACCGGCTGCGACCGAGCCGCCAGTCCCCACAGTACCTCCTGTGTTCATGCTTCCCCCGGCACCGCTTCCTCCTATGCTCGTCGTCCCTCCAGTCGCCGTCGATCCACCAACGTTGCTCTTGCCGCCTGTCCCCGTCCCGGGCTCCCCGCCCGATAATGAACATCCCATCAGGAGAGAGCCGACCATCCCCGCCATCAGCAGACTTCTTGCACACTGAAGCGTTCGCGTGACGCCTGGCGCTCTGAACATCATCTCAAGACTCCTCTCGCAAGGCGCATTGGGCACTTCTACCGAAAGCGACATATGCTGCGCGCTCATTGCTTCACGAGCTTTAGCATGACCACCGCATGCCTGGCCACGCCTCTGCAGATCGCATTCGGAGTCGCCTATTACCTTCACCGTTACTTAGCTTCGCCGCCCTCCGCTTCCCGGCAGGATGCGTTCAGTTCGTAATCGTCGTGTCCGCCAGAACCGTTCCCCGTGGTTTGGCGAAGATGGTCCATTCCGAACGTACTGGTGACTGGTGCCGTGCGTACTTGCGGAAGCCGTGCCACGAGAGCGGGCGGCAAGGCGTAGGCGCGTGCCACCTCCGGGATGGTTGCGTGAAAGACGGGCTCAGGGTTGCTGGTGACTAGCACTACTGATTGAAATTCGGACCGAACCGGCGCGTCGCGAGGAGGCTCGGCCGCGACGAGCGCCGTGGGAAGATACTCGACGTATCTGACCGAGAAGCGAGAAAGCGGACGGGCCCCGCAGCAGCGACGGCGACGGGAGAAATTCAATCAGTAGTGCTAGGAATGCGCGATGTCGTCCACGCGAAGCCCGACGGCGCAGGGGCCGCAGCAAGACAAACCCGAGCAACCCCAGGCTCAACCACGCCGTAGCTTGCGAGGACCTCGCGGCTACCCTGCAGCTGCAGCCACCGGCGCCCTTCTGGGAAACCGGGATCCCCCCGGCTCCGGACGGGTCAGTCCCGCTGGCCGTTCTGCCCCCTCCTCCACCGGCGCCTCCGCCGCTGGTTGACCCGCCACCCACCGCGGCGCTTGCTCCGGCCGAAGGCTGGCTGGTGCTGATAGCACCGCCCGCGCTAGCGGATCCACCACTACCGGACATTCCACCCGAGCTGGTCGTGCCGGTCACACCGCCCGCCTCAACGGAGCCGCCGCTGCCAGACCGCCCACCCGCGCTCGTCACTCCGCCCATGCTAGCGGCGCCGCCGCTGTCAGACCGCCCACCCGCGCTGGTCGTTCCGCCGACAAAGGCAAGGCCGCCACCCACCGACGTGCTCCCCGCGCTGATGGATCCACCGCCGCCCGTTGTGCCACCCGTACCGAGCGGTCCGGAGGATGAGGCAATGGTGGTTATCGTCACATCCGCTGGAGTCAGAGTTCCGGAACTCACCGTGAGCTTGATCGTTCCCGGATCCATGGTCGACTGGATGACGATGAGCGCCTTGCCACGGTAGACTTTTCGGCTGGTTGCCTTGTAGGGATCACTGCTCGTCCAATCGGCATTCGCGATCCCAAGGCTCCTTCCAGCGCCGGTCAGCGTAAACTGTACCGTATCGGAGGCGTCGGCCACCAAGACATCATTCGCATCCAAGATGTCGACCTCAATGTTGGACACGTCGTCGCCGTCTGCATACAGGTTTGTTCGGTCGGGTTTAAGCACGACCTTCGCCGCCGCGCCGGCGGTCGTGATGCTGTCGACGGCCACCTGAACGCCGCCCTTCATTCCCACGGCCTTGATCACGCCTGAAGACCAGGGGACATTAGTCCATTGCATGATCATGTTCGGAAAATCGGCGAGCTTCTTGGTGCCCATCTTGGTCGAATTCACGTACAGATCGACGGTCTCGCAGTTTGTGTACGTCGTTACGGTAACAGACCCGGTTTGATTCCAGCTCTCTGTATATTCCGGCGAGGACCATGTCATCGTCTGCGTAAAGTCCCCGATTCCTATGTGCACCACCGGCGCATCGGTCCACTGGCTCTGTTGATAATAGAACCAGGCCTTGCGGAAACCGCAGTAATCAATGTAGCCCGAAGGCCCGCCCCCTTTGCCAATGCCCTCCCCAAGAAAATCCACGCCCATCCACAGGTGATGGCCGATGACATAAGGGGAATCCTTGACCGAAAACCAGGTGGGGCTGCCATTGGCCAGGTACGGCGCCTGTTCGGTTCCACAAATCAAAACGTTGGGGTCGAGCGAATGGATCTTGGCGTAGGAGCCTTCCCCATAGTTCATGCCCACCACATTGTCTTGAATCTTGGCAAGGCTAACCATTCCCGCCGGATCCTGTATGACAGAGGCGTGAATTACAGGCCGCGTCTTGTCGAACTGATTGATATACGGGACAAGCTGTCCCATGGTGGTCGTGACATAGGCGGGAAGAGTTGCGCCCGAGGCGACTTCATTGCCCGCGCTCCACAGCACAACGCTTGGATGGTTTCTGTCACGCTCAATGAACCCCTTCAGGTCCTTCTGCCAATTCTGGTCCCAATTCTCGTAGGAGACGCCGCTGGCTGCCTGACCCCATTTGTCGGTGAACTCATTCAAGACCAACATGCCGTATTGATCGCAGAGATCGAGAAACTCAGGGCTTACCGGGTTGTGCGATGTTCGTATCGATGTGGCCCCAGACACAATCAATTCCTTGATAATGCGCTCCCACATTCTTTCCGGGACCGCCGCCCCCACCGGTACCTCCATGTGGTGCATACAAACGCCCTTCAGCTTCGTAGAGACGCCGTTGATGAACAACCCTGTGCCCGGAGTGAACTTCAGCTCCCGGATGCCGAAGGGTGTAATGTAGTCATCGGTCGGACTGGTGCCGTTCAGAACCCTTGTGTACGCATAGTAGCGCACCGGCGTGGAAGGCGACCACAGTTTGCACGGCGAAAGGGTGAGGAGCTGCGTACATGTGGTGCCAGTGGTGCCGGTTGCAACGGTCACCGGCGTGGAAACCGACTTGAGCGCATTGCCGTCTTCGTCGTAGATGGTGGTTTCGACACTGCGTTGCTGGTCGGTCGTCAGCTCATTCATGAGGTCGGTCTGGACACTGATTTGCGATTCCGTGGCCGCGACAACTGGGGTCGTGACAGCGGTGCCCCAGTTTCTCACGTACACCTTGTCAGTCGCGATGAGCCACACATGGCGAAAGATTCCGGTGCCCGAGTACCACCGTGAATTGCGGATCGTTTGATTGTCCACAAAGACCGCAAGTACGTTGTCGCCGGTGGCGTTCAGATAGGGTGTAAGGTCGCAATAGAAGCTGACATAGCCAAATTGCTGATTGCCGACCTGTGTGCCGTTGAGATAGATCTTCGAGTCGTGATAGACGCCGTCGAACTGCACGATGACCTTCTTCCCGGCAAGGCCTTGGGGAAGCGTGAAGTGCTTTCGGTACCACCCGAGCGCCCCGGGATCCGTGGTAGTCGCGTCCGTGGCTTTGTACAGGGTAATGCTCATGTCGTGCGGCACGTTCGTCGGCGTCCATGAAGAGTCGTCGAAGGTCGTGGCCTGCGCCCCGGCGACATCTCCGGTCTGCACCTTCCAGTTCTCGTCGATGCGAAGCTTGATGCGGCTCTTGAGAAATCTGGTCTCAAGACGCTCAGTCAGGTTTGCGTGGGCAATACCGGGCGCGAGAAAGAGCAGTACGGTGGAAAACGAGATAAGACGCAACTTCTGCATGTCGGGATCCCTTTCCGAAGCTCAGCAAGTCACAAGGGTTCGAGACCATTTAATTCGGAGAATAGTAAGTCGTAAGGGGTTGAGCATGCGGAAACCTTCGCAACATGCGCCAGCACAACCTGGAGCCGACAGCCCGGCGGGGCGGGCGGCACGTTTCGCGGCTTCCGGATGCTGATGAGGGGCACCGGCGTGAGTCTACTCCATCCCGCCCCTATCGAGATGGTCGGCGCTCCGAGTGCTGGGCGGTAGCGTCTCGGCTCGAACGGAGGAGTCGTCCATTCCGCGGCGTGCAGGCCCAGCGCGCCGGCGCGATCCAAGTGTGGCCACACGTGCTGGGCCACCACGGGCGAGCACGAGGCGTAGCGACCGGAAAACACGACTGCATCCACAACGCCCAATGCCGCCGCAGCGCTGCCCGATGCCAGCAGCATGCGATAGAGCAGGACGTCGCGGGCGCTCATGAAGGCTCAGGCACCTACCCCGGAGCACCTACCCCGGATCGAAGTGGCCCGGCATGAGGTGGTCTCTGGTGTATTCTCACCGGGTGAAGCCCCCGCAGGACCCGTGATGTTGCCTCCCCGACTTTTCCTGGCGTTCCTTCTGGGGTTCACCGTTCTTGCCGACGGAGCAGCCTCGGCCGAAGACGCTAACCAGTCTTCGAAGGCAGTGCCCGAGACCAAGCCACCGCCTACGAAAGTCATCTTGCAGTCTGTCGCTGGCAACGATCCATGGAGGAGGGGCAGTACCGCCGTGGCGATCAACTTGGGAGCGGGCTCGGCGGTGGGTCTTCTGGGGATGACCTTCTCCTACCTTCCTCTCCCGGTGCTTGAATCCGAAATCGGCGTCGGGCTGGGATATACGGGGTGGCAGTTCTCAGCCATGCAGAAGGTGGCACTCGGCTGGGGCTCGACCCGTTTCGTCGCCGGCGTTGGCTGCTCCTACTCGTCCGGTTCCGACCTCCCCCTCGAGCGCAACAATGATGGGTTCCGCGACTTCTGGCTCAATTTTGACCTCGTTGGGTTCGAGGTCAGGACAAGGAGCCATTTCGTCTTCTTCCTTGCCGCCGGAGGCACCTACAAATTTGGAAAGCCAATCCACGTCGAGCTTATGTCCATTGACTGTCAGGATTCAACCGACGCGTGCGGGTCCCCCAGCAGAGGCTTCGCCCAGTTTCGCATGGGTCTTGGCGGATGGTTCTAGCCGACGCATGGGATCCCGGTCGAGGCAAACAGCATTTTGGCTGATGCGTGGCACAGCCCAAAACGGGTGGAAGATCATCCCGGGTTCTGCGTCGGAGAACCCTCCCAACGTATGCCGCCACGTCTGCCGGCGTGCCACCTGGGTTCCGCGAGGCGGATCAGCGTGCCGGCGGCGGGCGCCGAAGGGCCGCGCCCTCTGCCTCCCGGCAAGCCGCGTTCAGTTCGCAATCGCCGTATCCGCCAGAACCGCTTCCAGTGGCTTGGCGAAAACTGTCCATTCCGCAGCGTGCGGGCCGAGCGCGCCGGCGCGGTCCAAGTGCGGCAACACATGCTGGGCCACCACGGCCGAGCACGAAGCGTAGCGACCGGAAAACACGACTGCATCCACGCCGCCTAATGCTGCCGCGGCTGTGCCTGATGCCAGCAGCATGCGATAGAGCAAGACATCGCGGGCTCGCACGCAGTCGCTGCGCTTGCTGGCCAATACGTGGTCCAGTCGCACGCGGTGACCGACCAGGCCCGACAGGCCGCTTCCGCCCACGAGAAGTGCGTTGGCACCCTCGGGGCCAAGGCCAGCCTCGCCGGCCAGGGCCAGGGCGACGGCGGGATCGATCTCGCCACTGTTGGTTTCACCCGGCAAACCTTCCAATGGCGTGGCGCCACTGGTGACGGTGATGGGCCGACGACCGAGCACGGCGGCTATCTCGGGCTGCGCCTCAAGGCAGATGGAGAGAATGCGCGCCGGCTGGTCGAACCCTCGCTTGCGCCAGCCACGGCCGGCTTCCAGCGCAGCCGCCTCGTGAAACAGGCCATGGTAGCCCCAACGCCGCAATGCCAGCTTTTGCGCCAGTTCAGGCGACATGGCGTAGGTGCGCTCGCGTGCCGGCAAATCCACGAAGAATGAGGTCTCAAAGGCCAGCCGGGCCGGCGCCCGCGGAAAGACCTCTTGCACGGCGTGTGCGGTCTCAGTCAAGCCAGCCACATGCAAAGGCGATTGGCGCGCAATACGGTCGAGGCGGACAAAGGCGTCCGCATTGACGGCGGCCGGGCCGGGAAATTCTTCGCCGCCGAAGAGTCCGTGCACCACCACGCTGGTGGCGTCGTCAAGAAGACCCACGGCCTGCACAATCGAGCGAACCTCGTCGAGCGCCGCGCGTGCCCCTTGCCAGCGAAAACCCCGAATGGTACCGGTGCAGGTCTCGCGGCCCGCAATGAAGCCCGCGTAGCGTAGGCTCTTGCGAGCGGGAATCAAAACCAGGGTATTCACAGTGCAATCCTTTCCGACTGGGCGTGCAGCAACAGGCCATAGCTGAAACGAGCAATGGCCATCTCTTCATTGGTGGCCACCGCCAGTATGCGAACCCGACTTCCCGGCGTGGACAAGTCGGCTGGCAGGGCTTTCAAGGCATCGTTCTTTTCGGGATCGATGTCCAATCCGAAGCATTGCAGTCCCGCAGTCACTGCCCAGCGCACATACGGAACCTTCTCGCCAATGGTGTCGGTGAATATCAGGCAATCAGCACCGCCCACCAGGGTCAAATACGCGCCCAAGTACTTGCGAATGCGCCACAGGTAGACCTGCGCCGCCACTGACAGTTGGTCGATGTCCGCGGTCGCGCCATCCGCTGCCCGCGCCACCACGTCGCGGATGTCGGCCGACATGCCTGACAGGCCCAGCACGCCGCACTTGCGATTGAGCAAACCCTCGACCGCGGCGCCGTTGCCCCCCTCGCGCACGAGAAGGGTCAGCGCCACCGCGGGATCCAGATCGCCCGAGCGCGTGCTCATCACCAGCCCCTGCAACGGCGAGTATCCCATGGTGTTGTCGATGGATCGGCCGTTCACGATGGCGCACAGGCTGGCGCCGCCACTGCCCAGGTGGCAACTGACGGCGTTCAGGTTTTCAAAAGGAACGCCCAGCAGTTTGGCTGCCTCCTGTGCCACATATTGGTGACTGGTGCCGTGAAAGCCATATTTGCGGAAGCCGTGCTTGGCCACAAGAGCGGGCGGCAAGGCGTAGGCGCGCGCCACCTCCGGGATGGTCGCGTGAAAGACGGTGTCGAAAACCACCGTCTCCGGCAGGTTGGGATAGAGCCGCCGACACGCGGCCACCAGACGCACCGCGGGCGGATTGTGAATGGGGGCCAGCTCCTGGATGCGCTCCAGCTCGGCCATGACCGCGTCGTCCAGGATCACGTGCTGTTTGAAATTGGGCCCGCCATGCGCCATCCGGTGCCCGATAGCATCGGGCACCAGATCGGGATCGCGTTCCAGCAGTTTCATCACTTGCGTGAAGGCCGTGGCGTGGTCAGGCATCTCCACCACGATGGTTTCCTTCTTGCCTGCCACCTGGTGGTGGATGCGAGCCGGTAAGGCGGTTTTTGGTCCCACCCGCTCGGCTTCCCCGCCGGCCAGTTCCTTCTCGCCCGGCATTTCGATCAGCCGGTACTTAAGCGACGAGCTTCCGCAATTGAATACGATGATGCGCATGAAGTTCTCTTTTCTACCGGTCAGATCTCGTCTGGGATCCACCCGAACACCGGAATCCCCACCAAGCCATGGGCCATGGCCGCGGTTCCATAAGTGCACTCCACCATCTTGGCGATCTCCACGGATTCGTTCTCACTGTGTGCGTCTTCCTCGCGACCGGGGCCGTAGCCAATGGTCGGGATGGCGAAGTCGTTGCACAGTACGCTGCCGGCGGTGCCCATGCCCAGACGCGACAGCTTCCATTTGCCTGGCCGAACCGCGCAGCCAGCCGCAGACAGCGCCTGACGAGCGCGCGAGAGCAAGGGGCTGAAGGGATCCGTGCTCCAGGCGTGGGTCACGCGCTTGACCTGCATGACCAGGCCGCTGGGCATGGTCTCGGCCCGCTCGCGCACCGCCACGTCGACCTCGACGGCACCGGCCAGTTGCGCCAGCCGCTCGGCCTCGTGGCGCATGCGTCCCACCATGCCGTCAACGGCTTCGTCCAGGCCGAGGCGACGTTCCACGGAAATGGTGGCGCAACGGAAACCGTGGCTGTCTTCGAATTGCGGCTTGCCCATGAGCATGGCTTGCACGGCTGCGGCTGGATCGATGTCACCCATGCCGTTCGACACCAGGTCAGCCGCGTCGGCCACGTGAAAGGGATTGTTGCTGCGCAGGCGGATGTCCATTTCGGCGCGGCCATCGTGGCCATAGTACAGGCCCAGGTTGGTCGGCTCGCCCAGCACGGCGTATTCCGGCCGCAGTCCCATCTCTTTCAAAGTGAATTCGATGAGGCCGCGCATGCCGACGGAGATGCCGTTTTCTTCAGCCACGGTGGCGGCCACGATCAGGTTCCCGCGCAAAGGCAGAAGGCTGCGCTTGAGCAAGCCGGCAGCAAAGACCTGCGCCGCCAGTCCGCCCTTGCAGTCGGCCGCGCCCAGACCGTGCAGCTTGCCGTTCTCGATGCGGCCACTCCAGGGTGAACCCGGCCAGCTCGCCTCGTCTCCAGGCGCCACGGTATCCAGGTGACTGGCCAAGAGCAGATTGGGGCCGTCTTCCACCCCATGCAGCACGCCCACCACGTTGCCGAAGCCATCGGTGGTGACCGAGTCGAAATCGAGGGCGCGCATCTGCTTCTCCACCAGCGCGGCAGCACTCGACTCGTCCCGTGTCAAACTGCGTGTGCGCAAAAGGGCCTGCGCAAACGACGTCAGCTCGCCCTGCAAACCTTCCAACTTGCCTTTCAACAGATCGTACATTGGTGCGTCTCCTTTGATCGTTTCGTCGCTTCTCGTTGATGTTCTGCTGCCTCTCTCAGCAAGCGCCGTGCCGATGGCGTCTTTCCTGCCTTTGTCGTTGCCCACACCCCGCCCGATGTTTCAACTTGCAAAGTGAACGTTTCAGATTGAAATACTGGGCGCATCATGCGAGTCGAAGACCTGAAGCTGGACGAACTGCTGGAATTTCGCGACGGCGCCATCGACTTTCAGGGCCGCCGCCTGGTCCTGCACAGCACCGACGCCTTCGCCCAGTTCCGCAAGGATCTTTTCGAGATGGTCGGGCTCGTGCAGGCCCGGCGCATTCTGACTCGCTTCGGGTATTTCTGGGGTCAAGCCGATGCCGCGGCCATGCGCCGGGTGTTCAAGTGGGACAGCGTCGTGGATCTGGTGAAGGCCGGGGCGCGCCTGCACGCCTTGCAAGGCGTGGCCCGCTGGGTGACCAAGAAACTCGATGTCGATCCGGTGGCTGGCCGTTTCGAGATGGAGGTGGTCTGGCATGGCTCGGCCGAGGCCGAGGAACACGTGGCGGTGTTTGGCCGCACAGCCCACCCGTCGTGCTGGATGTTGGCCGGCTATGCCAGCGGCTTCATGTCGTTTGCCCTGGGTCACGATGTGTACTTCGTCGAGCAGAGCTGTCGTGTGATGGGCGAACGCGTGTGCACGGTTGTGGGCAAGGACCGTGCCTCGTGGGGTGCCGTCATCAACCCTCACCTGCCCTATTTTCAGGCCGCTGACATCAAGGGAAAGATCCATAGCCTGACTGAGGAGCTGCGCCGGGTGACGCGGGAACTGGAGCGCAGCACCGAGCGACTGACCACGCTGGAGCGGCCGCCGCTGGTCGAGGTGCGAAGCAAGGCGTTCGCCGCGGTGCTGGACCTGGCCACGCACATCGCGCCCTTTGATTCTTCGGTGCTCATCACCGGCGAGAGCGGCGTGGGCAAGGAAGTGGTGGCGCGTCTGGTTCACGCGCGCTCGCTGCGCAGCCACGGGCCGTTTCTGGGCATCAACTGCGGGGCGCTGCCGGAAACCCTGCTCGACTCGGAGCTGTTCGGCCACAAAGCGGGCGCGTTCACCGGCGCCACCTCCGATCACGCGGGGCTGTTTGAAGCAGCCGCGGGCGGAACGCTTTTTCTCGACGAGATCGGCGAGATCTCGCACGCCTTGCAGGTCAAATTGTTGCGCGTGCTGCAGGAACGCGAAATTCGGCGCGTGGGCGAGAGCCGCACGCGCAAGATCGACGTACGCATTTTGGCAGCCACCAACCGCGATCTGGCCGAGGCCATGCGCCAGGGCGCGTTCCGCGAAGACCTGTACTACCGCTTGCGGGTCATCGAGATCGCGATTCCTCCGCTGCGCGAGCGCAAGGAAGACATTTTGCCGCTGGCGCGCTTCTTCGTCGAGCGCCTGCGGGTGAAGCTGAAGATGCCCAAGCTGCGCCTGGCCGCCACCGCCATCGACCCGCTTTGCGCCTATGCCTGGCCCGGCAATGTGCGTGAACTGGAAAACGCCATCGAGCACGCCGCTGTGCTCTCGCGCAGTGGCTCCATCACGCCCGAGCTTCTACCGTCCAATGTCGTGCTGGGCACAGGAGCGCGTCCGGGGCAAGGCAAGGGACCGCGCACTCTCGAGCAAGTCGAGCAGGACCACATCCGCGCGGTCTTGGCCGAATCCGGCGGCAACCGCACCCGCGCCGCCGCCGCGCTGGGCATCAGCCAGGCCACCCTGTGGCGCAGGCTGAAGACCGTGAAAGACAAGAGCTAGCGACAATTCTGCGCAAGGAGTCGCCAGGGGCGACCGCAGGTCGCCCCTACGATTTTCTTGTGTCCAAGAAACGCCGCTCGATGCCGGCGTAGGCGTCGATGCGCCGGTCGCGCAAGAAGGGCCAGCCCTGGCGCACCTCCTCGATGCGAGCCGGGTCGACGGTGGCCAGCAGGGTTTCTTCGCGATCCACGGACGCTTCGGCCACGACCACGCCGAACGGGTCGGCCAGAAAACTCCCGCCCCAGAATTCGAGACCAGGCGGGCCAGCCGGCGTTTCGTGTCCCACCCGGTTGACCGCGGCGACATAGAGGCCGTTGGCGATGGCGTGCCCGCGCTGGACCGTGCGCCAAGCATCGCGCTGAGCCTCACCGTTGGCCGCCTTTTCCTGCGGGTGCCAGCCGATGGCGGTGGGATAGAAAATGATGTCGGCGCCGGCCATGGCCACCAGGCGCGCGGCTTCGGGATACCACTGATCCCAGCAAATCAGCAGCCCCAGCCGGCCGAGAAACGTCTCGCAGGTGCAGAAGCCGAGGTCGCCGGGCGTGAAGTAGAATTTCTCGTAATAGCCGGGGTCGTCGGGGATGTGCATCTTGCGGTACAGGCCCACCACATCGCCATTGGCGCCGATCACCGCCGCGGCATTGTGGTACAGCCCAGGCGCCCGCCGCTCGAACAGGGATGCGATGACAATGACGCCGGTCTGGCGGGCTACCGCGCCGATGGCCTCGGTGCTGGGCCCGGGGATCCTTTCGGCCAGGGCGAAGTTGGCCACGTCCTCGGTCTGGCAGAAGTAGGGCGACCGGAAGAGTTCGGGCAAGCACACCACCTGGGCACCCTGCCTGGCGGCCTCGCGAATCTTCGCGCAGGCCTGGTTGAGATTGGTCTCTGGCTCAGGCGACATGGCCATCTGAACCAGGCCGACTTTGAAGGGAGATCGGATGGGCACGGGCGGATTCTACTTGGCCCCGGCCCGTCGCCAAGCCGGAAGCGCACGCCGCCGGCAAAGATCCAGCCAAGTCTGCTAGAGTTTTTTCCCGGCCAAGAGAGGAAATCCCATGCAACCAACAGATCCCGCGCAGCCGGGCCGCAAGCCCAACATCGAGTGCGTTCCCTTTGGCAAGACACCGGGCGGCACTGCAGTGGATCTCTACCGGCTGACCAATCGCAACGGTCTAGTCGCGACGATCACCAACTACGGCGGAATCGTGGTGTCGCTGCTGGTTCCCGATCGCGAGGGCAAGCTGGGCGACGTCGTGCTCGGTTACGACACCTTGGCCGAGTACTTGGCGAAGAGCCCATACTTCGGCTGCCTGGTTGGACGCTACGGCAACCGGATCGCCAAGGGCGAATTCAAGCTCGACGGCCAGACCTACTCGCTGGCGAAAAACGACGGCGAAAACCACCTGCATGGTGGCAAGCTCGGCTTCGACAAGGTGGTCTGGGCAGCCAAACCAATTCCTGCCGAGGATCGTGCGGGCTTGCAGTTGCAGCATCTAAGCCCGGACGGCCAGGAGGGCTATCCGGGCGCTCTCTCGGTCACCGCCACCTACATCCTGTCCGATCAAGACGAGTTCATCGTCGACTACCTGGCCACCACGGACAAGGCCACGGTGGTCAACCTCACCCACCACAGCTATTTCAACCTCGACGGCACTGACGGCGACACCCTCGGCCACCTGCTGACCATCAACGCAGACTCCTTCACCCCGGTTGACGCCGGACTCATTCCGACCGGAGAAGTGCGGGCAGTCAAGGGCACGCCCATGGACTTCACCCGGCCCAAGGCCGTTGGCACGGACATGGGCTCCAAGGATCCCCAGCTCGTCCTCGGAAACGGCTACGACCACAACTGGATCCTCAGGCGAAGCGGCGAAGGCTTGTCGCTGGCCGCGCGCCTGGTGGGGCCCAGAAGGGGCCGCATGATGGAAATCCTCACGACCGAGCCGGGGATCCAATTCTACGGCGGTGGCGGGCTCGACGGCACTATCGTCGGAAAGGGACAGAAACTTTACCGATCCTGCTACGGTCTCTGCCTGGAGACCCAGCACTATCCCAACTCACCCAACCAACCAGACTTTCCGTCGACTGTCTTGCGCCCAGGCGAAACCTACCGGAGTCGGACGGTCCACAGATTCTCCATCGCAGGGCGCTAGTGCCCGTGACGTAGCGGCCGCAGCGCAGCCATGATACCGTAGTTTCTGGGGCTGCCTCGCGCCTCCCGTACAAGTCCATGGCAGAGAAGGTAATCGGCATAGACCTGGGCACGACCAACTCGTGCGTCGCGGTTCTGGAAGGGATCAGCCCCACGGTGATCGCCAATCGCGGCGGGTACAAGACCACGCCCTCGGTGGTGGCCATGTCCGAAACCGGGAAACGCCTGGTCGGCCACATCGCCAAACGCCAAGGGGTCACGAACGCCGAGAACACGGCCTACGCGGTCAAGCGACTCATCGGGCGACCGTGGACATCGCCCGCCGTGCAAGCGGTAAGGGCAGCCGTGCCCTACGGCATATGCGAGGGCTCGCACCAAGACGTGCGCATCAAGCTGCGCGATCAGCTGCTTTCACCGCCCGAGGTTTCCGCGTACGTCCTGCAGGAAATGCGCGCCATCGCCGAGGAGTTCCTGGGACAGACGGTGAGCAAGGCGGTGGTCACCGTCCCTGCGTATTTCAACGATGGCCAGCGCCAGGCCACCAAGGATGCCGGGCACATCGCCGGTCTGGACGTCATCCGCATCATCAACGAACCGACCGCGGCGGCCCTGGCCTATGGATTCGGCCGCGATGTGGAGGGCAAGATCGCCGTCTTCGACCTGGGCGGTGGCACCTTCGACGTGTCGTTGCTCGATATCAACAACGGCGTGTTCGAGGTGGTGGCCACTGCGGGTGACACCTTCCTGGGCGGCGAAGACTACGACAAGCGCCTGGTCGACTGGCTGGTTCAGGGTTTTGCCAAAGAGCACAAGGTCGACCTGCGCAGCGACACCATGGCTTTGCAGCGGCTCAAAGACGCCGCCGAGAAGGCCAAGTGCGAACTCTCGTCGGTGCGCGAGACCGAGATCAACCTTCCCTTCATCATCTCGACCGGCAAGAACCAGGCCTATCACCTGCATCGCGTGGTCACGCGCGGCAAGCTGGAAGAGCTGACCCTGGATCTGACCGAGCGGACCATCCAGATCTGCCGGCTGACCATGGAAGACGCGGGCATCAAGCCCAAGGATCTGGCCGAGGTGGTCCTGGTGGGCGGCATGACCCGCATGCCGAAAGTGCAGGAACTTGTGGCCGAGTTCTTCGCGCGCGAGCCGTGCAAGGGCGTGCACCCCGACGAGGTGGTGGCCATGGGCGCGGCCATCCAGGGCGCGGCGCTGATCGACGCCCAGGCGGCGCCCGACATGCTCCTGCTCGACGTGACCCCGCACTCGTTGGGGATTATGGTGGCCGGCGGCTACTTCCACCGCCTCATCGATCGCAACACCACGGTGCCCACCTCGAAGAGCCACGTTTTCACCACGGTCCGCGACGATCAGACGTCGGTCAAGATCGTGGTCTTCCAGGGCGAAGCCGATAAGGCTGAGGAGAACGAGTTGCTGGGCGAGTTCGTGCTGTCGGGCCTGCGCAAAGCACCCAAGGGCGAAGTGGAAGTGGATGTCACCTTCGAGATCTCGGCTGACGGCATCGTGGGCGTTGCCGCGCAGGACATGGAAACCGGCACCGAACAGCACATCACGGTCACCGCCACCAGCGGTCTGACCGATGCCGAGATCGAGCGCATGACCGCCGAAAACCAGGAATTCCTGGTTTCCAGCCGGACCGAGGCAAGCGTTGAAAAAGAGCGCCAGCGCATCGAGAAGCTGCTGCTGGAAGCCGAGACGCTTCTGCCCAAGGTGCAGGAGGTACTGTCAGGCACGCCGTTTGGCCAGGATAGCCTGGACAACGTGCGTCTCATCCTCGACGACGCGCGCGCCGCGGTCGAGCGCCGCGATGCCAGCGCGTTGGAGCAGGTGTCAGAGCCGCTGGCCCGCACTTTGAACATGTTCCACGGGGTCGTAGACAGCGCACGACTTCGGCCTCAGTGAGGCGTCCGTGGCACAGGATGCGTTTCAGGAAGCGCGCGCGCTGACCCAGCGGGGACTGGAGGATTACGCGCGTGGCCGATTCCGTGAGGCTGTGCTGGCCTGGGAAAGGGTCACTCAGCTGGCGCCCGGGGATGCTCGAGCACGCAGCCTGCTCGAGTTTGCGCACAAGCGGATCAAGGAACGTGAGGCGCAGCCGGTCGCACACGCGCATGGCGCGACCCTGGAGTCGCCCATCCCTGGTTTCCTGGCCAGCTTGACCGCGGTCGAGACGGACGAGCCGACCGGCGGAAAATTTCCCGAGGCGCCGCCCGACGGTGAGTGGGCCCAGATCAGCACGAGGCGCGTGCTGGCCCCCGAGGCGGAGCCTAGCAAGAACGAGCAGGGACCGGCCGACACCTGGAAGGATCTGCCCGTTCAAGTCGACAATCTGCAGGCCAGCGCGCGCGGCTTGCTGGACGAGTGTCGGGCCGCGCTCCGCGACGGCCGCCCCGACCGCGCGGCCCTGGCCGCCGAGATGGCCTTGCAGCTGCGCGAGCAGGCCCATTCGCCCGAGGTCGATGGCATCGTCGATTCCAGGCTTCTGCTCTTCGAGCGCGCCTTCTGCGCCTGCATCGGCGACATGAAGAGCGCGCCGATTCGCGCCATCCCTTCGGACGCGCTGGATGCGTATGGCTTCGATCACCGCGCGGCCTTCCTGATGTCGCGCATGGACGGCACAATGAGCGTGGGCGACTTGCTCGATGTCGCCGGCATGCCCCGTTTCGATGCCCTGCGCCTTATGTCGGCCCTGCGACGGGCCCAGGTCGTGGACGTGGTGCCTATCTGATGGGATTCGGCGTGGCGGGCGCGGTGGCGGGTGGGGCGGTGAGGGTGGCGGCGACCGAGGCGGTGGCAGGCGCCGGGGCCGTCGTCGTAGGGCGACCTGCGGTCGCTGCGCGGACGCGTTCTGGGTCGCGCAAGTCCGGATCGGCCTAGCTATTCTGCTGGGCGCATGATCCGCACCTTGGTGGGCGTCGCCACTGCGAAACAGCGGGCCCACGTGGCGGCGTCTGGACTCGACAACCAGGCGGTCACGTAGTCGCCAATCCGCCACTGCTCGCTGTCGGGCAGTCTGACCAGCAGGAGCCCGCAATGAGTCCCGGGTGCAAATCTTCTCCGGTCAGAGAAATCGAGATCCTGCGTGACCAGAAAACGCTGCTCCGCCTGGGCCGCGTCCCATATATCGACATCGCGCCGGCCGCCAAGTCCCTCGTCCCGCACCGTGTCCGCATCCAATCCAAGTGAAGCGAGGCGAGGACGAACAGTGTGCGGAATGTTCTCGTCCAACTTGATCTTCACGCGACCTTGACCTCGTGAGGAGCCGGGGTCGGGGCGGGAAGATCCTCACTGGCGGAGGCCGCGGCAAACGCAACAACCACGCGCACATCCTCCTCGGTCAGGCTGGGAAAGTCGGCCAAGATCGTCGCCGCAGTCTCACCATGCGCGAGGTAGCCAAGGATGGTCCGCACCAGCACGCGCGTCCCTCGCACAACGGGCTGTCCAGCGCAAATCCCCGGATCGCGAATGATTCTGTCTTGGAAGGTCATGGCGTCTGCCCCAATTCTTGGCCCGCCCTGGCCCGACGTCCACTGTGTTCTTGCGCGGAGCTGAGGAACCCCGTCATGTCGCACAAGGACGACAATCAACTCAGGTGGTCCGGCCGACAAGCGAAGGTCTGCTTCCCACGTTGCCCGCCGAGGGTGTCCAGCCTCCTCATCTACCTCCCACCCTGATGGCGCATCGTTTCGGACGGTCAGTCCATAGATAACCATTCCCGAACAGAGATTGCTTTCGTGCGCAACGGAAACTCCTTGGCGGCCCACCCTATTCTCATCTGCTGGCCAGAGTCCTCGGTAAGAAAGAAACGGCAGTATGCGGCGCATGTGACGATCTGAGCATCCACCCAGTCACCCTTGTGGGGTGCCCTCAGGATGCCGGCGAGCCTGCCGTAACCTATGTCTCCGTAGATCGCTCCCATAGAAAGCAGGAAGGAGTACGCAGCGAAAGTCAGCGCGGCAGGGTAGCGGTGTGGCACTTCACGCATTCGCTGTAGGTAGACTCCCTGCCCGGTCACGATGGCGACGGACGGAGTCGCCCAGAACTCGTCTTGGAGTTGACCCGATTTGGTGGACGGTTTCGTTACGCTGCTTTCTTCACTGAGTGTATCAGCTCGAATTCGATCGGGCTGTTGTAATTGAGCGCCGAATGACGGCGGCAAGGGTTGTAGAAACCTT
>Ga0265330_10000846_pt1 | contig 19192 bp, 14 predicted proteins | sample 41919metaG_FD_202083 | JGI IMG/M metagenome (GOLD analysis project Ga0265330, IMG submission 202083) | Rhizosphere microbial communities from Carex aquatilis grown in University of Washington, Seatle, WA, United States - 4-19-19 metaG | ecosystem: Host-associated > Plants > Roots > Rhizosphere... | reverse complement strand
GAAAAGACAGGAAACCGTCTTTCCGGAAAGAAGTTTGTTATTACCGGGACCCTTGAAAAGATGAGCAGGGAATTGGCCAAAGAAAGAATCATTTCTTTAGGTGGAGATGTTTCCGACGCCGTTTCAAAAAATATAGATTATTTGGTGGTTGGAGAGAATCCCGGTTCGAAATATGAAAAAGCTAAAGAGCTGGGAGTTAAAACATTGGAAGAAGAGGAATTCTTAAAAATGATAAGCTGATGTCTTTGATGAGTCACATTAAAAGGATGGATTGGGTTTTGATTATAGCGGCAGTCCTGCTGGTGGCTTTCGGCATGGTCGCTATATACAGTTCTTCTCTGAGAGGAGGGGATTTTTCCAATCTATACAAACAACTGGGATTCTTCGGTGCAAGTCTGGTTTTAATGTTCCTTGTCAGCCTGGTAGACAACAGGACGATAAGGGAGAATCCTCTTATAATTCTTACCTTGTATTTTTTGTGTATTCTTGCATTAATCGGGATTTTCTTTTTTGCTCCCGAGATAAGAGGAATTAAATCATGGTACAAAATAGGAAGCTTTTCCTTTGACCCAATCGAGCCGTTAAAGATAGTTTTGATTTTAATGCTGGCCAAGTATTTCAGCCGAAGGCACGTTGAATTGTATAAAATAAAGCATATTATTCTGTCGGGATTATATGCATTTATTCCCTCTGTGCTGATTTTCCTTCAACCTGAATTCGGTTCGGTGATGATTATATTGTCTATTTGGATAGGCATACTCTTGGTGTCGGGAATAAGGGTGAGGGATTTCCTTTTGCTCTGCTTGGCTTTTGTTCTGGTGTTTACCTTGAGTTGGACATTTATCCTCAAAGACTATCAGAAGAACAGAATATTCAGTTTCATCGCTCCGCACGATGACCCGTTAGGCGAGGGCTGGAGTCAGAACCAGACGAAGATAAGTATAGGGTCGGGAGGAATGTTCGGAAAGGGAATAGGCAAAGGCTCTCAGACCCAGTACGGGTTCTTGCCGGAGCCGCAAACAGACTTCATCTTTTCTGTAATAGGGGAAGAGATGGGGTTGCTCGGTACGGCGGGGCTTCTCGCGCTTTTCGGAGTTTTGTTTTGGAGGATATTAAAAATAGCTCTTGATGCCAGGTCAAACTTTTCAAGGCTTTTTGCAACCGGCTTGGCCTTATCCATATTCTTCCAGATGGTAATTAATATTGGAATGAATTTGGGGTTCTTGCCGGTTATCGGTATTCCTTTGCCGCTTGTGAGTTATGGAGGAAGCAACCTTTTATTTACCTTTATCGCCCTGGGCTTGCTGCAAAATATGAAGATTACAGAGTCTTAGTATTTACATTTAAACTATTAAATTATAGAATATAAGAAAATATGAAAAAAGGCTTTACCTTAATTGAACTGCTAATTGTTGTCTTGGTTATAAGTATCCTTTCCGGCTTTGTTATCGTTCAAATGATAGGAGCGGCAAATTCAGCCAAAGACGCAAAGAGGAAAGCGGACATCGATGTCATTAAGAACGCCTTAGTTTCTTACCGTGCTGAGCACTACAGCACAGGGCCGGTACAGGTAACGCAGTGTAATATTGGAAGCGGTTGTACTAATTTGGATTCGGCCCTTCAATCATTCTTGGGAACAGCTCCCAAAGACCCGAACGGAACAAGCTACAACTATCAAACTAATGCGGATGGTTCGACATGTACCATCACGGCAGTTTTGTCTAATGGCAGCGCTTACCAGTACTCATGCGCAACGGATTCATATAATAACGTCCAAGTCATTAATGGAAATTGCGGAGTTTCATCAGCCTTCAGTTTGGATGCGAATAATTCAGGACTTTGCAACGCCGGAACATCGGGTTCTTTTAACGGAACCGGTCCATGGACTTGGACTTGCTTGGGTACCAACGGGGGAACCAATAAAGGCTGTACGGCGACTGTATCAGTTAGCGATTTAGCCTGTTCTGTGACCTCTGGTTCTTGCAGTGGAGCAGTAATCTTTAAGATGGTTGACAGTAGCGGGGGACACGCCGAGACGCCCAGCCAGAATAATTTTTCTTACAAAGTATGCTGTACCGGTACGGGAATCGGGAACGATTGTTCCGCCACCCACAATGCAGTTGCTTTAAGACTTTCTTCAGCTACCGATGCGCACGTGGAGGAAAATACCTATAATAATTATGCGAGCGCAAATAATGTTTGCTTATCATCCGGCAGCGGTAATGTGACTTGCGGATATGCAACGGATTGTTCCACATTGGGCACAGGATATGTCGGCTTGGCATCAATTAATACAGACACCAATGCGCATGTCGGCAATCTAGGAGCTTTTACTACAAAGGTTTGCTGCAGAATACAATAAATAATAAATATATGAAAAAAGAATTTAAAGTCGTTTCCACAATATTGCAAATAATTTTAGTGGTAATCGTTTTCCAAGTTGGGATTGCTTTTGCCACACAGACTATTCCTAATCCGGGGCACTCCTGGGCACAGATGGAATCTGGTCCAGCCAGCATTAATGTTGTTGGAAGGATGGTAACGAATTTAACTACTCCGACAAATGGAACCGATGCGGCAAATAAAGCATACGTTGATTCCAAGGTTACGAGCTATAGCGCTTCGGCTTGTACGACGGTTACTTGTGCTATTATTTCAGGGAGGACTTGCACAGCGGTTTGTCCTGCGAATTTTTATGTAGTAGGCGGCGGGGGAGTTGATATCAACGGTACAGGTGCACCCGGTTATCCTTCTGGCGGCGGCTGGGCTTGCGCTGATCCGACAGTCAACCCTTCTGGTACCTGCTATGCCATTTGCTGCCCATAAAAGGTGAGCCCTTGACAACATATGAATTTATTGATAGAATTAATTTAATTTGCAAGATAATTACTTGTTACTTTGATTTCATTACAAGCTTCATTAAGTTATTAATTGCTTTTCTACCCGACATAAAAAATAAATCTGGGTATTTTTTTGTTTGAATGCCGAAATTTTTAGTCTCTAAATAAAAAACATATGAAAATCAAAACCAAAAGCTTTGCAAAAAGCAAAATATCTTATCTCTTGCCCAGCCTGATTTTTATGCAGCAGGAGAGCGGAAGACAATTTTGGGAAGAGGAGTTGAAGGACCTTTTCGCAGAGGTGTCTCCCATAAAAGACTACACGGGCAAAGAATTTGAATTGCATTTTCTTGATTACAAGCTGGGAAAGCCTAATTATCTTTCCGGTTTTGACGCAAGAGAAAATAATGATTCGTTCGTCGCTCCCCTAAGAGTGACCGTGAAGCTGACAAACCTAAAGACTAAGAGAGACCAGGAGCAGGAAATATTCTTCGGAAACTTCCCCTTATTAACAGACAGGGGAACCTTCATTTTGAACGGAGTAGAGAGAGTTGTGATTTCACAGCTTATCCGTTCTCCCGGAGTTTTCTTCCCTTTGAATGTGAACAAGGGAAAGAGATGTTTTGCCGCAAAGATTATTCCAAACCGTGGCTCATGGCTTGAATTTGAAACAGAAGCTTCCGGAGTTTTGGCAGTTAAGATAGACAGAAAGAGAAAGGTTCCGGCAACAACTCTGTTAAAAGCTTTGGGCGGATTCAACGATGACGACATTAAGAATATGTTTGTCGGTTTTGACAATGGAGAAACTTCATACATTGAAGAAACATTAAAGAAAGACCCGGCCCACAGCCAGGAAGAAGCTTTGCTCGAAATATATCAGAGATTGAGAAGCGGGGAAATGGTTAACCCGGACTCAGCCCGAGAGTTGATTTTTAACATGTTCTTCAATTTTGAAAGATATGACTTGTCTAAGGTCGGAAGATGGAAGATGTGGTCAAGAATGCCCGAATTGAAACCCAAGAAAGACAGGGAAATCACCAAAGAAGACAGAGTCTTGTCTGTTAACGACTTGGTGGCCGTGATGAAAGAAATCATCAAGATGAATAACGACCAGACAGCCGTTGCCGATATGATTGACCACTTGGGAAACAGAAGGGTAAGAACTATTTCAGAATTGCTTTCTAACAAATTGAGAGTCGGTATTGCCAGAATGTCTAGAATCATCAAAGACAGAATGTCCACTCTTGAATTTGAGAATTTGACCCCGGTTCAATTAATTAACCCGAGGCCTTTTGTGGCACAGGTTACGCAGTTCTTTACCGCCAGCCAATTCTCTCAGTTCATGGACAACACCAATCCTTTATCTGAATTGGAGCACAAGAGAAGATTGACCGCAACAGGCCCCGGAGGTTTAACCAGAGAAAGAGCCGGATTTGATGTGAGAGACGTACAGCCTTCCCACTACGGAAGAATCTGTCCCATTCAGACTCCTGAAGGTCCGAATGTAGGTTTGGTTACACACTTGTCACTATACGCCAGATTGAACCCGTACGGATTTATCGACACCCCTTATTTCAAAGTCATTAATCAGAGAGTCACCAATGAAGTCTACTACATGGATGCGAACGAAGAAGAGAGATACAACATCGCTCCTGCTTCTATTGTTTTGGATGACCAGGGAAACATTTTAAACGAAAGAGTCGAGGCGAGAATCAAGGGAGAGCCTGGAGAAATCGAAAGGGAAAAAATCGATTATGTCGATGTTTCTCCCCAGCAGTTTATTTCCGTTGCTACCGGTTTGATTCCTTTTTTGCAGAACGACGATGCTAACAGAGCTCAAATGGGTTCGAACATGCAAAGGCAGGCAGTTCCTTTGGTTAACCCCGAACCGCCTTTAGTCGGAACTGGTTTAGAAGCCATGGCCGCCAGAGACTCGGGCCAATTGATTACAGCCGAAGAAGCCGGAAAGGTTATTAAAGTTGATGCCAGAGAAGTTCAGGTTAAAGGAACCGCTTCAGGCAAGACCATCACTTATCCTGTAAGGATTTTTGACAGGACAAACCAATACTCATGCTTCCATCAGATGCCCGTTGCAAACAAGGGAGACCTTGTTAAGAAAGGGGACGTTCTTATCGAAGGAGGCTCTATCGCCAAGGAAAGACTTGCTTTAGGAAGGAACCTTTTGGTTGCATTCATTTCCTGGAGAGGAAATACATTTGAGGATGCTATCGTATTGTCTGACAGACTTGTTAAAGAAGACGTATTCACTTCCGTTCACATTGAAGACTTTTTCTGCGATGTGAGAGAAACCAAACTTGGACCAGAGCTGACCACGTCGGATATTCCGAATGTGGGAGAAGACAAATTGAAAGACTTGGACGAAGACGGAGTTGTGAGAATTGGAGCCGAAGTCGGACCGAACGATATTTTAGTCGGAAAGATTTCTCCTAAAGGTGAAGCCGATTTATCAGCCGAAGAAAGATTATTAAGAGCCATCTTCGGAGAAAAAGCCAAGGAAGTCAAAGATACTTCTTTGAGGCTTGAACACGGCAAGAGGGGAAGGGTAACTGACGTTAAAGTATTCAGCAGAAGCGAAGGATACGTTTTGGAGCCGGGAGTCATTAAGAGAATAAGGGTTAGGATCTCCGAGGTAAGGAAAATCCAGGTTGGTGACAAGCTAGCCGGAAGACACGGAAACAAAGGTATTATCGCAAAGATATTGCCCGATGAAGAAATGCCTTTCTTGGAAGACGGAACCCGAGTTGATATTATCTTAAACCCCTTATCAGTTGCTTCGAGAATGAACTTGGGACAGATTTTGGAAACACATTTCGGATTAGCCGTTAAGAAGTTGGGATACTTGGCCGAAACCCCGTCATTAGCCGGAGCAACCGAAAAGGATATCAAGGAAGAATTGAAAGCAGCAGGATATCCCGAAGACGGAAAGCTGAGGTTAGTTGACCCGGAGACCGGAGAATTCTTCCCGGAGAAGATTACAATCGGATACATCTACATGATTAAATTGGCGCACATGGTTGAAGACAAAATCCACATGCGTTCAATCGGACCATACTCGCTCATAACCCAGCAGCCTTTGGGAGGAAAAGCCCAATTCGGAGGACAGAGGTTCGGTGAGATGGAAGTCTGGGCGCTTGAAGGATACGGTGCGGCATACACCTTGCAGGAAATGCTGACCATCAAGTCCGACGACGTTGCAGGCCGTGCCGCCACTTATGAGTCTATTTTGAAAGGAGAAAAGATTAAGAGTCCGAACATTCCGGCGTCGTTTAATCTTTTATTAGCAGAGTTGAAAGCCCTCTCCTTGAACGTTATCATCAAGGGAAAGACTGAGGAAGAAGACTAAATTAAAATAAAAAAATATGTTTGTTTCTAATTTAGAGTCGTTAAAAATAAAGCTGGCTTCTCCTCAAGAAATCTTGAACTGGTCTTGCGGAGAGGTGACCAAGCCGGAAACCATCAACTATAGGACCCAGAGGCCCGAGAAAGATGGTTTGTTCTGCGAAAAGATTTTCGGACCCACAAAGGACTACGAATGTTATTGCGGAAAGTACAAGAGAATCAGATATAAGGGAATCATCTGTGACAGATGCGGAGTCGAAGTGACCAAGTCATCTGTGAGAAGAGAAAGGATGGGGCACATTAAATTGGCCACTCCGGTTTCTCATATTTGGTTCTTAAAAGGAGTTCCTTCAAGGATAGGAATGGTTTTGGGCTTGCCTTTACACAAAATGGAAGAAGTTGTCTACTTCGTTTCATACATCATCACAAAAGTTGATGAAGATTTGAAAGCCAGAGTTTTGGAAGACATTGAAGAAGAGTTCAAAACCAAGGGAAAAGAAATAAAGGGAAGCAAGGAGACTGAGAAATTCCAGGCCGGTGCTTTGGATGATTTGAAAAAAGCCAAGGAAAAGGCCAAGCAGGAAGTTGCTTCAATCAAGCTTTTTGAGATTTTCAACGAACTCGACTATCACAGACTTTCTTTGAAATACGGTGAAATATTCGAAGCCGGCACAGGAGCGGAAACATTGAAAGAACTTTTCATGAAGGTTGATTTGGACAAGGAGATTGAGAAAATCAAGAAGATAATGGAAGAGAAGAAATCAACTGAAGAGAAGAAAATTGTTTTAAGAAGGTTGAAGAGCTTCAGAGACATGAAGCACTCAGGTGTAAGGCCCGAGTGGATGTTCACCGAAGTCCTTCCGGTTTTGCCTCCGGATTTGAGGCCGATGGTACAGTTGGACGGAGGAAGATATGCTTCTTCGGATTTGAACGACTTGTACAGAAGAGTCATCAACAGAAACAACCGTTTAAAATATTTATTGGAGATTAACGCTCCCGACGTTATCGTCAGGAACGAAAAGAGAATGTTGCAGGAAGCGGTTGACGCTTTGATAGACAACAAGATGAGAAAGAGTACGACTACTCAAGCTTCAACAGGAGGCAGAAGACTCTTGAAGAGTTTGGCCGATATGTTGCAGGGAAAGCAGGGAAGGTTCAGACAGAACTTGCTTGGTAAGAGAGTCGACTATTCAGGCCGAAGCGTTATCGTCGTCGGACCGAATTTGAAATTGAACGAGTGCGGTGTGCCGAAGAAAATGGCTCTTGAATTGTTCAAGCCCTTCGTCATCAAGAAACTATTGGAAAAGGAAATGGCCTTCAACGTAAGAGGCGCTTCGAGATTAATCGAAGAAGAAACCGACGAAATATGGGCTGCTTTGGAAGAAGTGGTAAAGGAGAAGTTGGTCCTATTAAACAGAGCCCCGACTTTGCACAGACTCGGAGTCCAGGCTTTCAGACCTATCTTGATTGAAGGAGAAGCTATCAGATTACATCCTTTGGTTTGTACGGCTTTCAATGCCGACTTTGATGGAGACCAGATGGCTATCCATGTTCCCTTATCAGAAGAGGCTCAAGTTGAAGCTCGAGAAAGAATGCTTTCAGCTGTTAACTTATTAAAGCCTTCGACAGGAGACCCCATCATGATTCCGACCAAGGATATCGTTTTGGGTTGCTACTACTTAACAAAGATTCTTCCCGGGCTGGAAGGCGAAGGCAAAGTCTTCAGTTCTAAGGAAGACGCTTTGATAGCATACAACCTAAAGAAGATAAATTTAAAGGCGAACGTCAAAGTCAGAATCAATGACCAGTTTATTGAAACCAGCGTGGGAAGAATCATCTTTAATGATGTCTTGCCAGTGGATTTTGAATACCAAAACGATATGATGGATTCAAAGACCATCAAGAAAATGATTTACAGGGTCATCGATATCTACGGAAACAATGCCGTTGAGACTTTGGACAATATCAAGCTTTTGGGATTCAAATACGCCACTCGCTCGGGAATCACCTGGGGTATGGATGACTTAAAAGTTCCGTTAGAAAAACCCGCCTTAATTAAAGAAGCTGAAAAGAAGATAGGGGAGATAGAGAAGTACTATGAGAAAGGCTTGCTTTCAAGAGATGAGAAAGCCAATCAGGTTATCGAAGTTTGGAAGAAGGTTAAGACGGAAATCGAGAAATTGGTTCCCAAGGCTATTTCTTCAAACAGCCCGGTCTTCTCAATCGTTGACTCAGGTTCAAGAGGTTCATGGTCTCAGCCGGTACAGATGGCTGGTATGAAAGGTTTGGTTGCCAACCCGGCCGGAAGGATTATCGAATTGGCCATCAAGAACTCTTTCAAAGAAGGTTTCGACGTGTTGGAATATTTCATTTCGACTCACGGTGCCAGAAAGGGTACTGCCGATACAGCTCTTAGAACTTCTACATCGGGATATTTGACTAGAAGGCTAGTTGACGTCGCTCACGATGTTATTATCAACGAAGAAGACTGTGGAGACAAAGAAGGACTTATCGTTTATCGAAAAGACGCTGACGAAGTCAACCAGGACTTCGTGCACAAATTGTTCGGCAGGATTTCAATGGAGAAAGTTGAAGACGAGAAAGGGGAAGTCATTTTGAAATCAGGACAGCCGATAGATTTGAAGACAGCTCAGAAAATTAAGGATATGAAGAGCATCGAAAGCATGAAGGTAAGGTCTCCGTTGTCATGCAAATGCATCAGGGGAATCTGTCAGAAATGCTACGGTCTAGACCTTGGCTGGAAGGGAATGATTAAGATGGGAGAAGCGGTCGGAGTCGTTGCGGCTCAGGCTATCGGTGAACCGGGAACCCAGTTAACCATGAGAACGTTCCATACCGGAGGTGTGGCCGGAGAAGCTGATATCACCCGAGGTCTTCCGAGAGTTGAAGAAGTCTTTGAAAAGAGGCCTCCTAAGGGAGAAGCCGAAATGTCTAACAAGGACGGAGAAGTCATCGAGGTTGATGAAAAGAAGGGAGTGATAAAGATAATGACAACTAAGGAAGGAAAGAAGAAAGAAGATGATGTTGTTGAATACAGAGTTTCTCCGAATGTAGAACTTTTGGTCAAAGAAGGCCAGATGGTTAAAAAGGGAGACGCTTTATGTGCCGGTTCCTTGGACATGAAGAAAATATTTAAACTTCTCGGACCTAAAGCCGTTCAAGACTACATCATTAAAGAAATTCAGAGAGTGTATGTTTCTCAAGGTGTGGCTATTAATGACAAGCATATCGAATTGATTGTCAGGCAGATGTTCTCGCGAGTTAAAATTAGAGATGCTGGAGATAGCCAATTCTCGGCCGATGAAATCATTTCTAACGCCCGTATGCTTGAAGAGAATGAAATCTTGGCAAAGGATAAAAAGGAATTGATTAAGGCGGACGCATTGTTATTGGGAATTTCCAAAGTCGCCTTGAACACAGACAGCTGGCTATCAGCAGCTTCCTTCCAAGAAACATCAAGAGTTTTGATTGAAGCTTCAATTAGGGGAGAGGAAGACAAGCTTCGAGGACTTAAAGAAAATGTCATTATCGGTAAGCTAGTTCCAATTGGAACGGGATTAAGGTATAATAAGGGGGATAAGTAATAATACTTTTTCCACAACATGAAAAAAAAGAAGGGAAACGGAAAGAAGAAAATAGAAGAACCTAAAAAGAAAGCAAAGGCGAAGGAGAACGGAGGCGGATTTCATTTCTCTTTGCCCGAAAGGACTAAAAGATATCTGTTTTCTTCACTGTCTTTCCTTCTGACCGTCGTGTTTTTATTCTCTTTTTCCGGACACGCCGGAGCGATAGGGCAGACTCTTAAGAATATTTTCAGCGCCTTAATAGGAAACGTTATTTATATCGTTCCCGTTATTTCAGCCGTTTTCGGCATTGTTCTATTGAAGGATGACGAGTCTTTCAAGGAGCACAAAAATTCTCTCATAATTTCAACCGCTTTATTGGTTCTAAGCTTGAGCGGAATTTTTGCTTTGCTTGAAATGAAGAATACGCCTTCTCTGGTTACGGATTTTGTCTGGGACCATGCCGGCAACGGGGGATGGCTGGGCTATGCGATTGCTTGGCCGGCACTCAAAGGTTTCGACTATATCGTTTCCTTCTCCTTATTCGGAATCATTTTAGCCGTTTCTCTGTGGATAATAATTCAGCCGTTTAGGCGTGCAATTGAAGAATACGAAGAAGAGGATGAAGAGGAAGTTAAGGTTGAAGTAAAGAAGGAGGAAAAGAAAAAGCTTCCGCTTTTGAACCTGGAAAAAATAATCCCGAAGAAAGAAGAACCTAAGGTTGAGGAAAAGAAAGAAGACAAGAATTTGAAAACTTTCGAACAGAAAAAGCAGGAAAACAAGGAATATAAATATCCTCCTTTGGATTTGTTGTCTAAAAAGGGAGGTGCTCCTGAAGGAGGGGATATCACATACAATTCTTCTGTTATTAAAAGAACCCTTCAGACGTTCGGTCTTCCGGTTGAAATGTCTGAGATTAATATCGGACCAACCGTCACACAATATACTTTAAAACCGGCCGAGGGAATCAAGCTCTCTAAAATTACCGCCTTACAGAACGACTTGGCTTTGGCTTTGGCCAGTCCGACTATTCGTATAGAAGCTCCCATCCCCGGAAGGTCATTGGTCGGAATTGAGATAGGGAACAAGAAAAGGGCCGTTGTGGGTCTCCGTGAAGTTCTAGACACGGAAGAGTTCAAAAGCTCTCCAGCGCCCCTTTTAATGGCTTTGGGGAAGGATGTAAAGGGCATGCCTTCGTTCGCAGACCTGGCTGAAATGCCTCACTTGCTGGTTGGTGGAACCACCGGCTCCGGAAAGACCATTACCCTTAACTCCATTATCTTAAGTTTGCTATACAGGAACAGCCCTGAAGAAATGAAGCTTATCTTGGTTGACCCGAAGAGAGTGGAATTCCCGGTTTATGCCACCCTTGAACATTTGTTATGCCCGGTCATATATGATGCCAATCAGACTCTTGTTTCTTTGAAATGGCTGGTCGGTGAAATGGAAAGAAGGTTTACCGTTTTAGCCGGGGGCCACAGTAGAGATATCGGTTCATATAATGAAAAGATGGAGAAGAAAGGCGAGCAGAAATTGCCTTACATAGTTTTGATTATAGATGAATTAGCGGACTTGATGAGCGTTCGAGGAAAAGAAATCGAGTCATATGTCGTTCGTCTGGCTCAGATGTCCCGTGCCACCGGAATTCATTTGATTCTCGCGACACAGAGACCTTCAGTCGAAGTTATTACAGGTTTAATTAAAGCGAACATCACTTCTCGTATCGCCTTGAAAGTCGGTTCATTGATTGACTCAAGAACTATTCTTGATTCTTCAGGAGCGGAGAAGCTGCTGGGAAGAGGAGACATGCTTTTAATGAGTAAGGAAGCTTCCAAACCGAAGAGGGTCCAGAGTCCGTATATCTCTGAGTTGGAAATCAAGAAGGTTGTGAATTGGATAACCGACTCTAACGGCGAGGTTAAGGAAAAGGCGGGAGAGGGTGAGCCTTCGTTCCTTGAGACCGAAACTGAAAAAGAAGAGGATTCTTTAGCCGGCGAATTAACCAAGGCCATGGAAACACCCGAGGCTGTAATGGATAATTTCTTCTCAAAAGAAGACCCGATGTTCGAAGAAGCGAAACGAACCGTTATTCAATCAAGAAAAGCTTCTACTTCATTGTTGCAAAGAAGATTAGGTGTGGGCTACGCCAGAGCGGCCAGGCTGATGGACCTTTTGGAAGAAAGGGGAATAGTCGGTCCTCAAGACGGAGCCAAAGCCAGAGAGGTCTATGTCTCTGAAGAATCTCCGAACGGAGCTTCAAACGAAGAACAGGAATTTTAATTCCTGTTTTTCTTTGATATACTAAACATTAATGAGCAAGAAATATTTAGCTTTTACTTTAATTGAGCTTTTGGTCGTGATTGCAATCATCGGAATCCTTTCCGGTCTTATTGTCGTTACAATGAGCGGCATGACCAACAGCGCGAACATCGCCAAGGCGCAAGTTTTTTCTAATTCTTTGAGAAATTCCTTAATGCTTAATTTGGTTGCGGAATACAAATTTGATGGTCCGACGAACATTGATTCAACCGCAGTTAGCGCCGACGTCACAGATACTTGGGGTGGGTATAATGGAGCGGTTTCCGGTGTCCCAACGGTAAAGGGAGGCAAAGATTGTGTTTTTAATAAATGCTTGAGTTTCGCTGCCAACGGAGATTATATTCAAGTTCCTAGTTTAAGTATACCGGTCAATGGACCTGCGACAGTCGCAGGCTGGTTTTATTTTAAAGATTCGGCAATGGCAAGAGGGAGCTTAATATATTTGTATCATAATTTTCTTTATCAGCACCCCGCCAATAATTTTCTTTATATCGCCGCCGCCGGTGGTTCTGATTATTTTGGATGGAAGCCTTCATTAAATACTTGGTATTATTTAGCCCTAACCTATGCAGGAGATGCGCACACGGCAAAACTCTATGTTAACACAAGCCCTGTAAACTGCACCATCCAGAGCGGAAGCCAAGTGCCTGCTTTTACCAACATAATAAGCGGCGGTGGAGCGAATTATTTCAACGGACTTATCGATGAGGTCAGAATATATAACAATATTGTTCCTGCTTCACAAATCAAGGAGCAGTACTATGCCGGGTTGAATAATCTTTTAGCTAAAGGTAAAATATCTTCAAGTGAATACAGGGATAATTTAAGAGAGTATAGCGTTTCTAAATAATCTTTGATATAATATAATCATATGGCAAGAAAAAAAATAGAAGAAAAAGAGAAGATTAATTTAGCCGAAGCTATCTCTGAAATAAGGGAGAAGTTCGGCGAGGGAGCTATAATGAAGCTTAAGGACGCTACTAAAGTTAATGTGGACGTTGTTCCGACTGGTTCTTTTTCTCTCGATTTGGCTTTGGGAGTGATGGGAATACCTCGGGGCAGGATTATCGAGATATACGGAGGAGAGAGTACCGGAAAAACAACTCTATCTTTAAGTATTATCGCCGAGTCTCAGAAAATGGGCGGAGTGACTGCTTTTATCGACGCCGAGCATGCGCTAGACCCCGACTATGCCAAAAGAATCGGAGTTAATACCGACGAAGTTTTGATTTCCCAGCCTGATTCAGCGGAACAAGGATTACAGATAGTCGAGAGCCTTGTGAGGTCGGGAGAAGTCGATATTATTGTTATCGATTCTGTCGCAGCTTTGGTTCCAAAGGCGGAAGTGGCAGGAGAGATGGGGGAAATGCAAATAGGCCTTCAAGCAAGATTGATGTCTCAGGCTTTGCGAAAGCTTTCGGGAATAGTTTCCAAAACAAAAACAATCGTTATCTTCTTGAATCAAACCAGAATGAAGATAGGAATATTATTCGGAAATCCCGAGACGACTCCGGGAGGTTTAGCCTTGAAGTTCTACAGTTCCGTCCGAATTGAATTAAGAAGAATAGCCCAGATTAAGGTGGGAGAGGCGATAGTCGGAAACAGGGTCAAGGCCAAGGTGGTCAAGAACAAAGTTGCCGCCCCCTTTAAGACAGCCGAATTCGATATTTATTATAACGAAGGAATCTCCAAGGTGGCCGAGATAATCAACATGGCTGTAAAGGAAGGAGTTATTAAGAAATCTGGAGCTCATCTCCAGTATGGAGATGTTAAATTGGGGGCCGGAGTGGAAAGAGCCAAAGAGTTCTTGAAAGAAAATCCTAAGGTTGTAAAGGAAATTAAGGAAGAAATAACTAAGATAGAGGAAGCCAAATAGGAATATAAAAACATCCCCGAGAAGGGGATGCTTTTTATTTTGCTACGAAGGGCATCAATGCCATTATCCTCGCTCTTTTGATTGCCGTAGTCAATTCTCTCTGGTGCTTTGCGCAAGCTCCTGTCTTTGTCTTCGGCTTGATCTTTCCCGATTTGGAAATGTATCTTGAAAGAGTGTCGGTATCGCGGAAATTGATTTCCTGGATATTTTTTTTACAGAAATAACAATACATACTTTAATTAATTAAACATATTAAAAGGGGATATCTTTGACGTCGATTTCGTCTCCGTCTTCGATAATGGGAATGTCTTCGTCTTCAACCTGCTTTTTGGGAGCGGAGAAGTTGTTCCTCGGCTGTTCAGGTCCTCCTTGAGTTCTCGGTCCCATCTGCATGGATTCTCCGATAATCTCTGTCGTGTACCTTTTTGCTCCGGTTTTGTCATCCCATGACCTATTTTGTATTCTTCCTTCGATTAAAACGAGGGAACCTTTGGTTAGAAACTGTGAAGCTATTTCAGCCAGTTTAGCCCACAAGACGATTCGGTGGAATTGAGACTCTTCCTGCTTCTGCCCGTCTTTTCCTTTCCAGGTTCTGTTGGTGGCTAAAGAAAACGTGCAGACGCTTTGGCCGGAAGGGGTGGTCTTCATTTCAATGTCAGATGCCACTCTTCCGATTAGAAACACTTTGTTTAGATTCATGTTTTTGCTAATTATTAATTATATTAGCTTTGATATAAGTGTTATTCTCCAAGCATTTCATCCAGCTTCTGTCCGATTTCCTCGAGCTGTGCCTTGGGTTTCTTCGGCTTTTCTTCTACAGCCGCTTCTTCAACAACGACCTCTTCAGCTTTTACCGGCCTTGTTCTCAAGGGCTTTACCGGAGCTTCGGTCTTCTTGGTGTCTTTTTTGATAATCAAGTATCTGATAATATCCTTGTTCTCCTTCAGCATCTTTTCAATCGAGTCAAGAAGTTCTTTCTTGTTCTCGGCTGTAGGATACAGGTTTAAGAAGTAATACCAGGCCTCGATTTGTTTTAGGACAGGGTAGGCGAGTTTCTTTCTTTCACCTTTTTTGTCGCTGACGATTTTTCCGCTCTTTTGCAGTTCTCCTTCCAATTTTTCAATGAAAGAAGAGATTTCGGCCTCGGAAAAGTTGGGCGAAATCAGCAAATTTAATTCGTAAAAAAGCATTTCCTTTTTATTATTTATTATCCTTATCTTACTTGCGAAGGCAATTTAAGGTATTGATAATATAGCAATTTTAGGGGGTTTGGTCAAGGTTTTAAAAATAGGATTATAAAGCAAAAAGCAGAGCAAAAAAGATAGTTAAAAGTAGACTTCTTGTTCTTCGCTCCGCTTGGCGGTCAGTTTGGGCTCTTCGCCCTTTCTGTATAAGTGAAAATGTTCTGGACACATGTCATCTGTATCGCGGACACTTACCATCACGGAGGTATTTCTACAGCGGCAGAAGAAGGGATAATCTCCACTTATGCGACTGTCCACGCAGTGGTTTTGGCAAACCTCTTGTGTGTATCCGTCACGCAAACAGTTGTGTTGGCAACGGCACTTGCCGCAGAGAGTAATCAGCTTTTTTCTTTTGTATAAAATTTCTATGTCAGCCATCATTATTTCATAGGCTTCACCCATAAAAGAAATTTCGTATACTCTCCCGCATGTCTTGCAGCGCATTTTTTGAGAAGCGCCGATTTGCATCGGGATAAAGCCATGATTGTCTATCTGTTGTCCTCCATCTGTGCAAAAACCTTTTCCGCAACACTCTACGACGAAAGAAATTCCTATTTCTCCGTCTTTAATAGTGTCTTCAATTCGGAATTCTTCTTTTGGTGGTGGGCCAGTCATTGTAACGACCTAGGGAAAAGGTAATATATTTACAGCATTTTGTCAATTTACTTGTTTTTCTATTTTTGATAGAATGAAGCCATGAATCCAAAAATATTTAAGGCATATGACATCAGGGGAATCTATCCCGAAGACTTGAATGAAGAAGCGGCATATAAAATTGGAGCCGCTTTTGCCGTATTTATCAAAAAAACAAGTAATAAAGATAATCCGCAGATAGTTGTAGGAAGAGATAACAGGAAATCTTCAGACTCCTTATTTAAAGAACTGGTGAGGGGAATAACAGAACAGGGCGCCGATGTTATCGACATCGGACTTTCTACCACGCCAACCGCATATTTCGCGGTTGCCGAATTTGGGTATGACGGGGGAATAAATGTCACCGCATCTCACAATCCCAAAGAATACAACGGTTTCAAGATGTTTAGGGAAAAAGCGATCACCTTGAGCGAAACCAGCGGAATTGCTGAGATAAAGGAGATGGCCATGAATAATAATTTTGTTAAAGCGGAAAAAGAGGGAAAGGTCACAGAAAAGAAAGTTATTGAAGAATATGTCTGCAGTAATTCAATTCCTGAAAAGTTTGATTTGAAAATAGTCGTTGATACAGCCAATAGCGTTTCCGGAGTTTTGGTTCCCCAAATGTTCAAACATGGCAATCTTATCCATATATTCAGCGACCTTAACGGAGACTTTCCCAATCACGAGCCAGACCCTTCGAAAAAAGAGAATATAGAATTATTAGAGAAGAAGGTCCTTGAAGAAAAGGCTGATTTGGGAATAGCTTTTGACGGGGACGGGGACAGAGTCTACTTTGTTGATGAAACAGGAGAAGTGGTTTCTTCTGATTTAATATTGGCCTTGCTCTCTTCGGCAGTCTTAAGAGATTTTCCCAAAAGCAAGGTTCTCTATGATATCCGTTCCAGTAATATAATCAAGGAAACAGTAGAGGCTTTGGGAGGACAAGCGATACCGAGCAGAATAGGCCATTCCTTTATCAAAGATATGATGAGGAAGGAAGACATCCTTTTCGGAGCAGAATATTCCGGTCACTACTATCTGAAATACGAAGGTACATATTTTGAAGCCCCTTATTTCGCCGTCTTTTCGATAATGAAAGAAATGCAAAGCACCGGAAAGAAATTATCCCAATTGATAGCGCCGTTCAGGAAGTATTTCCACTCGGGAGAAATTAATTTCAAGACTGAGGATAAGGAGGCGGTAACGGAGAGGGTTAAAGAAAAATACAGAGGGGGAAAAGACTCGTATATAGACGGGTTAAGGATTGATTTCGATGATTGGTGGTTCTCTTTAAGAGCTTCAAATACCGAGCCGCTATTGAGACTGGTGGTTGAAGCAAAAACCAAAGAACTGATGGAACAAAAAGTTGAGGAAATCAAACAAATAATTCAAGCCCAATAGGGCTTGATTTTTTATTCGCTTGTGTTATAAAAGAGACGTTGCCCAAAGGAGGTTGGGGATATGGAGTTAGAGTTTTGCAGTCCAAGCGAGTGTGGCAATATCTGCCACGACGATGACTTACCGTTTGGATTCGACCTAATTCCAAGGTCTCCAGACGAAGAAGAATTTTGTAAGGGTCTTCCCGACGCTTTCAAGGTGCCGGGAATGGTGCAAATGAGTATTTCTACAAGTAACCCTAAGAAAATTCGGTTATTTCTAGAGTACGACAACAGCTTTAGATCTTTTGCAATAGCCAAAAAGAAGAACATGGTTGCACTCCAAGCCAGGTTAAACGGTAATGGAGAGTATAGACGTGTTGCAATTTTTGGCCCGTCTCCCGAGATAGACTTTCCTGCAGTTATCGGGGATGAACTTATCGATTACGGAGATGTAAATATTTGCCGGGTCCGTTTTTTGAAAAAAAGAAGAACCGTGCAGAGGAATATAGACGATTATTAAAAAAAGGACACAATACAAATAGTCCTCTTTTTTTATTCACGAAATATTAAATTGTTATAGTCCCATCTTCTTTCTCACTTCCACCATTTTATTTTCTGCTGTTTCTCTGGCTATATTGGCTCCTTTTTCCAAAATTCCGTATACGTATTCGGGCTTCTTTTGAAGCTCTTTTCTTTTCTCTCTTATCGGCTCGAGTTTTTCTATCAACAAATCAGCCAAAGACTTTTTGAAGTCTCCGTATCCTTTTCCCTTGAACTCATTTTCTATTTCCTTGATTTCTTTTCCGGAAAAAAGGGAATAGATGGTTAAAAGATTGGAAACGCCTTTTTTGTTTTTAATATCGTATTTGACTTCTTTTTCGGAATCAGTCGTAGCGGACATTATCTTGTCTTTGATATCTTTCGGCTCGTCGAACAATCCGATACATCCCTTAGCGTCGTCGGTCTTACTCATTTTCTTTTCGGGATTTTGTAACGACATTATCGTCGCCCCCTGCTTGGGAATTAAAGAAGAGGGGAGCTTGAATGTCTTGCCGTATTTCTTATTGAACTTCTCGGCAATGTTTCTGGTTAACTCGACGTGCTGTGTCTGGTCTTTGCCGATTGGAACCAAGTCGGTATCGTATAACAGGATATCGGCGGCCATGAGCACGGGGTAGTTGAATAATCCCGCGTTAATATATTCAGGGTGTTTTTTAGACTTGTCTTTAAACTGCGTCATTCTCTGCAGTTCTCCGAAAGAAGTAATGGAGCCCAATAACCAGGCAAGCTCGACATGCTGTTTTACATGCGACTGGATGAACAGGGAACACTTGTCCGGATTCAATCCCACGGCCAAGTATGTTGTCGCCAAATCAAACATTCTTTTCTGCAAGTTCTTTTCGTCGTACGGGGTGGTAATGGCGTGCCAGTCAACGATACAATAAAAACAGTCTTCTTTGTCTTGAAGTTCTATCCACTGCTTTATCGCTCCCAGATAGTTTCCTATATGTATGTCGCCTGTGGGCCTGATGCCAGAAAATACTCGCATATTTTTATATTTCTTTTAATATTTTTAAAAAGAATTCTTTGTCTTTGGGGTGCGTTAACAAATCGGCTACTTTCTCTTTTTCAACCCATATCGCTTCAGGGTTCTCCGGGTCGACGGGCTTGAGCTCGGTTTCGGAAGTTTTGAATAAAAACATGGTTATTATTTTCAACTCCTTATCGGTGCTGAGAGGGAACCTCTCATAGGTCCCGAGCTCTTTTATTAAAGTTAAATCTTTGACGCCCGATTCTTCGTACACTTCTCTCTTGGCGCCATCGAGCTCGCTTTCTCCTTCTTCAAGGTGGCCCTTGGGTAGAGACCAGCTTTTTCCTCTATTGTTAACAACTATTACCAAGCCGTCTTTATTTAAGACGACACCGCCCCCGCTTTTTGTTGTGAATGATTCCA
>Ga0265330_10000845_pt1 | contig 19192 bp, 15 predicted proteins | sample 41919metaG_FD_202083 | JGI IMG/M metagenome (GOLD analysis project Ga0265330, IMG submission 202083) | Rhizosphere microbial communities from Carex aquatilis grown in University of Washington, Seatle, WA, United States - 4-19-19 metaG | ecosystem: Host-associated > Plants > Roots > Rhizosphere... | reverse complement strand
TACGATGCGCACACGCCCTACCCGGCCGCGGCCCAATCCGGGCCCCTGCCGCGTGGACTGGCTGCCTCCTACCGCCACTACTTGGCGGGTGTGGCCGCTGTCGACGAAGGCATCGACGTCCTGGTGCGGGGATTGGAAGCGCGCGGGCGCATGGAAACCAGCGTGCTCATCGTGACGGGCGATCATGGAGAGGGCTTTGGCGAGCACGGCATCCTCTTTCATGCGACCTCTACCTACGAAGCGTTGGCTCGTGTGCCTGCCGTGCTGGTGGCACCCGGTCTGTCCCCCGGCCGCTATTCGCAGCTGGCGGCGCACGCCGATCTCTATCCGACAATTCTCGGGGCTTTCGGGCTGGCGCGGCCCGAGGACGAACGCTGGGGCCGCAGCTGGCTCCGCCTGCGCAGCGGAACCAGTGCGCCTCTCCGAGAATTCGCCTTTGTGCGCTCCGCGCATGCGGCCAGCGGCGGCGAAGTGGTGTCGCCCATGATGGCCATCGTGCTCGGCCGCTACAAGCTGAGCAAGACCCTCGAAGACAACCTTATGGAACTCTACGACGTCGTCTCAGACCCGGACGAGCGCGTGGATCTTCTGCCGCGCGACCCCGACACGGCACGCCGCCTGGAACACGCGGCCGAGCTGTATCGGGATCTGGTTGGCTATCCCAACACCGACGACCGCACGGATCTGCGCAACTTCCGCGGTGGCCGGGTGGAATGGACCCGGTAGCAGGCAGCAGGGGAGCCAGCGGGCTCCCCCCACAACCGGCGCCGGTTTAGCGCTTGGAGAACTGGAAGCGTGCGCGCGCGCCGCGCTGACCGTACTTCTTCCGCTCTTTGGCGCGGGCGTCGCGGGTGAGATAGCCCGCCTTCTTGAGTGCCCCACGCAGCTCGGCGTTGTACTTGAGGAGTGCACGCGAGAGACCGTGACGAATGGCATCGGCCTGGCCCGAGAGCCCGCCGCCGCGCACGGTACAGAAAATGTCGAAGGTGCCCGACGTCTCCGTCAATTCGAGCGGCTGACGAAAGACCATGCGCGAAGTCTCGCGGCCGAAGTAGTCTTCCAAGCTGCGCTGGTTGATGGCGATCTTGCCGCCACCGAGTTGAAGCCACACGCGCGCCACCGCTTCCTTGCGACGGCCGGTAGCGTAGAAACTCTTTTGGGAATCAATCATGCGGGTGACTCCGGGGACTTATGAAAGAGCGAGCGGCTTGCACTGCTGCGCCTGGTGCGGGTGCTCGGCGCCCGCGTATACCTTCAGCTTCTTGTAAATGCGACGACCGAGCGGACCCTTGGGCAACATGCCCCAGACCGCGCGCTTGACCAACTCGGTGGGGTGACGATTGAGCATTCCCTTGGCGGTCAGCGTGCGCAGGCCACCCGGAAACAGCGAGTGGTCGCGGTACAGCTTGTCCGTCCACTTCTTGCCCGACAGGCGGATCTTGTCGGCGTTGATGACGACCACGAAGTCGCCGGCGTCAACGTAGGTGGTAAAGGTAGCCTTGGTCTTGCCGCGCAGAACGGATGCAATCTTGGTGGCGGCCCGACCCAGGGTTTTCCCCTCGACGTCGGCGACATACCAAGCGCGGGCAAGGGAATCCTTGGCCATGACAGTCTTGTGGTGGATGGGCGCTGCTAAAGACACGGGGCGCTCCTAATACTTCAGCGAAAGGTGAAAGTCAAACCCAACCGTCGGGAACAAGCCCCGGTTGGAATCACAGACGATGCGTTATACTTGCGGATCTGCGGGCGGTCAACGGAATCCATGACGCGTATGCTCAAGAATCTGAACCTGCCGGACCTACTGTCCCTGGTGCGTGTGCCTCTCGGAGTGGCGTTCATACCGCTGGCCGGACGGCCCGCTGCTGCGCTCGCGATCCTGGCCGTCGCCGCAGTCAGCGACGTGCTGGATGGCTGGTTCGCCCGGCGGCAGCCACAGAGGATCAGCTGGGGCGAATGGCTCGATCCGGTATGCGACAAGCTCTTTATCGTTGCGGTCATGACCGGGCTCTATCTCTCCGTGCATCCTCCGCTCAAAATGCTCTTGCCCATCCTGACCCGTGAAGCTGCCATCCTCTTGTTGTTCCTCGTCTACCGACTCGTCCCATCCCTACGCAGCCTCCGCTACGACTACCACGCCCACGCCCTGGGCAAGGCCGCAACAGCCGCTCAGTTCTTGGCCGCCGGAGCCCTGCTCTTTGCGCATCCTGCGGCGCCATACTTGGCGGCGCTTTGCGCTCTGCTCGGCCTGCTCTGCGCGGGGCTCTATGCCTGGCGCGGCCACATCCTGGCCCACGGTTCGCGGGCCGAGAGTCGCGGATGATCCGCCTGCCCGTCAGATTCCCTCTCGCCAAGCGAAGGTTCCTGACCGTGGCCGAGGCCGAGCCCACCGATGCAGCCTTGCTGCTCAATCACGCGCGACAGGTGGCGCGCGAGTCCGATTTCCTAAGTGCCGGACCTGGCGAACGAGCCCTGACCTTGGCGGCGCAGGTGGCTTTTCTGCGCCGGCTGAAGATCAACGACACCGGCTTCGTGCTCAAGGGCACGATCAGCGGCCGGCTCGTGGCGGTCCTGTCCGTGGTGCGTCCCAATCAACCTCGCCTGCGCCACCGAGCAGAACTTGGGCTCGCGGTTCGCGCCGCGCATTGGGGTCATGGCATCGGCCGCCGCATGGGCGAAGCGGCCATCGCCCTCGCCGCAGAGCACGGTCTGCGCAAGCTGAACCTGTGCCTGCGCGCGGACAACCACCGCGCCCTCGCGCTCTACCGGGCGCTGGGCTTCTCCCGCGAAGGACTCTCGCCGCGTGCTCTGCGGGTGCGCGGCCGTTTCTTCGCCGAAGTCATGATGGGCCTGTGCCTGCCCCCTCCGCCATGATTCTCAAAGCAGCTTGAGCTTGCCGATGGCCTGAAGGCGGTTGTCGGCCAGCGTGCCGAGGTATTCCAAGACCTGGGGGTGGGTCATGATCACCTCGTTGAAATCGACGCGCGGAAGATGAAGCACGAAGCTCCTCTCCAAGGTGACCACGGTGGCGGTGGCGGCGCTGGCCGTGATGAGCGAGATTTCACCAAAGACATCGCCCGCCTGAAAATGTGCCACGGGTGCGCCGTCAGCCACGGCGGCCGCCTCACCGGCCGCCAGGATAAAGAGTCCCGGGGATTTCTTGCCCTGCTCGACCAGGCGCACGTTCCTGTCCACCTCCAAGAAGCGAAATCTGGACGCCAGAGCCGCGCGCTCAGTCTGGGAAAATGGCGTGAAAAGCCGGCTGGTATGGGCCAGGGTGGCGATGAGCCGTTGGCGCAGGAAACGCAACAAGACCTTGACCAGTTCCGGCGAACGGGACGCGAGATCGCGGACCAGCCCACGATCGAGGGACAACACCAGGCTGGGCACCGTTGCGCGCGTGGTGGCGTTGCGCGGCTGATGCGCCAGAAGAGCGATCTCGCCGAAGAAGTCGCCCTCCTGCAGGCGCGCCACCTCTTGCGGCACCAACACCGCGATCTCTCCCGCTGCCACGACGTAGAGCGCATCGCCCGCATCGCCCATGGCAAACAAAAGCTGGCCGGCCTCCAGCTGCACGAGCCGTACGCGTTCGATGGCGACGCAGAGCTGGGCTTCGGTCAGCACCGAGAAGAACGGGGTCTTGGGCAACACCACACGCGCCGTGGTGCGCGGCCCGCTGGGCGGGATTCGGCCGATCAAATCGTGCTCTTCCCCGAGCTGGAAATCGGGCAGGTCGAGATCGATGGGAATCTCCAGCGCGGCAGCGTCACCCACGGCAGGCACCTCACTGGACTGCCGAGCCCCGGGCAGCAGGGCTGCCAGGCTCATTTCCTGCAGCAGCCCCGGGGGCAAGTTGCTGGACGGCGGTGCTGCCACCAGCGGCGCCAAGTGCAATGGTGATGTCTGTTCGTCGCCGTCCAGGGGACCGACGGGATTTCGCATGACCGCGCTGCCGCCGCGCACCTGCGCGACCGGAGCCCAGGCCGGGGTGGCGAAAGTCTCGACCGCCGCCGGAACGGGCGTCAAATCCACGGTTTCGAGCGGCGTGCTCCTGCGCGAGGCATGGAACGCGGCCAGCGCCTGCTGGGTCTTGGTGTGGTTCGGATCGATGTCGAGGATGATCTTGCAGACTGCGATGGCCTTGAGCAGGAGATCCGCTTTGCCGTAGATGTCGACGGCGCGGGTGAGTGCCTTGATGGCTTCAGCCTTGTGGCCCAGCTTGCGCAGGCATTCGCCCAGCTTGAGCGGCCAGAGGCCGTCGCGTTCGTGTTGCTCCAGCATGGCGTAGGCGCTGGCAGCCTTCTTCCAGTTGGATTTGGCGACGGCATCCGCCGCCTCATCTTTCAACTTGCGAAGATCAACCATTGTGAAACCAGGGACCGGCTCCAGCCCTCGTCAGCCCAGTGTTTCCTGCCCGCGCGCCTTCGTCAACATTGGGGAGGGTAGCGCGGTCAAAGCGCAATCCCCAGCGCGGCAAGCTGGCGCTCGGCGGCTGCGGCCCAGCCGCGATTGGCCAACGGGCTAGCCGGGCTGGGATGCAGGATGGTGCCCACCTCGACGTCGAAGCCGGATAGGGCCGTCTGGGCGCGCTTGAAAGCAAAATGCCCCACGCCCACGACATGGGTCGGCCGCATGGCCTCCACGATTCGGCGCAAGGCCTGGTCGCAGGCAGCAAACAGCGAGGCCTGCTCGCCCGCGGGCAACTTGACTGGCGTGAGGTTGCGGCCGCTCGCCTCCAAGAACGCCAGTGGGCAGTAATTCGCGACGAAGAATGTGGCGAAGAACCGTTCCGGCGTGGCAAACCGGTCGCGCGCCCAGCCCCACAGGCGCGTGCCGCTGACCTCACGGCGTTGGCAACCGAATCCCAGGACCGGGCGCTTGGGGTGCATGCGATCGGGCTTTCCCACCGGACCTTCCACGCCCAGCCAGTCGCGCACCATGGTCACATCGCCGAAGGGCACTCCGGTCTGCACCATGCCGAAGGGACCTGGATTCATGCCGAGCAACACCACCCGCCGGGGCGGTTGACCGTAGCGCCTCAGGTACGCCTCGTGCGGCGCAGCCGCGTAGTCGAGAGGCCGGTACACATAGCTGACCGGCGCAGCGAATCGCAAGCGACTCACTTGGCGCGCCAGTTCCCGGCTGATCGAGATAATCGGGGTGGTCCTCACCAATGCGACACTCTATCGCATGGCCTCGCCTTTGGCGTTTTCCCTTGTTCTGGCATTGCTGCGTCAAATCGCGGGCTCCTACCAGCAGCGGTGTGCAGATTCGGAAATCGGTACTCGAAACTCTGCAGATGCTTCCCTCGATTGACCGCGTGTGGTTAATATCTTCCCTGCCATGACGCGCTCCAACCTCAGGACTCGAACGGTGTGCCTTGGCGTGGTCGCAGCGCTGGCCGTTGCCACTGCTGTCCCCGCCTGGGCCGAAGAACCATCTGAGTACGTGGACCCGACCATCGTCAAAGACACCGCCGACGAAACTCCCGACGGGGTCAAGAACCTCGGCTCCGAGCAGGCGGTGACGAAGAAGCAGGTCGAGTACAGCACTCCGCCGGTGTACACGAAGTGGTGGTTCTGGGCCACCGCTGTGGTAGCGACCGCGGCGGTGGTTTTCCTGGCCATCACGCCGCTCACCCCCAAGGCCCGAGGCTGCACGGCTGGTGGCCCTGGTGTCATTCCCTTGAACTGCTTCGGCGATGGAAGGGCGAGATAACCATGACTACCCTCTCACGCGTGACCTGTCTCATTGGCTTGGCGACGGCCTTCGTTGTTTCGACGAGCGGCTGCGATCCCTACACTTACTACAACGTCCACGTTACGCTTCAGCTTCAAGGTAACAACGCCGTCAAGATCCCCAACACCCTGGACGCTATCCAAACCTGCGACGTTTCCGTGTATTCCACCGATAGTTCCGCCGCCATCGAGAGCGGCATAGCCCTAGATCAGCGAACGCTTGGACCGAAGGTCAGTCCGTGCCGGGGCCCTGACACCCCCACTGACCTGGGAATCTTGGATTACAGCACCGCCAGGAGCAGCGGCTCGCTTTCGTTCAGGGTCAACGTCTATGCCACTAACCCCGACGACACCAGCAAGTTGATTCCCATCATCCAAGGGACGACAAACCCCGTGCCTGTGAGTCCGGGGCACATTCTTCCCACCATCGACCTTCCGCTCAGTCCGTGCGGCGCCGTCACCAAGGACCAGCCCAACCAGCAGCCCTGTCAGCAGTGACTAGCGACTGGCGAGCTGTTTGACCGGCCGGCGGCCCGGGTTGGCGTCGAACACGTTGCCCTTTTGCGGACACCAAGCCAGTCTGGAAAAGCCGCCGCGTCCAGACCTGGCGCGGGCCGGGTTGTTTGGCGCGGTCTTCTTCATATCGCGCACAGCCTCGAAGGGCACCTCGTTGTGCATGGTCGGATTCCAGAACAAGAACCCGTCGGAGCCGGCGCGCTCAGCCGCACGCAGCTGGCTGCTGACGAAGTCGGGGCCCCAGAAACTTTCGACGCTGTTGGAATAGGCCTGCAGATAAGGTCGCAACACGATCCCAGGAGCCTTGGCGCGCGCGCGGCGCAGACCGCACTCGATGACGTAGACCACATCCTGGGTGACACGCTGGTTGCGAAAGTACGTGCCCATGCCATTGGCGTACATCATGGGCGAGACCGCCTCGACATACTTGGCGATGGTTTCGATGGTCTGGCCCAGCGTGCGCGGATCGCCATCCACCAGCGTGGTCAAGCCGTAGACATCCGCCGAGATGGGGATGCTGAGCGCGCGATCCGCCCGTTCCAAAAAGCCAGCGATGATTTGGGAACGATCGACCGAACCCTTGCCCTGGTGCAACCACGTGGCCAGCGTGCCCGCGTGTCCCTTGGGAAAGCGTACGTAGTCGAACTGGACCTCGTCGAAGCCGAAGCCCTGCAATTCGAGCGCGACGTCGACGAGATAGTCCTGCACCTCGGGAGAATAGGCGTCGAGCCAGCGCGCGCCGGCTGAGAACAGTCGTTGAGCCCGGCGGCCAGCCCGCACGGCCAGATCGGGCCGGGCCAATGGCAGACGACTGTCCTTGAACGAAACCACGCGGCCAATGACATAGATCCCTTGTTCGTGGAAGGCGCGCACCATGGCCGCCGGATCCTGGATGAGCACGTAGCGCTGCTTTTCTCCCAGCGGGATGCGGGTTGGGTAAACCAGGTTGCCGTTGTCGTCCTTCATGTCGATGACAACGGCATTGAGGTGCGCCTTGCTGACCGCAGCCGCTGTGCGCTCGGCGCCCATGCGGAACAAATACATGGGCGTGATGTACAGCCCGCGCGCTTTTCGGCCTGCCTCGCTCATCACGTCGACCAGGCCGTGGTCGGGATAGGATTTGGCGGTGTAGGGCCGCAGCTTGTTGTCGAATGTCTTTTTCACACAGCCGGGCAGATCGTTCCGCTCACTGCAGCCTGTGTCGGCGTAGTGAATGCGACTGGCAGCCTGCGCGGACCAGCCAGCGCTCGCGATGGCCGCGGCCAGTGTGACGAAGAACAGTTTGAATTTTTGTGAGAACGAAAAGCAGAACGCTCGCATGAACATCGAGGAGCGGGCTCCGCATTGTGATCTGTTGATGAAAAACTCGTAAGCTACCTATCGAATGAATTATGCCATGGAAGTAGGCTTAGCGAAAGACCAGTCGTCGAAAAGGTCGTGTCTTTCGGTGCTCTGAGATGGGAACCCTGGAAGGGTTCGCTCCGCCCTTCGGCCCCCCACCCGCCGCCCCTCCCCGCTCGCTTTGCTCGGCCTCGCCATGCCCTCCCACGATGGTGCGCCGCCGGCAAAGCCGGCGGGCTCCCCACGCGACTAGCCTCGTGCGATGCAGCGCTTACAGACCTTTGCGCCGCGCGCGCCGGATGCCTGTAATATCTTTGTGGTGGGCGTCGAAGACCATTCCCAGACCTACGGCGATCGTTTTCGCGTCGAGGGCGAGGCGATCCAGGGCGGCATGGGCCTGGTCTATCGGGCCAAGGATCTGAAGACCGGTGAGTTCGTCGCGCTCAAGCTGGTGAGCGAGCCGCAGGGCACGCAGGCCCTGCGTTTCCAGCAAGAAGCGCTGGTGCTCGCCGAAATCGCCCACCCGGCCATCGTGCGCTATCTGGCCCACGGTTCCACCGCCAGCGGCGAGCAATACCTGGTGATGGAGTGGCTGGAGGGCGAGACCCTGGAAGACCGCGTGGCGCGCGGGCCGCTGCGCATCTCGGAGACCTTGCAGCTCGGTCGCCGCGTGGCCGAGGCCTTGACCGTGGCGCACAGACACGGCGTCATCCACCGCGACATCAAGCCAGGCAATGTCTTCTTGCCGGGCGGCGATCCCAGCCAGGCCAAAGTGCTGGACTTCGGCATCGCGCGCCGACTTTTCGATCCGCGCCAGAATCTGCGCATCACCAGCGCCAGCGCGGCCCTGGGCACGCCTCTGTACATGGCGCCCGAGCAGGCGCGCGGGGCCAGCACCGTCGACGGACGCGCCGACATCTTTGCCCTGGGCTGCGTGCTCTTCGAATGCCTCGCTGGTCAGCCGCCCTTTGCCGGCGACTCGCCCACCGCGATCATGGCCAAGATCTGCCTCGACGATTCGGTGGACGTGGCACGCAAGCGGCCCGAAACCCCGGCTGATCTGGTCGCGCTGATCGCGCGCATGCTGGCCAAAGATCCCGACCAGCGCCCGGCCCGGGCCGAGGAGATCGTGCGCGCGCTGGCGGCCATTGCCGGGCAGTTCATCAGACGTGACACCGCCAGCGATCTGGCCGCGGTCTACGTGACCCGCACGCCGACCCCGTCGCTGGTCGCCACCGGCGAGCAGCGCATGCTGGCCGCCATCCTGGTGTCGCGGCCCCATCCCGGCGCAGCCGCGGCGGCCGCCGCGCGCGATCCGGGTCGCACGGCTGATTTGGCCGGAATCCTGGCCGAGCGACTGGCCGACCCCGAGCTGAGCGAAGTAGGCCTGGGCGATCTGCAGAATGCCATCGCGCCGCACGGAGCGCGTCTTGAGCGCCTCGGCGGGGGCTCGCTGGTCATCGCGCTGACTGACGATCAGCAGGCCACGCCGCTCGACCAAGCCACGCAGGCCGCGCGCTGTGCCTTGCGCCTCAAGGCCGCGCTGCCTGACGCCAGCCTGGGCATCAGCACCAGCCGTGCCGACATGGCGGGCAAGCTTTCCCTGGGCGAGGTCATCGACCAGGCCGGCCACTTGCTCGCCACCACACCGGCCGGCACCATCCACATCGACGGGCTCACGGCCCGGCTGCTGGAAACCCGCTTCGAGATCCAGCCGCTGCCCGACGGTGCCGCGCGCTTGCTCTTCGAAAAAGGAATCCGCGAAGCCCCGCGCACCCTGATGGGCATGGCCGTCCCGTGCTTCGGCCGCGACCGCGAGATCGATATCCTGGAAGCCCTGTGGGACGAATCGTGCGACGAGCCTGCCGCGCGTGCCATGCTCATCACCGCAGCCGCGGGCGGTGGCAAGTCGCGCGTGCGCCACGAATTCTGCGACCGCATTCAGCGCCACGGCCGCGCCTATGAATTGCTGGTGGGTCGCGGCGATCCAATGCGCGACGCCGCGCCTTTTGCTTTGCTCGGCCCCGCCTTGCTGGCCGCTGCTGGCATCACGGGCGGCGAGCCCGAACCCGTCCAGCGCAAGCGCCTGCTCGCGCACACCTCGCGCTTCTTGCCAGCCAAGGACGCGCCACGCATCGCGGCCTTCTTGGGCGAAATTGCCCGCTTGCCATTTCCCGACGAGGATCTGCTGCCCCTGCGCGCCGCCCGACAAGACCCGCGCCTGATGGCCGACCAGATGCTGCTGTCCTGGCTCGATTGGCTGGAGGCCGAGTGCAATCACCATCCCGTGCTGCTGGTGCTGGAAGACCTGCACTGGGGCGACACGCCCAGCGTGAACTTCGTGGACGCGGCCTTGCGCGTGCATTCCGAAAAGTCGTTCATGGTGCTGGCCCTGGCGCGGCCCGAGGTGGACCGGCGTTTCCCCGGCGTGTGGAGAGAGCGCAACCCGCAGCGGATCAATCTGGCGCCCCTGTCACAGCGCTGGAGCCAGCGCATGATCGAGCATGTGGTGGGCAAGCTTTCCGAGGCGGACGCGCGCTGGATCGTGGACCGCGCGCAGGGCAATCCGTTCTACCTGGAGGAATTGCTGCGCGTGGTGCGCGACGGGGGCAAGGTGGGCGACGACAGCAATTTGCCCGACACGGTGCTGGGCATGGTGCAGGCGCGCTTCGACATCTTTGGCGCGGACGCCAAGTTGGTTCTGCGCGCGGGCAGCATCTTTGGCCAGACCTTTCGGCCTGCTGGGGTCAAGGCCCTGGTCGACGAGGATCGGCGCAAGGACGTGGACCGCTGGTTGGAAATTTTGACCAAGCGGGAGATTCTGTTTTCGCGGCCAACCGCCGACCTGCGCGAGTACGCCTTTCGGCACGCGCTGCTACGGCAAGCGGCCTACGAGATGTTGCCTCCATCGGAGAAGCGGCTGGGCCACCTTTTGGCTGGGCAATACCTGGAGCAAGCTGGCGAGCGCCAGGGCATCGTGCTGGCCGACCACTTCGAGCGCGCCGACGAAAAGCCGCGCGCCATTCATTGGCTAGGCGTGGCAGCCCAGCAGTCGCTGGACGCAGACGATCTGGCGGAAACCCTCGCGCGCATCGAGCGGGCCGTGAATCTGGGCGCCGCGGGCGAGGAATTGTGTGCCATGCGGGTGATCGAATCGGAGGCGAGGTTTTGGAGAGGAGAATATGTGGAGGCAGAGCGAGCAGCCAGACAGGCACTTGTATCTGGCGATGCGCGGACGAGATTGAGCGCTGTGAGTGCTCTTTTCGACGGACTTGGTCCACAAGCCAAGTACGACGAGGTTGCCAAACTATTTCGCGAGCTGGAGCGGCCAGCAGCGCCTGAACTCTTGAATCCTTGGCTTCACTGCATGGTGAACGCGAGCGCCTACCTTGCTGTGAGTGGCGACAACGACGTGCGAGGGCGCACGCTGGCGCTCTTGGAAGAGCGCAAAGAGCGACTAGAACCAATCCTCGTCGGACGTGCCGAGAGCCTGAGGGCGCAGATCGCGCGCAACAAAGGCAGGCCAACCGAAGTCATCGCGGGTGACAGGCGAGCTGTTGACTACTACGAGAGTATCGGCGACAGGAGAGCCGCGTGCGAATCCCTGGGGAACCTTGGCGTGAGCCTTCTTGAGGTCGGCCAACTGGAGAAGGCCGAAATCTCTATGCGACAGGTCCTGGCCACGGCGCAGAAGCTGGACCTCAAGTACATGCTTGGGGGTGGGTTGGTCAACCTGACAACCATTCTCGACTACCAGAGCTGTCTTGATGAGGCGCGCGCCGTGGGTCAGCAGGCCCTGACCGTGACCAGCGCTCAGAACGATCGTCGCTTTCAGGGGTGCGCTGAAGCCTACCTATCGGTGACTGAATACCTGGCGGCCGACTATGCGCGGGCTGAGCACTACGCTCGCGCCGCCATGACGACCTGGGACCCCGTGCTGTCGTCCAGACCCTTCGCCATCGCACTGCTGGCTCGCGCCCTGCTGGCGCAGGGTCGCGCAGCAGAGGCTCTACTCAGTGCCCGCGATGCCTATGCCCAGCTCGAGAGCCTCGGCGTCGTGGATGACGGCGAGGCCACGATTCGCTTGGCTCTGGCCGAGTGCCTGATTGCGGTTGGAGACATGACCGCGGCCCGGGAGGTTTTGGAAAAGGCAGCCGGCCGCATTCTCGCGTCGGCCGAGGCCATCGAGGATCCCGCAATTCGAGAGTCGTTCCTGACCCGCATCCCTGAACACCGCCGCATCCTGGAACTCGCACGCGAGCTGGCCGCCTCGAAGGGTTGACCAACAGAGTTCGAGGGCTCGCTACGCCCGATATTTCTCCACGTCGAGGCCGCTCTGCACGACCCAGCGCCAGACAACGGCCCACTGGCGATCCAATTCACGCGCGACCTCGGCGACATTTCCCTTGTGACGGTCGAGCAACGCCTCGATCTCGGCCTTGTCCGGCCGGGCGCGCGGCGGGCGGCGGCGTGGCCCACGCGCATTCGCGCTCACGGCCACGCGCTCGCGCACGATCTGGGGCAAATCCGCCAGCCGGATCTCGTGCCTGCCTTCGCTGTACACAATCGCCTCGCGGATGACGTTTTCCAACTCGCGCACGTTCTGTGGCCAATCGTGCAGGCACAGTGCAAAGAAGGCCTCTGTTTCCATTGACCGCGGCTGGCCAAGAAAGTGGCGCGCCAGCGCTCCCACATCCTCGCGTCGCTCGCGCAGCGGCGGCAATTCCACTGGCGCGGCCCCGAAGCGCGCCAAGAGATCGCGCCGCAATCCATGTCCGTGCGCGCCGGGCGTGAGGCCAGCCGTGGCGGCCATCACCCGCACGTCCATCTGCCGTGTCTCGCGGCCACCCAGGGGCACCTATTCGTGGCCTTGCAGAAAGCGCAGCAGCTTCGCCTGCGCCGGGCCGGGCATGTCGCCGATCTCGTCCAGAAACAGGGTGCCACGCTCTGCCTCTTCGATGAGCCCCGGCTTGCTGGCCACTGCCTGCGAGTGTGCCCCGCGCACGAAACCGAAGAGCTCGCTTTCCACCAACTCGGTGGGAAGCGCGGCGCAGTTGACCGCCACGAAACGGCCCGGCCGACCGCTCGCCCGATGCACCGCCTGCGCGTACACCTCCTTGCCCACCCCTGTCTCGCCAGAAAACAGAATCGCATCCCCGGTGCTGGCCAACAGTCGCAGGCGCCGGATCTGCATGGCCATGCGTCCTGACAGGGTCGGCACCGGGCCAAAGGGACGGTCGAGATCCTCGCGGATGGCAGCCAGCGCGTCCTCGGACAACACGCGAAGCACAAGTGCATGCCCACCGAGAAACAGCAAACTTCCGTCAGCGATCTTGGTCGGGCCGTCAATCATTCGGCCCTCGACCAGCGTGCCGTTCTTGCTGCCGACATCCGCCACCTCGAACACACCCGGCCTCGTGCGCACCACGCGCGCGTGGCGGCCCGAGACTTGCGGGTCCCGCAGACAACACGCCGCCACGCCTGGCTGAGCCTGTGGCCGCCGTCCGATCTCGACTGCACGATCGAAAGGAATCACTCGCTCGCCGTCTGCGAAGCCGCCGCCCTCTCCTGCGCTGCTCACAACCAGAAGCACCGCCCGTCGGTCGTCCGTGCGCGGCCGAGCCGGCATTTCCTCGGTGGTAGCGGGCTCGGTGAGTTGGCGGCCGGACATGCGGCGACGATAGTAGCTCAGCCAGGGCAAGAGAGAAGCCGAGCCTTCAAGACCGGCTCGATGTGACTCGGGATCCGGAGAGCGCGAGTCATATGACTCCGCTTCGGCGTGGGGGCGCAAGTACGCAGAAATATATGCCTACGCCTGGTGGGACGCCTGGCACGCGCGTTGCGTACCCGGTCGGTCCAACTTGTAACGATTCCCGCCCTCCTGAGATAGGGGGGAATTCCACGTGATCGTCGGGGTTCGCCCCGGTTCCTTCATACCGTCAGTCCCATCGTACGTCGTAGTTCAACCCAATCAGAAAGGACCAAAACCATGTTCAAACGCAACTACAGGGCTGCTCTGCCGCTCATCGCCGCAGGCATTGTCATGACAGCTTCTTGTGAGCCCCTGGATTCGCCCGAGGCCGTTCAGGGCGAGCAAAGCCAGCTCGTGAACGAACCCGTTCCGGGTGTGGCGCTGCCGAGGGACGTCCGGTCGGCGCCACCGGCCGCCACCGCGCAGGCTGTCGAAGTCGCGCAGGGCCAGCTCGTGAACGAAGCTGTCTCAAGCGTCGCGCTGCCGACGGACGCCTCGTCGCAGGCACCGGCCCCCACCGCGCAGGCCCCCTCTGCCGCCACGACGACGCCGAGTCCTAAGGTCGAGACCACGGACGTCCGTGTCTACCGTGTGTCTGGCGTTTCCACCCGCGAGGCGCGCACCGCCGTGGCTAGCACAGGGGCTGTCATCGACGAGATTGGGGCCGACTACGTCATCATCGACTGCCATCCCGAAACCGCAAACCAGATACGCGCGCTCGGGTACCAAGTCGAAGATATCACCAAGCCCCTGGCGCTGGCCCCTATGGGCACAGTGGCCCCTATGTCACTAGTCTCCGGCTACCACACCTATAGCCAGATGGTAACCGAAATCAATCAAGCCGTCGTCGATCATCCCGCGCTCGTGAAGGTGTTCAGCATCGGCAAATCGTACCTAGGGCGCGACATATGGGCCGCCAAGGTCAACTCCGATGATGTCGGCAACGGGGACTACCAGCCCGAGGCTCTATTCATCGGTGGGCAACACGCCCGCGAGCATATCGGGGTCGAGATGACGCTCTATCTGCTCAAGCTGCTCACCGACAACTTCTCGACGGACATGCGCGTCCAGAACGTGGTCGCCTCGAACCAGATCTACATCATCTTCAACGCCAACCCAGATGGCTCCGAATACGACATTGCGAACCCCCCCACCGACCCCTCACTCGGGTGGCGGAAGAACCGCCAACCGAACGCTGGTTTTGCCGACGTGGGGACCAACTGGGGGACAGATCTGAACCGCAATTTCGACTACAATTGGGGCCTCTACGGCAGCGAGCCCTACGTCTCGCACGACCCGACCCAACTCGCGTATATCGGCCTGTTTGCATTCAGTGCGCCTGAAAACCAGGCCATTCGCGATTTCATCCACGGACGGCAGCTGGGTGCCATGCAGAGGATAAGGACCGGGATCGCTTTCCATTCCCATGCTCTAGAAGTCCTGTGGCCATTCGGCTACGAGTATGGCAATGCCGACATGCCCGATGACGACACGTCGACCTTCGAGACGATCGGGGGCCTGATGGCCCAATCGAACGGCTACGCGGCCAAGCAGTCCTCCGCGGACTATATCACGTCTGGCGACATCTCCGACTGGGCCTATGGAACCCAAGGGATCTTCATGTATACCTTCGAGATGGGCGACAGTAGTTTCTATCCGCCGAGTTCCAGCATCAGCTCCTTGACGAGCGTCAACAGAGAAGCCGTCCTCCAACTCCTGGAAAACACGGCGTGTCCACAAAAGGCTATCAACCTGGAGGACGAGTACTGCCGAAAGACCAGCTATGTCGACAAGTCGGTGTCGGTGGCCGCCAACTCGATCAGTGACGTGACGGCAGTCTGTCCGACCGGCAGCGTGGTCGTGGGAGGCGGGTACCAAGGCGGTTCGAATGTGATCCCGCACAACAGCGCGCTGTCAGGCAACGGCTGGATCGCGTCGGGAAAAAACACGGGGACGGGCAGCGCGACGCTTGACGCCTACGCGATCTGCTTGTGGAGTTCTGGCGGCAAGAGCTCATGGGTAGTCAACCAAGTCACGATACCCAAGAACACAACTTCCGCGGTCGAGGCCACCTGTCCGTCTGGCAGCTTTGTTACGAGCGGCGGGTTTACCGCCCCGTCCGACCAGAGCATAAGAATCTACGAGAACCTAAAGCCCTCGGGCAACGGTTGGCACGTGGGGGGGAAGAACACTTCCAGCTCTTCCAAGTCACTAGCCGTGTACGCGACGTGCCTTTCCGGTCCCAATGTGACCGTCACGGAAGTCTCGCAGCAGTACACGATTGCCGTCCCCGGCAAAGGGTTCGGCGGTGCGACGGCGACCTGCCCGGCGGGCCAGATCCTCACCGGCGGTGGCTGGGACGCCTCTGGCCCGAACGTGAAGACCTCCGCCTCGAACATGACGAACCCCATGGACGGGTGGAACGCCTGGGCTTTCAACGCCACCAGTAGCAGCCAGGACCTTTGGACTCATGCCATCTGCCTCTCCTTTAACGACACCTTCTTCAGCGTGAACGATGATGATCCCTCGATTTCCTACCACGGAACTTGGACGTACGTGCCGGGGCACCGCCTTGGCGACTACCTCGACGACCTGCATGCGACAAGCAACAACGGGGACTACTTCGAGTACACCTTCTACGGAACTGGGGTTGACTACATTACCGAGAAGAGTACGGGGTTGGGCAACGTCAACGTCTATATCGACACCAAGCTAGACAAGACCGTCAATTGCGGCAATTCGGCCCAGGTGGCCCAGCAGGTCGTCTACAGCAAGAGAGGCCTGGTTTGGGGTACCCACACCATCAAGGTCAGCAAGAAAGATGGTGGGTCCATGTACTTCGATGCCTTGAAGATCTATCAATAGAACTGAACAACCAAGAACTTGGCATGGAGAAGGGACAATTGTCTCCGGACGGTGCGTGGGCGGATCGAACCTGTCTTCTCTGCGTCGCACTTTGCTCCCGGCGTGCCGTACGACGGTGCGCGACGAGCAGGGATAGAGTAGACTGATGCAGAAGAATTTCTTCCAGGTGTCCCACGCACCGACCATCGCCACAAGGATGTGATGCTGATGACTTTGATGCGCGGCTCGATAATTTCCGGATGCGCACTGGTCCTGGCTTTGGCCAATGGGTGTGGCCGCACCACCGGTCTTGGCCCGAGGAGCTCCGGCGGCGCGGGCGGTGTTGTTGTCACTGGCGGCGCGGGCGGGGTGCCCCCATTCGGCGGCGCGGGCGGTGTTGTTGTCACTGGCGGCGCGGGCGGGGTGCCTGTGTTCGGCGGGAGCACGGCGACGGGCGGCCAGGGTGGCGCCGCAACGGCCCGCCCTTGCGAGGATTCGCTGTCTTTCGTTGCTGGGGACGGTTTCGCCTGCCCGAATGACTACGCCACGGCCGAGCAATGGCCCACGACTTGTGATGGCGGTCATGGGTATGTCGGCTCTTGCAACGGTTTCTTGGCGCTGTTGGTCAGTGCCGGTTCGTGGGTCAAGGAGTGTTTCTACGATCCAGTGAGCCGCGTGCTGGTGGGAGCAGTGGCTCAAGACGACGTTCCATACTTTTGCAGTCGGACTTCGTACACGCTCGCCGGGGGCAGCTATCCGAGTGATTGTCCTCTTTCTCAGCTCGCCGACCTCGGCGACTGCATGCCGGGGACCGGCGGCACGGGCGGCGTGGGAGGCATGGGCGGAATGGGCGGTACGGGCGGTATGGGCGGTACGGGCGGAATGGGCGGCACTGGCGGCACGGGCGCCGCGGGTGGAATGCCTGGGTCCGGCGGGGCCACGGCCACCGGTGGCCAGACCACCTGTTCGTCGACCCAACCCTGCGCCCAGGGACTGTGCGTGGGCGCCTCCTGCGGCGACACTTGGACATGCGTGGTGGACGGGCGCGATTGTACCGGCAGCCTCGTCGACTACTGCGGTTGTGACGGCGTCACCTTCCTGGACAGCTGGGCCTGCCCCGCAAGTCCCTTTGACCATCTGGGAGCGTGCGGACCGGTCTTGGCGAATTGTGACCAGCGCGACGTTGCGTGCAAGATCATACCTCCTAACTGCGACCAAGGGCAGTTTCCACGGGTGGTGGGGAGCTGTTGGGATGGCACCTGCGTTCCCATCAGCCAGTGTACGTGTACCGTGGCGGAACAGTGTCCAGACCCAGGCGACTACGTGTGTTACAGGAGCAAACAGCACTGTGACCCCTTGGGGCCGTAGAGGGGCACCGACTGCCTAGACTAGGTGCAGGCTCGTGCCTGAGCGATGTTCTGAGGCATCTAGGAATCTGGTTCGGGAGCGTCGCGCGCCCCACTCGGAAAACACAGCGCCACTGCTCTCCCCGCGCATTTCGTGGTAGTCGTCTCTCCGGACGCCGTGAGGGACCAGGATCTATTCGAAACCCAGGAAGTGCCTGCCTGTGTGGTGCGCGATCGGGGGCGTTTTGGTGAGCGCTTCCAGGTCGAGTCGCTGGTCGGCAGTGGGGGCATGGGGATGGTGTTCCGCGGTCGTGACCTCTTGGACGGGCAGCCGGTGGCGCTACCTGCATGCCACGACCCACAACGGGGATTACTTCCAGTACACCTTCTACGGAACTGCAGTTGACTACATTACCGAGAAGAACGTGGGCTTGGGCAACGTCGACATCTACATCGACAGCGTTTCCCCCCCGAAGACCGTGAAGGTGCCCCACGCACCGACCATCGCCACAAAGATGTGATGCTGATGACCTTGATCTGCGGCTCGACAATTTCCGGATGCGCACTGGTCCTGGCTTTGGCCAATGGGTGCGGCCGCACCACCGGTCTTGGCCCGAGGAGCTCCGGCGGCGCGGGCGGGGTGCCTGTGTTCGGCGGGAGCACGGCGACGGGCGGCCAGGGTGGCGCCGCAACGGCCGGTCCTTGCGAGGATTCGCTGTCTTTCGTTGCTGGGGACGGTTTCGCCTGCCCGAATGACTACGCCACGGCCGAGCAATGGCCCACGACTTGCGCTGCCGGTCATGGGTATCTCGGCTCTTGCAACGGCTTTTTGGCGTTGGTTAGCGCTGACTCGTGGGTCAAGGGGTGTTACTACGATCCAGTGAGCCGCGTGCTGGTGGGAGCAGTGGCTCAAGACGACGTCCCATACTTCTGCAGTGGGACTTCATACACGATTGCCGGGGGCAGCTATCCAAGTGATTGCCCTCTTCCTCTGCTTGCCGACCTGGGCGACTGCATGTCGGTGGCTGGCGACGCCGGGCCGAGCACGGGCGGCACGGGCGGTATGGGCGGCATGGGCGGCATGGGTGGAATGTCTGGGTCCGGCGGGACCACGGCGACAGCTGGCCAGACCGCCTGTTCGTCGACCCGACCCTGCGCCCAGGGACTGTGCGTGGGCGCCTCCTGCGGCGACACTTGGACATGCGTCGAGGACGGTCGCCCTTGCCCCCCTAGCCTCGCCGACTACTGCGGTTGTGACGGGGTCACTCTCCAGGACAGCGAGAACTGTCCCACACGTCCCTACGCCTCTCGGGGAGCGTGCGGACAAGGCACGAATTGTGACCAGCGCGACGTCGCGTGCAAGATGCTGCCACCGACCTGCGACGTAGGGCAGTTTCCGCGGGTGGTCGGCACCTGTTGGGACGGCACCTGCGTTCCCATCGAGCAGTGTATGTGCACCGTGGCGGAGGAGTGTCCAGACTCAGACGAATACACCTGCTTCATGAGCGAACACCACTGTGACCCCTACATGTAGCTAGAGTCTGTCGGGAAATTCGGAGGCCTGATCGCCCTGTCTGGCCGTCCCATGGTGCTGCAGGGTTGGCCCGTTTGCGATTTTCGCCAGGAGAGGCGCCCTGGTCCGCTCGCTTCGCTCATGC
>Ga0265330_10000843_pt1 | contig 19210 bp, 13 predicted proteins | sample 41919metaG_FD_202083 | JGI IMG/M metagenome (GOLD analysis project Ga0265330, IMG submission 202083) | Rhizosphere microbial communities from Carex aquatilis grown in University of Washington, Seatle, WA, United States - 4-19-19 metaG | ecosystem: Host-associated > Plants > Roots > Rhizosphere... | reverse complement strand
AGGCGTAAGGACAGTTTACAAGTTGGCAAGTTGACAAGTTTTCGAGTTCACAAACAACAATTTACAGGGTGAAAGGTTTACGGGCTGCTCACCAACTAACAAGTTAACGAGTTTCCAAGTCCAGTATATTGCTGGGTTGTAAACTCGCTACTTTGGTGACGCCTAAACTGCTGTTAAAACGTCGTCGAAACCGTCAGGCGGAAGGTCTTTCGGGGCTCCCTGAAGACGTAGCGCGCGCCGTAGGCCTGCATGGCCTCCTGGAAGCTGTAATCACCTGCGCCGCCCGGCGGGAACATGGCCCGGGTAATCAACTGCGCTGAGCAGCTTCCCTGCCGTCCGCCCACCAGCACGTTGTTGCAATAGGGCGCCTCGTCAAGGCGCAACGGGTTGTATGCGTAGTAGAGACGGAATGGAGCGTTGACGATCGGCATGATGATGGAAAGCTCGCCGCCCAAGGACATACGCGGAACTACATTGGTACCGGAGATGGGCCGGATGTTGCGCAGGAAGCCTACCTTTGAACCGGATATGCCGCCCTGGCACGATCCATTATTGAAGACCGGGCAGCCGTATAGCGGAGCAAGCAACGCTGAGAAACCCTCGGGACTCTGCTTGAGCTGGCCATGGTTCGTCACCACATCCATACCGAAGTCGTCGAAGATGGAGAACATCAGAGTACTGACGATCGGGATGCGGTATTCGAGGTTCGAGGTGAAGCTGGTGTCACCACCGATGGACGCCACGCCATAAACGGGCAGCGGCACCTGGATGCACTGGTTGTCCTGCGGATTTGTTGGGTCGCGCGGAACGCAACTGCCGTCGGGGTTGGTGAGCTGGAAATTGATCCGGCTTGGAACGTATCCGTACGGCGTGGCAGCACGAACGTCAAAGCCGCGCAATTCGCTTTCGCCGCCGGCATAGAAGCGATTTTGCGGCGGAGCCACCGCGCCGCCAAAACCCTGCACGTAACCCAGTTGCGCGCGGATGCCCAGCACATTGTGCCCGTTTTCTGATGGCAGTAGATAATGCATCGGCAGATATCGCTTGTAGGCGACAAATGGCGCAAAGTAACGGACGTTGCCCCAAAGACCTGCAACTTGCATTGCCGCCGAATACTCTTTGCCGCTCCGAGGACGAACCGGGTTGTTCACCGTGTCGTAGGAGTACGTGAACGAAAGCTGGCTGCTCACGATGCCGGACAACGCGTTATTGCCCTGGATTCCCGACCGGAAGCTGATGGTCTGGAAAAAGGTCTGCGAGGCCGTGCTGAATGCCGTGATGGACGAGCGGCTCAACGAGTAGGTGACGCCGACGCGCTGGAACGCGTGCCTCTTAAGCGGATAACTCAGCGAAACGTTAAAGCCGGTGGCGGCCTGGTTATAGTTCTGGGTCAGAGACTGCTCAGCCTGGGTCAGGTTGAGTGAGGCGCCGGTAGTGGCCTGGTAGTTCTTGGCGGCGTTGAAGTCCTGCTTGTTGTTGTAAATCTGAAATCCAAGCTGAATGGGACGATTGCGAATGTACGGCTGCGTAAAACCGAACGTAAACGTGCGGTTCAGGTTGCCCAGGTTGGCCTGCACGCTGAGCGTTTCACCCAATCCGAGGAAGTTGTTTGTCTGATAGTTGAGGCCGATAAACGCGCCCGACGATCCAGACAAACCGCCGTTCATGCCGATCGAGTTCTTGCCTTTTTCTTTCACTTTGAGCAGCAGTTCCACGGTTCCGTTATCCGGATCCTGGTGCGCTTCAGAGTCCTGATCCACCTTGAGAGTCTCAAAGTATTCAAGCTGGTTGAGGCGAAGCAGGCTGTACTCCCATAGCTGGGAGTTGTAGACCGAACCTTCATCGAGCATCAGTTCGCGCCGGATGACTCGGTCGCGAGTGATGGTGTTGCCCTGGAACTCAATCCGCGATACGTAGAACTGCTTGCCTTCGTCGATGTCAATATCGAACGAGACGGTCTTCTTCTGGTCATCGTAAGTTGGCTTGGGAATAGCTCCGAAGTTAATGTATCCGAGTCCGCCGTATGCCTTCTTCAGGTTATCGAGGCCCTTCTGCACATCAACGACGTTGAACCAATCGCCGTCCTTGATGGGGAACGTGGCGCGCAGGGCTTTGAGGTTGGTGATCTGTTTGTTGCCCGAGAAGGTGATTGTTCCCAACCGATAGCGCCCACCTTCTTCAACGGTCATTCCGATATCGATACGCTTTCCGCTGTTGGGGCGGAAGGTGAACCAGTTAAGGCCGCCCTGATCGCGAATCTGCGTCTTCGGCTGCTCGATGGCGGCGTTGGCATAGCCGCGCTGCCGATAAGCCTGGCGAACACGCTCTGTGTCTTCTTCCAGCTTGCCCGCATCGAAGGTCTGAGAAAACAGATTCTCAAAAATTATGGAGTAAGGAATACCGATCGGCTTTAGGTTCTTCATGGAGCGGCGCAGAACCAGTGCGCTCACATGTTCGTTGCCCTGGAAAGAAATCTTGCCCACTTTAACTACGGGGCCTTCCTTGATGTTGAAGTTCACCTGCACTGAAGCGGGAGGAATTCTTTTGACTTCAGTCTTGATGGTGGAGAACTGGTGTCCATGCTCGGCGAGCAACTGCTTGATTGACGTTTCAGCCTGCTTGATTTTGGCCGGATCGTATTGGCTCTCGACGGAGAGGCCGACCTTTTGCTTCTTGAAGCGGTCCAGAACATCCGAGACTGAGACCGTACTCAATCCTTTGTAGTTGATTTCACGGATATTCGGTTTCTCGGTAACGAAAACATCGAGGATGATGCCCTTTTCGGAATCCTCACGTTCAATACGAAGGTCATCGAAGTAGCCCGTATTCCAAAGCGACTGAAAATCGCGCTCGATCGAAATGGGATCGAAAGTGTCGCCCACGTGGGTAAATAGGCGTGCGAGAACGGTTTCTTTGGGAATTCGGCGGTTGCCGATGACGCGAATCTGCTGGACTGTGTCGGAGCCCTGGGCAAAAGCCGTACCGGCGCAAATTAACAGCGCCAACCCGAACAGGATGCTTCCCAGGCGCGAAACACGGCTCCGGGCCCGCACGCGGCAGGAAGTGGAAGTGTGCTTGATTCTCACCGGGCTGGAGCCCTGCGACGAGCACAAGTGCTGGTGCGTTCCAAAAATCGGCTTCACGGGAAGAATATGCACACCCTCATTGCGTTAAAAATCTGGTCCTGCCTCAAGGAAAGATTGATTATATTTGACCACGGTGGCCCCGCCCAAACAACAGGGATGCACGCAGACGGAAATCGAATCTTTCCCCTAATTTCCTCACCGCGTAATCCCCGCGGACATGGGCCGGGCGTTCTGCAGCGACACCAATAAGGAGTCCTGGCTGGGAACCCGGCTAACTACCACCCATCACTCAGTCTACCGGAACGAATTGGGTTGCATGCTTGCTCTTGACGTTCTTCTGGCGGCATTCTTTTTAGACGCACGGGTAGCGCTCAGGGCATCCGGCCGGGGAGGTGATTTTCAACATGGAAAAGCAGACGGTTTTTGACTATTCGGCACCTCTTCTGGATGGGCACGAGCAATCTCTTGCCCAGTTCCGTGGGCAAGTGTTGCTTATTGTGAACACCGCCAGCAAATGCGGATTTACGCCACAGTATGCTGGGCTCGAGGCACTTTATCAGACTTACCGGGACCGAGGCTTTGCTGTTCTGGGCTTCCCATCGAACCAGTTTGGCGCGCAGGAGCCAGGGTCCGCAGCAGAGATTGCCACTTTTTGCGAGACTCGTTTCGCGGTCACTTTTCCACTTTTCGCCAAAATCGAGGTTAATGGGCCGGCCGCTCATCCTCTCTATCGTTTGCTAAAACGCGAACGGCCGGGACTGCTCGGCGTCTTCGGCTCAGGGAATATCCGTTGGAACTTCACCAAGTTTCTCGTTGACCGAAACGGGAGCGTGACGGCTAGATATGGCCCCGCTCGGAAGCCGGAAAAGCTCGCAGGGGCGATCGAAAGGCTGCTCGGCCCCCTTTAGGCAGGATTGGTTGGAGTTGTATGACAATACGGCAACCCGGCTCACATGCCGGGATGGAAGAGACGAAGGTTGCGTCCGACAGCCTTGATTAAACGTCAAAGAGGCATAGTGCGAATCAGTCGTTCCCTGCATTGGTTCTATTCAGCTGTCTCATCAGATAACATGGAAGTCTCGATGGTTTGTATTGATCGGGTCGCGGTGTGAGGTCAGTTCCTGAGTTTAGGCATGCGGGAATTTCCTCAATCCGGAGACGCAGCATGTCTATGTTTATGTTGTAGTTCCTTCCGACAAGCGGCGAATCGGTAGCGGACAGAACAAAGAATCGCCAGCCCGACTCGGGAGCGGGTAGCAGCCCTATGTGGATTGTTCGGCTTGCGCTTCGGCGGCCATATACTTTCGTCGTCTTCGCGCTTTTGATTCTTATTCTTGGCGTCTTCAGCATCCTATCGATGCCGACGGATATCTTTCCGAATATCGATATCCCTGTCGTTACAGTCGTCTGGATGTACAACGGCCTCTCGCCGGAACAGATCGCCGAACGCATCGCTTCACCCAGCGAACGCTCCATGACTACCACCGTCGGCGATATCGAGCACATCGAGTCGCAATCGTTGGCGGGCTTGACCATCATCAAAGTCTTCTTCCAGCCTCACGTGAACCTTGGCGTCGCAGTTGCCGAGATTGCGGCCATCAACCAGGCGCAACTGCGTCAATTGCCGCAAGGCACCAATCCGCCGTTCGTTCTTCAATACAGCGCGTCGAGCGTGCCCGTTCTGCAACTGGGCCTATCTGGGAAGGGATTAACGGAGCAGGAACTCTTCGATCTCGGACAAAACACCATCCGCATTCAACTGGCAGAAATTGAGGGAGCGCAATCGCCATTCCCATACGGCGGCCGGCAACGGCAGATCATGGTCGATCTTGATCTGAACGCGTTGCAGGCTCGCGGCCTTTCGCCGGTAGACGTGGTGAACGCAGTCAGTGCACAAAACCTGATTGCGCCCGCCGGCACCATGAAGGTGGACCGGTTCGAGTACCAGGTGGAGACCAACTCCGCGCCTAGTATTGTCGGACAGTTAAACAACATCCCTATCAAGGCTGCGAACGGCGCCATTGTCTACATTCGCGATGTAGCGCATGTTCGCGACGGCAGTCCGCCACAAACGAACATTGTGCGCGTAGACGGCCAGCGCGCCGCCGTGATGAGCATCATGAAGACCGGCTCCGCCTCAACGCTCGACATCATCAAGGGCGTGTACGAGAAGGTAGACAGCGTCAAGAGCCAGCTGCCTCCGCAGTTGCAAATCAAGGCGCTTTCCGATCAATCGGTCTTTGTCAAAGCTGCAATCAACGGCGTGGTGCGCGAGGCAATTGTTGCAGCTTGCCTTACCGCTGCCATGATTCTGCTTTTCCTCGGCAGTTGGCGTTCCACCATCATCATTGCCGTATCCATTCCGCTATCGATTTTGTGCTCGCTAATCATGCTTTACGCACTGCACGAGACGATCAATATCATGACGCTGGGCGGGCTGGCCCTTGCGGTAGGCATTCTGGTAGATGATGCCACCGTCGCTATTGAGAACATCAATCGCAATCTTGAAGCAGGAAAGGAACTGGAGCAATCCATTCTTGACGGCTCAGCACAGATCGCGATTCCGGCGTTCGTGTCCACTATTGCGATTTGCATTGTTTTTGTGCCCATGTTCTTTTTGAGCGGCGTTGCGCGATACCTGTTTGTGCCCATGGCCGAAGCGGTGGTCTTTGCAATGCTGGCCAGCTATCTGCTTTCGCGAACCCTTGTGCCCACCATGGCCAAGTACATGCTCCACGAGCATGATGACGCACAAGCCGCTCGGAAGCACGCCAGCCGCAATCCACTTACGCGCTTCCAAATGGCGTTCGACTCTGGCTTCGAGAAATTCCGCTTCGGCTATCTACGCGTTCTCACGTTTAGCGTGGATCACGCCAAAGTGTTTCTTACCGTTTTCATGTTGTTTGCAGTGGCCTCCCTGGGGCTGCTGATTCCCTGGCTTGGACAGGACTTCTTCCCTTCAGTTGACTCCGGTCAGTTCAAGATTCACGTTCGTGCTCATACCGGGACGAGAATCGAAGAGACCGCTGCGCTTTGCGATCACGTGGATCAGACGATTCGCCAGGTGATTCCTGCAAGCGAGGTCGTCACGATCGTTGATAACATCGGCCTGCCGTATTCCGCGCTAAACCTTTCCTACTCCACTTCGGCTCCCATTGGTTCCGCTGACGCCGACATTCAGGTTGAACTGACAAGAGATCACCGTCCCACAGCCGCCTACGTGGAGAAGCTCCGTTCCGTTCTGGCGCACGATTATCCGGGCGTGTCGTTCTACATGCTGCCGGTCGATATTGTTACGCAGATTCTGAACTTCGGACTCACCGCTCCTATCGATATTCAAATTGTCGGCCCCAACCTGGCCGGGAATCGAGCGCTTGCGGAGAAGATGCTGGACGAAGTGCGCAATGTTCCCGGTGCCGCTGACACGCGTATTCAACAGCCTTTTAATGCGCCTATGCTGACGGTAGACGTGGACCGCACGCGCGCGCAATCAATGGGACTGACGCAGAGGGATGTGGCAACTAGCTTGCTGGTTTCACTCAGCGGCAGCTTCCAGACCAGCCCCAGCTTCTATCTCGACCCGCGTAATGGCGTCACTTACAACGTGGCGACAATGACTCCGCAATACAAACTCGATTCAATCGGCGCATTGAGAAGCATTCCTGTTCCAAGCGCAACTGCCCAGTCGCAGAGCGTAAATGCGCCACCCGGAGTGACCAGCAGCGCAGCGCCTTCAACGGCAGTCCCCGGAGTTCCTTTGCCGCAAAACATTCTGGGAAATGTGGCTACTATTACGCCGGGCGCTGAACTTGGCACCGTGAGCCACTATGACGTCATGCCCGTACTGGATATCTTCGCCAACGTGGACGGCACTGACCTTGGCAGCGTCACCCGAGGAATGCAGAACATCATCGACCGGCATCAGAAGGATCTTCCGCGCGGCTCGCACTTTACCCTTCGCGGCCAGAGCGACACCATGCGCAAGTCGTACATTGGTTTGCTTGCCGGACTGCTGATTTCGATTCTGCTCGTCTATCTGCTCATCGTTGTCAACTTTCAGTCATGGCTTGATCCGTTCCTCATCATCTCTGCGTTACCGGCCGCGCTGGCAGGTATCGTATGGTTTCTTTTCATCACTCATACGCGGCTGAGCGTTCCCGCGCTGACCGGCGCAATTATGTGCATGGGCGTAGCCACAGCCAATTCAATTCTGGTGGTGAGCTTTGCACGTGAACAAATGGAAGCACTAGTGGGCGACGCACGGCGCGCCGCATTGAACGCAGGGTTTGTACGACTGCGTCCGGTATTGATGACGGCGCTGGCCATGATTATCGGCATGGTGCCCATGGCGCTGGGCATGGGAGAGGGCGGCGAGCAGAACGCGCCGCTTGGTCGCGCCGTAATCGGCGGCCTGCTGCTGGCAACGGTGGCGACCCTGCTGTTTGTGCCGGCATTTTTCTCGCTCATCCATGGGCGCATCCAGCGCCGCAAATTGGCTCGCGGTTCTCAGCGCGCCGCCACATTCGATGAATTCGACGAGCTTTCGGAGTAGGTATCTATGAACGATCCATCAACACCAAACCCGCATGAGTCCGCGCACGACGATATAGCGGCCCCTGATCAAAAGCCCATTTCGCCACGCATGGCAACCATCGGCGCGATCGTATTGATTGTTGTGGCAGTCGTTCTGGCGGTAGTGGGAATACTGAACCGCAAATCAGCCGACACGGTGCTTGCCGACCGCACGCAGGAGATAGCTGCGCCCACCGTGCTGACCGCTCCGCCCAAGCCTGGTGCTCCGTTGAATACGTTCATGCTGCCGGGTAACGTAACCGCGTTCACTGATGCGCCGATCTACGCGCGCACCTCCGGTTATTTGAAGAAGTGGTATTTCGACATCGGAGCACGCGTGAAAAAAGGCGACTTGCTGGCTGAAATTTCAACGCCGGAACTGGACCAGCAACTCGCCCAGGCAGAAAGTGATCTGCTGACCGCACAGGCAACGGCCAACAACGCCCGCATTCAAGCCGAGCGATATACGGGCTTGGTAAAGACGAATGCCGTTTCGCAACAGGACACCGATACGTACGTGAATCAGGCTGCAGCAACAGCGGCTGCTGTCCGTTCGTCGCAGGCAAATGTGCAAAGGCTGCGCGAGATGCAGTCGTTTGAAAAAATATATGCGCCGTTCGATGGCGTTGTGACCGCGCGTACTATCGACACCGGCCAGTTGATCGATACCGGCGCCGCGAAAGAACTGTTCCGGCTTCAGGCGATCCAAACACTGCGCGTTTATACGAACGTTCCGCAGGCATTCTCAGGTGGCGTGAAGCGCGGAATGAAGCTCGACGTCTCCTTCTCCGAGCACCCCGGAAAGGTCTATCAAGGCACAATCGAACGGACCGCGGATGCAATCGATCCGACAACGCGCACTCTGTTGGTTGAGATTGATCTGGACAATCGCAAGGGCGAGCTTTTCCCTGGTTCGATGGCGCAGGTTCATTTCAAAACGGCCTTCCTGGGCCAGAGTTATGTAGTGCCCATCGCTGCGCTCATCTTTGGCAGAGAAGGGATGAGGGTGGCGGTAGTAGTAAACGACGGCTCGACTGCGAAGGCGCATCTGGCTCCAGTCGTCATCGGTGAAGACGACGGCGCAACAGTGCAGATCACCAGCGGCCTGAACGCGAATGACCGCATCATTCAAGATCCTCCCGACTCGCTGATCGAAGGTGAAAAGGTTACTGTCGTTAATCCCGGTACCTCCTCCAATGCGGGAGGAAAGTAAAAATGACCGTGTCCGGGCAAGGCTGCAAGAACCGAAAATCCGGATTCGCGACATGGCGCGCGGCGACTGCACCGCGAGCAACAATGCTTGTTACTTCGCTGGTACTCGGTCTTGCTACGGGCTGCAAACCGGTCGGCCCCGATTACAAACGACCGGACTACCAGGCGCCCGCGACCTACAAAGAGAGCGGAGCATCAGCGGTGGTGGTGCCGCCACCGAATCCTGCCGGCGGCGGCTGGCATCCCGCAAATCCTTCAGATGGCATGTTGCGCGGCAACTGGTGGGAAATTTATCAGGACCCGCAGCTCAACCGGCTTGAAGACCGCGTCGCTGCAAATAATCCGAGCCTGCGCCAGGCACTTGAAACCTACCTTGCCGCACGCGACACCGTGAGCGCAGTACGCGCTAACCTTTATCCCTTCCTCTCAGGCAGCGCATCTATTTCGCGCGGCCGCGTTTCGCAACACAGACCTCAGGGTTCCGGAGCGCCCACTTCGGCCGCCGGCGATTTCGTAATCGGCGGACAGGCAAGCTGGGAACCCGACTTCTGGGGCCGCGTTCGACGGCAGGTTGAAGCTGCGCGCGAAAATGCGCAGGCCGATGCCGCGGTAATGGCGGCAGTTGACCTCAGTCTGCACGCTGAACTGGCATCAGACTATTTCGCGTTGCGCGGACTCGACGCTCAATCCAAATTGCTCACCACCTCTGTGGGCGATCTGGAACATCAACTTGAGCTCACACAGCAGCGCTTTTCCGGCGGCGTTATAACGGGAGTGGATGTGGAGCAGGCTCGCACGCAGCTTGAAACTGTGCGTGCTGCTCTAGTCGATATCGGCGTGGCTCGCGCACAGTATGAACATGCCATCGGGACCATTGCCAACTACAGCCTGCCCGATTTCAGCATTTCTCCATCGCCGCTCGACATACCGCTGCCCAACGTTCCCACCGGAGTACCGTCGCAACTCCTTGAGCGCCGTCCCGATATTGCCGCTGCTGAACGCCGCGCCGCCGCTGCCAATGCGCAAATCGGCGTCGCAGTCAGCGCCTTTTATCCCAACATTAGTCTCGGTGGCTCCGGCGGTTTCGAAAGTACAAATCCCGGTACCTGGCTGCAGGGACCAAGCTCGCTATGGTCCTTGGGCGCACAGGCTGCACAGCTGCTGTTCGATGCCGGCCAGCGTCGCGCCATCACCAGCGAGGCGCAGCACAACTACGAGGCGCAAGTCGCAGGCTATCGAAACACCGTTCTGCTCGCGTTTGAAGATGTTGAAGACCAGCTCTCCGGTTTGCGCATCCTCGAACAGGAGTCAGGTGTAGAGCAGCGTGCCGTCGAGTCAGCGCAACGTTCGTTCGATCTCTCCAATCAACGCTACAAAGGCGGCGTCACCAGTTACCTTGAAGTCCTGACAGCCGAGACCACACTGATTCAAAATCAGCGCACCGCCATCGATTTGCAAACCCGTAGATTTCTGTCGAGCGTCGGCCTTGTTCGCTCGCTCGGTGGCGGATGGGACGCGACTAAGCTGCCATAGAGTTTTCTACTGTGCAGTTGTTGCCGGTTGATTATTGCTCGGCGCATTCACCGCATCCTGACGCGGATGGCTGAATGCCGCAGCCGGCACATCAGCAAGCGGGAGCGCAGGCCCCTCCCAAAGCAAACGCGGCGCTTCGTTGCTCGCAGAGTGAAGTCCCTCAAGATGCAACTGATGCAGACCCGCGCGCAACCCTAGCGAGCCGCGCGCATAACGAAGCGCATTCCCCGGTGAGCCGCAAACCTGCGAAAACGGCGGCCCGGTCTTCGCGACCTCCATTCCGTCAATCACCAGTCGCGCGCCATCGCGATCGATGAGGTGAAACGTAAACCCACCATCCACTGGAATATCGATGAAACCATCCCACGCAACCGCGTAATGCGTATAGCCCTGGGCGTTCGCCTGAAAACCCGCGTCCTCACCGCTGAACACTGCATTCTCTTTCGAAAGATCGGGTAGCTCCGTCCATGTGCCGGGATAAATCTTCGAGGTAACGCCGCCGGAGTTAGCTCCGGAACTTTTCGCCGCATCGTGCCACCGGGAAACGGCGAGAACACCCTGTGCGGCCCAGTCCTGATGTCCAGATTTGTCTTCAACGTGCAGCAAAACTCTGAAACGGCCAGCGCCACTGTTCGCGTCCAGGTCCGTACCGTCCGCATCCGCAAAGCTATGGACGACGTGACGGCCGTGCCCTTCAGTTCCATCGCCGAATCGCCATGTATATTTCACTCCTGGAATCGACTTTGCTGTGAAGCTAACGCGTTGACCCGGTTGCACAAACGGAGGATCGACGACGAACTGTGCAATCGTACTCTGCGCCGGCGCAAACTTCACGGCTTGTGCACCGGAGTTTAAGGCCAGCGGCAGATCTGCGTTACCCGTTGCGCGCACCTGCCCGTATTTCACGTTGTCGAACGTGACGCCGTCTACATCGCCGGCAATATATGAGCTTGCAAGGGGCAGTTGATCGAGCGCCCAGATATTGCGAAATTTGAAATCGCGCAGTGCTGGATTTGCCTGCTCCATTTGCACCAGCGAATACCACTGATCGAGAAAAATATTTTCAAAAGTGAATCCGCTATGGCTTCCCTTCGCGTCTTTAGCTCCCCAAAGGCCGAGCAGTCCAAACGTCTGCCCACACGCTCCGATGCCCGCGTGCAGTACGTCGCTGTCGCGCAAAGTGAAATTCTGCGAGTTGAAAATCTTCTGCGGCCAAGCTGCGCGCACAATGTTTGAAATGCTGGTTGACAGCACGCTGTGATCGATCAATATGTTGCGCACGTCGTGACCCGGACGCAGCAAATCATCCTGCGTGTAGCCGTCCCAGTTGCCCTGAATGGCAAACACATCGTCTGACGCGCGAATGAATGCATCGTGCACCTGGGTGTCGCCTCCGCCCAGCCAGTCCATGCCGTCCTGATTCGCATTCCCCGGGTTGCCACCGACCACGCGCAGATCGTTGTAGACAAATCCGGTGGAGTCCTTCATTTGGATCGACCACGTTCTAGAGCGCACAATGCAGGTCAGGCCGTCTATCTCGACATTGCGTGCTTCGAGCGCGCCAATGCAATGCCAATCAGGCTTCTGCATCCAACCCTCGTCGGTATTTGGATCCTGCGGTCCTTCATAAACAATGGTTCCACGACCCAGCACTTTTACGTCGTGTACTTTCCACAAATTCAAACTGCCGAAGACGAAAGCTCCCGGCGCGAGATAGTAGATATCGCCGCTCTTCGGATTCAAACTTCCGCGATGCACTCCCTCGGGGACGATATGTACATTCGGCCCTCTGGGAGGAGGCGGAGGAGGCGAACCCGCAAACAGAAACAGCATGGTGGCGTGGTTCAGAAAATCACCTGGACGCGAGATTGAAATTTTGGCAGGACCGTCAAGTTTGAAGCGAATGGTCTTCCCGTCGCGCACGGGGCGGAGGCCGAGACGCCACGGCTCAATCTCAACACCCTTATCCCAGAAGCCCGGCGCCGAAGCTGTAACTTCCACCGTGACTGAAGATTTCACATCGAAGCTAACGAAGCTGTAGCTCGCAGCTGCATGCGCCACGTCAATCGGCATCCCATCTACGGTGACAGTGAAATCGCTGGAGCGCATTTCGGCAGGAACCGCAGCAGCCTGCATTCGTGCTGCAGCCTGCACTTGGGCTGCCGCATCGGCAGCAACATTTACTGTGAAGATGGCCACAAACAGCATACGAAGGCAGGCCAAGAAAAGCTGCTCCAGTAAACGAGAGTGAACGAATCCACTGTAGCACTGGGCGGTCTGAGAGGCTTCGCAAGGCTAGATAGCTAGATTTGTTTTCGTTAGATGCCCGTTCGCATCCGCTTTGAGGCGCGAAGCAATGCGCGCAACAAGAACGACGTGATCGCGAGCAGGGCGGCGCCTGCTACTACGGTCGCGATGGTCTGAAACATATTGGAACCGATGGCAGTCGGCGCATTCGGCGTGTAATGAACAGCAGACCATAAAAACGTCAGCGAACCGAATACCAGGATGCAGCCGCCAATCCAATACCCGGCCAAACCGAAGATAAATGCCAAAACACCCACGACCCCATTCTTGAGCGAACCGCGCAGCAGGAGGACTGGGGAATAGCTTTGGCTGGCTTTCACGATCAGGAGCGCATCTCTGTAGCGGGGCGCTACTTTATCTGCTGGTCCAAGGCGCGCCAGCGTCGATTCGGAGGTTGCACCCGGCTCCGCTGCAAGTTCCTGAATTCGCGCAGCGATTTTGCAGACTATTTCTTCCTCATCGCTTGCGGTGGCCGAGCCAAGGCTAGCGCGGACTTTACCAAGGTAGGCACCAATCTTTGGATCTGCGTTCATTCTGAGTTCTCCCGATTCTCCGCACGGGGCGCGGTATCGACCGCCTCCGCCAGGCGGTGGAGCATTGGAGCCTGACTGGCTAGAATGCGGCCTTGCGCTTCATGCAAAGAGAACCAAGCGCCTTTATCTACTTCAGGGAATTCGATCGTCTTGCCTGAGCGCGGCGGCCACTGCAGCGTGCACAGATTGCTGTTGAGTTTTGCCGGATCGCAGTCACCTTCAAGTGCCCACACTGAAACGACTTTGCCGCCCGCCTGCCTGATGGAACCGAGCGCGACAAAAACTCCGTCTGCTATAAAGCCAGTTTCCTCGTGGAACTCTCGCCGCGCCGCGGAAAGCGGATCCTCTTTGTCGGTGTACTCGCCCTTCGGGATCGACCATGCGCCGAGATCTTTTTTTGACCAGTGGGGACCACCGGGGTGTACGAGAAACACCTCGAGCCCATGTTCATTGCGGCGGTAGAGCAACAAACCCGCACTTTGCTTTGGCATATCTTCAATCGAATATAACTGGTTGATGCTGATGAAGGGAGTGCTTAGATTCCTTCGCCCATCGAAACATACGTACGCAGCCGCTCGAGTTCAACACGATACGCAGTGCGCTCGGCCTCTTCTGCCGCGAAAGGCTCTTCGGGGCAAAGCTCCGTGCCAAGCCGTTCTTCAAGCTCGTCCACACGGGCCGCCAGAGCGATCAGCGCATCGGAGAGTGGATCCTTCACATCATGCGGATCGGTTATGAGTACTCGCTGCCCGTTGCGATACACAATGTGCGCAGGCACGCCAACCACCGTGGAATTCGGCGGTACATCAGACAGCACTACCGAACCCGCACCCACGCGCGAGTTTTCGCCCACGGTGATGTTGCCGAGCACATTTGCATTGTTGCCGATGAATACGCCATCGCAAACGGTAGGGTGGCGCTTGCCATGCCCCTTCCCCGTTCCGCCCAGCGTGACACCCTGGTACATGGTCACGTCGCTGCCCACGATTGCGGTTTCGCCGATCACAACGCCGGTTGCGTGATCGATGAAGAGCCTTGGACCGAGCAGAGCGCCAGGATGAATGTCAACGCCGGTAAAGAAACGGCCTACCTGCGACAGCATCCGCGCCAATAGACGGAACTTCGCAATCCACATCCTGTGAGAAACGCGATGAACCCATACAGCCCAGAGCCCGGGATAGCAAAGCAAGACTTCCAGGCGCGACCGGGCTGCGGGGTCGCGCTCCATGATTGAATCGATATCTTCGCGGATGCGGTCGAACATAAACTCCACTTACTGAGTAGTAAACCTCAACGGCCGAGGGACGCAGAGATCTGAAATCGAGATAAATCTCCGATCCCGCTCAGTTCCCTGCTCCCCTGCCGGCGATGTTTACGCAGAGACAGCAATCGCTTCGGGCTGCAATGCCAGCGCCTGCTGACGCAGCGGCTCAAACAGAATGCTGGACAGATAGCGCTCACCAAAGCTCGGCAGAATTGCGACAATCAGCTTGCCCTTGTTCTCAGGCCGCGCCGCAACCTTCAAGGCGGCCGCTACAGCCGCGCCTGAGCTGATGCCGACAAACAGGCCTTCTTCCCTCGGCAGCCGGCGAGCCATCTCTACTGACTCATCGTTCGTCACCTGGACAACTTCGTCGATGAGTTTGGTGTCGAGAATGCTTGGCACAAAGCCCGCGCCAATTCCCTGAATTTTATGCGGGCCCGGCTTGCCGCCAGAGAGCACGGCGCTATCGGTCGGTTCTACGGCAATCGCCTTGAACGATGGCTTTTTCCCCTTGATGTAGCTGGCTACGCCCGTCAACGTGCCGCCAGTGCCCACGCCGGAGATGAGAATGTCAGCTTGTCCGTCAGTGTCGTCCCAGATTTCCGGACCTGTCGTGGCAAAGTGAATTGCCGGATTCGCCGGATTGTCGAATTGCTGCAGAATGTAACCATTTGGTGTCTTCTCAAGAATCTCGTTTGCCTTGGCAATGGCGCCTTTCATGCCGTTTGGACCGGGCGTGAGCACGATCTCCGCGCCAAATGCCAGCAGCGTTACACGCCGCTCAAGGCTCATCGTCTCAGGCATAGTCAGGATGATCCTGTATCCCTTGACCGCTGCCACAAAAGCGAGCGCAATACCCGTGTTGCCGCTGGTGGGTTCAATCAACACTGTCTTATCGGGTGAGATCTTGCCGGCTTTTTCAGCAGCATCGATCATGGCAAAGCCAATGCGATCTTTTACGCTCGATACGGGATTCTGGCTTTCCAGTTTGACGACAACGGTCGCAGGCAGGCCGGCGGCCACTCGGTTCAACCGCACAAGAGGTGTGCGGCCGATCAATTCAGTTACATTCGCGGCAATGCGCGCCATGATGATCTCCTTTTTCCGGGCCAATGCCCAGCCTTGCATAGTGATGGATTTTTGGGAACGGTGAAGTCGTTTGTCGGAGGAATCTGCGCGCGCTATCAGCACGCACGTCTGCATCGGAACTTGCACCGGGACGGTGTCAGCGACATCGACGCATGCAAATAGCCTAGACCCGCAAGCCGGGGTGTGGCAAGAGCGAGTTAGGGGCTAGATTGCGCAAATCAGACGACACTCAAGTGTTTACCTGTGTCCCGAGGGTATTCGATGATGGCCGGGAACAGGCCAGATACCCCGTTATACTCGCATTTGGGAGCGAGGTGTGACGAAACTGATGGAACTTGGGAAGGAAACGCGAGCACAGGCAATTGCGTCAATCCAACGCTATTTTGAAGAAGACCTGACCGAACCAATCGGGAATCTACCAGCGGGCCAGCTCCTGGATTTCTTTATCGAAGAGATAGGCCCGGCTATCTACAACCGCGCGATCGCAGATGCGCAGTCGCGCTTGCAGCAGCGGGTGATGGACCTGAATGGGGAACTATTTGAGGACGAGTTCCAGTTTTGGATCCGCAAGGCAACAAATCGCAGATCGCAAAAATAGCCGTCCGAAACTTACGAATCGGGCTTGAAGCGCGCAATAAATTCTTCAACCTGCGTGACGCTTGCACCGCCCGACAGATGATCGAGCGTGGAAACCGTACCTCGGAGCCGCTCGTTCTTCTCATGCAGGATGAATTGCAGAGCGACGCCCTCCTCTGTCCACCGCACTACCTTGGCGTGCAACGTAATCGACCGTTCTGCGGTCGGTTCGCGCTGGTCCGCAAGCGTGATTCGTACAAATGTCCCTTTGTACCAGCGTTCCTCTGTGACGACATACAGGCCGGAAGTGCTGATATCTCGAACGGAATGCGGCATCGGAACGCCACCGGTGAAGAAGTACGCAACCAGGCCCGGCAGTGCTGTGCGAACGGCTTTGCGTGGATCGGGAGGCTCTCCAAGCAGTAGCTTCTGCCACCACTTCATTTTGCTTGCAGGTTTCTCACCCTTCGGCGATTGAGGCGTAGTAACTAGCACAATTTCTGCTTTTACCAGATTGGATGGCTGCACGGCAGTATCGAAGGCCACTGAATTCGAACCTACGGGAACATTTTCATGCGGCTCTTCCCATTTTGGAAAGAGACTGACTTCCGGCTCGGCCGTCGTTGGCTTCGGTCCCGGTACAGCGCTTTGCGGTGGCACGAGTTGAGGCTTTGATTTGGTTTCAATACCTGGGTCAGGCGTACGGAGCAAATGCCTCTGCATCTCATCAGGGCCGCACACCATCAAATTGTCCCCGATTTCAACTCCTGTCGAGCAGATCGTCTGCGCGGGCATTGCCAGAACACTCGCCGCCTTTGACACCGACGAGGAGGTATGTGCGATTGGAAACGACAGTACAGTGTCCATCACGGCACAGCTCTGATCCAGATAAACCAGATCAGCCGGAAAACGAAAGCTCTTTGCAGAGAGAGTTTGAATCGGAACAATCCACACCGCCGCTCCCGAACCCGGAGCAAGGCTTGAGAGGCAATCTTCGAGGTCGATCGTGTGTGAATCGGCAACCGCGACGTCATTGCTGATGAATCGCTGTCCCGTCAGGTTGTAGGCGCAGAATCGAGCAGGCTGATCGCCATTCGGTTCCAGAGGATCAACGTTCGTCTTCTGCTCCGAGCGCAGCGTTGATTCGCGGAACTCACGGATCTCTGCCATGGTTGCCTCATCGTGCTTATCGGCAGATTCCGCAGTACTAACAGGGCATGATTGACAACCGCACTGTTAAGAGTCGATCAGCCGTCCCGAAGTTCCAGAGTCATCCGAAGATGAAATTCTCAATCGCTCGGCGGGACCATAACTGGTGGCTCGGTCCAGTCGGACTTCGGTAAGAATTGGAGCGGGCAAGTTTGGTTCCTGAACTTATATCTTCAAGCCAAGATATGAAGGTTGTAGGCTGATACCACACTGGTAACTCGACAAATAGCTGCGAATATGCGGCAATACTAGTAAGGGTGGTGGTCTGGTACCCTGTGGCCGACAGTATACTCCTTTGAAGCGACCCTTGCTGTCGATCTCCACTAAGCCTCTGTTTGTAGCCAGACAGCCTCACTTGATTGATTCCGGAATTGCAGACTGTTGACCGTAGTTCAAGAAAGACCGTATCCCGATCCGCACTCTGCGTCGAACTATCGGAATCTGCCTTCACCACACATGAGGACCACATGGCAGAAACCTCCCCAAATATTGATCCTCTCTTGCAGGAAAATAATCCGATTAAACACACGGTTGGGAAACTGAGCCAATCCCAATCTGCGCAGGGTCCAATCAGATTCTGTGCCTATAACCAGACACGCGAGCGATTCCTAAGCAACCAGGTTGAAGTTTCCTACCTCTCCCCTGATCTCATCGCGGAGTTCCTAAAGGATTTTACCCAGGGATCGGGTGTCGCGTTATGGATAGCCCCGTTCCGCGAACTACCTCTCACGATTTTCAGCCTGCCTGTTGATCTGGTTCATTTGGATCAAAGATGCGTGGTCCTCGATACAGTCGAATCCTTTCCCATTGCAACTTCAGGAACCTCTGGGATCTCGCCGGCGAGCGTTCTGATTTTGCCAACACAAATGATCGCATCCGCTGGAATTCGGGCCGGTGATCAGATAATTCTGTGCAGCCCTACCGTAATGGACCAGCGACTCAATCGGTTGCAATATGAGAAAGTGCACCAAGATGTGATTTCTTCCGCCATCCAGGAAGAGAGCGCCACCTTTCTCAAGGAGGTTCCTATGCGCGTGGATCGGACGAATGAAACTGAAAGCAACTTGCTCAGCACCCAAAACCCAGTGCACCAGGTTCCTGTAGCCGAAGGGCTTCTCGAAGGGAATGCATCTCCTGCAGAAGAATCTATTTACCAGGATTCACCGAGCGAACCGGTTCTTGAACAGCGCCAGACGATCTACCCGAAAAGGAAGAGCTGGTGGAGGCGCTTCCTGGCAGGTGAGCCTCCCGATCCGCGAAAGGCGGACCGCGAGCCAATTCCAGGCCTCGTTGCGTATTTCTTTACCGGGGGCGCCCCCATCGCGCATCAAGTTCGGGACATTAGCGCAAACGGGCTTTATGTGATTACCGAGGAACGTTGGTACCCAGGTACTGTCGTTCGAGTCACGCTTTCTGATCAACGCGATCCGACACGCGAAATTACAATCACTCTTCATGCCAGAGCTGCCCGATCTGGCGCCGACGGTGTAGGACTGCAATTCTTCCTGCTTGAAAAAAGGGACTTGGATCGAAACAATTCTCTCCAGGAGAATGACCCGACCCTGGTCGTAACCAAAAACCAATTAGAAGATTTCGTTCAAAGATTTAAGGCAAGTCTCCCGTAGTGCTGGCTTTCTCCTCGTCGCTGCCGGCCACTCTCAGCCCGTGTTCCGCAGCCCTGCGGAGATACCGCTGATGGTGGCCGCGATGGCGCGATTCACCTGTGGCGTGTCCTCGCCGGCCCGTTTGCGGCGCAGCATGTCCACCTGGATCAGGTGCATGGGGTCCACGTAGGGATTGCGAAGCTTGATGGAGTGCGCGAGCACCTG
>Ga0265330_10000841_pt1 | contig 19248 bp, 13 predicted proteins | sample 41919metaG_FD_202083 | JGI IMG/M metagenome (GOLD analysis project Ga0265330, IMG submission 202083) | Rhizosphere microbial communities from Carex aquatilis grown in University of Washington, Seatle, WA, United States - 4-19-19 metaG | ecosystem: Host-associated > Plants > Roots > Rhizosphere... | reverse complement strand
CCGCCGCTGTTCAAGATGTTCATGTCCGTGGGAATCCTGCTGTTCGGATTCAATTCCGCAGGGTGGAGGTTTCCCGCGCTGTGCTTCGGCATCTTGTCCATCTTGCTGGCGTACTGGCTTGGAAAAGCCTACTTCAAGAGTGCGCGGGCTGGGTTGATGGCAGCGGCCTTTGTCGCGGCCGACGGTTTCTTCATCTCGTATTCCCGCGTGGGGTTGATGGACGGAGACCTCACCTGCCTGCTGCTTTGGACCATGCTGGCGGCCGTGACCGCGCGCACCTGGCGGGGCGTGCTGGTGACCGGCTTGCTAATCGGGATCGCTGCCTCGGTCAAATGGAGCGGAGTTTTCATCGTGGTTCCGGCGGTTGTGACGATGCTCCTGGTGGGGCGCGTACCGTTCTGGTCGTTGCTCATCCTCGCTGTGGTGCCCGTGGTGCAAGCGGGGGTTTGGCTGCTGGCGCTGCGGGTTTCAGGCGAGCCCACCGATCTCGCATCGCTTTGGCAGCTCGTCAGGGGGCTGGTCAAGAAGCACGTCGACATGAACCACGACAGCAATCCGCTCAACTCGTCCTGGTACACCTGGCCCATCTTCTACCGTCCCGTCATCATCAAGAACACCACGCACGGACTGCACAAGTACTATGCCTCCACGGTTGGCAATCCGGTTTTCTGGATTGCCGTGGACCTGTTCCTGGTTTGGTCATTCATCCAGCTGGTCGCGCGCGCTACGGCCGGGGGCTGGGGCATGCGCGCGCGCCTGGCCAGGCTGAAGAATTTTCTGGTGGGCAAGCCGATCGGCAAACCGATCCTGCTGACGCTGCTGGGATGGGCTGCGATGCTCGTGCCCTGGGCGATTCTCCGAAACAAGTACTCTTTTCTGCACTACTACCTGCCGTCCTACGCCTTTGCGCTGCTCACGCTAGGGGGACTGGTGGCCGCCATTGAGCGCAAGCGGCCGAGGACGGTGCTGGTATTCGTTGCGCTGGCATTTGTGGTGGCCATCTACTTTGCGCCGATCTGGGGCGAGTTCTCCATCCGAGAGTACGCGGTCAATCGCCGTCTGATCCCGCCCGCCTGGCGGCCGTAGTTCCGCCTGTGGCAGGGAGATCTGTCGCCGAGCGTGGACAGGCGCTGGCCGGCAGGATAGATACCTTTCAAAATGAGCGACACAGTTCTGAAAATCGGCATGCCGGCGGGCTCGCTGGCCGATCCCAACCGCGGCGGCAACCTCATCAAGCTGCTCGAACAGGCGGGCTTCAAGATCGCGGGCTACGACACGGGGGGGCCCAGCCGATTCACTTCGGTCAGCTACCTGTATGGGTGGGACGGCCGGCCCCAGGAATTTGCCACCCAGCTCGCCATCGGCGAGTTGGACGTGGCCATTGCCGGTGATGACTGGATCCGCGAGCGCGTGCTCGAACTGCGCTACGAGTATGGCAAGGCCGTGGAACTGCGTCGGGTCATGTCACTCAAACGCGGCAGCGTGCGCCTGGTGGGGATCGTTCGGCCCGACAAAGAATACGACGGCGTGCGTGGCTTCTTGAAGGAGCTGACTGAGCGCAAGCCTCTGATTACCGCCGTGGCGGAAATGCCCTATCTGGCGCTCGACTGGATCCAGGGGCGGCTGAAAGAAGCGGGTCTGCTCGATCGCTACCAACGTTTCTCAGTACAGAAGTACAGCACGCCGCCCAAGATCGACAGCGGCGTGCTCATTTTTGAAACCTGGGGCAAGACCGAGGCCAAGGTGCGCAACGGTGGCGCCGATCTGGGCCTGGAGATTACCCAGAGCGGCAGCGCCATCAAGAACTATGGCCTGCGCATTATCGACGAGGTGATGGAATCGGGAACCTCGATTTGGGCCAATCCGCGCATCCGCGAGCAGGCGGAGAAGTACGAACTTCTGCGCATGTTCCTGCTCAATATTTACGGCGCGACCAACGCGGAAAACAAAGTCCTGCTGCTCTTCAATGTGCCGGTGTCACGCGCGGCCGCGGTGGAGAAGTACCTGGCCGACAACAATCTTTATGCCGATGAGCCCAGCCGCATCAGTGGCCAAGGCTATACCGAGTACAGCATCGAGGTGGATACGGCCTCGGCCAAGCTGCCCTTGGCCCGGGTGCGCTTCCAACTGGCTGAGCTGGGCGCGCGTGGCATCGACACCGTGCCGCTCACGTCGTCGATCCCGGATGTTGGAGTCATTGAGAACTGGTAGTGTGGTCTTTGGGCAGCAGCGAAAGCGACTCCGTCTCGACGATCTTCGTGTGCGAACGCTCGTCCCAGAAGGCGGGAGGGCCACTCGCGATGAGGCGCTCAGCCTCCTCCGCCGGCACGGGGCGCGAGAAGAAGTAACCCTGCGCGCGCCGGCATTTGAGCGCGTGCAGTGACTCCATCTGTTGCGGCGTCTCGACCCCTTCGGCGGTCACGTCCAGCCCCAGGTTGTGGGCCAGCCCGATGATGGCGCGTACCATCTCGGATTGCTGGGCGCCGGCGTGCATGGAACTGACGAACGACCGGTCGACCTTCAGCGTCTGCACCGGGAACGATTGCAGATAGGCCAACGAGGAATAGCCAGTCCCGAAATCGTCCACATCCAGGTGCACGTCCATGGCGTGCAGTTCCTGCAGCACAGCGGCCCCGGCTTTCAGGCTGTGCATCAGCGCGCTCTCGGTGATCTCCAAGGTTAGGCTGTTGCGGCGCAGCCCGGTTTCGTCGAGTACGCGGCGCACCTGTCCCGCCAGGTCAGCATCGGCCAGCTGGCAGGTCGACAGGTTCACGGCGATACCGAGCGTTGGTTGATGGGGGTACTTGTTGTGCCAGTGCTGCATCTGCCGGCAGGCTTCGCGCAGGACCCACATTCCCAGCGGCCGGATAAGCCCCGTCTCCTCGGCGGTGGGGATGAAGGCGTCGGGCATCACCAGGCCGCGACAGGGATGGCGCCAGCGCGCCAACGCCTCGAAGCCGGCCAAGCGCCGCGTGGCCAAGTCCACGATGGGTTGATAGTGGACGATCCACTCCTGACGTTCGATGGCCCGGCGAAGATCAGTCTCGAGTTGCAGCTGGTCGACGGCGCGCCGGTGCATGTCCGCGTCGAAGACCTCGTGGCGGGCGCGGCCAGCGGCCTTGGCGCGATAGAGCGCGGTGTAGGCATCGCGAAGCATGTCGTCGTGGCGCGCGTAGCCTGAGCTGGACAGCGCGATGCCGATGCTGACCGAAGTGAAGACCTCGGTGCCCGCGACGGTGAGGGGCAGGGCCATGGCGTTCTGGATACGCTCGGCCACGCGAACCGCGTCGCTCTCGCTGTGCAGATCGTCGAGCAGAATCGTAAACTGATCGCCCACCACCCGGGCCAGCACATCGCCGGGACGCAGGCAGGCCTCCATACGTCGCGCGGTTCGTACCAGCAACTCGTCGCCGGCGCCATGTCCGAGACTTTCGTTGATGCACTTGAAGCGATCCAGATCCAACCAGGCCACGGCAAAGAGCGGGCTCGACGGGCCCAAGTGGCGGGTGCGCGTCACCAAACGCTCGACACGCTTGTCGAACATGGCGCGGTTGGGAACCTGGGTCAGCGGATCGTAGAAACCCTTCTGTTCCAACTCCGCCTCGAAACGCTTTTTCTCGGTGATGTCGCGCGAGATTCCGAAGGTACCTACGATCAAGCCGGACGAATCGCGCAAAGGAATCTTGGTGGTGGACAGCCAGCGCTCGCTCCGGCCCGGCAGGTGCCACTTCTCCTCCACGTCGACGAGAGTGCGTCCCCGGCGCACGATTTCCTCATCGTCTCGGCAGCGGTGTTCAGCCTCATCCCGGCACAGAAAATCCATTTCGTTGCGACCGACAGCCCGGGCCGGGTCAGAGAGTCCGAGGTGAGTGGCCATCGCGCGGTTGACTTTGGTGAAGCGGCCGTTGCGATCTTTGAAGTAGATGTCCTCGGCCATGGAATCCATGACCGTCTCGATTTGAAAGAGAGAGCTGCGCAGCCAGTCGAGTTCCTGCTTCTGCGCGCGGCTGAGGGATTCAGTGACGGGCGGAGGCGTGCGATGGACACGCCCGGGCCTGGGCGTAAGCGCCTCGCGCCCCGAATGCGGGACAGGGGGCGCGTGCCGTTCCGAGCCCTGCTGGGCTTGTGCACGCTTTGCTCTTGGTGAAACGAGCCGGGTCATGCTGACGTGCAACCGTCCGAGGTGCCCCGCCGAGTGAACCCGCTGCTGCCCCTTGCTCGAACTAGTAGCGGCGCAATTATAAGCCGATTTACAAATTTTTGTGCATGGAAACGCAGAATTTCCTCTGCGGCACTAGGAGATTTCCCCACACATGTGAGTCGAGGTATCATGCCTGACCGTGAAACACGCGATCATGAGACACCGGGTTTCAATTTTGGCTGTAGCGACCGTGCTGGGGGGCAGCGGCCAAGCGGTTGCTGCGCCGAAGCTCAAGGTGGTGGGCCGGGTCAATAGCGGCGAGGCTGCCATGCACGATGCCTTCGCCCTGGACCAGGCAGGCAGCAAGCTGGCGTACATCGTCTTCACCGGCAAGGGCGCCGTGCAATTGCATGTGGGACCACCTGGGGGAAAGACCAAGGTGACGGACCTGGTGAACTTCTCGGGCGCTCCTGAGAAGATCTTGGGTCTGTCAGGATACTGGTTCGTGGTGGCCAACGAAGGATCACGGCGGGCGGCTGTCGTCGATCCTGCGGGGCGAATCAGGCGCCAGACCGGCGCGTTCGACGATTGCGAGCTGTCCCACGCGCCCAACGCGCTGGTGACCTACAGCCAGAAACGACTGCCCACAGGCGACCGCTACTCCATCCAGACCTATCGACCGGACGGCAGCACAATCGCGGTGAAGGCGCTGGTGGTAACCCCGGGCGGGACCATTGACGGCGACGCCTCGGCGACTTTTCTTGGTTTTGCCAACAGCCACCTGCAAGCCATGGTGCAGATTCCGGGCGCGTACAACCGTCGCAGCGACGCGCGCGAGCCGCCGAAGTTTGCTCTCTATGACGTGATGAAGGGCAAGACCGGCCCAGGGAAAATGCCGCCGAAGCTGGACACTTTTCTCGACTACATCCGCAAGCGGGCCGAGAAGCCCGACCTCGACGCCGTCATCGTGCTGGCCGCGGGACAGGCTGGCTTCGACCTGGTGGGACCAGGCGAGAAAGTGCGGCCGCTCAATCTGGCGACCAAACAATACGACGTGCTGTCGTTGCAGCAGTTTCAGGTGGGTAGCCGGGTCGTGTTCTCGCTGGTGGCCGACCGCCCGCAGACCGGCAACATGGAAGAAGAAGGTCGGTATTCGCAGGCCTTCTTTAGTCTTGAACCGGCAAGCGGCAAGGTAACCGCGCTGGGCGAGGTTCCCCTGCCTGACAAGCATCCCTGTCCCTGGTCCGCCGGTGGCAACAAGATCGCGGTGCTGCGCAAAGCAGCCGATGGGGGACGCGAGATTGTCATCTACTCAAAGTAGTGGCTAGCAGCCCGCCTCGGCGATGAGTCGCTCCGCCTCCTTGGCCGAGCGCAGGGAGCAGTCTTCGATGGCCAGGCCGCCGAAGTAGTTGCCCGTGATGTACAGGCCGCTGCCCGGCAAGCGCCGGTCGATCTCCTCGGCGATTGCCGCGTGTCCCAGTGCCAGCGACGGCAGGGACGCGGAGTGCGTGGCGACGCACGCGAACTCGCCGCGGTCCAATCCAATGACAGCGCGGATACGCTCGATGCGTTCGTCGAGCGTCAGGCCAGCGCGAAAATGGAAGGTAAAGGCGCGCAGGCGCTCGTCGGGAACCACGTCGCGCGTGACCACTGAGAAGAAGGTATCGTTGATCGGCACGATGCCCGCCAAGCGCGGCAGCTGAACGTGGCGTGCCTCGGCCACGACACCCACAGACTCGATCTTCGCAGTCTGGATGCGGGCCAGGCTGGTGGCGATTTCCGGTGCCAGGGGCGCGAGCAAGCGCCCTGCCTCGGGGGCGGGTAGGGCCAGGCCCAGGCGCTGGGCAAACACGCGATCTCCGCCAGCGATCTCGACGACGAAATTGCCCTCGGTGCGGGCCAGGGCGTGCACCTGCGCATTGGTTCGCACGGTGATTCCAGGCTCGGCCGCGATCCGATCGGTCAGGGTCTGGACTCCGCCAGCAAAGGTGTAGCTGCGCGGGATATCCTTGCGGCGCGTGCGCTTCTTGAACAGCATCTCGGCAGGAAACTTGTCGGCCGGCTGCGAGAACACGGTGGCGAACAGAGGCGCAACCACGCGCTTCCAGTTTCGCCGCCCCACCAGTCGGCCGTAGTAGTCGGCGACGGTGCGGCCCTGCTTTCGCTCACTGAATGCATGCCAGGCCGATGCGAACAGTTCAGGCAGGCTCAACTGCCAGGGAATGCTGCGCAGTTTGCCGTCGACCAGCATGCGAAAGGGCGCTTTTTGTCGCGTGAGCATGCGATCCCGCAAGCCCAGCTCGTCGATGGTCGAGAGCAGAGAGCCGTAGGAGTTGTAAAGGGTGTGCGCCCCCATTTCAAACCAGAACCCCGCGGGTTGTCGTTCGGAGCGGAAGCATCCACCCGGCGCGTCCGCCGATTCGAGAACCAGCACTTTGCGCCCGGACCGCGCCACACGATGGGCCAGGCACAGCCCGCTGATGCCGGCCCCGAGAACCACAACGTCGACGTTTTCGCTCACGGTCCAAGGTTATGGCGCGGCCGGCCTGTTTGTCCACACCCTGCCGCGCTTGTGACGCCCGGGCCGTCGGTGCTAGCGTGCAGGCCGTCGTCGTTCGACATCCCAACCGAAAGCCATGAAGCGACTGCTGAGAATTGCGATCTGGATGCTGGTGTCCGTGTTGGGAGCAGCGGCCTACGCCGTGCTGGCCAGCCGGCGCGGCGAGCCGCTCAATGCTGCGTGGATGGTGGTGGCCGCGTTGTGTACCTACGCCATCGGGATTCGTTTCTATTCCAAGTGGATCGCGGCCAAGGTGCTGATGCTCGACGATCTCAGGGCCACGCCCGCCGAGGTTCACGACGACGGGCGCGACTTTGTCCGCACCAACAAGTACGTGCTTTTCGGCCATCACTTCGCCTCCATCAGTGGACCCGGCCCGTTGGTCGGGCCGGTGTTAGCGGCGCAATTCGGCTACTTGCCGGGAACTTTGTGGATTCTCATTGGCGTTCTCTTGGGCGGGGCTGTGCAGGACTTTGTCATCTTGTTCGGATCGGTTCGACGCGACGGCAAGTCGTTGGTCGAGATGGTGCGCGACGAGGTCAGTGGTTTTGCCGGCACCATCGCCATGCTGGCCGTGCTGGGAATCCTCATCATCATTGTCGCCAGCCTGGGGCTGGTGGTGACCAACGCCCTAGCCGAAAGTCCCTGGGGCGTGGTGACTACGGCCATGACCATCCCCTTTGCCATGATCATGGGCGTGTACGTGCGCTTCTTGCGCGTGGGCAAGGTGCTGGAGATGACGGTAATCGGCGCGCTGTTCTTGCTGGCGTCGTTGCTGGGCGGATTCTGGATCAACCAGCACGCGACCTTTGCGCTGACCTTCACCTGGAGCAAGACGACCCTGGCGCTGTGCTTGATCGCCTATGGCCTTTCCGCCAGCGTGCTACCGGTGTGGCTGTTGCTCGCTCCGCGTGATTACTTGGTGACGTTCCTCAAGATCGGCGTTGTAGTTCTGTTGGCCTTGGGCATCTTGCTGGTGCTGCCACCCATCCAGATGCCCTGGCTGACCGATCCGGCGCGTTTTGCCGGCGGCATGCGGCCGGTGGTATCGGGTAGCGTGTTTCCTTTCTGCTTCATCACCATCGCCTGCGGGTCGGTGAGCGGCTTTCACGCCTTGGTCGCTAGCGGCACCACGCCCAAGATGATCACGCGTGAGCGCACCGTGCGCAGCATCGGCTACGGCGCCATGTGCGTGGAGAGCTTTGTGGGCATCATGGCCATGATTGCGGCTTGTGTGCTCGACCCTGGGCTGTACTTCGCGGTGAACGCGCCGGCCGGGCTGGTGGGCAGCACGCCTGATGCGGTCGCGGCCGCGGTGTCGGCATGGAATTTCCCGGTGACCGCTGCCCAAATCACGGACCTGGCGCGCGCCATCGGCGAGAAGTCCGTGCTGGCGCGCACTGGCGGCGCGCCCACCCTGGCCATCGGCATGGCTCACATCTTTGGCAAGCTCGTCGGCGGTGCTACCGCGATGAAGCTTTGGTACCACTTCGCCATCATGTTCGAGGCGCTGTTCATCCTGACCACGCTGGATGTGGCCACGCGCATCGGACGCTTCTTGCTGCAGGAATTGGGCGGCCGCGTCTGGAAGCCGCTTGGCGACACCAAGTCCTATCCCGCCAACATCACGGCCAGCGTGCTTTTTGCCGGGGCCTGGGGCTACTTCCTCTATGCCGGCGTGAAGGATCCCCTGGGCGGGGTGAATTCGCTGTGGCCGCTCTTTGGCATCGCCAACCAGTTGCTCGCCTGCGTGGCGCTGTGTTTTGCCACGACCATGGTCATCAAGATGGGCAAGGCCCGCCACAGCTGGGTGACGTTGTTGCCCCTGGCTTGGCTGGGCAGCGCGACGTTTGCCGCCGCCTTGCAGAAGATCTTCCACTCCAACCCACGTGTCGGGTTTGTGGCCATGGCGGAGAGACTTTCGGCCGATCTGGCGGCAGGCAAAGTGCCAGAGGCCAAGCGCGTGGCCATTGAGTCGCTGATCTTCAACAACTATATGGATGCAGTGGCGGCGGGAATATTCTTGGTGCTGGTCATCGCCATTCTTGTGGTTTCGATTCGCGAGTGGGTGCTCATCCTGTCGGGGCGCAAGATCGCGGTGCTGCACGAGACCGAGCCGGTCTGGCTGCCAGCCCCGGTCACGCCGGCCGATGTGCCGCGTCCCTGGTGGCGTTTGGGGACAACGGTTGTGGTGCTCGGCACTCTGGCCAAGGAGCTGTCAGGCGAAGCCGCAGCAGCGCGCACGAACTTGCCCGCGGATCAGGCCCTCACCGAGGTACTGGCGCATCGCTATGATGGGCACGAAGGCCCGACTCGTTGCTGCTAGCCAGCATCGCGTGACACAAATTCGAGGCGGGATGTTCTGGGCTCGACGGATCAAAGTTGACATGAATGCCAGATGCACAACGACGGAAGGCGCGACGACAGGGCAAGACACGGGCGCTCTAACTTGCGACTCGCGTGTCCGGAGCGGATTGTCTGGGCGAAGGTCGGGCGGTGCCTCCCGCCGAGAACTGGTGGGCGTGGCGCTTGTCGGGTTGATTGTGAGTCTGGCGGCCGCGGCCCGAGGCGCGGGCCCATCGAGCAATCTGCTGGATCATCGCGAGCCATCGCTTTTCTACGGTGTCTTCCGTCCCGACCGACTCACCGACGGTGAAGTGCTCCACGAGGGCGCGCCCGTACAAAGCCCGTGGTTGGCGGTATTTGGCGTCCCCAACAGTGTGGCGGTGTGGGATCTGGGTAGCCCGCAGCGCCTTGCCCAGGCTTTCCTGCAGGCGGGGCCCGAAAACGAGCTACTCGTCGAAGCATCGGCGGACGGACACGACTTCGTGCCCTTGTGGCGCGTGCCTTCGGTGCCAGGTGCATCGGGCATGGTCACGCGTCGGTCGCCCGAGCTTTCCGGCACGGCTCGCTTCATACGGCTGACTGTCAGTCGATTGGGCGACTTCGCCCCAGTGGGCGAGGTAGCCTTGTTTGCCAATCCGACCCAAGGGCCTAACTGGCGCGTGCGAGCGGGCGAGCCCCCTTTGTCCCAAGCGGATCTGGCTCGGCAGCAGCTGACCAGGAAGCTCGTGATCGCGCTGCTCGCGCTCGTCAGCACTCTGGCGTTCCTGAAGTTGGAACGTCTGGGCCTGGCGCTGGCGGCGGTCAGCGCCACCGCCGCGGCGGCCTGGACGTTTGGTTTCTGGGTCGCGCTTTTGCCAGCCGGGGCTGGCGTGATCCTCCTCGTCCGCGCCAGCAAACAGGTTGGCCGAAGCGCCGGTTACCTCCTGCAGTCAATGGCAGCGGTGCTGGCCTTCGTCAACTTCGGTTCCTTCCTCGGTCACCATGGTCCCCACTATCACGATCTCGCCCACTACTTTCTCGGGGCCAAGTACGCCACCGAATTGAGCTACCAGAGGCTCTACCTGTGCGCGGGACTCGTGCAGGTGGAATCGCCGGTGTGGCCCGCAGATCCCGGCAGGCGCAGCGTGCGCGACCTGTCCACGGGCACCATCGGCCTGCTCGACAAAGTCGCACCCGATCGGCGCGGCTGCCTCGATCATTTCACGCCAGCTCGGTGGGAAGCCTTTCGCCACGATGTCCGTTTCTTCATGGCGCAGCTGACTCCTGCCGCTTGGGCTCAATTCCTGACCGATCACGGTTACAACGCCTCGCCGGTCCTGAGCTGGCTCCTGCGCATGTTTGTCGTGCGTGATCAGGCGGCGACGGTCCCGATCGTGTCAAGGATGATTCGGGTTGATGAGGGAATGTTGATCCTGCTCGGCGTGGTCGCGCTGGCCGGTTTTGGCCTAGAGACGGGCGCCCTCGCCCTTTCCTTGTGTGCCTTGGGCTATCCGTGGATCTTTCTCTGGACCGGCGGATCCATCGGTCGTGCGCTCTGGTTGACGGGAACCGTGGCCGGCCTAGGGTTGCTTGCGCGCGGACGCCCGCGCGGGGCAGGACTGCTGGTCGGCGTTGCGGCTGCCGCTCAGGTCTTCCCCATCTTCCTTCTGGTAGGTCCGGGGATCGCCCTGGCTGCCGGGAAACTACGCCGGCGTCTCCTGAATCCGCAGGCCAGCCGCTTCGTGGTGTGGGCGGTGGCGGGTATCCTCCTGCTTGTGGGTGCCAGCGGCGCTGCTTTGGGCCCCGCATCCTGGTCGGCTTTCCTGCGCAACAGCCAAACCCATGTGAGCACGGTCTCCACCAACGGAATCGGACTGCCGGTGCTGGTGCGCGCAAGCGCGAGGCCAATCGCCAGCCCTGCGCCAGACGATGGAATCTTGCCCACGCCGGGCCGCTCGGTTTTGTGTTTTCTCGCCCTGGTGGGGCTGGTCGCGTTGTTCATCCGGGCGACGATGCGCGGCGAGCCCCCTGTCGTCGAGACGGCAGCTCTCTCTCTCTTGCTCGTGCCGGCAGCGGTGGCTCTCAGTTCGTACTACTTCGTCATGTTGATGGGTCTGGCTCCGGTGCTCGTACGCCGGAGCCGGAGGGTCGCCGCCGCTCTGATCTTCGTCATCGCCACGCTTCTCCTCGGCTACCTTGAAACCGGCCAGCCGGGCGCCGGATACTATGCGGCCGTGTCAGCCCTCTTGCTGGTGCTCTCTGTGTTCGTGATGGCGGATGTCGCCTATGGAAAATCCTCATCCGAGGGCCAGAGCCAGTTCTCGACCGCGGGCGTGATGCCATAATTTTCCGCGCGGTCGCGACAGCGCGTCCGGAGATTGCGGCGTCGCGAAGACCGCCGTCAGTTGAGCCTGTCGTCGCTGGCCCGATTTCTTCCGTCACGAACTTCGGCAGCGTGCGACCGTTGGCCGCGTCGGTCCACTTATCGCCTGCGCATCAACTGTGAGATGTCGCGAACTGCGCCGCGGGCCGCGCTGGTGGTCATGAGCGCGTAGGCTTGCAAGGACTGCGACACGGTCCGATCGCGGTCGGGCTGGAAGGCCTTTTCGCCCTTGGCTTCCATGGCCCGGCGCCGCTTGGTCACAGTGGCTTCGTCGACCAACAGATCGATCTGCCGGTTGGGGATGTCGATGCGAATGCGGTCGCCTTCGTCAACCAGGCCAATGGTGCCGCCCTCGGCCGCTTCGGGCGAGACATGGCCGATGCTGAGGCCCGAAGTTCCACCCGAGAAGCGGCCATCGGTGAGCAGCGCGCAGGTCTTGCCCAGACCCTTGCCCTTGAGGAACGACGTCGGGTACAGCATTTCTTGCATGCCCGGCCCGCCGCGCGGGCCCTCGTACACGATCACCACCACGTCGCCGGGTTTGATCCGGTTGGCCAGAATGGCCTCGCACGCGATCTCCTGCGAATGGAAGACGCGCGCCGGGCCTTCGAAGCGCAGGATGGACGCGTCCACGCCTGCGGTCTTCACGATGCAGCCGTCCTTGGCCAAGTTGCCGTACAGGATGGCCAAACCGCCGTCCTTGCTGTAGGCGTGGGCCACGCCACGGATGCAGCCCTTTTCCACGTCGGTGTCAGCCGCAGCGAAGTACTTTTCCTGCGAGAATGCAGTCTGTGTCGCCACGCCGCCCGGCGCCGCGAGCGTACGCTTCTGCGCGGTTGCGTTGGCCGTCTTGCGATGGATGTCGTTCTCGGCGATGGCCTGGCCCATGGTCGGCGCGTGCACGGTTTTGGCCTCGCGGTGAATGAGCCCGGCGTGGTCCAATTCGCCCATGATGGTGAAGATGCCGCCCGCGCGGTGCACGTCCTCGACGTGGTGGTGCGATGAAGGAGCCACCTTGCAAATGTTGGGCACCTTGCGCGACAGCCGATCGATATCGGCCATGGTGAAGTTCACGCCCGCCGCTTCCGCCACCGCCAGAATGTGCAACACGGTGTTGGTCGAGCCACCCATGGCGATGTCGAGCGCCATGGCGTTCTCGAACGCCTGCAGGGTCGCGATGCTGCGCGGGAGCACATCGTTGTTCCCCTGCTGATAGTGTTGCTTGGCCATCTCGACGATGCGGCGGCCGGCGGCCTCGAACAAGTTCCAGCGGAGCGCGTGCGTGGCCAGCAGAGTGCCGTTACCCGGCAGGGCGAGGCCGAGCGCCTCGGCCAGGCAGTTCATGCTGTTGGCGGTGAACATGCCCGAGCACGATCCGCAGGTGGGACAGGCCGAGCGTTCCAGCTGGAGCAATTCCGCGTCGCTCACCTTGTCGTCGCTGGCAGCCGTCATGCTGTCGATAAGATCCAGTTTGCGCACGGTGGGCGCGCCATTTTGATCGGGGACACCGGGCACGGTGCCCGCCTCCATGGGGCCGCCCGACACGAAGATGGCCGGGATGTTGATGCGCATGGCCGCCATCATCATGCCCGGCGTGATCTTGTCGCAGTTGCTGATGCACACCATCGCGTCGGCGCAATGGGCGTTGACCATATACTCCACGCTGTCGGCGATCAGATCGCGGCTGGGCAGTGAATAGAGCATGCCGGTGTGGCCCATGGCGATGCCGTCGTCGATGGCGATGGTGTCGAACTCGGCGCCCCAGCCGCCCGCGGCGTCGATGACTTTCTTCACGCGCTGGCCGATGTCGTGCAGGTGAACGTGCCCGGGCACGAACTGGGTAAAGCTGTTGACGATGGCGATGATGGGCTTTTCGAAATCAGCCTCGGTCATGCCGTTGGCGCGCCAGAGGGCGCGCGCTCCTGCCATGTTGCGTCCGTGAGTGGTGGTGCGACTGCGATATCCGCTCATGCCCCTAGCTATAGGATCTCCGGGCCGCGGCGTCCACCCTTGGCTTCAGCGAGCGCCGGTATTGCCAAAGCCCGGGCGCTGGCCTACCGTGATTGGGTTCGTGTGTCTTCTTTCACGAACTGGAGGTGGCGGCATGGACAGCCTGATTGTTCCCTCTGCAATCCAGCGCATTCGCTCATTTCTGATCGAAATGTCCGGCATGAAGGTCAAGCCGTGGGCCACCACAGAAGAGACCTTGGCCGCGCTCCACACCACGTTGGTCGCTCGTCGTGGCTGCGACATTTTCTGGGGGTCGCTGCGCGTGCTTCTCGAAAATCTGGCCCGCGATCTCAAGACGCGGCAGGCGGCAACGCCCGGCACCCTCGTCGACAACGAGTTGCTCGATGGTGAGCGCTACGCCATGCTGCTGGATGAGATCCGCGCCGCACTGGCACGACAGACAGCAGAGCCCGCGACTTTTCGCCGCCTGGCCTTGGCTCTGTCGGCTCCCGCGCTCGGGCTCTTGCTGTTGCTCGGCGGAGTGGCCAGTGTGGGGTGCGATCACACGGGCTTGCACAGATCGACCCCTGTGCGGGACGCGGGACCGCCGGCTAGCGTCGATACCAACGTGGCGCAGCCGGTGCCCCAACCCGATGCTGCGATTTCCGTCGCGTTGCCCGATGCACCTCCCGTCCGCGGCGTTGCCGATGCCAGGGTTGCGGGGCCCGAAGCCGGCCGTGACCTGCCAGTTGGCTTGACGAGCCCTGACGCGGCTCGGGCAACGGATGTGGCTACGGCAGCCAGCGGGTCCGATGGCGCGGCGGTCACGATCCAGGACATCATGGATAGCTGCAACATTGGCGAACAGGGGCAACAGCAGATCCTCGCCTGCCTGGCGACACTGGGCGAATCGTGGGCGGGCATGGCCGAGGCATTTGCAGGCGCCAACTGCAATTTTGTTAGCAGCCAACTTGCTTGCTTGGCCGAGTCGTGGTTATGCGGGGGATCGCTTCAGATAACAAGCTCGTCCGGATCGCTGGATCCGAACACACCGTGGATTTGCCAACAACCTGTACTCCTGTACATCGGGGTTCGTTTCGTTTGAGCAACCACCCACTCGATCGGGTGGCGCGCGAGCCGCGTACCTGTATCTTCGAGATCACCCGTCGGTGTAATCTGCGTTGCATTCACTGCGAGAACTATTGCGGCGAGGTTTCGCAGCGCGAACTGTCGGCTGAACGGATCCGCAGCGTGGCACGGGAACTGGTGCAGCTCGGTTGCCACCACGTCGAAGTCACGGGCGGCGAGCCGCTCTTGCACCCGGATTGGGACGGACTGTGTCGCGATTTTGCCGGGGTTGGACTGCGCACCGCTCTTATCACCAACGGAACCCTGCTCGATGACGAACGCCTCACCAGTGCCATTGACGCTGGGGTTGCGGCGGTCGGCATTTCACTCGATGGGCTGCAAGCCACCCATGACAGCATACGGCTGCGCCCGGGCTCCGGACCGTCCCCTTGGCTCGAGACCGTGGCGGCCATCGAGCGCGCCCTGCCTCGCGTCGATACCATCGTCATCACAGCGGTCAGCCGACTGAATCTGGCAGAACTGCCGGCGCTGCGCGATCACCTGGCCAGCCTCGGGGTGCAACGCTGGCAGATCCAATTGGTGATTCCCATGGGTCGGGCGCTCGAACGCGCGCAACCGATCGTCATCGCGCCCGCGGATCTCGAAACCTTGACCGCATTTCTGGTCGAGGCACGCGCCAGCGGAAAGTCGCCGCGCATCGACGTCAGCGACACCATCGGCTACTTCACCGAGCGCGAGATGGGTCTGCGCGGCTCGGCTGGCGCACCGTCGTTGTGGACCGGATGCCAGGCCGGTATTCGCGCGGTGGCCATTACCTACGACGGCCGGGTGCGTGGCTGTTCCGGCATGCCGCCGGAATTCGACGCCGGCGATCTGCACGACGAATCGCTGACCACGATCTGGAACGACGCCGAGCGCTTCGCCTACAGCACGCGTTTCGATGCCGGCAAGCTCGCCGGTGCCTGTGGCCGCTGCCGGGTGGGGCCGCTATGCCGCGCGGGTTGCACCACCATGGCCTACTGGACCACGGGCAGCATCTACACGAACCCGTTCTGTCTGCACCGTGTGCGCGGGGGCTGCGCGTGAACCCCTCACCGGCGCCGTTGGTCGCCGTATTGGAGCTAACCTTGCGCTGCCCGTGCCGGTGCCAGACTTGCGGGTCGCACGCCGGCTCGCCGCGCGCGCGCGAGCTGGACCACGGCGAATGGCTGGGCGTGATCGGCTCGCTCGCCGATCTGGGCTGTCGCCGTATCTCGCTGATGGGCGGCGAGCCGCTGCTCTATCCGCGCTGGGGCGACCTGGTCGGCGCGGGACGCGCGCGCGACATGCTCGTCGATCTCATCAGTTGCGGTCTTGGCCTCGATGAGAACGTGGCGGGGGCGATGCGGGATTGTGGTCTGCACTCGGTCACAATCAGCATTGACGGACTGGCAGACACCCACGATGCGCAGCGACGGGTGCCGGGGTGTTTCGCACAGGCCCTGCGCGCCATCCGATGCGTCGATCAGGCGGGGCTGAAGGTGGGTGTGACCAGCCAGGTGAATCAAGGCAACTTGGCGGAACTGGAATTGCTGGCCCCTATTCTCGAGGACGCTGGCGTGATTGGCTGGCAGTTGCAATTGACCGTTCCGCTTGGCCGCGCCGAGGAGAACCGGCATCTGATCGCACCACCAGCCATGATGCCCGAGTTTCTGGCTGTGCTCCGCCGCCTCGCGCGGCGGCCGGGCCTGCGCCCGCACCTGACTGACAACATCGGCTACGCCACCAGCGACGACATGCAATTGCGCACCATTCAAAGCGGCTTTCCGCGCCCGTGGCTCGGCTGCCGCGCCGGACTGGATGCCGTGGGCGTGACCAGTGACGGCCGGGTCAAGGGTTGCCTGGCCTTGCCCGATGCCTGCGCGGAAGGCAACGTGCGCGAGGAGTCGCTCGTCGCCATCTGGAACGATTCGCATCGATTCAGCTACAACCGCCACTACACGCCTGCGCAATTGTCCGGTGCGTGCGCTGACTGCCTGCAAGCCCAGCGCTGCCGCGGCGGCTGCACGGCAACCGCATACGCCATGCACGGAAGACCGGGGATCAGCACGCACTGCTTCCACTTGCACGACATCGGTTAGCGTGGCCGCGAATTCTTCGACAAGCGCGCAGGGAAGCGGCTATGTTCTCAGACGGTGCCCCATGCGTGAGATCGTCGCTGACCAGAATCTGATTGCCGCTTGCGGCTTGTACTGTGGTGCCTGCCGCAAGTACCTGCGCGGCCGCTGTGCAGGCTGTCGCACCAACGAAAAGGCCACATGGTGTGGTGTCAGAAGCTGTTGCCTGCAGCACGGCTACAAGAGTTGCGCGGACTGCGCCGATTTTTCAGACGTGAAGGACTGCAAGAAGCATAACAACTGGATCGCGCGCGTCTTCGGCCTGATTTTCCATTCCAACCGCGCAGCCTGCATTGGGCTGATCCGGGAAGAGGGCTATCCCGCATTTGCCGCTGACATGGCCGCCAGCAAGCGACAGAGCCTTCCGCGCTAGACTGGGAACCAGGGAGTCATGAACAAGTCTTGCGTCGCTCTTTTCGTCCTTCTGCTTGGCTGCGGCCACGCCGCCCCGGTCGCGACTGGATCTGCGCCGTCGGGCGAAGAGGTGCTGGAGCGGGGCGGGGAATTGGCCGACGTCGATGCGGTGCGCGCCACAGTATCGGTCACCGCGGACAGGGTCGTGGTGTGGGGCGTGGCCGAGGTGCCTGACGGCTCACGCATGCAAATGGCCTTGGCCGGTGTGGACGCCATCACGCGTTCGGAATTGTTGAAGGCCATCGAGGTGCGCGTGTCTGGCGTGGTCACGTCGGTGGAAAGCAGTGACCCCGCTGGCCGCTCCGTGGTCGTGGAAACCGTCGAGGCGGTCAGCGGTGCGCTCGACCAAGCTGGACCGCTGCCGCATGGATGGGCGCGCGTACGACGGGGCGACAAGATCGTGCTTCGCTTGTGGGCCCGGCTCGATGTTCCGCGAACCGTGCTCGAAGGCGCGATTCGGGCGGCCGTGGCGCGGGCGGGGCAGGGCGATGCGACCGCCATCATCGGCGGACTCACGACGCCGCCGATGGAAGCGACGACAAGGTAGCCGGTCGCGAATCCTTGCCTTCCTGACCGGATGTTCAGTAGACTGCATCCGTGCCCCTTTCCCGGGTCGCGCCATCGGTCCAGACCACACTCGAAGCCCTCACCCAGGCGGCTCGCCACGATCTGTCTTGCGCTTGCGGTCCTTCGCAGCCACGGCTGCGGGGGCGCGACGGGCTATGGATCTACCCGGCCGCGCTTCCCTCGGGCCAGCGCGTGCCCATGCTTAAGGTGCTGCAGGCCTCGGGCTGTGAGCGCTCGTGCATCTACTGTGTGGAACGCTGCGGGGGTCACGGGCGATCCTTCTCTCTGCAGCCGGAGCAACTGGCCGGCGCCTTCATGGATCTGCACGGTCAGGGCCGCGTCTTTGGGCTGTTCCTTTCATCGGCGATTCACGGCACCGCGGCTGCGACGATGGACCGCATGCTGGGCACGGTCGAACTCCTGCGCCGCCGGCACCGGTTTCGCGGCTACATCCACTTGAAGATGATTCCGGGCTGTCGGCCCGACCAGATCGAACACGCCATGCGATTGGCCACGCGCCTGTCGGTGAACATGGAGGCGCCCACGGCCGCGCACCTGGCGCGCATCGCGCCCGGCAAGAAATTCGAGGCCGATATCCTGGCGCCCATGCGACAGGTCAGTCGTGCCATCGCCGAGGGTCGTTTTGCGCGCGCAGGGCAGACCACGCAGCTGGTGGTGGGCGCTGCGGGCGAGGTGGACCGTGAAGTGGCGCACGCCGCGGCCTGGGCCTACCGCGAGTTGAAGCTGGCGCGGGTCTACTATTCGGCGATGCAGCCCGTGCCCGGCACCCCGGTCGCGGATCGGCCTCCAGTTCCCTTTGGCCGCGAGCACCGCCTGTACCAGGTGGATTTCTTGCTGCGCAACTACGGCTTTTCCGTCGACGAGATTGAATTCGACGCGGGCGGCGCCTTGTCGCTGGAAGTGGATCCCAAGATGGCCTGGGCGCGGCGCCACCCGGAGCGCTTCCCTGTCGAGATCAACACCGCGGCTCGCGGCGAACTGCTACGCGTGCCCGGCATCGGGCCGCGCGCTGCCGAGCGCTTGGAAGAGATGCGCCAGCAGAGTCGACTGCGCGATCTCACGGCCTTGCGCGCAGCCGGCGTATCTTGGAAGGTGGCCTCACGCTTCGTACTTCTCGACGGCAAGCCCGCCGAGCGACAGATGAGTTTCCCCGGCGTCCTAGGCTACGACCACCTTCTCGCCGAACACCCAATCCGCGAAGCGAACCGGGTTTCATACCCCGCACCGGCCGAGGAATACGACTCGAGCAAGCACAGCAAAACAGCTTCGCCATAGGTCGTGAATCTTCTCGAAGATCCAAACGATGGGAATCTGCTGTGGGTGGTTGTGAAAAGTCGACGCATAGGAAGGTGCGACGAAAGTGACTCTTTTTGTCAGTTGAATATGCCCAAAGCCACTTTTGGTCACTCTGGAACAGTGAACGCAGGCTCCGACCAAGTGTGGTTTCCATAGGGATATCAATTTGTTTACCTACGTGATCCGGATTGGCTCGTCGTGGCATACTGGATGCATGGCCGAAGCGACCAGGAGGCAAGCAAAATGAACATCAAAGCTCGTAAGCGCAGCGGAGGCTTCACCCTGGTGGAGCTCATGATCGTCGTGGCGATCATCGGAATTTTGGCCGCAGTGGCGATTCCCGCCT
>Ga0265330_10000838_pt1 | contig 19299 bp, 14 predicted proteins | sample 41919metaG_FD_202083 | JGI IMG/M metagenome (GOLD analysis project Ga0265330, IMG submission 202083) | Rhizosphere microbial communities from Carex aquatilis grown in University of Washington, Seatle, WA, United States - 4-19-19 metaG | ecosystem: Host-associated > Plants > Roots > Rhizosphere... | reverse complement strand
TCCGGACTTGCTGTGGGAATTTTTTGGGCCTAGCCTAGGCCGCATGTTGGCTTGTCATTCGTCGTCGCGCGGGCGCTGCCTCGACACGTCCCGCAAAGTGTTGGCTTTCTCGCTCATCTGCTGCGCTGTGGCCCTCGGGACCGGATGTGCCAGCAGCACAACAGCGGCAACGCCGGGCACCGCCACCAGCGGGCTCAAGGTAAGTCAAACCGATTTCGGTGCCCAGTTCGACCGCTCACGTTGCGACGACAAGGGCAAGCAGGTTGTCACCGCTGACACCAACGGCGACGGCAAGCCTGACATCATCAAGCTGTTTACGGTCACGGACCAAGGCGGACAGAAGGTGCAGCAACTGGCCTGCCGCCAGGTTGACCTGAACCACGACGGCAAGATGGACATCATCTACAGCTACGGTCCGAACGGAATGCTCATGACCGAGGATTTCGATCTGGACTTCGACGGCAAGTTCGACGAGCGGGTCTACTACCAGGAGGGCAAGAAGGTGCGCATGGAGCGCGACATGGACGGCGACGGTAGGCCGGACTACGTTGAATTCTACGAAGGCGGGAAGCTGGTTCGCGTCGAGCGTGACAGCAACGGCGACGGCAGGCCCGACGAGTGGCAGTACTACGAGAACGGCCGATTGGACCGCATCGGCACAGACACGACCGGATCAGGTCGAGCCGACAAGTGGGAACGCAATCCTGAGACAGCAGAAGCGGCTCCAGAAGCGCCAGCCGCTGCCGGCACACCTGCTGCGGCGAAGGGCGCCGCTCCCGCAAGTCCCGCACCGGCGGCGCCGCCTGCGCCCGCGGCAGGCGCCGACGCAAAGAAAGCCCAGAAGCAGTAGCAACGCGGGCGACCGGAGAAGCTTTCCTGGTGCCCATGGAGAGACGCGGCGATGGCCCCCGGGTGGCGCTTGAAGCCACCGCGATCATAAAGATCGACGCCCTTGGTGCGCCCGTCCACTCGCGCATCGTGAACGCGAGCCCTCAGGGCATGCTGCTTGTCATGCCCGATTCCCGACCCGTGGGCACCCGGATCCGAATCACCGTTCAGATCGAGGCGCCCCGGCGTGAAATCACGGTGGCGGGAATCATCGTGCACACCACGATGATGGAGAACATCGATCCCCGATTCGCGGCGCGCATCGGGATCTTCCTTACCGAGACCGGCGACGATTGGCGCATCCTGTGCGAGAGCCTGGCGCGGCTCGCGTCCAAAAAGGCCAAGTAGCAAGCCGCCGACCGCGCGGGTCTCGGTGGCCGACGCCTCCCCAAGGGGGTCTCGCTACCGAACTGACCGCGCACCGACGCAGAATCGTTACGTTTTTCGATCTGCCAGACGGTGAGTTACCCCCAGAGTTACCCCCAGAAACGGAGGCAGTGGGAGACGGGCCAGAGTGGCACAAGTCGGACGCCGCACGGCTGCGAACCGTCGATGCCTCTACTACTCTACGATACTGACCACACGAACCATGAAGGCTCGACAGTGGCCTTCGTGTCGTCGTCACGGAATTGGCTATCCACGGCCACCGGGTGAAGGTCAGTCATGCGGTTCCCTGGGGCTTCGACTTCGCCGTCTGGCCGTCGGAAGCCTGTCCCCGCTGCACAGGCTGCGCGCTGGCGCGCGTTTACGGCGCCGGTGCTCTGCCTCGAAGGGCGGCGAATCTCGCGCCAGCAAGCAGCGCAGACGAGCACGCCGGCCACGAAGTGCGCCTCGGCCCAAGTGTCGCAGCCACAGCAAGAACAGGCTTCGCGCTCACAGCAGATCATGGCGCCACCCCGGCCGCGGCTTGTGCGCACAGCTCGTCGATGGTGTGGCCAGCGGCGAGCCAGTCGGACGCGTCGCCGCCCTCGGTCAGGCCGGGCAGATCCACCACGCGCACCGACGCCGCCACCTCGACCAGTGACCGGGCCACGTCCGCGGCGTGCCTGCGTCCCACGTCGTCATGGTCGGGCAGGATCACCACGTGCCGGCCGCGAAGTGCAGCGTTGTACTCTGGCCGACACTTGAGCGCGCCGCCGGGATTCGTGGTGGCAACGAGTCCCGACGCCCGCAACGTCTCGACGTCCTTTTCGCCTTCGACAACGTAGACCGTCTCAGACGGGGCGGCCGCCAGTAGTTCCGGCAGTCGGTAGAGTACGCGGCGCACGCCTTCGACGTTCCCGATCCACCCGCCGCGATTGTCAGGGCGCTGCTGGTGAAAGGTCTTTCCGCTGGGCGTCGGAGTGCGGACCACCTGGAACAACAGCTCGCCGCCCTCGTCTCGATAGTCGTAGAACGTGCGCTCGTCGATCCGGGCTGGCGGTCCGATGAATAGATCACGCGCCGTGAGCCCCAAGGCACGGAGCAGGTCGGCCAGATCACAACCTCCGTTGCAGAACAGGAGCGCTCGACCGTCTTTGCCCTCACCTATTGCAAGCGATGCGTGCCGATCATCGTGCGCCGGGCACCGGGCGCTCCATCCTGTGCCGGAGGGTCGGACGCCGTAGTCCGCGAGTGCGGCCAGGACGCGGTCGACGGGCGCAGTCATCGGCTGCGCCTCGGTACCTGCCGCCGGTACACATCGGATGATCCCACCCAGTCCATGCCCGGGTCGGGCTTGGCGGGATCGCGCGCACGCTCGGGCCGGTGGGCCTCTCCATCCGAACGACGCCTACAGTGCGCAGATCTTGCAACTCACGTCCAGCACAACTGGCAACGATCAGGTGGAAACCGGAACCTTCGCGGCCACCGACACAGAGATTGCATTCACGCCTCAGAAATCCACTTGTCCCGGTCCGGTTTCGGTCTACGCGCTGACCTATAACTTCAACGACGACAGCCTTGCGGTGTTGTATTCAACCGGCGCGGTGGCATTTTCGCGCAACACTACCCCCCCGTCGTCGAATGCCATTATCACCTTTGGATGCTTTCAGTCCGGTGGGTCTTTCGTCCCAGCCCCGCTGGCTGCTGTGAGCAACTAGCAGGACTCTGTCCGACGTTACCGAGCCAAGAACACCAAGCGTTCCGGTCCGCGATTCCTGCTGACCCGGCCGCAGTCCGTGTGTCCGACAGCTTGTACAAAGACACAGATGGCCGCAAGATCGCCGAATGGTATTCGGACTTGCCTTGCTGTTTTCTTTTCCCCTGGCGTTGGCTGCTGATCTCCCGCCCGACGCATCGGCGAGGGAACAACAACGGGAAGACGTCAAGACGCCGGTCCAATCCGGACAGGGCCGCCAGATCGGCACGGACTTGCCTCCCACGAAGGTCAAGGGGCACCGAATCTTTATGGACGATTCCGAGCCAGCCATCGTGAGCGAAGTCGTCGTTCAGGATGATCGGACAGGCAGAAGGATGCGGATGCCCATCGAGGACTTCAATCTCCGCTATGGCTTCCTGCCCTACGACGAAAAACACTGCACGGGGGTGCTACCCGACGGGCAGGTCTTCAGGTGCCAAATTGACGAGCCCCAGGACACGGGGAAGGCGGACTACTTCGATCAGTTCATCGACAAGCCTCACCGAAAGACTGAACTTCCTCCCGCTAGCGGCACACGGAAAGAGCGAAAGAAGAAGTTCGATCCAGATGCATGGCTAGCTGCTAATGCGCAGTACGCTCCAGCAGCGCCGCCACCAGCGCGTGCAGCGGCTGCGGGAGATCCGTTTGCTGAATTCCTCGCCCGATACGCAGCGAACGAAGCCTACGAGCGAGAGATCTATCAACGGGTCGTCGAAGATGAACGACGCGAGGAGGACGCGAGAAAGGCGATCGCCAAGAAGGCCGATGCCGAGCGATCACATGAACAGCGTCGAAACACGTGGGTCATGGTTGGCATCGGGGCCGCAGCGCTGGTTGGCTTGGTGCTCGCTGTCCTATTGCTTCTGCGCCTTGTGAGGGCATTCTCGTTCGCCATTGCAACGGGCGTCGATGCCGCACGGAAACGCGCCAAGAAGGATTGAGTCGGCTTGATCCCTTGGTGGCCCGGCCACGTTGTCAGCCACGCAGAAGCGTTGCCGTCAGTGGTTGGAGGCATTCGAGAAGCGCAAGGCGCAGCAACGGTGAGAGCCGGCCGCGGACGTCGGCCACACGCTATCCCGCGGGGGCTGATGGCCTTCGGGCGGAGATGAATGCACGCGCCAGGGGGCCGGACGCTCGCTTCCTTCACTACGCCCCTTCCGCCTGCTTGAACGGAATCACCTTCACGCTCGCGCGCAGCTTGTCGAGGTAGTCCGCCCAGCCGTGCATCATCTTGCGCCGCTCGGGCAGAAAACTGGTGCGGTTGTACGCGCGGCCGTTGGCGTCCTTCACCGCGTGGGCTAGCTGCGCCTCGATCAAGTCGACTCTGTAGCCCAGCACTTCGTCGAGGAGCGTTCGCGCCGTCGCGCGGAACCCGTGCCCACACGTCACCGCCCGTTCGATGCCCATGCGCCGAAGGGCCGCCGTGACGGCGTTGTCGCTCATGGGTCGCTGGTTGCTGCGTGCGCTGGGGAACACATAGGGGCCGCCTCCGGTGAGCGGTTGCAGCTCTCGGAAGATCGCCACCGCTTGCGGTGCCAGCGGGACAAGGTGCGGCGTCTTTGTCTTGCTTGCGGTGAACTTCCACTCACCGTTGTCCAGGTCGATGTCCGCCCACTTGGCGCTGCGCAGTTCCCCGGGCCGGACGAAGAGCATCGGCGCCAGCTTGAGGGCTGCGGCTACGACGGGCGTTCCGTCGTGATAGCCCCATAGCGCGCGCAGCAGTTCGCCCAGCGCGTCCGGGTCGGTCACGGCCGCGAAGTGTTCGGGGTTGGTAGGTTTGAGGGCGCCTCGAAGGTCGGCCGCCGCATCCCGGTCGGCGCGGCCGGTGGCGATGGCGTACCTGAACACCGCACCGATGTCAGTCCGCACGCGGTGGGCGGTTTCGAGCACGTTGCGGTTCTCGATACGCTGGAGCACGCGCAGGACCTCCGGTGGCGCGAGTTCCCCGATGGGCCGGCCGCCGATGTACGGGAACACCTCACGCTCCAGCCGGCGCAAGACGCGCGTGGCGTGGCTGGGCGCCCAGGTGGGCGAGTTCTTCTCGAACCACTCGCGCGCCACCACCTCGAAGGTGTTGGCGGCCTTCTCGGTCCGGGCGGCACGCTGCGCCCGGCGGTGAACGCTGGGGTCGACGCCGTCAGCCAGCAGTTTGCGCGCTTCGGCGCACCGGACGCGCGCGTCGGCCAATCTCACCTCCGGGTAGACGCCGAGCGAGAGCAGCTTCTCCTTGCCCGCGATGCGGTACTTGAACCGCCACCACCTGCCACCAGCCGGTACCACTTCCAGGTACAAACCGGCGCCGTCGTACAGCCGGACTCGCTTGCCAATCGCCTTGACCTTGCGGATCGCGGTGTCGGTCAGCATGAGGGGTCCTTTGTTGGGGGTAACTGCTTTCGTGAATCTGGAGTTACCCCCAAGGTTACCCCCACCCAGTTCCGGCTGTCAACGGAACGGCCCGGACGCTCTTGGACCGTGTTTGCCAGGAAATCCGTGTGATCTGTGCTAGTTGCCGGACTTCCGTGGACTGCTGTGGAATCTATATTTGTGGCGGGTCTCGGACTCGAACCGAGGGCCCGGCGCGTATGAAACGCCTGCTCTAACCAACTGAGCTAACCCGCCGATTGTCTGATGCGTCGCTCTCCGGTCCGCCGGGAGGCAAATCGGAAAAGACGTCGGGGGATCTTGCTTGCTTGGGCTCGCCTGTCAAGCTCTGAGAGAACAACAAATGCAAAGACGGGATTCCTTGACGGAGCCCGTGTTGCTCCTATAAGAAGCCGCAAGAACCATGCGCCTCTATGCTGGAAAGATTCCCGTCATCGGTGCCGAAATCATCAAGGCACTGGTCGACGCGGAGGAAATTTCGGTCACTGACCGATCCGAAGCCGAGCTAGATGTGCAGGCGGTGCTGAAGGAATACCTGCGCCTGGAGCGGGAAATCACCGACAAAGCCAAGGACCTGCTGCAAAAGCGCAACCTGCCCTACGAGCAATTCGGCAAGGTCAAGCGATCCCTGGCCAAAGAGAAGGGCTTCGGCATGGGCGACGAGGGGTTGGAATGGATGACCTCGCAGATGATCGAGTCGTTCATGCAATCCATGCATGTCGAGGAAATCTTCGGCGACGACGCCGCACTCCGCAAGCGGATGGTGGACGTTCTCAAGAAGCACATGCTGGTGGATGACGACATCGATGCTGAAGTGCGCCGCCGGATCAAGAATCTGGAAGAGGGAACTGCGACCTGGGAAGTCGAGTACCAGAAGGCGCTTGAGCAGATAAAGAAGAACCGGCGTCTCGACGAGAAGTAGCCCGCGGTTCCCTGCGCCGCCCGCGGCGCGCACGGCCGCCTACTGTCGTTCGGCCGAGGTTACACCCTCAATTCCCTGCAAGGCCCGTACGACCTTTTTGAGCTGGTCCACGTGGTTGACCGTGACCTGGAAGGTGTTGATCCCACGGCGGTCCTCGGTGGTTTTGCACTTGGCCTGCACGATGTTCACACCGAATTCGGTAAAACACTTCGAGATGGCAGCCAGGATCCCCGGCCGGTCGGTTGAAATGACCTCGACCGCCACCGGCCGCAACATGCGGACGTCTTCGTCCCAGGACACCTCAACCCGGCGCGCGGGATCGAGGTTGAGCGCCTTGGGGCACGCCCGGGTGTGCACGATGACCCCACGGCCGCGGCTGATGAAAGCCACGATGTTGTCGCCCGGCACCGGGCTGCAGCACTTGGCGAAGCGGACCACGATGTCAGCCTCGCCCTGCACCCGCACGCCACCCACCGAGCGCTTGCTCATGCGCCGGGCCAGCACGTTCGGATCGACCACGGCCGGCAGATTGTCGGAAGTTGAATCCACCGGCTGCGCCTGGGGATAGATGGCGGCAAAGGCCTGCTCGGGCGTGACTTTGCCGTAACCCACGTGAACGATGAGATCGTCAGCGCTGCTCAGGCGCAGGGCCGCGGCGGCCTTGTCGAGCAGGTGTTCCTTCTCCGCGGTCGCCAGCGAGCGATGATGATTGCGCAGCTCGCGGGCCAGAAGATCGTGCCCCAAGCGACGGCTGCGTTCGCGCTGCTCGTTGCGCAGGTGGTGGCGAATCTTGGTCTGCGCGTTGCTGGTCACCACGAACTTCAGCCAGTCTTTTGACGGCTTCTGCGAGGTCGAAGTGATGATGTCGACGGTATCGCCGTTGCGCAGGGGATAGCGCAAGGGAACCATCACCCCGTTGACCCGCGCGCCCGAGCAGTGATCGCCGATCTTGGAGTGAACGGCGTAGGCGAAGTCAATCGGCGTCGCCCCCTTGGGCAAGGCCTTGACGTCGCCCTTGGGCGTGAAGACGAAGACCTCTTCCTGGAAGAGATCGATCTTCACCGTCTGCATGAACTCCGTCGGATCCTTCATGTCGCGCTGCCATTCCATCAACTGGTGCAGCCACGCGAAGGCTTGGTGATCGCGGGTGCCCTGGACCGCGTGTTCCTTGTACTGCCAGTGGGCGGCGATGCCGTGTTCGGCGGTGCGGTGCATTTCAGGCGTGCGGATCTGCACCTCCATACGGTCAGCCCCTGGCCCGATCACCGTGGTGTGCAGCGACTGGTACAGGTTGGGCTTGGGCAGCGCTATGTAGTCCTTGAATCGGCCAGGAACCGGCATCCAGCTGGAGTGCACGATACCAAGCGCCGCGTAGCAGTTCTGCACGGTATCCGTGATGATACGGAACGCAATGATGTCGTAGACCTGCTCCAGCTCGCGGCCGGTGCGCTTCATCTTCTGGTTGATCGACCAGAACGACTTGGCCCGCCCGCTCACCTGGCCGGGCACGCCCGCGGCACTCAACACGCGCCGCAGTTCCTGGCAGACTTCGGCGATGTAGCTTTCGCGGCTTGACTGGGTTCCTTCCATCTTGGTCGAAAGATCCTGGAAATCATCGGGCTCCAGATAGCGGAAGGCCAGATCTTCCAGCTCGACCTTCATCCACTGGATACCGAGCCGGTTGGCGATGGGCGCGTAGATCTCGCGCGTCTCGCGGGCGATGCGTTCCTGCTTTTCGCGCGGCACGTACTGCAGGGTGCGCATGTTGTCCACGCGGTCGGCAAGCTTGACCAGAATGACCCGGATGTCGCGGGCCATGGCCAGCAGCATCTTGCGAAAATTCTCCGCCTGCCGCTCCTCGCGCGTGTTCCAGGGAATCTGGCCCAGTTTGGTGACACCCTCGACCAGCCGCTGGATCTCGGGGCCAAAGAGTCGGCCGATGTCCTCGGATGTGGCGCTGGTGTCCTCTACGCAATCGTGCAGCAGTCCGGCGCAGATGGAAGCGACATCAAGATTCAGCTCGGCAATGGTCTTGGCGACCCCCAGCGGATGCACCAAGTACGGCTCACCCGAACGCCGCAGCTGCCCCGCGTGCCGTTCCTTGGCGAAGTCGTGGCAGCGGCGAATCAGCCCTACGTCGGCCGCGGGATTGCTCTTCTGCGCGGTTTCGCAGATGAGATCGATGATCTCCATCACGGCTTCTGCACGCGCGCGGCCGCCTCGCGCAGCAGGGTCTGGGCCAGGGACTCGTTGCGAACGCGGGTGCAGCCAGCCGCCACATAGATCGCGCGCAACTGGGCGTAGGCGTGATCGAGATTGTCGTTGACCACCAGGTAGTCGTACTCCCCGTAGTGCATGAGTTCCTGATGGGCCATGGCCAGCCGGCGCTCGATGACCTCGTCGGCATCGGTCGCGCGCCGACGCAGGCGCCGTTCCAGTTCTTCCATCGACGGGGGCAGGATGAAGCACAGCACGCTCTGCGTGGGCCACAGGCGGCGAATCTGGTGGCCGCCCTGGTAGTCGACGTCGAAAAGACAATCCACGCCGTCGGCGAGCGAGGCGTTCACGGTCGCAATGCTGGTGCCGTACTGGTTGCCGTGCACCACCGCCCATTCCGCGAATTCCTTGCCCTCGATCATCTCGGCGAAGCACTCGCGGCTCACAAAGTGGTAGTCCTTGCCCTGTACCTCGCCCCGGCGCGGTTCGCGCGTCGTATACGAAACCGAAAAACGAAGCTCGAACTCCCCGGCCAGGCGCCGCGCCAGCGTGGTCTTGCCGGCGCCCGAGGGTGAAGAGATGACCAGTAGCAGGCCGGAACGTCTATCAGATGGCGTCATTCTCACTCGATATTCTGGGCTTGCTCGCGCAGTTTCTCCAGCTCGGCCTTGCCCTCGACAACCAGGGCAGCGATGGGGGCGTCCTGGACCTTGGAGCCGATGGTGTTGATCTCGCGGCCAACCTCTTGCACGAGGAAGTCGATCTTGCGTCCTGCCGCCTCAGGCGTCGCACCGGACAAGAGCTCGCTCAAGTGATCGAGGTGCGTGCGCAAGCGAACCAACTCTTCTGAGACGTCCAATTTTTCCGCCAGTATCGCTACCTCCTGGGCCAGCCGGCCCGGATCGAGGACAGCGGGATTGCTGGCGGCCGCGGCCAATCGTTCTTCCAGCTTGCGGGCCGCTCGAGTAGGCAGAGTGGAGGCCGCCTCAGCAATCTTGGCCGCCAAACCGCGCAGCCGATCGAGTCGCTGGCGCAGGTCTGCGGTCAAAGCCGCCCCCTCGCGGATCCGCATGGCCCGCAATTCCTGCAACGCCTGCTCCACCGCAGGTCGCAGGGTTTCCCAAGTCATTTCGTCGCGTCGAACGTGACGGGCCGCTGGACCGGCCAAGAAAGCGGCCACTGTGGCCAGGTCCACCGGCTGGGCCAGCCCAACCTCGTGGCGCAACCTTTCCAGAACCGCATGGGTCCGGCGAACCACGGCCAGATCGATGGCCTCGGTCGCGTCGACACCCTCCTCGCGAATGGTGACGTTGACCGTGCCACGAACAATCTGTGCCCGGATCGCACGCACGACCCCGGTTTCCAAGACCGCGGGAATGTCCAGGTCGCGCCCGCGAACCTTGACCTCGATACCGCGGCCGTTGAGCGAGCGGATCTCGACCATCAGCCGCTGCGCCCCAGCCTCGGCTATCCCACGCCCGAACCCGGTCATACTGAGCAGGCCCGTCATGGCGTCGCCCTGCCCTGGCGGAACCAGGCCAGGGTCCGCTGCAATCCGGTCACGAAGTCCACTGCCGCCGGGTAGCCAAGCACGGCCCTGGCCTGTGAAATGTCGGCCAGCGAGTGGCGAACGTCGCCCGCCCGGCCCGGCTCGTAGCGAGCAACCACCGGTCGATCCAAGGCCTCGCCGAGCAAGCCGAGCACCCGATTCAGGCTGGTACCGGTCCCGCACGCGATGTTGAACACCTTGCCCGAGGCACCTTCGGCATCGGCGGCCCGCAGGTTCGCCTCGACCACGTTGTCGATGAAACAAAAATCGCGCGACTGTTCGCCATCGCCGTAGACGGTGGGCGAACGGTCGTCGAGCGCGGCCGTGATAAAGCGCGGGATCACCGCCGCATACTGCGAGTTTGGATCCTGGCGCGGACCGAAGACGTTGAAGTAGCGCAGGATCACCGCCTCGACGCCAAACACCCGCGCGTACACGCGACAATAGTGTTCGCCGGCCAGCTTGGACACGGCGTAGGGCGAAAGCGGCGCGGGGGCCATGGTTTCGACGACCGGCAGGCTCGGCGGCTCGCCGTAGGCCGAGGACGATCCGGCATAGACCACGCGCCGAACCTGGCAGCGCCGCGCGGCCTCCAGCACGTTGAGCGTGCCCGTGGCGTTGGCGTTGTGGCTGGCCACCGGTGCGGCCAACGAGCGCGGCACCGAGGGGATGGCGGCCTCGTGAAACACGACATCCGCGCCTGCGAGGACCCGGTCCAGCGCCGCAGCGTCCAGGATATCGCCTTCCACCACGACCAGCTTGTCGGCCAGGTCTTGCAGGTTCTCGCGCTTGCCCGAGGAAAAGTTGTCCAGCACCCAGACCTGGTCGCCGCGTGCGGCCAAGGCGCGCGCAAGCGAAGATCCGATGAATCCGGCACCGCCGGTGATGACTATCTTCCTGGACATGTAGGCTATGCAGGGTCTTTAGCGCGTTTTTCTTGCCGGGGACAGGGCTTTGCTTGGCGAGTTCGGGGCGTCTGGAAATGGCAGTCCGTTCAACCCCGCGCCGAAGCGGGCGTCGAGAAAGAAATCCTTGCGCTTGGGCGCCAAGATGCGGACGCGGGGCAGGCCTTGCGCATCGACCTCGTCGCGCGCCGAAAAGCCGCAAGCCGCATCTGCAACTGCGCGCTTGCTGGATGTCACGCCCGCAGCGGTCAATGCGACCCCTCTGGAAGGACGGACGCGGGTGGCTCCGGCTGGCACCAGCGCGGCACCGTCGAAGCGGAACTTCTCCCAGCCACCACTTTGCCCAGCCACCCCAATTTCGACCCCGCGCCCGGAGTCCCACATGGTCAATTCCCGCACATCGCCAGGCAGATCGAGCACTGGTCCGAGGGCCATGGTAGCCAGATCGAGCTGCCGCAGGCCGAGGCCGCGCAGGAGATCCGGCTGCCCGGGCATCCGCACCAGGCGGCCCGCGCGCGCGAACACGATGTGCCGGCCGTCGGACGATTGGACAAAGGCCAACACGCGCCCATCCTCGGCGGTCAAAGGAAGATAGCGGCCCGAGCCCGGCAGCCAGGCGTAGATTTCCTGATTCACGCCCAGCACCAGGACCCCCTGCCCTGGCAGCCGTACCGGAGGCTGGGTGCGCGCCACGAAAAAAAACGCCCCTTGCACGGCCTTGGCCCATTCTAGCGCGGCCTCGGCCTGGGCCGATTGCAGCTCGGCCAGGGTCTGGGGCCGTATTTGCAGCGCCCCTAGATCCGCGGCCTGCATGACCTCACGAGCGCCGGGAACGTAGGCGTGGCGGATGAGGGCCACCGCCTGTTCGGTCGCCTCGGCAAAGCGATCCTCGCGCGCATGGGCGCAAGCCAGATTGAGCCACGGGGCCAGAAAATCAGGGTCCGCCTTTTTCGAAGCCTCATACTTTGCGCGTGCTTCGGCGAAATGACCGTCGCGATACAGCAGCTTTCCTTCGCGGTTGAGATCCATCGCCTGTTGCGGCGGCAGGTGCGGAACCTGGGTTTGCCCGGGCCCGGTCACTTCCGGCGCAGCCGAGGGACAAGCCCCAAGGAACAGGAAGACTCCAGCGAGTCCGGTCACGGATCAACCCACACCGACCGCAGATCCAGCCGGTCGCCCACCCCGGCCAAGCCGTGCACCCTCTTGGCCACCAATGCCGGGACGTCGTGCCGGTACAGGAAGATGATCGGCCGCTCGCCTGCCAGCCACTCGCCGATACGCTGCAGGATCGGAATGCGCATGACCGGGCTGGCGGCCAGCCGCAATTCTTCAAGTAACGGTTGAAGGCGATCGGGATGATAGCCGATGAAGCTTAGCTGTCCCTGACTGCCAAAGAGCGGACGGGGATCCTCATCCGGCCGGCCATCCCAGGTGAGGATTGCCAGGTCGAAATCGCCGCGGTCCAGGCGGGCTTGTAGGGTATTCGCGTCAACTACAGCCGTGTCGAGTAAAAGTCCCGCACGGCGGAGATCGAGGGCGAATCCACGTGCCTCGGCGGCCAGGCTGCGCGCTCCGGAAGGCAGCAGAAAAGTCAGCCGGATGGGTACACCGCCTACGTCGCGCACGCCGTCTCCGTCGGTATCGCGGAAGCCAGCGGCCTCCAACAAGGCAATGGCCTGCTTGCGGTCGAGCGGGTCAGGGGGAACCCGCGAGAAGGTGGGGGCACCGATGGGGCGGGCCAGATCGTGGTGGATCTCATCGGCAAAGCGCGCCCTGTCCCACAGCAGGCTCAGCGCCTGGCGGAAGCGAGCGTCGCCGAGCGGCCCGCGTCGATGGTTGGGCACAATGAACGAGTAGCGATCCGGCGTCAGCCACCAGAGTTCCAGGGTGTCCCGCAGCGTGGCCGGCGTGACCTGGTCGGGATACAGCACGTCCAACACGCGCGGCAGTATATCGATCTCGCCCCGTCGCGTGCGGACCATGGCGCGCGAGCCATCCCCGTCGATCTCGAACACGATATCGTCGAGGAACGGCGGGCGCGGTGGTTCGGCGGGCCGGCTGCGTACCAATCGGATGCGCTTCCCGCGCTCCCAGGAGGCGAACCGGAAAGGACCGGTACCCACAGGTTGGCGGCCGATCTGGGTAACCGCCGATGACGACTTGCGCAGAATCTCAGCCGGCAAGATGGGGATCTCGCACAGGGCACGCAGCGCCAGGTCAGACGGCCGGCGCAGACGGAAACGCGCCGCACGCTCAGGCAGCACATCCACGCCCTCCACATCTTCCAGCATGGCGTGCAAGAGCGCCTGGTGACTGCCCGCACGCAAGAGCGGCTCGAAGGTGGCCTGGACGTCCACGCCCGAGACCAGGCGGTCATCGTGCCAGCGCGCGCCGTTGCGCAGCTTGACGGTGATGCGCTCGCCGTCGGGCGAGACATCCCAGCTCTCGGCCAGCCCGGGTCGATACTGGTTTTCCTGGCACTCGATCAGGGTTTCATAGACCAGGTTGCCCACCACACGCTGGATCACCTGCAATTGGTCCTGCAGCGGGTTGAGGTGCGGCGGCTCGCCCTCCAGGTGGACATGAAGCGTCCCGCCAAAGGACGCCGGCCGAGACGGCACCGGGGCGACTTTGGGCAATGTGACGCCTGACGGGCGCGCCGGTCGTTGCGCTTCCGCTGCGCCGCCGTCGTCGTGCCGGGACGTCGCCGCCCCCGGCCGGCGCGGGTTGGCGTGGCGCCGGGAGCACCCGACACAAGCCAGCGCCGCCAGCAACAGCACAAGAGCAGTTCTCAGGTCTTGTAGCCTGCAAACACACATGTTATTCAGGAATCTCATCAATGGGCCGCGAGATTCGCGACCCCTGGCCTTCGAAGAGGGGAAACTCATGCTCCGAATTTCCATGGTATCGGTCTTCACTATGGCTTCCCTGGCGTCGGGTGCGGTTCTGGCTCAAGGCCAGGCTCTCCCGCCGGTGAAGGTCAATTTGCCGCCCTCGCCCAACTTCAATGTGTCGAGTGCGCCCGCCCAGTATCCAACCGGAGAGCTGTCAGTGTTCGGTCTGCGCAAGCAGAAAGACAAGTACATGGACAAGGACGTGCGGGTCAAAGCTTATCTGACTGAGGTCTACGAGTGTCCGGCCGAGTTGCGCAAGTGCAACGATGCGCTCTTCGAGAAGAAGAAGGCAGAGAAAAAGAAGGCCATGAAGAAGGGCGGCGACGCCCTGACCGCGCCCATCGAGATCGACCGCGCGGGTTGCCGGCCCTGCGACCAGCCACACTTCTTCGTTGCCGACAACCCGGGCACCAAGCGCGAGCGTGCGCTCCTGGTGGCCGACTACCCCGTCAAAGACTGGGACACCGGCGACCCCAAGCCGTTGACCGTCAAGCCGGGCGAACAGGTCATCGTGACCGGGACCTTTGCCATCAACTCGATCACCGGCTTCGCCGCGTCCAACGGCCTTATCATCCACAAGAAGCTTGAGGACATGCAGGGCAAGTTGCTGGCCGAGGGCAATGCCGTCCTGCCGCCCGAGGCGCAGACCATCCAGCTGGAAGGCCAGGCTCCCCAGGCCGTGGGCTGGGCCGCGCACCAGAAGGGCGAGCAGCCCAAGGGCGACAAGTCCGTCCCCGGCGGCAAGAAGAAGTAGCCGACTAGTGCGCCGCGCCCCAGTTGGGGCCGGCGTGCACGTCGACCACCAGGGGCACACGCAGGGCATAGGCTGATTCCATCACGCCCTTGACCCAGACCGAAAAGGCCGTGACTTCGTCGGTCTTGACCTCGAAGACCAGTTCGTCGTGAACCGTGAGCAGGAGGCGCGCGTCGGGGAAGCACGCCATCTCGCGGTCCACCCGGATCATGGCCAGCTTGAGCAGGTCAGCGGCGGAGCCCTGAATGGGGGTGTTGCGGGCCATGCGCTCGGCGTAGTTGCGTTCCTGGGGCCGGCTCGATTTGATCTGCGGCAACGCCCGGGTGCGGCCCAACAGGGTCGACACTGATCCCGTGCGTCGCGCCTCAGTGATGGCTTGGTCCATGAACTGGCGTACGCGCGCGTAGCGCTGGAAGTAGCGCTCGATGTAGGCGTGCGCGTCGGCGCGCGCGATGCGCAGGGTCTGGGCCAGCCCAAAGTCGGTCTGCCCGAAAACCAGGCCGAAATTGATGGCCTTGGCGATGCGGCGCTGCTCGCTGCTGACCGCTGCCAGCTCGACGCCAAAGACCTCGGCGGCGGTGCGGCGGTGGATGTCGTGGCCAGCGGCAAAGGCGTCGAGGAAGGCCGGATCCTGGGAAAAGTGCGCCAACACCCGCAACTCGATCTGCGAATAGTCGGCCGATACGATCTGGTAGCCGGGATCGGCCACGAAGGCGCTGCGGATACGCTGGCCGATCTCACTGCGAATGGGGATGTTCTGCAGGTTGGGATCGCTCGACGACAGGCGGCCGGTGGCGGCCACGGCCTGATTGAACGTGGTGTGCAGGCGGCCGGTGCGCGGGTCGACCAGGGCCGGCAGAGCATCGATATAGGTGCCCTTGAGTTTGGTCAAGCCGCGGTACTCGACCACCTTGGCCGGAATCGGGTGCAGTGTGGCCAGCTCTTCCAGCACGTCAGCGTCGGTCGACGGGCCGGTCTTGGTCTTGCGGATCACGGGCAGGCCCAGCGTGCCGAACAGAACTTCGGCCAGTTGCTTGGGCGAACCGATGTTGAAAGGCACGCCCACGGCAGCGTGGATCTCGTGTTCAAGCGCTCCGATCGTCAGGGCGACCTCGTTGCCCAGCTGGCGAAGCGCATTGCAGTCCAATCGAATGCCCCAACATTCGATGCGCGCCAGTACGGGAACCAGGGGCAGCTCGACCTCGCGGTAGATCTTGGTCAGCCCGCGAGGCGCCATGGCCTGCTCCTGGCGACGGGCCAAGACCAGCGCTGCCCAAGCCTCGTTGCACAGGTTGCGGCCGGCTTCCTCGATCGCGACTTCGCCGGCCGGCCGCGCGTTGCGACCGGTGCCCAGCCAAGCTGGCCGTGCGGTCACCTCCCCTACCCCACCATCCGCGGCGGCAAGGTCAGACAATTCGTACGGCGCCCCCCCGGCGTCGAGCAAATAGGCGGCCAGCATGGCATCGCCGGCCAGTCCACCCAGGGCAAAACCACGCGCGCGCAGAAGGACGTCAAGCACCTTGGCGTCGTGCATGTACTTGCGCATTTCCGGGGACGCTAGCCAGGGGCCGAGCGCCGCCAAGCCCGCGCTGGCGGGCAGCATGGTTGGACCGCCCAGCAGGCGATGGCCGAGCGGCAGATAGAAACGAACACCGCTCGCCAAAGCAAAGCCCAGTCCCACCAGGGAGGCGCGCGGAAGCGGCTCGCCCTCGGCCAGCACGGCCACGCCGCAGGCCTCGGCCGAGCGAAGTGCAAGACAGAGGCGATCGAGGGCACCGTGATCGAGGATGATCTCAGGCGGCAACGGGGACGCGCTGACCTCCGGCGCGGCTGCATCGCCAGTCGGGGCCACGGCCGTGTCTCCGGCGGGGGCAGGTGTCTCGGGTGGAGATTTCATGGTCGGTTCGGTTGGAATGGCAGCCAGCGGCGGACCTGCCTCGCTCGCAGGAAGCGCAGGCGCCGCGGTCGGCGTCGCGGCTCGCGCCCCGTCCATCTGGGCCAGCAAGCGCGTGAACTCCAACTCCCCGAACAGCTCGGCCAGGCGGGCACGGTCGGGATCGGCGCGCCGCAGGTCCTGCACGTCGCGCCCGAGGGTCACATCTTCGCGCAAACGAACCAGCTTGCGCGAAATCTCGATGGCGTCGCGGCTGGCGGCGATGGTCTGGCCCTTCTTGCCCTTGATCTCGGACACATGCTCAAGCACACCGTCGAGGGATCCGAACTGTTTGATGAGATCGGCTGCGGTCTTGGGCCCGATGCCCGCGACCCCAGGGACATTGTCCACGCTGTCGCCCATCAGGCTGAGCAGGTCGCCGAGTCGGTCAGGCGGAACGCCGAACTTTTCCTGCACCTCAGCCGGCCCGAGCAGCTTGTTCTTCATGGTGTCGAGCAGCTGGATCCGATCGGAACAGAGCTGCATCAGATCCTTGTCCGACGAGCAAATCACCACCCGCAAACCAGCCGCGACCGCCTGTCGCGCCAGGGTGGCAATGGCGTCGTCGGCTTCCACCCCCGAGACCGAGAGCACGGGCAGGCCGAATGCTTCGACCACCCGATGGGAAAGACCAATCTGCGCAGCCAGTTCCGGAGGCATGGGCGGCCGGTTGGCCTTGTACTCGGCGAAGATTTCGTCGCGGAAGGTCGGCCCAGGCGCATCGTAGACCACGCAAAGGTGGGTCGGTCGCCACTCGCGCTCGATCCGCAGCAGCATCTGACAGAGCCCGTACACCGCGCCGGTGGGCAGTCCTCGGCTATTGGAAAGGGGCGGCAAGGCGTGAAAAGCGCGAAACAGGAAATTCAGCGCGTCCACGACGTAAAGCGTGCCGTCCATAGTGCCGAGAAAACTACTACGAACCGGGCTGCAATTCCGCTTCACAGTTGGTTTTTCGGGTTACTCTGAGTAGGTACGTGGCGTCCTCTGTCCGACGAAAAATCTTCAAATGGAGCGGCATCGTGCTGGCCAGCCTGCTCGGCCTGGTCAGTTTGGCCGTGGCGGGTGCGGTGTTCTTTCTGCAGGGCGAGCGCATGGGGGCCTTCGTGGGCAAGGTCCTGCCCGAGATGCGCGGCAAGCTGGAGTTTCGCTCGATTCGCTGGCCCGCGAGTCTGCTGGTCGACATCCTGCTCAAACGCCCCACCCCGTTTGCCGTCGATGGCGTTAAGTTCTTTGACCCCGAGGGCTCTGTGGTGGTGGATGTGCCCCACCTGGACGTGAAGATCGAACTTCACCAGCTCATCAACGGCGCCGGCCTCTTCATGCACGACCTGCAGCTCGGCCCCGACGCGTACTGGCGTTTTGGACGCATGCAGAAGACCAAGCGGGGCATCGGCTTTCTCGCCATGTTCGATCCCAAGCACCCTTCCGCGCCGACGCCGCGTCCACCGGGCGCCGCGCCGGACAAGGGCTTCGCAGTTCGCATTTTCAACGCCGATCTCAACGGGCTGCGGGTGGTGTTTGATTTCCCGCATGTCTGGGGTTTTGACCTGCGTGACCTACACGCCAAGGCATGGCTGCAGGTCGAGGACGGGTTTTGCGGCTGGGAAGCCGTGGGACTTGAGGCTCGCCAGGGCGGGTTCTTGACCGTGCTCGACCAGGTGTTGCCGTTTGACAGCGTGGCGGTGCGACAGGTCGCAACTCTACGCGAGTACTCCGACGACATCTTCCTGGACCTGACCGCGGGCAAGACCGGAAACACCACGCTGGTAGGAAAGGGCTTCTTCAACGGCATCTATGCCTCCGATTCGGTGTCCGCAATTCACATGCACACCGAGTTCCAGCACGCCGCGGACGCCCTGAACGCCGTGCTCAAGCCGATGAATCTGCCTGGGCTTCACCTGGGCGGCGCAGACGCGCGCGTGACGGCTGACCTGCTCGGGCCCTACGTCAGCATCGCCATCAACACCGATATCGCGGGTCTGGATGCCGCCTACCAACAGTACGCCGTGCAGAACCTGGTCCTGCGCGCCGGCATGCAGTTCGATCCCAAATCCAAGGCCGCGGCGCCCAACACCAAGCTGGAAGAGCTGTCGTTCTCGCCGCCCGGCGGAGGGCGATTTTCAACCAAGTTGGATCTGACCGTCCCCAAGCTCAAGACCCAGATTCGCTTCGATCGTTTCACGCTCGACAGCTACCTGCCGCCCGGGCTGCGCAAGCTGGCTGCAGGCAAGCTACACGGCCAGTTGTCGGTCGCGGCAGAATTCGATGAGACCATGTCCGCGGTCAAGCACGCGACGCTGACTGACCTCGATCTTTCCTTTGAACGGACGGGCCAGAAGATGTCTTTGCCAACCTCGCTGCACCTGAGCGGTCAGGCCACCGCGTCGCCGGAAGAGGTCAGCACCTCGGGTCTTCGTATCGACGTGCCCGGCGCCAGCGCCGAGGTGAAGGGCAAGGTCGAATTGGCCAAGCACATCCTGGCCCTGGGCCTGCGCGTGGGCAGCACCAATCTGCCCCAGCTGCTCGGCTCGCTTGGCGTGCCGCCCCTGGCGCGAGAGGCATCAGTAGCCGTGGACGTGACGGGCACCATGGACCAGCCGCGCGCCAGCGGCGCAATCGAGATCAAGGACATCGGTGGCAAGGACGGCATCCCAGCGATGCCATCACTCGAAACCAAGTTCCATCTGCAGGACGGCACCTTGAACGTTGATTCTCTGGCCGCCGAAGTGGCGAGGG